>Ga0256404_1000812_pt1 | contig 80137 bp, 61 predicted proteins | sample RumenRJG_01DNA_FD_185990 | JGI IMG/M metagenome (GOLD analysis project Ga0256404, IMG submission 185990) | Bovine rumen microbial communities from Lethbridge, Alberta, Canada - RJG_01 | ecosystem: Host-associated > Mammals > Digestive system > Stomach > Rumen | place: Canada: Alberta | collected...
CTACTCTATGTGTGTATTGTATAAACATGATAAAAGTGTTTTGGCGCAATTTGTTTATAATCAATTATTTACTAATATTTAACGCTGTCTGTAAAGATATAAATATGGTCAGGACACTACACTAGAACGAAGTAAGTATGAATTTTAATCTTAACAAAACCATGCTGTTGATGGGAGCCTGCACAGCTTTGGGACTTGCTTACAGTCCCAGCGTTCATGCAGTCTCACCAAGCCTGACGGCACAAGCCGTGCAGCAGGCAAAGAAAGTCTCCGGACACATCGTTGATGCCGATGGACCGGTCATCGGTGCCAGCGTCGTGGAGAAGGGCAACCCTAAGAATGGCACTGTAACGGATCTCGATGGTAACTTCACCTTGAATGTCAAGCCGGGAGCTACCCTCGTCGTCTCCTACATTGGCTACAAGACTCAGGAGGTCGCTGTCGGAAATAAGTCCGACTTCGCCATCACGCTGAAAACCGACGATAAGACTCTTGAGGACGTTGTCGTCGTCGGTTATGGTGTGCAGAAAAAGAAACTCGTCACCGGTGCCACCGTGGAGGTCAAGGGCGACGATATCCAAAAGATGAACACCACACAGGTTCTCGGTGCCTTGCAGAGCAAGACGCCGGGTGTGAACATTCAGGCCAACTCTGGTCAGCCGGGCGACGGCTTCAAGATTTCCATCCGTGGTGCCGGTACCAACAGCGACACCAAGCCTATCTACGTCATCGACGGTGTAGCCGGCGGTGACATCAACAACCTTAACCCAGCCGACATCGAGCGCATCGACGTTTTGAAGGATGCTGCCTCTGCTGCTATCTACGGTGCCAATGGTGCCAACGGTGTTATCCTTATCACTACCAAGCAGGGCAAGCAAGGCAAGATCTCTGTCAGCTATGATGGTAACATCGGTTGGCAGAACATGTACCGTATCCCGAAGCTCTTGAATGCAAAGCAATACATGCAGGTACAAGACATGGTATCGATGAACAATGGCGGATCAGCTTATGACTGGTCAAAGTATATCGATGCAGACTTGCTCAAAGCTTATCAGGATGGTTCCAATTCGGCACCGACTGGTTAGACATTCTGCGTAACAAGAATGCCATCACCACCAACCATGACATCAACATCGCCGGCGGCTCCGACCGCAGCAAGTTCTCTACGGGTATAGGCTACCAGTACCAAGACGGTATTCTCGGCGGTGACTATGCTAAATCTGATTTCCGTCGTTTCACCATTCGCTTGAATTCCGAGCACGTTATCTACCGCAACGACAAAGGTCTCGACGTGGTGAAATTCGGTGAAAACCTCTACTTCCAACACCGTGAAAAGCAAGGTATACAGATCGGCAACCAGTACAGCAATGTGCTTTCAACCGCTCTGCGCGCCAACCCATGCGTGCCTGTCTATGACAAAGACGGCAATTACTTCGACTCCGATGACCTGAAGAATTCCGGTACCGAGGGATGGATGAACTACAACTCCTACACTCTCAACCCGATCTACCAGTTGGTTAACAGTCAGAGCGCCAACAATAAGAGCCGCAACTTCACGCTCAATGCTATCGGCTATATTGAAGTTCAGCCTATCAAGGGACTTACTTATCGTGGGCAGGTCAACTATAGCCAGAACTCCTACTCTTATCGTTACTTCCTCCCTATCTACAGTGCCAACACCACCAACAAGGATGGCTTCCGCACAACGGATGAGACCAACCAGCAGATGGGATTGGGATGGACATGGAGCATGACACATACGCTGAACTATAAGTTCGCCGTGAAAGACCACCACTTCGACGCTCTTGTCGGTACCGAGTATTATCAGACACGTCCGGGCATGGGCGAGAGTCTGACAGGAATGGCTACCAACAGCATTTATGGTGACTTCAAACATGGCTATCTATCCCTGACCAAAGACCGTAATGGTAGTGCCACAGTTACAGGTACTCCTTATACTGACGAGACAGCAAACTCTTATTTCGGCCGTGTCAACTACGACTACAACGAGACCTACATGTTCAGTGCCATCCTTCGCGCTGATGGTTCATCCCGTTTCGCCGACGGACACCGCTGGGGCTACTTCCCCTCTTTCTCTGCAGGCTGGGTGATTACCAATGAGAAGTTTATGCAGCCCACCGCTTCCTGGCTCGACTTCTTGAAGCTCCGCGCCGGCTGGGGTCAGAACGGTAACAAGAACATTGGTGATGCCTTTGGCTATCTGGCCACATTCTCTTATGGAGATTATGGCAACTACTCTTTTGGCAATACCAAGGAGAACTCCACGCAGGGTGCTTATCTGAGCCGTCTGTCCAACGAGGACCTGAAGTGGGAAACCTCTGAGCAGACCGACATCGGTCTCGACGCCCGCTTCCTCAACGGTCGCTTGAGTGCTACGATGGACTGGTACTATAAGAAGACCAAGGACCTGCTCGTACAGGTTCAGGTGCCGGGCACCTCTGGCTTCTCTACGCAGTGGCAGAATGCCGGTACCGTACGTAATACCGGTTTTGAGATTGCCCTGAACTGGAACGACAAGATTGGGCGCGACTTCAACTATGGCGTGAACTGGAACATGGCCTACAACAGCAACAAGGTTACCAAGATCAACAATGCCAACCACTACAATGAGGGTGGTAATGACTTGCTTGCTCAGAACACAGGTATCATGGCTCGTATGGAGGAAGGCCATCCCATTGGCTACTTCTATGGCTATAAGACCGAGGGCGTGATGCAGAACGCAGCCGACATTCAGGCTTATCTCGACAAGAACTGTGGCGGCAGCGCTGCAAACTCTCTGCAGGGAGCAGACATCAAACCGGGTGATCTGAAGTTTGTGGATGTCAATCACGATGGCAAGATCGATGCCAACGACAAGACCGAACTTGGTGATCCTAACCCAGATGTGACGATGGGCTTTGGCTTCAACATTGGCTACAAGGGCTTCGACCTGAGCGCTACAGCTTATGGTGCATTCGGCCAGCAAGTGATGCGCTCTTGGCGTAAGTTCACCGATGGTCAGTATGAGAACTACACCACCGAGGTGTACAAATACTGGCATGGTGAGGGCACTTCCAACAAGTATCCTCGCCTGGCTCCGGGCAACACAGGTCCCAACTGGCAGCAAATCTCTGACATCTACTGCGAGAACGCCAGCTACCTGCGCCTGCAGAACCTCACCGTGGGTTACGACTTCAAGAACATCTGGAAGAGCTGTCCGTTTGAGCAGCTGCGCCTCTACTTCACCGCTCAGAACCTCTTCACCATCACTGGTTACGATGGTATGGATCCTGAAAACGGTATGGCACTCAACAGCAGCGAGCCTTGGGTGACTGGTGTGGATGTCGGTAACTATCCTTCGCCGCGTACATACCTGATTGGTGTCAACATTAAATTCTAAAATCTGAAACAATGAACAAGCTATTATATTTATTGTCAGCAGCTACGGTAAGTCTCACGCTGGCATCCTGCTCTCTGGATGCTGACGACATTACCGAAGCTACCACCGACAAGTTCCCTACAACGGAAGAGGACGCAACAGCCTCACTTGCCGGCGTATATAATAATCTCAACCAGGTGGCAGCCACACCACAGGAGTCATTCCTCTATGTTTCCATGCTGGCCAGTGACGACAATCTCGGTGGCGGTGGTACCAACGATAAGCTCATGCAGGCTGAGGACTTGCTCTGCAACTACAACCAGAACATGACAGAGCAGTTCTACAAGGACCGCTATCAGGGCATCTCTCGTGCCAACATTCTGATAGAGGCACTGCCTAAGATCACATCTCTGTCCGAGGAAGTGCGCAACACCGACCTCGGCGAGGCTCTCTTCCTTCGTGCGTTCTACCACTACGAGCTTGCCTCCATGTATGGCAATGTGCCTTTGATGACCGAGGCTACCGGTAAGGTAGTCAAGCAGGGCGATGTGAAGACACTTTGGGGACAGATTCTTCAGGACTTCTATCAGGCCACACAGCTGCTGCCTGCCAAGCGCCGCTACGACGGACATGTGGACAAGTACACCGCCGAGGGTATGCTGGCACGTGCCTTTCTGTTCTACACAGGCATGTATTGCAACGGCACAGAGCTGAAGGACTTGGTCAGTACTACCTATAACCCGCTCAAAGAGGTGGACCTGCCCGACGGCACCAAACTGACGAAGAAGATGGTCTCAGACCTCGTTGACGACTGCGTCAACAAGTCCGGCTACTCTCTTGTCTCTGACTACCGCAACCTTTGGGCCTATACCAACCGCTGCACAGTGGAAGACTATGATTACACCAAAGGCAAGGGCTTGAAATGGGTAGAGAACGACCAGACAAAGGCAAACGACAGCAACCCCGAGTCGATGTTCGCCATCAAGTTCAACAAACTTGCTTCCTGGAGCACAACTATCGGCTACGCCAATGGTTACGCACTTCACTTCGGTATGCGTGGCGGTCAGGACTACGCTAATACATTCCCCTTCGGTCAAGGCTGGGGAGCAGGTCCTGTAGCCCCCAATCTTGTGAAGGAGTGGGAAGCTGACGAGCCTAACGATATGCGCTTGGAGGCTTCTATTCAGGATGTCAACAAACTACCGGCATACAAAAGAGGCGGCTGGGCTGACTTCGTTCAGGAGACCGACTATTACGAGAAGAAAATTTCTCCTATTTCTGCCAAGAACGGCAACAAGTATGTATGCTGCTTCGAAGATCTGATGTATGGCGACAAGGGTGGACTCAGTGGCGGTTACGGCAATAACATGCAGCTCGACAACATCCACGACCTCGTGCTTCTGCGCTTCGCCGACGTGCTGCTCATGCAGAGCGAGTTGGAAGAGAATGTCTCTGGTATCAACGTGGTGCGTGCCCGCGCCGGTTTGGCTCCTATCGCTTCTTACTCTCTTAAGGCTCTTCAGAACGAGCGTCGTCATGAACTCGCCTTCGAGGGCGTGCGCTGGAACGACATCCGCCGCTGGCATATCGCCGCACAGGCTTTGGAGGCACAGACCAACCAGCCTGTCTACTATTGCGGAAAGGAGGGAAAGAACACAGCCCACAATGGTGGCTATGCAGCCCGCTACAATGCTACAGCCGGATTCTTCAAGATGCCTGAGAACCAGATTTCCTTGGGTAGCGTAGAACAAAACCCAGGCTGGGACAACAGTTCCGAATACCAGGGCTGGTAAAAGCTTTGTTTCACTTTAAAAGAACATTGACATGAAAAAGATATTTTTTGCAATGCCTCTGCTGGCCTTGGCATTAGCTTCCTGCGATCCTTCTGATATTGAAGGTGGATCTGAGTGGAGAGATGTCGCCGCTGACCAGCTGAAGGTAAGTGCCACACCCGTTCAAGTGGACGGAAAAAACTCCAATCAGATACACGTGGTCTGCAACTCACCAACCAATGTGGCATGGCAGGCAGACCAGTTGATTGAGAACACTACGAACACTGTTTCTGCTGACGCTACCATCTACTTCACCAAGTTGGGGCAGAACACGGTGAAGTGTCTGACAACCAACGATGGCGGTACTCCCGAGGAGAAAGACCTCACCGTGCAGGTGGATACCATCACTTACCTCACCGATGATCTGAAAAATCGTCTTTGCGTCGGTCAGACCGGTGGCCCCGATCACTTTGGCATAGGCTTCAACAAAGCCCTCATCAAGGTCGAGCAGGACAAGGACGCTCAAGGCAGACTGGGCAACAAACTGAACATTGTCAGCAATGTCAACCCTGTGCTCTGCACCTTCAAGTGGGGCACCACGACGCTCGACAAGAACATTGGCTCTCTGACTGTCTACGATATTGACAAGCCGCTGAAGCTTTCTGTTGACATCATGGACGCTGCAGGCAACAAGAAGACTATCGATCTGGGTGAGTACACAGCTCAGACGTATACCGAGGCTCCGGCAGAGATTAAGCTGATCACCGGTTGCGATCCGAAAGACCCGGCAACAGCCAACGCTACAAAGACATGGGTGCTTGCCGCCGGCAACAATTGGGGTAACGGTTCAAGTACAGATGCTGCCGGAAGCTGGTGGATGACCGACATCACAGGTCAAGGTGGTTCCTACGGTGAGATGACCTTCTCTTGGAAAGACGGTACGCTGACCACGGTCATCACCGACGAGTCCAACGAGCGCGGCGACAAGAGCGGAACGGGCACCTTCAAGCTCGACTTCTCGGCCCGCAATGCCAGCACGAACGTCATCTGTAACCTTATCACAAGCGGTGCCGGAAACATTGTATTCCCGTACATTATCAATGAAAATTTCAAGGAAGGCCACAGTTTCGAGATTACGAAGGTCACAGACGAAGACCTTTACATCCGTGCCCAGCATACCACACCAAGTGGCGAGGGTACCTTCTGGCACTTCGTTGTTAAGAAATAGGTTTCTTTAATAAGCATTTTCAAGCATGCGCCATGAGTCTGTTCTGGCAGACTCTTGGCGCTGCTTTCTTCATTTATCATTTGTATCAACTACCTTTTTTATGCGGTCGTTCATTCATAAGCATTTGCAAGGCATCCTTTCCCTGCTCTTTGCCGTCGCCATCGCGCTCTTTTGGGCCTTCCCTTACCGGTGCGCACTGAGCTACCAGGAGCAGTATCAGTTGTTTCTCTTCACCCCATCCTATTTCACCGAGCGCATCAGCGTGCCGGGTGGACTGGCCGACTATGTGGCCGAGTTCATCACACAGTTCTATTATGTCTATGCGTTAGGTGCCATTCTCCTTGCTCTTGTCTTCTTTTGTCTGCAACGACTCACGTGGGTGCTGATGCGCCGCAGTGGCGTGTCGCCGTCGTGGTATCTGCTGAGCTTCATCCCCACCATGGCCCTTTGGGCGCTCATGGGCAACGAAAACGTGCTGCTCTCCTTTGCCATTGCCTTGCTCGGCATGGAAGAGATCATGCTCCACTATATCATCGTTCGCGACCATAGTCGTGGCTGGACAGCTCCTGCCGTCTATCTGCTCATCGCCATTCCCGTGGGCTACTGGCTGGTGGGACCGGTGGTAATAGGGCTCTCCCTGATTCTCATGAGCGATTCTCAAATACAATCAAATGTTTCTGTGACAAACATAAAGTCAGCACAAGCGCAATCACCTGCCGAAGAGAAAGTTCACCGCAAGCCTTTGGTGACGCCACTGGGCTGGATGCTGCTGAGCGTTCTCTACTTCGTGGCCATCGTCTGGCTCTGTGGTCTCTTCCTGCAATATCCCTATTACAAGCTGTTCGGAGGCATCAACTACTTCCGCTATCCCGGCGTCATCCCCGTCATGCAGTGGGTAGTGGTCGCGTTGTTTGCCCTGCTGCCCCTCGCGGCTTCCTACCTGCCACGTTTGGAGGGCAAGAAAGCCGTGCGCGCCGAAGTCGCTCAGCTTGTCGTCATCGTGCTTGCTGCCGTGCCCCTGCTGCGCTTCAGTTTCGACCGCGCCACCTACGAGCTCATCGACTACGACTACTTAGTTCGCACCCATCAGTGGCAGCGCATTGTCGAGAAAGCAGAGAAACACCAGGCCTCGTCGCCGATGAGCGTCAGTTGTGTCAACCTTGCTTTGGCCATGCAAGGACAGCTCTGCGACCGTCTCTTTGAGTTCTACCAAAACGGCGCAGAAGGCCTCTTTCCCACATTCACCCGCGACATGACCTCCCCGTTGCCCACCGCCGAGGTGTTCTATCAGCTCGGTATGGTCAACGATGCCGAGCGCTACACCTTTGAAGCTCAGGAAGCCATCCCTAACTATCGCAAGAGCGGACGCTTGACACGCCGCATCGCCCAGTGCGAAATCATCAACGGCAACTATGGCGTGGCAGCCAAATACCTGCGCATGCTTGAGAGCAGTCTGTTCTATCGCCAGTGGGCCAAGAGCCAGGAGCGTTTCCTCTACAACAGTGCAGCTGTCAACGCCGACCCGGAATACGGTCGTCTGCGTGACATCCGCATCAAACGCCACGACTATCTCTTCAGCGATCAGGAGATGGATCAGATGCTCGGTCTGCTGCTCGTCGACAACAAGAAGTACGACAACCGCATGGCCTATGAATATCTCATCGCCTACGAACTGCTTCAGCGTGATCTGGGCCGCTTCATGCGTTACTATCCTCTCGGCCGCTTCGTGCAGTTCGACCATATCCCCTACGCCATCCAGCAGGTACTCATCGGCTCATGGCTACAACGCCACAACACGCTGCATGGCATGCCCTACAGTGTCGACCGGCAGAATGTCGATGCCACGGTGGCTTTCATCCGTGCTTATATGACCAACCGCAACGATCCAGCCCTCAACCAGCCACCACTCGCCTACAACGCCTGGCACTATCTGCTCATGGGCGGCAACGCCAAGAAGAGGGGCAAGGAGAAGATGCAGACCATCTATTGATAACCTTTTTAGAACTACACAGAAATGAAGAAAATAAGTTTCATAATTGCTTCATCGCTTGTTGCGGCACTGAGTCTTAGTCTCGGACTGTTGACCTCGTGCAGCGACAAACCCTCCAACGCTACGCAGGTCAATGCCCTGCCAAAGATATTTCCCGACTATGCGGGTACAACCATCCCCGTGGACATCGCTCCTCTCGACTTCAGCGCGGTGGGCCAGGATGCCGAGGCCATGTACGTCGTGGTGAAAGGTTCGAAGAGTGGCGAGATGGAAGCCAGCGGCGACTATGCCGACTTCGACGTTGACGAGTGGCACAAACTCACGGAAGAGAACAAGGGCGGCAAGCTGACGTTCTCGGTCTTCGTCAAGCGCGGCGGCGAGTGGAAACAATATCGCGACTTCACGGTCAACGTTTCCTCCGACCCGCTCGGTGAGTGGGGACTCACCTACCGCCTCATTCCTCCCGGCTACGAAGTATACGGTAAGATGGGACTCTACCAGCGCAATCTGAGCAACTTCGATGAACAGGCGATTCTCGTCAACACGGCGGTGCCCGGCGCATGCCTCAACTGCCACACAAGCAACCGCACTTCGCCCGAGCAGTTCACTTTCCACATCCGTGGCGCCAATGGTGGCACGCTCATCTCGCAACACGGAAACATGGAAATACTGAAAGCGAAGAACGACTCGCTCAAAGGCTCCATGGTCTATCCCTATTGGCATCCATCGGGACAATGGGTTGCCTACAGCACCAATCAGACCCACCAAAGTTTCCATGCCATCCGCAGTGAGCGCATCGAAGTCTTTGACCAGGCGTCCGACGTGCTCATCTATCATCCTGCCACGCATCAGATCGTACTCAACCCGACGGTGATGACGAAGGACCACTACGAGAACTATCCGGTATTCTCGCCCGACGGACGCACGCTCTACTTCGTCTCCTCTACGGCATGGGACATCCCGGCGCACTATAAAAACATCAAGTATAACATCTGTCGCGTGGGCTTTGATCCGAAGACCGGACGCACCATAGGCAAGGTTGACACCATCTTCAACGCCCGCCAGATGGGTAAGAGTGCCAACCATCCGCGCCCGTCCTACGACGGCCGGTTCCTGCTCTTCACGCTGAGCGACTACGGCTGCTTCCCTATCTGGCACAAAGAGGCTGACCAGTGGCTGCTCGACTTGCGCACGATGAAGGCACGCCCACTCACGGAAATCAACAGCAACAACACTGACTCATGGCACAACTGGAGCCGCAACAGTCATTGGATCGTCTTCACCTCGCGTCGCATCAACGGCTACTACACCCAACTCTATCTGGCTCATGTCGACAGCCGTGGACGCATGGGCAAGCCCTTCCTGCTGCCTCAGCGCAATCCCTGGCTCTACTACGACCGCCAGCTCAACAGCTACAACACGCCCGACTTCACACTGAAGCCCGTCCGCCTCAATGCCCGAAAGGCGGCAGACGGCATCCGCAGCGAACAACGCGTGGCGACGGAAATCAAGTGATATCTGTTCTTAAAAAGGAAGAAGTTAAGCCCTTAAACATCATCAAAACATTTCACAAAACACCTTCCTCTGAACCTTGCATTCTAGAGAAGAGCTGAAGCGAAAAGAGGCCTCTCTTCATCAAAAAGCAACAAGAAAAGTGTGCGTGAGCTGGTTCCTCACCATCAAGATAGTGGTTTTACTTGGTCAGAAAGGCTATTTCACACGATCATCTCGGCGTGTTGACCTTGTCAAAACGCCTTTCTGAGCAAAAATTCTCTAGAGAATTTTTGCTCAGAAAGGCGTTTTCTTCTTTATCCCTTTGGCCTTTTAGTTGATCGAAAAAGCGTAATCATTATAACAGACTAATTATCAATAGATTACAAAAACATGCGTAATTTTCACAAAATTCAGAGCAAAGTAACCTCTCGTGCAAAAGATCGCCAAAATAAGGGCCGTTTTTTGTCAGTTTTCTAAACAAGCACAAACATTACAGCATAGCAATCTTTTCTGCAGCAATTGGTTTTTTGACGATTCAGCCATCGGCTGGCAAAATGATGTAGTGATTCTCGTGTCCGACGGCATGTATGTTTATCCTTTAGAATGCAAAGCCGGTAAGACGATGAACGCCAAGAGCTTGAGAGTTTATTGCGAGAAATACCGTCCCAGACTGGCTTTGCGTACAAGTCTTTTACCCTACGAGCGCAACGAAGAGGCACACATCGTTAACATCCCGCTCTATATGCTCTTCGCTCTTTCTGCTGAGCTGGACGGCGAGTAGCCTACGGTTCTTTATTGCCTTTTCAGTTGAAAGCCGACAGCTTCTTGCTTCATGGCGCGCTGCACGTCGACAGCATCGAAGGGCAGAGGGCCACGCCCGAGCTCAGGCACATTAAAACTCTTGAGGTTCATATCGTAGAACTGCGGGTCTTGTTGCGGCAACACGAAAGGCTTGTGGGCATGGCCCTGGCGGTCGACATAGCAGAAATAAGGCTTGCCATAGAGTCCGTCGTCGCGCTTGCTGGCAAAGACAAACCACCGGCTGTTGCTCGACCAGGAGTGATAGGTGTCGCTCTTGGCGCTGTTGACCACTGCCAGCGTGTCGATGTGTCCCGTGCGCAAGTCCATCATCTGCAGGTCAGCCTCGGGATGCCAGATAGGAAAAGTACCGTAGTAGGCCACGGTATAGAGCAGATAGCGGCCATCGGGCGAGACACGCGGATGACAGACCGAAAACTTTTGCGAGCCATCGTTGCGCGAGGCGTTAACAAGCGTGTCAACTTTATTGCCTATACGTCCCTTCTTTTCGTCGAAGCCAATCCTCACAAGACTGTATTGCAGGCCGTGGAGATTCTTGGAAGCGAGCCCGCTGCTGTTGGCCACACAATAGTAGATAGAGCGTCCGTCAGGCGAGAATGTCGGGAAAGTCTCAAGTTTCGTGGTGTCGGCGAGCAACGGCGAGAGGATGATTTCGTGGCTTTTCAGGTCAGCCACATACACGTCGCTCTTCTTATCATAGACCTCCAACCGCTTATTGGCACGGGCATGGAAGGCCGGAATGATGATGTTGGTGGAGAAGACAATGTAACGCCCAGAAGGCGAAAAACCGTAATAGACACTACTCGAAACCATCGAGTCGGTAGGCGTGGCGGCCTTAATATCGAGTTTGCTCAACCGTCCGTGGTCGTTGAGGATAGCTCCCCCACCCTTTCCGCGCACATAGACCATACTCAGCTGCGGGTCGCGGTTGCTGAACTCGTGGCAGTTCATGCACCGGTTCTCCTCGAGTTGATAGTCGACGAGCTGGCAGGTCTCGAAGTTGGTAAGATTGCGTTGCTGTATCTGAAGGTGGTTCCACACCTCATAGTCCGGCTCTATCAACCGATAGGTCAGGCAGGGGTCGATGGTGTCGTTGGCAATGGTCCAGTTGAAAGCACGGTAGCCAAACCACTCGCCGTGGTGTTTGGCATAGACTTTCACGCGGACCTGCTGCCCCGCATGGGTGCGCAGGAAGTCGTGCCAGTCGTCGAGATCAAACTGCACCTTATTGCCTTCACGTGTCACTGCCGTATTGCCGTCGAGCGCACCGACACTTCCTCCGCACTGTCACGCAGCAGGAAGTTGAGCGGGGCGATGTTCTTGGGAATTGTCACCTCGGCATAATCGGGATAGATAGGTGCCGGACGGTTGAGCTCCGTGGCGTTTTCCACACGGTCGGCACAAGAGAAGAGCAGCAACAGACTGCTCAGAAAGGAGAATATCTTTAGTGCTTTCATTGTTTTGCGTTGTGATGCGTATCGAACCAATACCAATAGGTACCGGCAAAGGCTGCGCTGCCGCGCTGCTGGTTATAGGCTTGGAAGCGTTGCAGCTCGTCGGGCAACGTGATATAGCGCCGCCACTCGTCGGGTTTGGCATTCGTTCCCGCAAGCCAGATCATCAAAGCCTGCTGATAGAGGCGGCACGTCGTCCGGGGCGCGTGAGTCTGAACGACAAACATATCGTAGTCGCGCTTGAACGTACTGATTTGCTTCAACAGCAAGTCGCTGCAAAGCAGATAGTCGAGCGCTACCAGGTTTTTAGGGTTGCTTCGAAGAAGTTCGGTCATGATCACGTAAGCGTTGTCGCTGTTGCGCAGCGTGTCGCAACGATTGGTCATCTTGGCTTTTTCACGATAGAATTCACCGTTGGCGCGCGCCTGCGCAGCCCAACGACGATAGGCCACGGTGTGGTCGAGCAGTCCCAGAAACTTGTCGGCAGCCGCACGATTGCCCGTCACCAGGTTGATCTCGGCCAAGCGCCGGACCATCCTCGCGTTGCGGTTGTCGGGCGAGAAGGCGAGAGCCTGCATGGCAGCGCGCTCGGCAAAGGTCATGTCGCCTAAAGCCCAATAGAGGTCGTTCATGCGGTTGATGATGAGCAACGGCGTCGCGGCTCCTATCTTCTCAAAGGTTCCCAGATAGTTGTTGGGGAATCGCAGCAGCACATCGGGCAACTCGCCCTGCTGTGCCCTGACGAGATTGTAGAAGAAGAGCTGGGCCTCAGTGGGATTTTTCTCGCGCTCCACCATGTCGGTGACACGTCGCCAGTTGCCGAAATAGTATTCGTCGTCGACAGCCCAGTCCCTTTCCAATGTCCATTCGGGCGCGGCCAGCTTGCCCAGTCCGGGCGCGGCGAGGATGTCACCGACGTTCATCATGTAACAGGACTTCGTCAGCGGCAGCAGCGACAGCGGTAAGACTGTGGCCACGACCGCCAACCAGACCGGTTGCTGACGGTGGTGGACGACACTATATATAATAAGGAGTAGCAGAAAGAGGAAACCGCCATTGCCAAACAGCCAAAAGGCAAGGGCTGAAGCACACAGCAACATTGCGGCCAAGAGCACATGGCCGACTCGGGTATACGGCAGGTGAGGCAGCAGTAACATCGTCAGCCAAGCCAGTGCGCAACCGCCGTCGGCAGCGATGACAGAGGCAAGCCGATAGCTGTGCTGCAAGGAGAAAAGGGCGAAGAGCGTCATCACCGCGATGGCAATGGCAAAGGCTCCGTGTCGCAGTCCTATCCGTTGCAGACTACGCCGCGTGAGGTCGCCCATGACGAGTAAAGACGCTGTGAGGATGACCGCTCCGGCATAGCGATAGTAATAAAACTGTGTCAGGAAGTCGCCAACGAGACTGGCCAGCCATGCGGGGCGGCGGAGATAGTCGGCGCAATAAGTCCACGAGAGCAGAAACAACTGGTCTTGCTCTTGATAGAAGAAGTGGTAGGCGTAAGTTGTCTGAAAGAAGACATAGCAGGCAATGGCCCAAAGAAAAACGCAGAGGTAAGGTAAGAGGTGCTTAATCGAAAGGTGAGGCAAGGCGAGATTCATGGTTGATTGAGTAAATGATACCGGGCGCTCTTGACGAGCGGCGTGCTGAGGTATCCGCGTACGGTATAGTATTCCGGCTGCCCGTTTTGATTATGAGTGAGCATCAGATAGATGTCGTCGGGCGCACCGTTGTCGTGTTTGATGATGGTGTCGACGACGAGAGCTATCTGCTGCGCTTTCTGTTTCTCATCGGTCTGTCCGGTTTTCACGTTGAAGGCGACATTGAAGTATCCCCCACCCTCCCATGTGCTCTCCACGGTGATAGCGTCGGTAGAGAGCGTGGCAGCCTTTTGTTTACTCACCGGCCGCGTCACCAGCACAGGAGAAGCTGAGAACATTTGACGGGTGGTGACATCGTAATAGACCAGTGCACGATACACCGAGTCGGCCGTAGAAGCCCAGTTGAGTTTCACCGGCGTGGCGATTCTAACGGTGTCACCGCCGTCTACGAGCAGATAGTCAATGGCTCCCTTGTCCGACGTGTGCATCATGCAGAAGTCGGCACGAAGATAGGAATAGCGGCTGTCACCCGACTCATAAGAGTCGTTCTTGCACGATAGCAGGAGCATAACTCCCGCTATTAGCATGAAGGCCGCTGTCAGTCTTGGGATTCTCATTGACATATGGATGACATCAGAACTTAAACGTGAGCTTGCTCATCAGCGACTTCAGACGGCTGGTCTCGGCGTCGCGCGCGTTGTAGTAGTTCTTCACGGGGTTGGCATACTGGTTGAGCAGGCACTCGCGAAGGAACTTCTCATCCTTGTTCTCGATGTCGATCTTTGCCAACTGGCCGTTGATATACTGCTCAAAGATCGAGCGCTGCTTGGGCGAATACATGTCGTCGTGCTCCTTGTTGCCCTGGAGCATGTCGAGAGCGACATAGTTGCCGGGGTACAGACGGTAGTTGTAGTGGATCTGCGTGTCGATATACTTGGCGATATTGTCGAAGAGTTGATTTTTCGGCGTGCTGGCGTTTTGCTTACGCAGCCAGTCATTGATACAGGGTGCGCAGTGGTACTGGATATGTCCCTTGAAGCCTTTGATGCCCACGCTCATGCTCTCGATGTCGTCGCCCGGTGTCTTTTTCCAGAACGGGACGTCACGCTTGAGCTGGAACTCGCGTGCCTTGAGGTAGTCGCAGGGGTCATACTCATACGAGATTGTCAGCGGCACGATGTGCAGAGCGGCCAAGCGGTCGATGATGCTGCCTTCGCCGCCCATGACCATCATCTTCAGGATGGCAGGCTGTGTGTGGTCTGTTGAGTCCTTGGAACGGCCCTCACGCTGTGCGATCCACACGTTTTCGTTCTTCTCACCGATGACGAAATGCATATATTCCGACATACGCTTGCTGGCCTTGTACATCTCCACAGCATGCAGAGCACGCTCCACGGTAAACGACTTGTTGATGCGCACAAGGTCCTTCACCCATGGAATGGTGAGCAGGTTGTCGCCGATGGCGATCTCGCACGTCGTGCTGAAGCCCACGTCGAGCAGCAGTTTGTCGAGCAGAGCAGAGTCGAGAACGATGTCGCGGTGGTTGCTCACAAAGGTGTAGCGGTGGTTGATGTTCACGCTTGAGGCGTCCATGCTGCAACCGAAGCTGGCCTTGTGGATGAGGTCTTGCAGTACCGGATAGCAGAAAGCCTTCTGAAACTCCAGGTTGGTCTTGCAGCTTTTCATCTTCTTGCCCACGTCTTCCAGCGACACGCCGGGGAAGACTGTGGTGATGACTTGCTGAAACTGTGGGTCGGCCAACAGCCGGTCGTATACTGCGGGAAGCTCCTCCGGGTTGAAGGGGCGGATGGGATCAAATTCTGATGGAATGTTCATATTACTTAATTTTTAGAGGTGTCTATGGTTACAGATACTCATTGCTGATGCGTATCAGTCTTTCATCTCGGCGATAATCAGCTCAATGCCCAACTCTTCGATGCGGTTTCTGTCCGCGGGACGGATGTTTGAGTCGGTGATGATCGTGTCGACAGTGTCCATATCGCAGATTTTGGCAAAGCCGCGACGGCCAAATTTCGTGGAGTCAGCCAGTACGATGACGTGCTGGGCAGCCTTGATCATCTTCTGATTGAGGTGGGCCTCACGCATGTCGGTCGTGGAGATACCGAAGTCGAGGTCTATGCCGTCCACGCCAATGAAGAGTTTGCTGAACGAGCAGTCCTCGAGAATCTTCTCACTGTATTGCCCTACGACCGAGAGACTGCTGTGGCGCAGCATACCGCCGAGCTGTATGATGTCGACATTCTCGTTTTTGGCCAGTGATACAGAAGCCTGCAACGAAGCCGACACGACAGTGAGACGCTGGTTGGTGGTGATGCAGTTGGCAAACGCATGGATGGTTGTTCCCGAAGCGATGATGATGGAGTCGTTGTCTTCTATCAGCTTGGTAGCCTCCATACCGATGCGGTGCTTCTCTTCGGGACAGTAATGCTCTTTCTCGTTCACCGAGCGATTGTTGGCAAAAGGATTGATGGCGATGGCCTTGCCATGGCTGCGATAGAGCTTGCCTTCCTTCTCCAGTTCGGTGAGATCCTTGCGTATCGTGACCGACGAGACACCGAGTTTGTCGGCCAGATCAGACACGAGCACAACGTTCTGCTTGAAGAACTGATCCATGATAGCCTCGTGCCGCTCTTCCTTGGTCATATTGCTTGTCACCATAACGTTACTTTCGACGATTGTTTTACAAATATACGACTTTTTCCTATTACACGTTTTGCTGTAAAGAGGTTTAACTATAAATTAACACAAAAACGGCAAGGAAGCAACTGCTTAGCAAAACGTTTCGCCCTAACTAAACGTAGACAAGCTAATGTCAGTTTCCCAATGAAGAAAAATGCCAGCGGCAATCACCTGCTCACACACCTTGATGTAGCAGATGACTGCACGGAAAAACAGGTCTTAAGATTTGCGGCTAAAAGTGCCTATACTCACGAGTTGAGGACTTTTAGTCTAAACACGCCCGGCCAGGACATCGCTTGCCAATACATGCTTAATATTGCCATTTGAATCTGAATACACCACAGACTCGCCCCGTGAAGCCTTGTCACGAAGCATCTCCTGCTCGGCTAATGCCAAGCCCTCGTCTAACTTCTTGATAAATGCCTCAGCTTCCTGATTTGACATATTCACTAATTATTTTAAATTTTGTACTATCATTTATCTTTGTTTCCATAGACTTCCCTCCAAAGGCTACCCTTTCTCGCTGATACTGACTATTGTCGTATATCTCTACAAAGGGCTTGGCATTACAAAAATAGTCAATATTTCCTAAATTGGCAAACTTTTCAATACATTTTTCTAACCTCTATATTCAAACACGAAAAGAAAAAGTTCTGAGAACTTCCAATTGTAGAAACGAAAAAGGGACGCGGTCAAGTTGACCGGCCCCCAAATTAACTACAAAAGAAATTAAGCGAGATTATGAAATACAGTAGTTACGAGAATGTTATTGTCCGCTTATAAGTCCAGCAAAGTGATGCCTACACGGAAATATCCCTTGTTGGCCTCTGGATTCCAAATGCCCTGTGCTGTGACCGGCATAGGATGCTTGCCCACCTTGAGCTTATAGGTACAACCGACACGAACGTCGTTGATGCCGCTGCTCTTGCCGTAGAAATGGTCATTGGAGTTCTCATCATAGTTGTTCAGAGCAAATGCTCCGGCCACGCTACCGTCTACACGGAACTGCTCGTCCTCGTAGAACTTGTACGAAGCCTGAACCCAAGAAGAGTAGATATTCTGCTTGTTGGCAGTACCACGGTCACGACCGGCAACTATCGTAGACCAGTAAAGCGTCAACGGGAAACCTGCTTTCACAGCGAAATCATAGCTGACAGCAGCGTCAATGAAGTGGCCAGTGGTGCGGCAATTGTAGTTTCCGATCTTATACCAGTCTGAGCCTTCGGGAGCAAGACCGTCTGAGAAGTTGTAGATATCCCATACAGCAAGGTTGAAACCACTGTTGTTATAGTTGACATAGTAGTCAAACTCCTTGTAGTTGCCATTGATCTGCATACCGCCCCACAATCCAATCTTGAAGTGGTTGTTGTTGTCCGACAGACTGAATTCGTTGTTGAATGTCAAGCCCTTGCTGACTTCCAGACCACGCCAGAGGTGTGTGGTCTCCAAGCCTGCGTTGTAATGCAACTTCTGAGCCTGCATACCCATTGGAACAAGTGCGAGTAACGAGAAGAACAATGATTTGAAAATCTTTTTCATGATGCTTAGGTTAAAAGTGGATGAAAAGGTGTTTGTCAGGCAGTGGAGCCAAATCATAGGTTCCACTGCCCTTTTAGTAATGATCAGTACAGATTAGAGCGACATCAACCAAATGCCTGCCAAACCTGCTACTGCACCACCAGCGATAGGACCAAGAACAGGTACCCAAGAGTAAGCCCAGTCGGGATCTCTCTTGTCCTTAATCGGACAGATAGCGTAAGCAATACGCGGAGCAAGGTCACGGGCAGGGTTCATAGCGTATCCTGTGGTGCCGCCTAATGACATACCCAGCGCTACGATGACGTAGGTGATAGGCACGGGACCCAATGCAGACAGGCCGAAGGTATGTGACTCGGGGCAATAGCAGTTGCCCTTTGTGCCGAAAGCTACGATCAAGAAGACCAGCAATGCTGTGGCAATGAACTCAGAGAGGAAGTTCAGTGGATAGTTGCGGATAGCAGGAGCCGTACAGAACACGCCCAGCTTGGTGTCTTTGTCGGATGTAGCATCGAAATGATCCTTGTAGAACAACCATACGATGATACCACCAATCACGCCTCCGATCATCTGACCAGCCACATAGGCAGGAACAGACGCCCATGGGAACTTACCGGCAACAGCGAGTCCGACAGACACGGCAGGATTGAGATGAGCTCCCGTATAAGGACCGGCGATCAACACACCCATGCACACTGCAAGACCCCAACCAATGGTGATCACGATCCAGCCTGCGCCTTGAGCCTTACTCTTGTTTAAACTTACGGCACAGCAAACGCCGTCTCCGAAAATTACCAGTACCATCGTACCGATCAGCTCCATAAGGAACTGTGTTGTCATTGAATAATCCATAAATAAGTTTTTAGTTGGTTTTGTTCGTTAAGATTGTTAGTTGCTTTCCGCATCAAGTGAAGGGGAGAATACGATGCCCATGCCAGGCAATGCCCTTCCCCTCACTCAATGGATGTCAAGTGACCGATTACTTTTCGGTCAGTGTTCTTTGGATAGCGTCAGCCCAACCCTTCTTAGCCTCTTCGATCTCCGGGCTGTCTTTGACGGGTTCAAAGGTGCGCTCCACCTGCCACTGCTGACGCAGCTCATCGATACTCTCCCAGAAGCCTACTGCCAGACCGGCAAGATAAGCAGCACCAAGAGCCGTTGTCTCTGTGATCTTCGGACGTACGACGTTAATGCCCAGCAAGTTGGCCTGGAACTGCATCAGCAGGTTGTTGCGTGAAGCACCGCCGTCGACCTTCAACTCGGTCAAAGGAGCATTCATGTCCTTGGCCATGGCCTGTGCGATGTCGTAGGTCTGGAAAGCAATGCCGTCGAGGGCTGCGCGGGCGATATGGGCGCGTGTGGTGCCACGTGTGATACCGCAGATCAGGCCACGGGCGTACGGATCCCAATAAGGAGCGGCAAGACCTGTAAGGGCCGGTACGAAGTAGACACCGCCACTGTCCGGTACTGTAGAGGCCAGTTCCTCAATTTCGCTACTGCTCTTGATAAAGCCGAGACCATCACGTATCCACTGCACAACACTACCGCCTACGTAGATAGAACCTTCAAGAGCGTAGTTGACCTTATCGCCAATCTTCCACGCTACAGTGGTAAGCAGGTTGTTTTTAGAAAGCACAGGCTTCTCACCGACATTCAGCATGACGAAGCAACCGGTGCCGTAAGTGTTCTTGATAGAACCCGGCTCGATACACATCTGACCGAAGAGGGCTGCCTGCTGGTCACCGGCAACACCGGCGATAGGTACCTCGTGGGCAAAGATTGTGGTCTTGGTGTGTGCCATAACCTCTGAACAGCTCTTTACCTCCGGCATCATAGAACGAGGAATGTCGAGGAGTTTCAGCAGATCATCATCCCACTGCAGCGTGTTGATGTTGAAAAGCATGGTACGCGAAGCGTTGGTGACATCGGTGACATGAGCCGTGCCACGGGTCAGACGCCAGATCAGCCAAGAATCCACATTGCCAAAGCGCAGTTTTCCCATTTCTGCACGCTTGCGTGCGCCGGGTACGTTATCAAGGATCCATTTGATCTTTGTGCCACTGAAGTATGCATCAATGATCAGTCCGGTCTTCTCACGAACTTTGTCGACGAGGCCCTGAGCCTTCAACTTGTCGCAATACTCTGCGGTACGACGGTCCTGCCATACGATAGCATGGTAGATAGGCTCTTCGGTGTCTATATCCCACACGATGGTGGTCTCACGCTGGTTGGTAATGCCGATGGCGGCGATATCCAAGCCGTTGATGTCAATCTGAGTGATAGCCTCGGCGATCACGCTGGCCTCGCTGGACCATATCTCGTTGGCGTCATGCTCCACCCATCCCGGCTTTGGGAAGTACTGTGTGAACTCTTTCTGTGCTACTGAACAGATTTGTCCATTGTGATCGAAGACGATAGCTCTCGAGCTCGTCGTGCCCTGGTCAAGAGCCAGGATGTACTTTTTTTCGCTCATAGTGTTATTGGTTTAAGAGATTGTATAACTTGTTTTTAGTTGTTTCCAATAGGATTTGGCGTATAGCCTTAGCGATTCTGATTCAATGCTTTTGTCGCTTCCACATCAAGCGCGTCGGCGAGAATGGAAATCGGATTCATAACGGAATAGCCTGTCGACATCTCGATCTGCCATTTACAAGTCTCACAGTCTGTGGAGACATAGTCGGGATTGACTTCCTTGATCTGCTGGAAGAGCGGAGCACCGATCTTTTGTGAGCGTTCGTAATTCTCTTTCTTGAAGCCGTAGGTACCGGCAATACCGCAACAGTGGCTGTCGAGCATCATGAAGTCTAAGCCTGGGATCATCTTCAGCAACTGGGTGCTGTAGAGTGTCCAGCCCATCCGCTCCATGTGGCAGGCGGTGTGATAAGCCACCTTCTTGTGATAGTCTTTGCGGAAGACCAGCTTGATCTTACCCTCATCGATCTTCTGACAGAGAAAACGAGTAGCCAGCATCAGACTGTCGCGAACACCTTGATTGTCGACCTTAAGCAAGTCGGGATACTCGTCGCGCATGGTAAACGTACATGTGGAACTCGTCGTCAGCACTGCTTCATTGCCTTCTGACAGCGAGCGGCGCATGGCCTGTATGTTGTTTTCACCCTGTCGCTTGGCCTGACCGGAGAGTCCGTTGGCAATCAGCGCCACACCACAGCACTTCTCTTTCTCCAAGAGATGGATGCCATAACCGCAGGCATTCATGATCTTGACAAAGTCCTGACCCAACTTAGGATAGTTGTAGTTGACATAGCAACCATGGAAATAGCCGACAAAATGCTTGTAGTTCTGCTGCTCAGCCTCAGCATGACGATGGAACCAAGTCTCGAACTTTGTACCACTGTAAGCCGGGAACTGACGATGATGATCGATCTTCATCACCTTGTCCAACACCGTTTTTGCGGGAGACAAACCCAAGAAGAAATTGGTCAGAGGCGCTACGAGGGTAGCCATCGAGCCGACGAAATCGGTATTTGCCAACATGCGGTCACGCAGACTCGGACTGTGCTGACTGTACTGGATACGGGCTTCCTGGATGATGTCGCCGACTTTGACGCCATGCGGGCAGGCTACTTCACAACGCTTACAGTTGAGACAGAGCTTCAGGGTCTCGTTGAAGAAATCGGGATCCTTCATGCGGTAGCGCATCAGATCCGGTCCGGCATGCTTGGGTCCCGGGTAATTGGGCTCCACGGCAGAGACCGGGCAGTAGACCGTGCAGATGCTGCACTTCAGGCACTGCTCAAAGTCGTGGGCACTGAGATTATGGAGTTGAATCTTTTCAGACATAATAGATAGCGTTTAAAGGGAAAGTGTTGCAATCACAAAACAGCCAGGGCTGTCAGCAGATCCACGCCGGTGGCATCAGCCTCGTGCTGGGGATCATTGCCGCTGAGGACGGAACCAATGGCATAGAGGTTGTCTATCGTCGTACCGTCTTTGCTGACTCGGAACTGATCATCGGCTTTCACACCGAAGCTCTCATAGGGTTGCTTGTCAAAGAGCTTGTCTGTTGTCCAGTCTACATGGCTGGCAGCTCCGTTCAATTCCACGTCCAAGCCAAAGACAGACTCGTGTACGCTGTAGTAATCAGAGGATAGGCCGCCTCCAAGGAATGAGCCCGTAGCCAGAACAAAATCATTGGCTTCCAGACGTGTGTCGGCAAGATTCTCGGTACAGACATACTTCAGACGATTGTTCTCAAAGCCGCCTCCCTTAACCGTGTCGTTGGGAAGCAGTGTACCACCCAGCTGCTGGAAGCGGTGGCGCAACAGACTCTGAACACGTGTGCCGGGCACCGAGGGAGGGATCGTAGCCACAAAACGAAGTGGTGTCTTCACGCTTTCTTTCAGCACCTTCACCGCGCGGTCGTTGGCAATACCGAGGATGGCAGGCAAGAGCAACAGATCGCAGCCGCGGGGAGTGATGGAGTTCAGCCGGTCGGCAACCTCTTTCACATGACTGTCGTCATCGAGATATTTGGCAATGTTCGTCGCTCTCATCTCTGAAGGACTGCGGCGTGCATTCTCCAACAACGGTGTCGTAAACGAGCGAGCCGTCACGTCAGCGCCCATATCACGCAAGGCATCAACAAGATAAGGCACGGCGAAATCGAGAAAACCTACGATATTGACCAGTCCAATCTTCTTTCCTTTCAGTTCCTCAGCACTGTCAACAGTGAACATATCCTCCATCGTCAACCATGCAGGAACCAACTTTCCTATTGGTGAGAGACGGAAATGATTGTGATGAGCGTCGCCCTGCGTACGCACACCGGCCTCGGCAAGTAACTCACGTGCTTGCATTGCCAACTGCTCCACATTGCCGAGACGATGATAAGGATGGCTTTCGGGAAGTGCGGCGATAGCGGCCACAGGATCACTGACCGGCTGGCCCTGATGGTAACCCAACAGATCGAAAGAGCCGGAATGGAAGTGTAGATTGCTCTGTCCTGCCGCAATGACAGCCACGCGCTTGCCTTTCTGAGCCTGTGCGATGGCGCAGGTCATGCCACTCAGGCCACCACCTATTATAATAGTATCGAATTTCATAATCTACAAGAGTTAGGTGTTAGTGCATTCCAAACAGTTCCTGATAGATCTTCAGCGTCAACTGATTCTCTTTTAAAGCATCGCCCCAGGCAATCGGTCTGTCGCCTTTCCAACGCTCCTGCACGAAGACGCTCAGATCCTCAAGGCCTTTCTTGGCCTCGCTATGCCCAAGCTGGCACAGCACGTTCGACGCGCGACAAGCACAAAGCTCGCCTTGACAGGTGCCCATACCGATGCGGGTACGGCGACGAAGATTGGTCAGACCATGTACATGAAGCTTGTCGATGGCAAACTTCACCTCGCCGACACTCACCTCTTCGCACTCACAGACGAGTGCGTGATCTTCTATTTCGTTGTAAGGAATCTCCTTCGTGAAGGTGCCATGACGCCCAATCTCCGCCATCCGGCTTGTGGACGCTGTGAGATTGCGGAAGTCTGCCTGAAGCTCACCTTTGATTTGTCCGGCACTCTCCTCTGAGCCTGGCAATGGTGTGGTAGCAGTCTCGCATGGCTTGTCTATACCTAATTTTTTGCAGGCCAAATTGGTGGCTTGCTCAGCCATCAGACGATAGGTCATCATCTTTCCGCCTGTGACAGTGATGAAGCCCTTGAGTCCATCACGCTGCTCGTGGTCGAGAACGATGATGCCACGGCTGATACTGCGTCCCGAAGGATCGTCGTCAGAGGCTACCAGCGGCCTCACGCCAGCATAGGCGCGGAGGATGCGTGAGGTCGAAAGACTTGGTGCCAACTGCATACCTTCCCTGATGAGCAGATCCACTTCCTCAGGTGTAGCCCGCATGTCATCGATCTGGTCGAAAGGAACACGGTCGCTGGTCGTACCAATCACGCAGACCGCATCGTCCGGAACCAATATATCGCCATTGGCAGGCTTGCGGCAACGGTTGATCACCATGTGGTTGACACGATGTCCGAAGATCAGCAGTGTGCCTTTGGCAGGGAACATATTGATCTTGATATCAGCGAGCTGTGCCACGAGATGCCCCCAGATGCCGGCTGCATTGATGACCAGTTTGCAATGAATATCCGTTTTCTCACCCGTATGATTATTGCGCAGATGCACGCCTTTCATCACTCCGTTCTCTATGATGAAGCCTATGACCTCCTCATAAGTCATCACTTCCGCACCATGACGCTTGGCGTCCAAGATGTTGGCAGTGGTCAGACGGAAAGGATCGATAGAGGCGTCAGGCACACGAACTGCGCCTTTCAACGCCGGATTCACGGCAGGCTCCAACCGGCGCGCTTCCTCCGGAGAGAGCACATCCGCGCGGATTCCTGCCTTCTGACAAGCTTCTACAAACTTCTGCTGGTACGCCAAGTCATCCTCAGGCAAGGTGATAAAGAGACCGTCAGTCTCTTCCACGCAGTGCCGCGCAATGCGACGGAGTATCTGATTCTCCTGTATGCATTCCTTGGCAGACTCCTGATCGGTGACAGCATAACGGGCACCACTATGCAGAAGTCCATGGTTGCGGCCTGTGGCTCCATTGGTGAAATCGCGTTTCTCCACCAACAGCACCTTTAAACCACGCATGGCACAATCCCTTGCAGTACCTGCTCCTGTGATTCCTCCGCCTATGATGACGACATCGTATAGATTGTTTTCGCTCATGTCAAAAGACCTTTTAGGTTGATATTCTTGGTTGTTGATACTCGAACTTTCGCTTAATTACGATTACGAAACCGCTACATCTTCAAACCGAAACAAAATTAGAATAAAATCTCTAAAGTTGTTTCTTTTGTTAGCACTAATTAACATAAAAGTGCTTTTAGTGTATTTCATACTATCTCAAAGTTTCATTTCTTACCCCAAAACGAAACAGAAACTGTATAAAAACGCCACATACATACCTTCATCAAGCTGTTTTTTAGTTACGAAAGAAGGCGGAGCAATATGCCCCGCCTTCTTAAAGTTAGCTTGATTTGAATAAGATAATTGCTTATTCTCACCAAGCAGAAAGTTTCTTTCCAGAAAGTTATTTGTCCTTCTTCTCTGTAGTCTTATCCGCAACTTTGCCACTTGACTGACAGCAGTTACTCTTTGTTTGCTGGCAATGCGTACCATCCTTCTGCTGTACATGACTGTCACAGTGCTGCTGATCAGCGTTGCAATGTTGTTGATTGCCATTGCATTTTTTTTGTTGATTGTCCGTGCCCTGTTGCTGCGCACCGGCTTCTCCATGATGATGGCCCCGCATACCATGGTGCGGACGCATCTGTTGGTAAGTCTTATACTGGTCTTCTGACAGGATGTCTTTCAGCTCCTTTTCATAAGCCGCACGCTGTTCGAAGCGCTTTTTCAGTTCTGCTTTCTGCTCATCCGTGAGTTCCGGACGCTGACCGGCATTCTTGTCTTGGACAGATCCTTGCCCCATCTGAGGACGAGCTCCGCCTTTTCCAAGACGCGGACCGCCCATTCCTGGACGCAAAACACTTTCGTACTTCTTGTTCAACGCCTCCACCTTCTTCTGCTGGTCAGCATTCAATCCGAGTCTCTGCGTCATCATGGTTGTCACTGTGGCCGCATCCATCTTGCGGGGCTGGCGGCCATTTGCATTCTGTGCCATGGCCACTGTCATAGAGAACAGCGCCACAAGCATCAACATCATCTGTTTCATATTCATACGTTTTATGTTTCAAAGCAGAGCAAATCACAATTCTCTTTGTTGCTTCTTGCTTACTTTGACGCACCCGGCCAGCAAGTGTTTAACGACAAAAACGTGAAAATAAGCAAACGAGGCACATACGTCGTCCACAAGCGGCAACATCGGCGGGATCAGTCGCCCATCATATCCACGATAGCGCCCAGATCTTCAGGGTTGATGTCTCCCTTGACCAACACGCCCACACAATTGCTGTCGCTATACACGCAGGTAATGATTTCATGTATCAGCTCATCGTCTTTCTTGATCATCACCAGCACATCGCTGTCACCCTCCTTGGTGCGCGCGTATTCTTCATAGCCTTCTTTACTCAAGGCAGCCACTTGTTCTGCAAACTTCTTGCGTGTGCGCTTCTTGCAATTGCCCAAGCGAAGGACACGTGCCGACTTGACTTCTTTCAATACGGCTGCCACGTTGTTATCCTTTACCTTGTTACCTGCCAGTGCCATCAACACGCCGGGAACGCTGGTATACTCCGCCTTCTTCTCACTGCGAAAGGCCTCAAAGATCTTCTGCGCCTGTTGGGCACATGCAAACTGTGTGGCAAACGCCACCAGCAGCATCAATAACATCTTCTTCATCTTCATTCGTTTTATTTCTTCCAAAACTTACATTTCATTGTTGAAAAAACGAGCTGTTCACCTCTTTATTGTTCATCCAAGCTATTATGATAGCCGTGATACTGTATACAAAAACCATGAACAATCGGAAAAGCAGAGCAAACAACACATGCGAAAAGACCTGTCAGACCGGCAGCAGGCAAAAAAGCAATAGGGAGAACCCGAAGATTCTCCCTATCTATTAATTAGGTATCAGTTATATCTCACAGACCTCCACCTGCCGGTCAAGCGTCTCGTCATCCCAAGACCGACCCTCTCTATACTAAGCGCAAGTAGCCCTATATATATATTAGGTGTGGACAGTGAGTATAATCTGACTTTTGATCATCTCACTGACGATAAGCCGGGTTCTGATAAGCCTGCTTTTCCTCTGCCGTCATATCCAAAGCATCGAGCTGTCCCTGAGGTATTGGGCGCAGATAATACTCCTTCGGAATCGTACGCTTATATACCTTGCCCGTATGATCGTTGTTGCCTGTACCTGCAATCGTATAGGTTCCGGCACGCTCTGCCCACTTTTGTGTGCGCACAAGATCAAACCAGCGGTGTCCCTCACCAAAGTATTCACGTCCCAACTCGTCAAGCAGGAAATCAATGGTAATCGTTTTCGGAGTGGCAGCCACCATTTCTTTGCTGTAGTCGGCGACCTTCACTTTATTCTCTGCATTGCTGTAGCGCCACTTACCGGCTCGTGCACGAATGACATTGATCATCTTTCTGGCATCGTCGTTCTTACCTAACTTTACGGCAGCCTCAGCAGCGACGAAATAGAATTCCGAGAACTTCAGAGCCACAAACGGACGTGTGCTGCCTGCATTAGGCTGTCCCAGTCCGTTGCCGTTGTCGGTACGATACGGTCCAATCTTCCAAAGGATCGGATACATAAAGCGGCTGATACCGGCCGGATCGACCACATAGTCAGAGCGACCGGGCAGTGTTCCGCCACCGACGCCATCGGCATTCTTGGAATAGTCAATGCTGCTGTTATTGTCATTGAGGAAGGTCAGCACAGCATCACCGGGCTTGATCTTCATGTCATTAGCGTTGAGCGCTTCTCCACCCTTATACTGCGAGTCCTTGTTCCAATTGGCACGGAAGCAAGTGGTGAAGGTACCATCGTAGCGTGAGTCCTGTGTCTTGTTGGCAAAGGTATGGGTGAATACTTCCTGAGGAGGTGCCATACGCGTCCAAGGACGCCCAAGGGCCTGCACACACTCACGGCGTACGGGATTGAACACCTTACCGTCCGTTGTCTTAGCAAGCATGTTGGGATAGTTCCAGCAAACCATCCATGAGGCGAAGTTATCAGGTGCGCCACCACTACCGTAAGTCAGTGATCCACCATTATACTCCTCACTCTTCTCGGTATGATCCGCCCAGAGCATACACTCAGCATTGCGGTCGTTCTGTGCGAGGTTAACGTCATAGTAAGTATCCATCAGCTTATATGGGCCAGGATTGTTGATACCTTCCACTGCCAGGTCATAAGCTTTTTGGAAGTACTGCTGTGCTGAGAGCCCATCAGGATCCTTCCGCTCACATTCGGGATAAGTAGGAATACCATTAGGATTCTCCAGCCACCAGCCATAAGTCAGGTAAGCCTGAGCCAAGACCAGGCGCGCCACGTTCTTTGTCACGCCGCCGCTGACACGTGGCTGCTCGGGCAGAGACGCTATGGCTTTGGTCAGATCGGGGAAGATGGCCTTGGTATATACCTCCGGCACCGTGTTGCGCTTCGATACGCGCGTAGCGTTGGAGTTGAACTTCAGCTCTCCTGCTCCTAAGTCAAGCGGCACACCGCCGAAGGTCTGCACCAGTCTGAAATAGTCAAAAGCACGGAAGAAGCGAGCCTCGGAAAGCAGACTCTCGCTGATGCCGGCGGCTTCGCCATTCTCGATCGTGCCGCTTGCCGTGTTGATATATGTGAAGGCATTGCCCCACAAAGCGTCGGAGCGACTGGTAGAAGCGTTGAGCGAGCCTACACCGGAGAGGTCGGCATCCTTGAAGTTGCCGTCTGCCGACTGTGCCCAAGTGTACTCATCAGTACCTGTCTCACATATATTATAATAGTAAGCATTGCCATACGTATCGCGCAAATGGGCGTAAAGCGCGGTGATACCACCCTCGACACCGGACTGCGTCTTGAAGAACGACGGGTCGTAGATGGAACGGGGCTGTTCATCGAGCACATCGTTGCAGGAAGCCAGCGAGAAGAGCCCCAAGGATAGAATTCCTATATTGATTAAAAGATTCTTTTTCATGATGATAGCAGATTTAGAAGGACAAGTTGAGACCAAAGAGGAAGTTACGTGTTGAAGGTGTGTTGTAGCCAACCACCGGCATGACATGTGCACCAGTGTAGCCCTCCATCGTAACAGCCATTGTACCTCCATTGTTACTCAAAGTATTGGTTTCGGGATCGAGACCACACTCATTCTTAAACGGAGAGAAGAAGACAAACGGATTCTGAACAGACACGTAAGCGCGCAACTTACTGATGCCCAACTTCTTCACAGCGGTCAAAACACCGAAGTCATAGCCCAAGGTGATGGAACGGATCTTCAAGTAGCCTGCATCGAAATAACCGAGTGTAGTGCCATACTTCGGGTTATCGCTCGTGGTGATGCCCCCCGGTTTCGGATACTTGGCATTGGTGTTGTCCTCCGTCCAGTAGTCTACGTCGATATTGTTGCGGCGGCCGGAGAGCATGTTCAGATAACCATTGGCAGAGTGGAGCGCGCTGATGAGCTTGCCGCCGATCTGGAATGATCCGATGACACTCAGGTCGAAATGCTTATAACCCACACTGGTGTTGAAGCCACCCATCAAGTCTGGCTGCATGTCCATCACCTGACGGTCGTCAGAGTTGATCTGCCGTTTCGGTGAGCCATCCTCGTTGTATTCACCCGTGTATTCCACTTTAATCATACCGACATTGCCACCAGGTTCAAGGATATCCATGTATTTGTCGTCCTTCTGCCAAAGTCCTATCTTCTTGTAATCATAGATGACATCAATCGGATGACCGACAAACCATCTGTTTGCCACGTCTTGCTGGGCACCGGAAGCCAAAGCGACGAGTTTGTTCTTGTTGAAATAGAAGTTCACGCCAGCGTCCCATGTCCATCCATGATGGTCCTGAAGAATCGTACCGTTAATGGTGAACTCCATACCTGTATTGCGGGTCTTACCGATGTTGGCGGTATAGCTGTTCACACCGGAAGTAGACGGCAGGGCAACACCTAACAGCAGATCATGAGTATTCTGCAGGTAATACTCCACCGTACCGTACAGTCTTCCACCGAGCACCGACCAGTCTACACCGACATTCCAAGTGGAGGAATACTCCCAGCTCAGTTCGCTGTTGGGCAGTGTAGAAACATAATAACCACGTGTGAACTGATCGCCGAAGTTATAAGTACGGGAGCTCAGCGCACCAAGTGTGGAATAAGGAGAGATACTCTGGTTAGATGTCTCACCGTAGCCGACGCGCAGTTTGAGGTTGTCCAGCCAGGTGACGCTCTTCATAAACTGTTCCTTTGCAATATTCCAACCGAGAGATACAGCCGGATAAGTGTGCCACTGATGTCCCTTAGCCAAACGTGAAGAAGCATCAGCACGGAAAGCAACGCTAAGCATATAGCGGTTGTCATAGTCATACATCACACGTCCCATCCACGAAACAAGGCCGCTCTGCCAGTAACCTTGGTTACCGGGATTGACAGCAAGGTTCTGTGTGGCTGCACCTATATTATAATATTGGAAGTACTCAGCCGGAATAGCCTGTCCGGACATGTAGGTACGCTCGAAGCGCGTCTTCTCAGCAGAGTAGAGTCCGGTGAAGTTGATATGATGCTTCTCGGCAAAGATACGGTCGTAGGTGACGATATTCTCCACCGCCCAGTTCTTTGTAATGTCCTGCATGACGGAAGCTGAGTTAGGTGTCGTGGCTGTAGCACTACCCACACCCGTACCGGTAAAGGCGCCCTGCTTGGACGAGCGATAGTTCAAACCGATGTTGATGCGGTAAGAAAGGCCCTCTATCCACGGACATTTCACCTCTGCGAAGAGTGTGTTATAAGATCCGAAGCCCTTATTCTCATTGAGCCAGTCGTCCTCCAAACCCTCGGCCACACTGCGTGTGAGCACCCATTGGTTGTCCTGTGGCATGTTGATGGTACGTTTGAGCTTGCCGTCTGCATCGTAAGGCGACGCCAGCGGGCTCATCGTCAGCACGTTGTACAGTCCCACCTGTGTGCCGGTCACTTTGCGATAACTGTTGTTGGTGGTCAACCCGAAGCGGAAGAAATCGCCCACACGCTGGTCGAAGTTGGCACGCACAGAGTAACGGTCAAAGCCTTGGGTAGGCACCACGCCATCGTTGTGATAGTAACCTGCGCCGAAGCTATAGCTACCGCCGTTGGTACCGCCCGACACGCCGACATCATGACTGGTAAGGAATCCTGTCTTGAAAAAGAGATCCTGCCAGTCGGTGTTGACGTCATCAGACTCGTCAACAGTGTTCTCAAACTTCCCGGCATACTTGCGGAGCTTGGCAAACTGCGGGCCGTTCATCATCGGATACTTATGGAAGAGCTTCGAGAAACCGACGTAGGCGTTGTAGCTGACCTTTGCCGGAGTACCCATAGCTCCCTTGACGGTGGTGATCATGATCACGCCGTTGGCACCACGCGAACCATAGATGGCCGTAGCAGAAGCGTCCTTGAGGATGTCCATGCTCTTGATGTCAGCCGGATTGATGTCTGAGAGATTGCCCATAAAAGGAATACCGTCCAAGACGATCAACGGGTCGTTGCTGGCATTGAGCGAGCGCTGACCACGGATACGAATCTGCATCTCGGCGCCCGGCTGCGACGATGTCTGTGTCATCAGCACACCGGCCACACGTCCCTGCAATGCTTTGGCAGCATCCTGAGCCACGATCTTGTTCAGATCCTCACCGCCCACATTGGCGACAGAGCCCGTCACAGCCTCACGGCGCTGCGTACCATAACCGATGACGACGACCTCATTGAGGCTACGACCGTGCTCCTTGAGGGTGATGTTGAGATTGGAGTTGCTGCCAACCGGCACTTCCTGCTCATCATATCCTACGTAAGATACAATGAGTGTAGCACCTGGTTTGACATTGAGCGTGAAGTGACCGTCGAGATCGGTCACCGTTCCATTCTTTGTACCTTTTTCCATGATGGTGGCACCAATGAGCGTCCCCATCTTGTCACTAACAGTACCAGTAATCCGCTTGGATTGTTGCACAGCTTGTGCTATACCGACATTACCAGCCAGAGCAGTCTGCGGTAGAGACAGAGCAGCAGAGGACAATAAGCCTAACACAAGAGTAGTCTTTCCTAGATTGATGTTCATAGACTTGATAAATAGATAGGTTTAGATTAAATACATCGCAAAGTTAGGTCAAAAAGTCTAAATTCACTTTTTTTATTGTATCTTGTATCATATTCTTTTGCTTACGTTTCAAATCCTACAATATCTAAATAACGGTACAAAAGGAGAATACTACCCGTCTACCAATACTATGACATGAAAAAAGAGGGAGAAGCACTGCTTTTCCCTCTTATCTTATAGTATATTTGTCACTTACAAACCTTACAATATTCCCAACTGATGCAGGAACACAGCGAGGATGCACACGGGTGAGACGAAGCGGATGGTGAAGAGCCAGACAGAATAAAAACGGCCCCGCACCGTGCCCCAGTTGGTAAACTCGTCTTTGACAATACGCTTCGGCACCACCCAGCCAATGAGGATGCAGGTGAAGAAAGAGCCGAGCGGCAAGAGTATGTTGGAAGTCAGGTAATCGCAGCACTCCAAGAACGTCTTTCCGAAAAGGCTGATGTCTGCCGCGCCACACGACAGAGAGCTGAGCACACCGATGACTACACACACCAGCGTCTCCATGATGGCTCCCTTCTTGCGCGAGATATGCAACTCCTCATAGAACATCGCTGTCCCGATCTCATGCATAGAGATCGTTGAGGTCAAAGCCGCCAAGGCCAGAAGCGCATAGAACAAGACGCTGATGATATAACCGAGTACGGGGCTGAATGCTTGCTGGAAGACGTTGGGCAATGTGATGAAGATGAGCGAGGGACCACTGTCGGGACGCACACCTACCGAGAACGCTGCGGGGAAGATCATCAGTCCGGCCAACACAGCGATGAGCGTGTCGATACCGGCAATCTGCAAGGCGGACTTCGACAGATTGGTTTGTCGGCTGAAATAAGAGGCGTAGGTACACAGACAAGCTGTGCCGAGTGACAGCGAGAAAAAGCTCTGTCCCAAGGCGTCAAGGAGTACATTGCTATTGATCTTGCTGAAGTCGGGCTTGAACAAGAAAACGATGCCCTTGCCGGCACCAGGCAGCAGACAGGAGGCAACCACGATGACGAGCAACAATATAAATAAGGTGGGCATGAGCATATTGCTGAACTTCTCGATGCCCTTCCTTACGCCGCGGATGACAACCAAATGTGTCAGCACGATGAAAGCGACGGTCCACAGCAATGGCTTCACGGGATCGGAAGAGAAGTTCTTGAAATAAGCTGCCACATAAGCGGGGTCGCCATGAATGCCTCCCAACAGAGAGACGACAAGATATTGCAAGCACCATCCTGCCACCACGGCATAGAAGCCTAAGATGATCATGGAGGTGATGGCTCCCATATAGCCGATCAGCGACCACCACCGTCCGCCCAACTGATAGTAAGCGCGGGCTGCGTTGGACGCACCATGCCGCCCCACGATAAACTCAGCAATCATTCCAGGTATACCCAATATGAGTATACTCACCAGATAGACAAGCAGGAAGGCAGCCCCGCCGTCCTGTCCAGTCAGATAAGGGAAGCGCCAGATGTTTCCCAAACCTACGGCAGATCCTGCCGTGGCGAGGATGACGCCTATCTTTGTTCCAAAGCTACCACGTTCCGACATAAGCAATATAGAATGATGAATGTTGAATGTTGAATTGAAGAAAGAGGACGACGCTGAGCGCCGTCATACAGAACCGAGCCAACCACAAACGGTTACTTTTTCCCTCCCACCTTATTCTTGAAGCATACTACGCCCCTCTCCTTGGGAGAGGGGACAGGGGGTGAGGCTGTAGAGGGGACAGGGGGTGAGGCTTGTAAGGATTGGGGGCGAGGCTCCCTTTAAATCACATTGAACTGATGCAGGAAGATACCCAGGATTGCTAACGGACAGACGAAGCGCACCAAGAAAAGGAAGACACCGAAGAAGCGCCCCCGCAACGTGCCCCAGTTGGTAAACTCGTCCTTGACAATCGACTTGGGAATGAACCAACCCAGGAAGATGCAGGTCAGGAAGCCACCTATCGGCAGGAAGATCTGCCCGGTGACGAAGTCAAACACATCAAACAGTGTTTTGTCGCCCACATGCAACCAGTTGACAGCCCCCAACGACAAAGAGCAGAAAGCACCGATGATGGAGGTGGCAACTGCCACAATCGTTGCACCTGTCTTGCGCGACAGGTGCAGCTCTTCACTGAAGAACGACGTGCTCACCTCGTGCAAAGAGATCAGTGAGGTCAACGCCGCCAGACTCAGCAGCGCATAGAACATCAGTGACACGATCCAACCGATGACAGGCATCCCCGAGAAAGCTTCATTGAAGACATTGGGCAGGGTGATAAACACCAGCGACGGGCCGCTGCCTGGGTTCACGCCCACCGAGAATGCAGCAGGAAAGATGACCAGTCCTGCAAGGACAGCCACTAAGGTGTCGACCAATGCCACTTGAATGGCCGAGTTGGCGAGATTGGTTTGCCGGGTGTAGTAAGAAGCATAGGTGCAGATGCACCCCATGGCGATACTCAGCGAATAGAAGCTCTGTCCCAACGCATTGAGGAAAGTCTGATGCGTCACCTTGGAGAAGTCGGGCTTCAAAAGGAAGGCTATACCCTTCTCGGCACCCGGCAGCAGACATGCGGCCACCACGATGACCAGCAGCAAAACGAAGAGTGTGGGCATCATCAGCTTGGAGGCTTTCTCTATGCCACCGCGAATGCCATGGATGATTATGAAGTAGGTGACCCACAAAATGACGACCGTCCAAAAGATCGGGCGCACCGGACTGGCGGCAAACGTGTCGAAATAAGTCTTCACGGCAGCCGGATCTCCATGCAGGTCGCCCACGATCGAGGCGTAAATATATTGCAGACACCATCCCGAGACAACGGCATAGTAACCGGTGATCAGAAAACCGGTGAGCACGCCGAGCAGGCCCACAAACTTCCAGGCCTTGCCGTTCGACAGCTTGGAATAGGCACGATAGGTATTCGACGCACCGTGACGACCGATGATAAACTCAGATATCATACAAGGAATGCCCAACAGCAGCACACATCCTATATATATAAGGATGAAGGCAGCGCCACCATTCTGTCCCGTCATATAGGGAAAGCGCCACACATTTCCCAAGCCGACAGCACCACCGGCTGTGGCCAATATCATGCCAATCTTACTTCCGAAACTTGCTCTTTCTTCTGCCATAACATACAATTCTGTTCTATTTGATTGCAAAATTATAAAATAATATTGTAATTTTGCAGGAAAAAGCAATAAAAGATAACAGATATGTACAATATCCTCAAATCGTACCCATTGTCAGTACTCAGCGTCGTGGTGATATGGGTGCTTTGTTTGATTCCCATCCCGGAAACGCCCTTGAGCGACATCAGCATGATCGACAAATGGACACACTTCGTCCTTTACGGAGGTCTGTGCGCCATCGTATGGGCAGAATACGGGCATCAGCATACACGACCGCTCAACAGACAGGCATGGATCTACACGCTCTTGTTGCCTGTGATCATGGGGGGCTTAATAGAAATCGTTCAAGCCACATGCACAGGCGGCACGCGCAGCGGCGACATCATGGACTGGGTTGCCGACAACATCGGCGTGGTACTTGGTCAGCTTATCGGTATTCCTCTGGCACTAACTCTCTCCAAGTGGAGAAAGGGTGGGCAAGCATGTGGGAATTGTAGAAGTGAGGATCACCGGTGACCTCCGGCCCGATGAAGTCTGGCTTCACAAAGTTTTCCGTCTCACTGCCGAGCTCCACCTCTGCCATGACCAGTCCGTCGTTGGCTCCATGAAACTCATCCACCTCGAAAGTGTGGCTTCCGCTCTTGACCAGATAGCGGTGCTTGTCGATGACGCCGCCCTGGCAGAGCTGCATGAGATGAGCAGCCTCGTCGAGCGTGATCTCTTTTTCAAACTCATAGCGTGTCATCCCGCCGTCACGGCTCTTGCCCTTGATGGTGAGGTAAGCCTTATCGTCACGCACACGGACACGCACCGTGGCGCCTTCCGCAGGGATATATCCTTGCTGTATATGGGAAGAAGAAAAGGCGGCGCGCTTGTACGCGTCACCTTTCTTCACGAGGAATTTCCGTTCTATCTCCAGTCCACTCATCGCACAAAGTGTTTTTATTAGATTTGATTTCTTCCGCAGCTTAAGCCCCACGGTTTACTGCACGATGAAGAAGGACCAGATGATGTAGATGACAGCAAGCACGATCAGCGCGCCAAAAATGATCTTCACAATCTTGTCGCCCTGGTCTTTTTGCTTGGCCTCGTGATTGACTCTTTTGACTTGCGGAGCCACATTGTTCACAGCCTCAGCTGGGATGTGACTGTTGTTTTTCTTCTTGTTACTCATAATTTTTAATTTTTTAGGTAAGGTAAGTATTGATATGAGTATGCAACCCCACCCTGTTTACAGGTGAGCCTGCTCCTCTTCGGGGAACTCCATCAGGTAGGCCTTGATGAATCCGTCGATTTTTCCGTCCATCACACCATCTACATCAGAGGTCTGATAGCCTGTGCGGTGGTCTTTCACACGGCGGTCGTCAAAGACATAGCTTCTGATCTGACTTCCCCACTCTATCTTTTTCTTTCCTGCTTCGATCTTTGCCTGAGCCTCCATGCGCTTCTTCATGGCGCGGTCATAGAGCTGACTCTTCAACAGCAACATGGCCTTGGCGCGGTTCTTGGGCTGGTCGCGGGTCTCGGTATTCTCAATGAGGATCTCCTCTTTCTCGCCCGTGTCGGGGTCTTCATACTGGTAGCGCAGACGCACACCCGACTCCACCTTGTTGACATTCTGACCGCCGGCGCCACTGGAACGGAACGTATCCCAGCTCACGCGGGCCGGATCGACATACACCTCGATGGTGTCGTCGACGAGTGGAGTGACGAAGACACTGGCAAAACTCGTCATGCGCTTACCCTGAGCGTTGTAGGGCGAGACACGCACCAGACGGTGCACGCCATTCTCACTCTTGAGGAAACCATAGGCATACTCGCCGCCCTCGATGGTCATCGTCACGCTCTTGATGCCGACCTCCTCGCCTTCCTGCATGTTGGTGATCGTCACCTTATAGCCGTGAGCATCGCACCAGCGCATATACATACGCATGAGCATCGAGGCCCAGTCCTGGCTTTCGGTACCGCCGGCACCGGAGTTGATCTTCATCACAGCGTCCATCGAGTCCTCTTCCTGGCGCAGCATGTTGCGGAGCTCCAGATCTTCGATAGACTTGATAACCTTGGCATAGTCGTCATCGACTTCCTGTTCGGTCACCATCTCCTCCTTGTAGAAGTCGAAGGCGAGCTGCAGCTCATCGGCCTGCTGCTTGACAGTCTTATAGCCGTCGAGCCATTTCTGTATGCCCTTTACTTTTTTCATCTGTGCCTCGGCACGTTTCGGGTCATCCCAGAAATCGGGAGCCTGCGTGCGAAGCTGCTCTTCTTCAAACTCCACTTTCTTTTGGTCGATATTGAGATAATGATGGAGTTTCTCTGTGCGGTCCATCACATCTTTCAATTGATCTGCTGTGATCATTGTTCTTAATTTACAATCAAAAGCCTCACCCCCCAGCCCCTCTCCAAAAGAGAGGGGAGTAAAATGCTGCAAGGGAAGACGTTATTTCCTATATATATGACTTATTGTTGATAACTGAATGCAAGCTTATATCTAACACTCATACATTTTGTCGATGACTGCCGCATAGTTCTTGTAGATGACAGGGCGACGCATTTTCAGCGTATTGGTCAATTCGCCCGATTCCATCGAGAAATGGTGCGGCAAGAGCGTGAAGCGCTTGATCTTCTCGTAGTTGGCCAAGCCTTGCTGCAACGTCTCGATGCGCTCCATCATCATGTCGTGGATTTCCTTGTTCTCACATAGGTCTTCACGGCGCTCGAACTTGATGTTATGTGTCCGCGCGTAATCCTCCAACAGGCGGAATTCCGGCACGATCAGTGCTGAGACGAACTTACGCTGATCAGCGATGACCGCCACCTGGTCGATGAACTTATCCACGAGCAGCAGCGACTCGACCATCTGCGGGGCGATGTATTTGCCATTGCTGGTCTTGAAGAGATCCTTGATGCGCTCTTTAAGGAAGAGTTCTCCGTCGCGCAGATAGCCAGCGTCACCGGTATGGAAGAAGCCCTGCTCATCGAAAGCCTGCTTGTTGAGCTCGTCACGATGGTAGTATCCCTTGGTGATTGTCGGGCCTTTGAGCAGAATCTCGCTGTTCTCGCCGATCTTCACCTCTATGCCCTCAATAGGCCGGCCCACTGAGCCAATGGTGATCTTCTCACCGATATGGTCGCAAGAAACAGTAGCCAGACTCTCTGTCAGACCGTAGCCCACGATCATGTTGATGCCGATGGAATGGATGAAATTTTCCACTTCGGGCGACACGTACGCGCCTGCCGTTGGGAAGATATTGGGATGTTCCAGTCCCATCACCTTGCGCACGAGGCTGAGCACCGACTTGTCGAGCACCTTATATTCCAACGCCAGATGCAAGGGCGGACGCTTGCCGTTGCAGATATAGTCCACATTATATTTCTTACCGACGCTCAGGGCATGATAGAAAAGTTTCTGCTGCCATGCGCTCGAGCGGTCCATCTTGTCCTTGACGGCCTGATAGACCTTTTCCCAAAAGCGCGGCACGCTTGACATAGACGTAGGATGGGTCTCACGCATGCTTTCCTGAATCTCTTTGGGATAGGTGTTGACGATGAGCTGTGCACCCTCGGTCAAAGCCAGGTAAGCCCATCCGCGCTCAAAGATATGGGTAAAGGGCAGGAAATCGATGACGCGGTCGTTCTCCGTGACCGGCACACAGGCGTCGTTGGCTTTCAAGGCTGCCGCATACTGCCCGTAGCTGAGCATCACACCTTTGCTGTCGCCCGTGGTGCCACTGGTGTAGAGAATATTGCAGAGATCATCGTCGTTGGCCTGCTTGTAGAGTGCTTCCACTTCGGTCTGGCGGGGCAGATCCTCACCGAGCTTCAGGAAGTCTTCGAAGTAAAGGGCGTTGGGGTCATGCGAACTGATACGGACACTGTCGTCGTAGATGATGATACGCTCCAGCGAAGGACACAGGGCAAACACGCGGTGAGCCTTGTTGTATTGCTCCTGCTCACCGACGAAGAGAAAACGCACCTGAGCGTCGTTGATGATAAACTGAATCTGCTGTTCCGAGCTGGTGGCATAGATAGGGATAGAGCATGCCCGGATGCCGTACGCGCCAAAGTCGGTGTAGAGATACTGTACACAGTTTTGCGAGAACACAGCAATATTTTCCTGGGGCTTGATGCTCAAGTTCAGCATGGCATTGCTCACTTGCTTGACACGCAAAGAGAACTGTTTCCAGGAAACAGTCTTCCATTTCAAGCTTCCAAACGTACGGAACGTCAGGGCACCCCGCGACCCGTACTTCTTTGCCTGTTCATGTATCAGCACAGACAGATGACTTCTATTCTGCATAGTACTACGTATTTTTTGTTGTTGCAAAGATAAAGAATTCCTATTAAAAAGTGAAATGTTTAGGCAGTTTTTATTAATTTTGCCTACATAACCATTTCTATTTCCGCAACATGAGACACCAAGACTATATCAACGACGCCGTGGAGCTGCTCTCCCGCCTCATCGCCACGCCGTCGGTCAGCCGCGACGAGAAAGAGGCCGCAGACGTGATGCAACATCAGATGAACACCTACGGGCTCGCCACACACCGCGAGGCCAACAACGTCTGGGCGATATGCCTGGACTATGACAGTGCCAAGCCTACAATTCTGCTCAACGCACATATCGACACGGTGAAACCGGCCATTTCGTGGGTTCGCGACCCTTTCAAGCCTACACACGAGGGCGATCTGCTCTACGGCTTAGGAAGCAATGACTGTGGCGGCGGTTTAGCCACGCTATTGCAGGTGTTTCGCTATATGACGCTGCGCACGCAGCCTTACAACCTCGTCTACTTGGCTTCTGCCGAGGAAGAGGTGTCGGGAAAGGACGGTATCAGCCGTGTCTTGCCGCTGCTGCCCCATATCGACGTGGCCATCGTGGGTGAGCCGACGGGCATGCAACCCGCCATCGCGGAGAAAGGACTGATGGTGCTCGATGTCGTCAGCCACGGCAAGAGTGGTCATGCGGCACGCAACGAGGGCATCAACGCGATCTATGAGGCACTCGACGACATGCGATGGATTCGCGATTTTCGGTTCAAGAAGGTAAGCCCTTTCCTCGGTCCCACAAAGATGACGCTGACGGTGGTTCATGCGGGCACACAGCACAACGTCATCCCCGACGAATGCCGGATGCTCGTCGACGTGCGCACCAACGAATACTACACCAATGAGGAGGTTTACGACATCGTGCGCTCGCATGTCAAAAGCGATGTCCATGCCCATTCTTTCCGTCTGCATTCTTCGCGCATCGACCCTGAGCATCCACTTGTCAAGCGTTGTGTGTCGCTTGGCCTGCAGCCTTTCGGTTCGCCGACACTCAGTGATCAGGCACTGATGCCCTTCCCTTCACTGAAGCTCGGCCCCGGCGAGTCGTCGCGATCCCACAGTGCCGATGAATTCATCAAAATCAGCGAAATCGACCATGCCTTCACGACCTACCTGCAAGTGCTGGAAGGACTGGAGGAGAGTGTGCCGAGGTGGGAGGAGGAATAATCTTCAAGCATCAACGCATCCTTTTAATAACAATCAAAACATATAGAAATCTATGAGCTACACACAACTGATGTATCACATCGTCATTGGCACAAGAAGTCACAGGCCTGTTATTGACCAAAACTACGAACGGGATCTATACAGTTATATACTCTCGTTCACTAAAAATAAGAACAGCCACCTATACAGAGTAGGTGGCATGCCCTATCATGTTCATCTCTTGGTGGGTCTACCTTCCACTCTGACTGTTGCGGACTATGTTCGCATGTTGAAGATCTCTACAAATAACTACATGAAAGAGCACCGCCCTCAGTTTCCAATGTTCGAAGGATGGCGCAGTGAATACTTTGCTGCTACCTGTTCGCTTCGTGAGAAAGACAAGATCATCGAATATATCAAGAACCAGAAAACGCATCACGCCAAGGTCTGCTTCAAAGATGAGCTCAAGCAACTACTGGAAGAGTATGGCATCACGTACAACGAAGATTACCTATAACCCCTCACACGAAACTTCTCCAAGACCTTTTTCCATTTAAACTATATTCATTGTAAAAGACTATCGGCGTATCATGTCCCCGAAGGGGACACACCACGAATAACCTCGGGTCGTCGAGCTTTTGTGACGGCGAAGCCTCACAAAAGCGAGCGACCCGAGGGATGCAGGAGTCCAAGTTATGTCCTCGGAGAGGACTCACGTGGATGAACCATGCAGCTTACATTCACCCTTTTATAATACATCCACGTGAGACCTCTTCGAGGTCATCTTCCCGCACGCGAACTACCCCAGGTCGCTCACTTTTGTGAGGCTTCGCCATCACAAAAGCTCGACGACCTGGGGTCAATCATAGTGTGTCCCTTTCAGGGACATTATACGCTGAGAGCTTAATCACCCGCTCTTATGAAGTAAGAGTCGGCGGCGACGTAATGACCTCGGAGAGGTCTCACGCGGACGTATTACAAAGCCTTGATAACAAGTTACTTCATGCATCCACGTGAGTCCTCTCCGAGGACATCTTCCCACACGCGAACTACCCCAGGTCGCTCACTTTTGTGAGGCTTCGCCATCACAAAAGCTCGACGACCTGGGGTCAATCATAGTGTGTCCCTTTCAGGGACATTATACGCTGAGAGCTCAATCACCCGCTCTTATGAAGTAACAACCATTTTATCCGACAAAAACACGTCCGCGAGAAGTTGCAATCTAGAGAAGTGGAAAACGAAGAAAGAAGGATGAAAGTGCAGTTTCACCGATTTTTCATGGTCAAAACGCTGAGATGATGCTAAGAGAAAGGTACTTTGACGAGAAATTCTCTAGAGAATTTTTCATCAAAGTACCTTTTTCATGCGGTCAAAGTACCTTTTTGACCGCTAAAAACGGGCATTTTGGCGAAGTAAACAGCCAATTTTGACAAGTGTAAAAGTGGATTATCGAAGTAGAATCACATAAGTCACTAATATACAAACACTTATAAAAACTTATTCATTTTGGGCTTCTTTTCGGCCAACACCCATGTTGCTTCTGAAAATCGCCTAGAAAACGGCCGAAAAATGTCAGTTTACACAACAAAACAAAGCAAGTAGATAAGAATACGGAAATAGGCAGATGCAGTAACGAGCGCACCTATAAGCGTGCTCCATTACCACATCTGCCTATTCTGCCACAATATCTGTTTACTATGTTACTATGTCTTATAACAAGACTACGCTCTGTCTGTTTACTATGTTACTCTGTCTAAAACAAGGCGTTACTTTGTCCGTTTACGCTGTCAGCTGCCGAGCCATGCCTCGGGATTGAGCTTTGCCCTCTCCTTGCGCAACTGGAACTGCAGGATATGATCAGGGCCGACGGTGCCGAGAATCTGGCGTGTGCGTACCTTCTGCCCACGGCTGACGCTCACCGATCTGAGGTTGCAGTAGACTGAGATATAGGCTCCGTGGCGCACCATCACCACCATGCTGCCGCCATAACCGATGACAGCACTGACCTCACCATCGTAAACGCAACGTGCCTGCGCGCCGGGGCCGCCCATGATATTGATACCCTTATTGTCGAGCGTCACGCCTTTCAGTCCCTCAACATTGTACTGTCCGAAGTGGCTCACGATGCGATAGTTGCCCGTGATCGGCATTGGCAGTCGTCCGCGGTTGGCTTCGAAGCCATTGTTCATCATGCGGTCGACGGTAGAGAATTGCTGCGCCTCCTGGTTCTGCTGTTGCACGTGCTTGATCTCCTGCTGAGCGCGTTGTGCATCGACCCGCTGTTTCAGCTCAGCAGCCCGTCGCATAGACTCCGCCTCACGGGCAGCCTGCTCCGCAGCCGCCTTCCGAGCCTCAGCCTCACGCTCCGCTGCCTCGCGTGCTGCCAGCTCCCGTGCCGCGGCTTGCTGGGCGGCACGCTCACTTGCCAGCGCCTTTGCGGCGGCTTCCTGGCGGGCCTTGGCCGCGGCCGCCTCACGGGCACGCTGGGCAGCAGCCTCTGCCAAGGCAGCCTGACGGGCTTGTTCCTTGAGCTGAGCCTCACGCTGGCGTGCCTCAGCAATACGGCGAGCGTTCTCGCGGGCAGCGGCCTCCGCGGCCGCCTTCTTCTGTGCCAGCAGAGCGGCACGCTGTTTAGCGGCAGCGGCAGCAGCGGCTTTGCGCTTCGCCTCAGCGGCAGCACGCGCACGCACCTTCTGCACCTCTATCTCCACAAGTTGGTCGATCTTGGCGTTGAGAGCGGCATCTTTCTTATGCTGTTCAGCGATGACGGTCTGTATCGTCTTCTGCTGTTGCTGCAAGCTGGCCACCACCTGCTGCTGTTCAGCCTTGTTGCCTTCGAGCTTCAGCTTCTCCTGCTGCCCCTTATACAATAAGGTGTTCTTCTGTCCTTTGACGTGTTGCAGCTGACGATGCTTGTCGTTGACCTGTCCCTGCTTGGCACGGACAGCCTCGCCCTGCGCCCTCTGGTACTGCGCATACTCGCGTACAAAGCGCAGACGCCGGTACATCTGATAGAAGTTCTTCGCCGAGAAAATAAACATCAGGCGATCCTGCACCGAGCGGTGGCGCGCCATATAGCGCATCGACTTAATGTATTTCTGCTGTCGGTCACGCAGCTGTTGCTCCAAGGTCTTCAGTTGCGAGTTGAGAATACCGATGTTTCCCTCGATATGATGAATGTCCTTTTGAATGCCCTCGATGTTGTGCTGACGCTGATCGATCTCCCCGTTGATGACCATCAGGTGTTGCAAGCGCTCAGCGACGTCGGCTTTGTTTTTCTTCAAAGCCGCCTCCTGCTCCCTTATCTTCTTCTGTATGGCAGCGCGTTGGTTTTGCAGTCCACGGATAGAAGCATTGGTGTAGACCGTCGCATTGCGGTTTCCTGCATTGGAACGGCCGTTTTTTCGTCCATTTCTTCGGCCATTGCTGTTCGTGGCTTTTGTGTTTCTCGACACAGCCACCGTCTTCCGGCGCGAAGTCTGCTCGGTGCGGCTGGTCTTCCGCGCCGTAGTGGTCTTGCGTCGGTTCTGCGCATTCAGGGTGAGCACGAAGCCCACGATAATCATTAAGGTAACTATTCGTCTCATTTACATGCTGAGTATTTTACCAAAAACATCCTTTACGTCCATCTGTTTATAGCGGTCAGACACCGTCGACTGCTCTTCCCAGTCGCTGTCGGTCTTGAGCTTTCCCAGCTCCAGTCTGACGGTGCACTTCTGTGCTTTCTTCGTTGCCGTGGTGGTGAAAGAGAAAGACTGTGTGGCCGGGAACATCTTGTTGCCAAGCGCCTTGAAGTCGGAATAGAGCCACACCAACGAAGAATTGCCGTGAGCAGCACTCTTATAGTTGACATCGGTCTGCAAGATGCGGGCACTGGCCGTGTCGGCTTTCCATGTGAAAGTCATGTTGCCGTTATGCAGCGAGATAGGTCTTAAAGAGCCCATTTCATCGGTTTTCACCGTATATCTCGACAGATCGCCTTCGCCCACTTTCTGTGTGCCCGGGAGGAAGAGCTGGTTCCAGAACAATGCCTGAAGGGAATAAAAGTTCAGACCATTGTCACGCAGGAAGTCCAACTGGTTGTAGTCGCCCTTGATATACTCTTTATGCATCCGGTCGATGACCAATACGTAGTCGGGCGTGAACTCCAGACGACCCACCTCACTGCCCAGGAGCGGGATGAACAGCTGCAAGCGGATGACCTTGTCGCGGCGCATGTGAAGGGAGCCCGGCACAGTGATTTCCTTGTCGCCCATCGTTGCGGTGAACGACATAGAGCTGACAATGTTCTGAGCATACACCTTTTGATCACTGACGCGCTGCACAAATGCCAGACTCTGGGAATGGTCGGCTTTGGCAGCCTTGGGAGTCGCCTTGGTGGCGGAGGGCAAGGTCACGGTATCCTTGACGGCGGCCTTTTGTGCGCCGCAGGACGTGAACGCCATCAGGCCGACCAAGAGCGTGAGAATGGTATGAGTCTTTTTCATCGTTTTATCTTCTGTTTTTTCGTTTACTATTTTGTTTTTTCCCCATTCCACCGGCGATTTTTTGTTTCAACGCAGCGGCATTGCTGCTACCCGCCTTCACGGCCTGAGTCCAATAGTTCAGTGCTTGTTCACGCAGTCCGGCGGCATAGTAGATGTCTCCGGCATGCTCCAGCAGGTCTGCACGCATGGCTGAGTCAGAGAGGTTGGCCAAAGCCTGATCGATATAGAGTTTGGCTTCGGTATAGCGTTCCTCCTTATATAATATCCAGGCATAAGTGTCGAGATAGGTCGAGTTCTTCGGTTCGGCCTTAATCGTCTTGGCACTCATCTCTTCGGCCTTCTTAAGATCTTTGCCATCAACGCTCAAGAAGTAAGCATAATTGTTGAGCGTTATCACCTGGTCTGGCTTCCATTGCAGGCAACTGTCAAACGCTGCGTAAGCTTTGTCGTTCTGTCCTTTGTTGTGATAGATCTCTCCCATGATGGCATAGAAGTCGCTTACAATGTCGGGATTGCTCTTAGAGTTGATGACTGAAGTGCCGCGCTGGAAGGCATCCAAAGCGCCATCGTCGTCTTTCTGATAGTAGCGTGCCAGTCCCGTGAAGTAATAAAACGCCATTTCATCGGGGTTATAGAGCATACCCGGCTCGCTGAGCGCAGCAATCTCTTTCCAGTTTTGTTTCGACCAATTGTTCTGGATGAGCTGGAAACGGGCACTGCCGTTGTCGGGCGCAAGCTTCAAGAGATAGACGAGCGCGCTGTCGGTCATCGCCACCGGCATCTTTTTGAGTGTGTAGTACGCCACGCGCATCTCAGCCACATCGGTGTCACGGGGCATCACCTCCTGCATACGGTCGAGCAGTCTCACCACGCCGAGCGAGTCGCCCTTGGCGTCGCACTCCTGCACAGCCTGCTTGAGAAACATGGCGCGCGTCTGTGCCGGTGTGTTCTTGCCCAAGAGCACCTCTGTCATCATCCGGTGAGCCAGCGAATCCTGACCCGTGGCGCGATAATAGTCATACAAGGAACTTTGGGCATAGACATTGGCAGGATCGGCTTTCAACACTTGGGTGAGAAGTTTGTAAGCCTCTGTGCCACGCTTGTTCTGCATGAGCCAGTTGCCCAACATCACGGTGAAACTGGGATCATTGGGGTGGCTGTCGGCCAGTCCTTTCAGTGTTTTATAGGCCATTTTCTTGTCGCCCATCATCTCGTAGACGCTCATCTTGCCCAGCGTGAACGCGTCGTTGGGACCCTCGATCTGCTCAAGTCGCCGGATGGTGTTGAGCATCATCGGATAGTTCTGCTGTTGCTTATAGAGCTGGACGAGGATGTTCAGCACATCGCTGCGGTCGCGGTTGGCGGCAAAGAAGCGCTCGTAGGACTGGATAGCCTGGGCGTAGTTGCCGGTGCCGATGTAGAACTGGGCCAGCCGCTCTTGGTAGGTATCGTTCTCCGGGCTGAGCATTGTGGCCTTTTCGAGGCATTTCATCGCCAGTGTGTCTTGCTTGAGCTGGGAGAGATACATGGCTTTGAAGTACCATGCGTCAGCTGCGTTGGGATTGATATCAAGGCTATGGTTGAGCAAGTCAAAGGCTGCATCATAGTGCCCTGCCTCCTGCTGGCGAATCGCCTCCAGGAAGAAGAAGTCGTACCGACGGCTGTCGTTATAGCTCAACGGTGGCAGTGCGACAGTCGTCCCGGCCGCTGCTTTCTTGGCAGTGGGGTGCTTGCGGTCCTTGGCAGCAAGCAAGCCCGGCACGAGCAACAGACTGAGCAGACTGAAAAGAAAGATGCGAAGTTGCTTCATGTTCTTTGCGTTATTTTACTCCGGTGTGTCCATATCCTCCCTCGCCACGCTCGGTTTCATCGAGCACTTCCACGCTTTCAAACGTAGCCTTGGCATATTGGGCGATGACCATCTGGGCGATGCGTTCCCCATCCTTCACCACGAAATCTTCATTGGAAAAGTTGACGAGCAGCACCATGATCTCACCGCGATAGTCAGCGTCTACGGTGCCCGGCGTGTTGAGCACGGTGATGCCATGCTTCAGCGCCAAACCGCTGCGCGGACGCACCTGAGCCTCGTAGCCGTCCGGCAAGGCGATGTGAAGACCCGTAGGCACTAAGCGACGCTCCATAGGATGCAGCGTGATCGGCGCCTCGATGTTGGCGCGCAAGTCCAGACCGGCGCTCTGAGTGGTAGCGTAGGCTGGTAAGGGTTGATGACCCGTGTTGACTACTTTGATTTTAACCATATTAGATGCAAAATTAAGCAATTATCCCCACATTGCTTTATTTTTTTGATTAAAAAGACGAAAATCGTTGGATAGAAGACAAAGAAAGAGTATCTTTGCGAGAAAACACTCAGCAGCAACGATATGAACTGGCTTCAACTGATCTCAAACAAGCGTCTCGGACAGGAGCTCCGCCATCCGCTCCGTCATGACGCCCGCTCGGAGTTTAAGCGCGACGGCGACCGTCTGATCTACTCCGCGCCTTTCCGAAGACTACAAAACAAGACGCAGGTGTTCCCGCTTCCGGGCAGCATCTTTGTCCACAACCGTCTTACTCATTCGCTGGAGGTGAGTTCTCTCGGAAAATCCTTGGGCGACGACGTGGCACGACTGCTCATCGAGAGGCATCCCGAACTGGGTGGTACGCTCTTTGAGGAAATCGGCACCATCGTGCAAACAGCTGGTCTGGCTCACGACATGGGCAACCCACCCTTCGGTCACTCCGGCGAGAAGGCGATTCAGACATACTTCTCCGAGGGCGAGGGCTGCTATCTGAAGGAGCAGGTAAGCCCTGGCTTTTGGGACGACCTGACGCACTTCGAGGGTAATGCCAATGCTTTCCGACTGCTGACTCACCGCTTTGTGGGCCGGCGTCCGGGAGGATATGCGATGACCTACTCCACGCTGGCCTCTATCGTGAAGTATCCCTTTGCCAGCAGCATGGCGGGAGAGCATGGCAAATTTGGCTTTTTCCAAAGCGAGGCAGAGGTGTTTCGTAAGATTGCCACTGAGCTTGGCATGATATGCAACAACGAAAACAGGTCGCAGTTAAGCTACTGCCGCTACCCACTGGTTTACTTGATGGAGGCGGCCGACGACATCTGCTATGAGATCATGGACATTGAGGACTCGCACAAACTGAAGATTCTGACCTTTGACGAGACCTCTGACCTGCTGCTCGGATTCTTTGACGAGGACGGGCGCAACCATATCCTGCAACGGCTGAAAGACGAGGATGTGACGGACCGCAACGAGCAGGTCGTGTATATGCGCGCCTGTGTGGTGGGACTGTTGGAGCACGAATGCGTGAAAACCTTTGTGGAACATGAGGAGCAGATCCTCAACGGTGAGTTCAAGGGTAGCCTCATCAGCAACATGAGCGAGCCGTTGCGCCAAGCCTATCAACGCTGTGTGAGGACTTCGTATGCCAAGATCTATCAGAGCAAACCGGTGCTCGACGTGGAACTGAGTGGTTACAAGATCATGGAAACACTGATGCAGACACTTGTCAACGCGGCTGTCCATCCCGAGAAATTCCATAGCCAGCAACTCATCAAGCGGTTCAGCAGTCAGTACGACATCCATAGCGATGACCTCGAAACCCGCCTGATGGCTGTGGTAGACTATATAAGTGGTATGACTGATGTTTATGCCCTCGACGTCTATCAAAAGATCAATGGCATCGCGCTGCCGATAGTGTAAGAGAACAAAAACAGATCGTAAGTTACTAAAATTCCAGCGTATAATGTCCCCGGAGGAATTCGAATAATGAAGTAAAATAGAAATGCGGTGAGCACAGACAAATGGTCTTGCTCACCGCATTTCACTATTATGAATGGAGAGAGGCGACAAGCTCCTTCCTTAACTTTTCTTTGGCATTGGCATCTTCAGCGCCTCGGGATGTTCCTTGACAAAGCTGTTGATGTGCCGGATGCGCTTTTCCTCAAAGATCTCGTCGACAGCAATAAGGATACCGCTCTCCTCGACATCACCAAACTCATAGTTGACGGCTGTGCCAAAGAACTTCATCGTAGGACTCAGATTCATGTAGGCGTTGACCAGCGGCGGGATGTTATAACCCAACTCACGCACCTGATGATTGAGAATACGATAGTCGGCTTTGAAGTCATCTTCGCAGAAGATCTGACGCAACTCACTCTCCGGTGTGTCGATTATCACCGGTTTCATCGGTACGACAAGTTTGTCGGCATCACCGAAATGCTTGTGCAGGAAGTAGAGAATCATGTCGCGGCCGCGACGCACAAACGACGGGTACATCGTCATCTTGCCCAGGAAGTATTTGCATCGCGGGTTGATGACCGTCAGCGCACCCAGTCCATCCCACAGATTATCCAAAGCGAAGATGCTCTTAGTGTTCTTCCTGACATTCTGATACTCCAAAGAGACAAACGAGCGGCCGAGTTCCACAGTATATGGAGCATAGTCACGCATGAACTCATCAGAGAAGTGAAACATGTGGCTCATGGCCAGATTGGGCTGTCCTTCGGCGTTGATCTGCCAGTCCTCGCCAAAGAGATAGCGGTAGCCACCAATGATCTCCTCGGCTTCAGGATTCCACACGATGAGCTGTTTGCAGCCGTTTGGCATCGTGTCGAACTCATCAATGTCGACACTCTTGCCCGTTCCACCGCCTGCCGTACGGAAGGCTATCTCACGCAGACGGCCTATCTCCTGCATCACGTGCGGCGCTTCCGTGGCACGAATGACATAAATTTCATTGTGGCTCTTGTTAGTTGTACGCAGACAGCGCTCAGGAGTCAATTCACTTTTCAGCAATTCTTTGCTGATGGGTTGGATAATCTCTTCTTCCATTTCTGCTTATATTGGTTGCGTTCACTCCCCCCGTAGGCTTGCTGGGCCTGCCTGTTCGTAAACCTTGTTCTCTACAAAAAGTGCCCATTCCTTCGGTGTCTTGCTCTTGTCGAACGTTTGCCAAGGAATCGGCTTGCCGATGACGACGCGAAACTTCTTATGAACGTTGCGATACATCTCGTCGACAAGAAACAGCATGGCGATGTTCACCTTCAGCCCCAAGCGCTTCTGCCAACGGGCGATACGATAGAAACGATTGGAGTTGCGACCGCTGAAGTAGATGGGAACTACATCACGATGATACTCTACACTCTTGGAGATGAAAGTCTTCTTCCACGGCAGGTCATGGATCTGTCCATTGATCATACGGGAGTTGAGACCAGCGGGAAACATGAGCATATGGTTGTCGCTCTGGAAGCCGGCCTCCACCATAGCGGGGAAGTTGCGGCTTTGCTTACCCGTCTTGTTGATGCCGATACACACCGGACGCAGACCGGGAAGGAACAGCAACAAGTCGTTGACGAGATAACGGAAGCGTCCGTCGTAGTGGTCACCGATGATCGCACCGAGACAGACACCGTCCTCACCGCCGAGCGGATGGTTGCTCACGAAGGTGTAGAGCTTGCCGTCGTCCTTGTCGGGCAGGTTTTCCTTACCCTCAATCGTCACTTGCATGTCGAGGTACTTCACGCATTCCTTGAGCCATTCCGTACCGAACTGATGGCGATGCTTCCACAAGAAGTCATTGACTTCATCCTCATGAACGATGCGACGAAGCCACGACACGAGGAAGGCCGGCACATATCTTGCGCGCCGTCCCAGCTTGCTTTCAAGAACCTTCTTCACGTCTATTGTCTTCTGAAAAGACTCCTCGACGCTTTCTCCTTGGGTGTTGTTAGTGCTAACGTCCATGTTATTCCATAAGATACTAATCAAATGCAAAAATAACACTTCTTTTTCATATTTCTTCAATTTTGGCACTAAAATTATAAGAAAAGCGTAAAAAAGGGTAAACTACAAAGTTCAGACAGCTACATCTCTGACAAGACACTGTGCAACAAAGCCACTAAAAGGATGAAAGAGAATCGAAAAAATATAGCCCCAACATGGAGATAAGTGGGGATTTTTATGTAACTTTGAACCCAAATACGCTATATAAAGATGTGTAGCCACGCCAAAAGCACGGCTCAAAGCAACGTAAAGATGGAAAAGACAGAAGAATATCACATTCCAGTGCTGCTGAAGCAGAGCGTCGACGGACTGAATATTCAGCCCGGTGGCGTCTATGTCGATGTCACATTCGGCGGCGGCGGACATTCGAGAGAGATTCTCTCACGGATGGACAGCACGGCTCATCTCTACAGCTTTGACCAGGACGCTGACGCTGAGCAAAACATCCTCACCACAGAAGGTGAGGGAAAGCGATTCGTCGACGACCCGCGCTTTACGTTCGTACGCTCCAACTTCAGATACCTGAAAAACTGGATGCGGTACTACGGCGTGGACCATATCGACGGACTGCTCGGCGATCTCGGCGTGTCAAGTCATCATTTCGACGACGAGAGCCGCGGCTTCTCCTTCCGTTTCGACGCTCCGCTGGACATGCGCATGAACAAGCGGGCAGGTACCACGGCGGCCGACATCGTCAACACAGCCACCGAGTCGCAACTGGCAGATATCTTCTACCTCTATGGTGAACTGAGGTCGGCAAGGCGCATCGCCGCCGCTATCGCCAAGGCACGGGCCGACAAGCCCATCCTCACCACCAGCGACTTCCTCAACACCGTGGAGCCTCTCTTCCGACGAGAACGGGAGAAAAAAGATATGGCAAAGCTGTTCCAGGCACTGCGCATCGAAGTGAATCACGAGATGAGCGCGCTCAAAGAGATGCTTGCCGCAGCCACAGAGTTGCTCCGACCGGGCGGACGGCTGAGCGTCATCACCTATCACTCGCTCGAAGACCGCATCGTCAAAAACATGATGAAAACGGGAAATGCTGAGGGCAAAACCGTGCAGGACTTCTACGGAAGAATAGAGAGTCCCTTCACACTGGTCAACAACAAGGTCATCACGCCCGACGAAGAAGAACAGGCACGCAACCCGAGAAGCCGTAGCGCTAAACTGAGAATCGCTGAGAAAAAATGAAGAAGCAAGAGCAAATAAACAACAATATAACCGACAACAAGGAAGACGCCAGATCCCTAAAGGACATTCTAGGGACGCCAACGGACGACGAGGCGAATAAAACAACTGCCACCGATGACGAAGAAAAGCCAAACGGACAGACCACTGAAAGCGCCGACAAAAACGAGAAAAAGCAGGGAGACAGTCTGCCCTCACTGAAGGAGGTCATCGAAGAGCAGGCCACTGAGGACGAGGCACCACAATCGCGACTCTTCTCTCTGAAGAAGATCCTGGGTGGAGACATCCTTTACACTTCGTCCGTCAGAAAGCAGATATGGCTCTTCATGCTCATCGGCGCGTTTCTGATCGTGTATATCGGCAGCAGATACAGCTGTCAGCAAGATCTCATACAGATCGACAAGCTCCAGGTGAAACTCAAGGACGCCAAATACAAAGCGCTCTCCAGCACCAGCCAGCTCACAGAGATCAGCCGCGAGAGCAACGTCATCGAACTGTTGAAAAACAATAAGGACAGTGTGCTGAAGATTCCCAGTGCACCACCTTACAAAATAGAAGTACCCGAGGAGGACAAATAACGACATGAGCAAATTCAACAATCAGAAAGTCATGCCACGCTACAGTGTCATCTGTATGCTGATGACCATCATCTCCCTCGGCGTGCTTATCAAGGCTGGATACATCATGACGGTCAAGCGGGACTACTGGATGAAGGTGGCAGACCGCGTGAAAAGAGATAATGTGGTCATTCAGCCAGTCAGAGGAAACATCCTCAGCTGCGATGGACAACTGCTGGCCTCGTCACTGCCGGAGTTCAAGATCTTCATGGACTTCCAGCAACTTCACGATGCGGGCAACGACTCCTTATGGGATGCTAAGGAAAAGCAGATCTGCAAAGGACTGCACGAGATCTTCCCAGAACAGAGCCCGGCTGAGTTCAAGGCCAACCTCGACAAGGGACGGAAAAAGATGAGTCGGCACTGGCCGGTGTGGCCCTACCGCATCAACTACAACACTTACTCAGAGGTGTTGAAGTTGCCGGTATTCAACCTGACGAAGTTCCAAAGTGGTTTTCACTGCGAGGAGCTGAACTCACGCGAGAATCCTTTCGGTACGCTCGCGGAGCGCACGGTGGGCGATATGTATGCCCTGAAGGACGGCGGACGCCTGCCTCGCTGTGGTCTGGAGCTGTCGTTCGACAAACTGCTCCGTGGCACCAATGGCATCGGACACCGCCGCAAGGTGCTCAACAAGTATCTCGACATCATCGACAAAGAGCCTGTCAACGGTTGCGACATCATCACGACCATCGACGTAGGCATTCAGGACTTGGCAGAAAGAGCCGTCATCGAAGAACTCAAACAGCCGGAAGTCAACGGCGACGTGGGCGTGGCGATCGTCATGGAGGTAAAGACGGGCGACATCAAAGCCATCGTCAACATCGACAAATGCTACGGTCCCAACGGACAGATCATCTATAAGGAGATCAAGAACCACGCCGTCAGCGACCTCATGGAGCCGGGATCGGTGTTCAAACCCGTCAGCGTCATGACAGCATTACAGGACGGCATGTGCGACACCAGCAAGATCGTCGACACCGGAAATGGCGTCTGGCCTATGTACGGACGGGAGATGAAGGACCACAACTGGCGGCGCGGCGGATATGGTGTCATGAATATGGCCACCACCCTGCGTGTGAGTTCTAATATCGGCGTGAGTAGAATCATCGACGAGTACTACCACAATGATCCGGAGAAATTCGTGCGCGGCGTCTATCGCTCCGGCATTGCCTCGGATCTGCATATCCCTATCGTGGGTGCCAGTCCGGCTAAGATCCGTATGCCAAAGAAGAACAAGCGCGGAGAGTGGATCAACTGGAGCAACACGGCTCTGCCGTGGATGAGTATAGGCTATGAGTCGCAGGTGCCGCCGATCTCTACGCTGGCATTCTACAATGCCATCGCCAACAACGGATGCATGATGCAGCCACGCTTCGTCAAGGCGTCGATCCAAAACGGTGAGGTCACTGAATATCCGCCTCAGGTGGTCAAAGGTCATTCTCAGATCGCCTCGCCCGCTGTCATCAAGAAGATGCAGGTGATGCTGGAACATGTGGTCAGTGAGGGACTCGGAAAGAAAGCCGGATCGACATCGTTCAAGGTGGCCGGCAAGACGGGTACCGCTCAGATCTCTAAAGGTACGGCAGGCTATAAAAACGGTATGACGCACTACTTGCTGTCATTCGCCGGTTATTTCCCTGCCGACAACCCGAAGTACAGCTGTATCGTCTGTATACAAAAAGGTGGACTGCCCGCTTCCGGTGGCGGCATGAGCGGTGTCGTCTTCCATCATATCGCTGAGGGCATCATGGCGCAGAGCGAGGGACGCGACGTCAGAGAGGCACGCGATTCGTCCTCTATCTTCGTCCCACAGGTGAAAAACGGCAATATTCTCTCTGCCGACTTCGTGCTCTCACAGTTAGGCATCAAGACCAAGCGCAACTATATCGCTAACATTGCCAATACCAGTGCACTGTGGGGGCAGGCCAAAAGCAACACCCGCTACGTGGATCTCATCCATCAGGGTGTGCCAAGTACCAAGCATGTACCCGACGTCATGGGCATGGGAGCACGCGACGCTGTCTATCTCATGGAGCAACGGGGCGTGAGATGCCGCATCATCGGACGAGGAAAGGTCGTCAAGCAAAGCATCCCGCCAGGACAATATATCCACCGACGCGAGACGTGTACGCTGACACTGGAATAAGAAAAAACAAAACTGATAGAAATAAAATATAAAGAATAATATAGAAAGAAATGAAACTACAAGAGCTTCTCAAGGGCATCAAGCCCACCTCTATCGTTGGGGGCGTGGATGCCGACATCACCGGCGTGGACATAGACTCGCGCCAAGTCAAGGATGGTCATCTGTTCATTGCCATGAAAGGTACCCAGGTAGACGGCCACCGCTTCATCCCTAAGGCCATCGAGCAAGGCGCCAGTGCCGTGCTCTGCGAAGACATGCCGGAAGAGAAAGCCGAAGGCGTCACCTACATTCAGGTGCCGTCCACCGAAGATGCCGTAGGCCACGTGGCCACACTCTTCTATGGTGATCCGTCGAAGAAGCTCAAACTCGTCGGCGTGACCGGTACGAACGGAAAGACAACGATCGCCACCTTATTATATAATATGTTCCGCAAGATGGGATATAAGTGCGGTCTGCTCTCTACAGTCGTCAACTATATCGACGGCGAAGCCATTCCAGCTGACCATACCACACCGGATCCCATCGAACTGAACATGCTCTTGGGCAAAATGGTAGAGGCAGGATGTGAGTATGCCTTCATGGAGTGCTCAAGCCACGCCATCGCTCAGAAGCGTATCGGCGGACTGAAATTCACAGGTGGAATCTTCACCAACCTCACTCGTGATCACCTCGATTATCACAAGACCTTTGAGAACTATCGCAATGCCAAGAAGGCTTTCTTCGACGGACTGCCCAAGTCTGCTTTCGCCATCACCAATGCCGATGACAAGAACGGCATGATCATGGTGCAGAACACAAAGGCTACCGTGAAGACCTACTCCATTCGCCAGATGGCTGACTTCCGCGCCCGCATCATCGAGATGCACTTCGCTGGAATGTATCTCGACATTGACGGACATGAGGTCGGCGTGCAGTTCATCGGTAAATTCAACGTCAGCAACCTGCTGGCTGTATATGCTGCCGCACGTATGCTGGGCAAGGAGCCTGAGGAGATCCTCGTGATCCTGAGCACACTCCACAGCGTCAGCGGACGTCTGGAACCAATCCAGTCACCCAAAGGCTTCACGGCCATCGTTGACTATGCTCACACTCCTGACGCTTTGCAAAACGTGTTGGGTGCCATCCACGAGGTGCTCAACGGCAAAGGACACGTCATCACCGTATGTGGCGCAGGCGGTAACCGTGACCATGGCAAGCGCCCGCTCATGGCTCAGGAAGCCGTCAAGCAGAGCGACAAAGTGATCATCACCAGCGACAATCCCCGTTTCGAGGATCCCCAGGCTATCATCGATGACATGCTCGCCGGACTGAATGCACAACAGATGCAAAAGGTCATCAGCATCGTGGACCGCAAAGAAGCTATCAAGACTGCATGTATGATGGCACAAAAAGGCGACGTGATCCTCGTGGCTGGTAAGGGACATGAGAACTATCAGGAGATTAAAGGAGTCAAGCATCACTTCGACGACCATGAAGTATTGCGTGAGATCTTCGGCATCAACAACCCGTCGCAAGACAAGGCAGCTGCCGATAGTGATAAGTAACAGACGGTTGAGACGTTCAATCAAGAGAGTCAAGACTATCATAACAAGAGCTAAGACTATCAATAACAAGAGCTAAGACTATCAACAAAAAGAGTTAAGACTATCAACAAAAAGAGTTAAGACATGCTATATTATCTCTTTCGTTTTCTGGAGCAGTTCGGTATTTCCGGTGCACGCATCTGGGGTTACATCTCCTTCCGTGCGTTGCTGGCTCTGATTCTCTCACTGGTCATCTCAGCATGGTTTGGTGAGAAGTTCATCAAATACCTGAAGAGTAAACAGATCACCGAGACGCAGCGCGATGCCAAGATCGACCCCTTTGGTGTCAAAAAGATAGGAGTGCCCTCAATGGGTGGCGTGATCATCATCGTCAGCATCCTCATTCCAGTACTGCTGTTAGGCCGTCTGCGTAACATCTATCTGATTTTGATGCTCATCACCACGGTGTGGCTGGGCTTCCTCGGCGGCATGGACGACTACATCAAGATCTTCCATCGCAACAAAGAAGGACTGAAAGGTAAGTACAAGATCGTAGGACAGGTGGGCATAGGACTGATCGTCGGACTCGTGCTCTGGGCTTCACCCGACGTGAAGTCCAATGAGAACATCGTACTCCAGCGCCAAGGTCAGGAGGTCGTCGTCAAGCACCGCACCGAAGCGCGCAAGACGCTGAAGACGACAATACCATTTGTCAAAGGCCACAACCTCGACTACTCATCCGTGATGTCTTTCTGTGGTAAGTATAAGACAGCGGCCGGTTGGATTCTCTTCGTCGTTATGACGATCTTAGTCGTCACCGCCGTGAGCAATGGCGCTAACCTCAATGATGGTATGGACGGCATGTGCGCAGGCAACTCGGCCATCATTGGCGTGGCGTTAGGCATCTTGGCTTATGTGAGCTCACACATCCAATTTGCCGCATACCTCAACATCATGTACATTCCAGGCTCGCAAGAGCTGGTGGTCTTCATGTGTGCTTTTGTCGGAGCACTCATCGGTTTTCTCTGGTACAACGCCTACCCTGCCCAGGTGTTCATGGGCGACACGGGCTCACTGACTATTGGCGGCATCATCGGCGTATGCGCTGTGATCATCCACAAAGAGCTGTTGCTGCCGATCCTCTGCGGCATCTTCTTCGTAGAAAGCCTCAGCGTCATCTGTCAGGTATGGTACTACAAACTCGGCAAGCGACATGGCGTAAAGCAGCGTATCTTCAAGCGTACGCCTATCCACGACAACTTCCGTGTGACAGACGAGCAGCTTGACCCCGACTGCAAATACCTGATCAAGAGTCCACACTCGCCCAAGCATGAGTCTAAGATCACGATCCGCTTCTGGATTGTCACCATCATCTTGGCGGCTCTGACCATCATCACGCTCAAGATAAGATAAGGAAGACTGCTCAAAAAAGGCAAACCGAAACTATGATATAAGCGTGCCGAAGCTATGATATAAGCAGGTTGAAGTTATAATATAAGTAGTTTGCAACTATTATTTAAACAGGTTGCAACCATTATATAAACAACTCAACGTTATTATATAAGCGACCCGACACTCCTATATATATAATAAGGTGTAGTCCAAAAGCGAACAGTCAGACCGACAAAAAACCAAAAGCGCTGCTGGCTGCCACAGACAACAGTGCTGCAAACAAAAAAGATAAAACCTCGAAAGAGTAATAACGTACCTCGAAAGAGTAAAAACGTAGTTCAGCAATGAAAAGAATCGTTATATTAGGAGCCGGCGAGAGCGGTGCAGGAGCTGCCGTGCTGGCAAAGAAAGAAGGTTTCGATGTTTTCGTATCTGACACTTCTTCGATCAAGGACAAGTACAAGAAACTGCTTGACGACCATCAGATCGAATGGGAAGAAGGTCATCACACCGAGGAGAAAATCCTGAGTGCAGATGAGGTCATCAAAAGCCCGGGCATCCCAAAAGAGGCTCCTATGGTGCAGAAACTGATGGCCCAGCACACACATATCATCAGCGAGATTGAGTTCGCAGGACGATATACGCACGCCAAGATGATCTGTATCACGGGCAGCAACGGCAAGACGACAACCACCTCGCTGATCTATCACATCTTCAAGAGTGCCGGATACGACGTGGGACTGGCCGGAAATATCGGTAAGAGTCTTGCTCTCCAGGTGGCTGAGGAACCGCACGAGTACTATATCATCGAACTGAGTTCTTTCCAGCTCGACAACATGTACGACTTCCGTGCCAACATTGCCATTCTGCTCAACATCACGCCCGATCACCTCGACCGCTACGACTTCAAGTTCCAAAACTATGTCGATGCCAAGATGCGCATCATCCAGAACCAGACAGCGGATGACCACTTCATCTACTGGAACGACGATCCTGTCATCAAGAAGCAGCTCGACAAATACGACATCAAGGCCGTGCAGTGCCCGTTCTCTGAGCTGAAAGAGAAGGGAAGCATCGCTTATATTGAGGAAGGACAATACAAACTTGAGTACCCCACTCCATTCAATATGGAACAGGAGGAGCTCTCGCTGACCGGTAAGCACAACATCTATAACTCTCTTGCCGCCGGCTTGGCATCCAACATCAGCGGCATCAAGAAAGAGATCATCCGCAAGAGTCTGAGCGACTTCCCGGGTGTGGAGCACCGCCTGGAAAAAGTTTGCGACGTGGCTGGCGTGCACTATGTCAACGACTCCAAGGCCACCAATATCGATGCCTGCTGGTATGCTTTGGAGAGCATGCGCACACCTGTCATCCTCATCCTCGGCGGTAAGGACAAAGGCAACGACTACAACGCCATCAAAGAGTTGGTTCAGAAGAAGTGCGTAGGACTGGTTTATCTCGGTGCCGACAACACGAAGCTCCACAACTTCTTCGATCAGCTGGGCATTCCCGTACGCGACACGCACAACATGAAGGATTGCGTGAAGGCCTGCTACGACATGGCCCGCCCCGGCGATACGGTTTTGCTTTCACCCTGCTGCGCCAGTTTCGACCTCTTCCATAACATGGAGGACCGCGGCGAACAGTTCAAGCAACAAGTCAGAAGCCTGTAAAGGATATGAGCCGGAGGTATCTTGCTCCGGCCCTTCAATAAAGACAACAAGTGGACAACAAGAAATTTGGAAACATATTCAAGGGTGACAAAGTCATCTGGATGGTGTTTTTCTTCCTTTGTCTCATCAGCATCGTAGAGGTATTTTCGGCCTCTTCCGAGCTGACCTACAAAGGAGGAAGCTATGCCGCGCCTATCATCAAACACATCGGCCTGCTGGGTGTCGGTGTGTTTCTGGCTATTGTCACGCTTAACATCAAATGCAAGTACTTCAAGTTCTTCACGCCATTCGTGCTGATCATCGCTGTGTCGACGCTCTTTTGGGTAGACTTCGCCGGTCACTCCACCAACGACGCACAGCGATGGCTCTCGATCTTTGGCATACAGTTCCAGCCCTCTGAAATTGGTAAAGGCGCGTTAGTGCTTGCAACGGCTCAGGTGCTGAGTGCCATGCAGACTGAGCGTGGCGCCGACCGCCATGCAATGCCCTATATCCTTGTGGTTTGTGCCTTTATCATTCCATTCATCATGGTGGAGAATCTCTCCACGGCCGCACTGCTGTGTTCCGTCATCTTCTTCATGATGATCATTGGACGGGTACCTGTTCAACAGCTTGGCAAACTCGTCGGAAGCGTCGCGCTGGTCATCGTCTTGGTGGTTGCGACGGTTATGATCTTCGGACACGACAACGAAGAAGCCTCTCCTGAAGGACAGCTCACGGAACAAGTAGACGGCAAACAACCGGAGAAAGCCAAGAGCGGAGGCATGCTTCACCGACTCGACACGTGGAAATCGCGTATCGACAAGTTCAGCAACCACGAAGAGATACCGCCAGAAAAAGTAGACCTCGACAAAGACGCTCAGACAGCCCACGCCAATATCGCCATTGCTTCCAGCAACATCATCGGTAAGGGACCGGGCAACTCTGTGGAGCGCGACTTCCTATCTCAGGCCTTCTCCGACTTCATCTATGCCATCATCATCGAAGAGTTAGGCATAGAGGGCGCAGCGTTTGTGGCGATGCTCTACATCATCCTGCTCTTCCGGACGGGCCGTATCGCCAGCCGATGCGAGAACAACTTCCCGGCCCTCCTCGCCATGGGACTCGCTCTGCTACTGGTCACGCAGGCACTGTTCAACATGTGTGTGGCTGTGGGACTCGTTCCTGTGACGGGTCAGCCACTGCCGCTCATCAGTAAGGGTGGTACGTCCACGATCATCAACTGCATCTACATAGGTGTCATCCTCAGCGTCAGCCGTACAGCAAAAAAGAGACCTGAGCCTCAGCCGATGAAGGTTGCTGTCGACAACACGGCGGCCGATGATAAGGAAACAAATGTATAATAAATAGTCATTTGGTACAGAAGAAACAAAATAAAGTAGAACAAAAATGATCAAAAGACATTTTTTTTGATTACTTTTGCGGAAAATAAGAAATAGGCGACATGGAGAAAGAATTAAGAGTCATCATCAGCGGCGGAGGCACAGGAGGCCATATCTTCCCTGCAGTCTCTATCGCCAATGCCATCAAAGCCAAATATCCCAGTGCCAAAATCCAGTTCGTGGGTGCTCTGGGACGCATGGAGATGCAGCGTGTGCCCGCAGCAGGCTACGACATCAAAGGCTTGCCCATCTGCGGTTTCGACCGTAAGCATCTGCTGAAAAACATCGCTGTGCTCTTCAAAATTTGGAAGAGCGAGCGGATGGCAAAGAAGATTGTCAAAGACTTCAAGCCGATGGTGGCTGTCGGAGTAGGCGGATACGCCAGCGGACCTACGCTGAACGTATGCGCCAGCATGGGCATCCCGTGCCTCATCCAAGAGCAGAACAGCTATGCCGGCGTCACAAACAAGTTGTTGGCAAAGAAGGCCAGCAAGATCTGCGTGGCGTACGAAGGCATGGAACGTTTCTTCCCTGCTGATAAAATCATCATGACGGGCAACCCAGTCCGACAGAATGTTGTGGACGCAACCATCTCAAAAGAGGATGCAAGAGCCAAGTTCGGACTCGATCCCAACAAGAAGACGATTCTCCTCGTGGGCGGCAGTTTAGGAGCACGCACCATCAACGAGAGCATGCGACAGCATCTCGACAAGGTGAAAAACGCCGACGTGCAGTTCATTTGGCAGACCGGTAAGTACTACAACGCCGAGATGAACCAGGCCGTGAAGGACTTTGGCGACATCCCCAACCTAAAAGTACTCGACTTCATCAGCGACATGGGTGCCGCCTATCGCGCTGCCGACCTTGTCATCAGCCGTGCCGGAGCCAGCTCCATCAGTGAGTTCTGCCTCATCGGCAAAGCCGTCATCCTTGTGCCAAGCCCTAACGTAGCCGAAGACCATCAGACCAAGAATGCCATGGCGCTCGTTGATAAAGACGCCGCCATCTATGTCAAGGACGCTGACGCCCCCGACAAGTTGCTCGACAAAGCCTTGGAGATTGTTCACGACGACGCCAAGCTCGCATCACTGACAGAGAACATCAAGAAACTCGGACTGAAAGACTCCGCCGACGTCATTGCCAACGAAGTCGTCAAACTCGCCTGGGGAAAACAATAAAACGCTTCGGAAAAGACAGTTCCCTCACAAGATGGGACTGCCATCTTTCCAAGACATGCAAATAACTCTTTAAACATCATGGAACTCAAAGATATAAAAGCCGTTTATTTCATTGGTGCCGGTGGCATTGGTATGAGTGCATTGGCCCGCTACTTCATCCATAAAGGTCTCGTTGTGGCCGGCTACGACAAGACTCCTTCTACGCTGACTCAACAGCTCGAAAAGGAAGGTATGGTCATTCACTACAAAGAGAATGTCGACGAGATTCCCCACGCTTGCCGTGACAGCAAGTCGTGTCTGGTCGTCTATACCCCTGCCATTCCTGCAGAGCATCAGGAACTGCAATACTTCCGCAACAATGGTTTTGAAGTGCAGAAGCGCGCCCAGGTACTTGGCATGCTGACGCGCTCTCACAAAGGACTTTGTGTTGCCGGCACACACGGCAAGACGACGACGTCGACCATGTGCGCTCACATCATGCACCAGAGCCACGTCGACTGCAACGCCTTCCTGGGTGGTATTTCGAAGAACTACGGTACCAACTATATCCTTTCCAAGACCAGCGACTATGTCGTCATTGAGGCCGATGAGTTCGACCGCTCCTTCCACTGGCTGCGCCCATGGATGAGTGTCATCACCGCCACAGACCCCGACCACCTCGATATCTACGGTACCAAAGAGGCATATCTTGAGAGTTTCCGCCACTACACCGAGCTGATTCAGCCCGGCGGCGCCCTCATCATCCATAAAAACCTGGAGATGAAGCCCAATGTACAGGAAGGCGTGAAGACCTATACCTATAGCCGCGACGAGGGAGACTTCCATGCAGAGAACGTCAAAATCGAGAACGGCAACATCACTTTCGACTTCATCTCACCCGTGGAGAACGTCACGAATGTGAAGCTCGGACAGCCCATACCTATTAATATAGAGAATGGTGTGGCTGCCATGGCACTGGCACAGCTCAACGGTTGCACCGCTGAGGAGCTGCGCTACGGCATGAGCACATACCACGGCGTAGAGCGTCGCTTCGACTTCAAGATCAACAACGACCGTCACGTGCTGCTTTCCGACTATGCTCATCACCCCAAGGAGATCCTGCAAAGTGCCAAGAGTCTGCGCGAGCTCTACCAGGGCCGCAAGCTGACCGCCATCTTCCAGCCACATCTCTACACCCGCACCCGCGACTTCTACAAGGACTTCGCTGATGCGCTGAGCCATTTCGACGAGGTCATCCTCACCGAGATCTATCCTGCCCGTGAGGCTCCGATCCCCGGTGTCACGTCGCAGTTGATCTACGACAACCTCAAGCCCGGCGTGGAGAAGAGCATGATCCAGAAGGCTGACGTCCTCAATATGGTCAAGAGCCGCGACTTCGATGTGCTGATTATCTTAGGCGCCGGCGATCTCGACAACATGGTTCCACAGATCACACGTATTCTGGAAGACAAAAAGTAACAAGGCATCCGGTGCGGCACAGTCCGCGCCGTGTGTCATCCTATACAGTTATCTGAACCATGCGGATGAACCGAGGAAAAATCATTCTGGGCACTATTGACTTCATGCTGGCGGCCTATATTGTCATGGCTTTCGTCGTCTTTGACAAGCCTGATCAGGAGAAGCAGATATGCACTCAGGTCAATATCGACATTGCCGACGAGGCCACCAACGGCTTCATCACGGCGAAGGAGATCAAGTACCGGCTGAAAGACAGCGGACTCTACCCTTTGGGCAAACCTCTGTATACCGTCGATACACGCACCATCGAGGACATGCTGAAGCAAAGTCCCTTCGTGCAGTCGGCCCAATGCTACAAGACACAGGACGGACATGTATGCGTCACACTCACGCAGCGCATGCCCACACTGCGCATCAAGTCCGTCAATGGCGATGACTATTACTTGGACGACAACAACCGCATCATGCCCAACTCGCACTACACGAGCGACTTGATCATCGCCACCGGCTACATCAACAAGTGGTTTGCCCGCAACTATGTGGCCTATGTGGGCGAGGCTTTGATGGCCAATGACTTTTGGAAGAACCAGATCGAGCAAATCAATGTATTGCCTGACAAAGGCATTGAGCTCGTGCCGCGTGTCGGTGACCAAATCATCTACATCGGTCAGCTGCCTGAGACCAACAGGCCCGACAAGCGCAAGCAACTGGTCACTGACTACATCGACCGCAAAATGGACCGGTTAGAGAAGTTCTATAAGTATGGACTCTCACAGGCCGGATGGAACAAATACTCCTACATCAACGTGGAGTTTGACAACCAAATCATTTGCAAAAAGAGACAATACGAAAAAACGGAAGAACTGAATTGATAATTACTATTTACGTATGGCAGATTTTATAGTAGCAATAGAGCTGGGATCTTCAAAAATCACCGGCATTGCGGGGAAGAAGAACCTCGACGGCAGCATAAAGGTTCTGGCTGTCGTAAAGGAAGACGCTACTTCATGCATTCGCAAAGGCGTGGTCAACAATATCGACAAGACTGTGCAGGCCTTGAGCAATGTGATCAAGAAACTTGAGAACATTCTCAAGACCAAGATTGCACGTGTCTACGTCGGCGTCAACGGACAGTCGATACGCAGTGAGAAGAATATCATTGTCAAGCAATTGCCCGCTGACACCAAGGTAACCGTCGATATGGTCAACGGCCTGATGGATGCCAACCGCAGCATGCAATATCCTGATCAGGAGATCCTCGACGCTGTCACACAAGAATACAAGGTCGACAACCAGCTTCAAGTCGACCCGACTGGCTTTATCTGCACCAGACTGGAGGGCAACTTCCTCAACATTCTCTGGCGCAAGTCCTTCTATCGCAATCTCAACCGCTGTTTCGAGAATGCCGGCATTGCCATCGCCGAGATGTATCTTTCTCCCCTGGCCCTCGCCGACGCCGTGCTCACCGATGCCGAGCGACGCGGTGGCTGTGTCCTCGTGGACTTAGGAGCTGAGACGACAACAGTTGCTGTCTACTATCGCGACATCCTACGCCACTTGGCTGTCATTCCCCTTGGCAGCAACAATATCACCAAAGACCTCACATCTCTGCAGATGGAGGACAAGACAGCGGAAGAGATGAAACTCAAATATGCCGCTGCCTACACCGACTCCAGCGAGATCGACATGGGCAAGACCTATCCCATTGACCATGACCGCAGCATCGACATGCCTAAGTTTGTGGAGATTGTAGAGGCTCGTGTGCAGGAGATCATCGAGAACGCATGGCACCAGGTACCCGACGAATACGTGGGCAAGCTTCTTGGCGGCATCGTCCTCACCGGTGGCGGATCCAACATGAAAGACATCGGCAAGGCCTTCAAGATCCTCACTCACACCGACAAGGTGAGAATAGCAGGCTCTGTCACGACAACTATCATATCCAAGAGCCCGGCCATCACAGCCAAGGACGGCACGATGTGCACGGTCCTCGGACTGCTGGCCAAAGGCAACATGAACTGCGCAGGCGGCGAGATCAGCGATTCACTCTTCCAAAACGAGCAGCCCGCCAGTGACGCACCCGTACAGCCTATCACACACACAAATCTTGAAAACGGCAAGGGCATCATCAAGACCGAGGCTGAGAAGGCGGCCGAGGAGGCTGCCAAGCGCAAACAGGAGGAGGAAGAGGAGCGACGCAGACAGCAGGAAGCCGAAGAGGAAGAGGAGCGCCGGCGCAAGAAACGCGAGAACTCATGGTTCCACAAAGCTGTCAACGGACTCAAGAGCTTTGGCCGCAAGATGGTGGAAGAAGAGGAAGACGAGAAATAAGACTCAACATGTTTACTTTAAAGACAGACCACTATGCCAGATAACAACAATAATATGGAAGGCCAGAAACCCTCCACACTCACGGAAAGCACCAAGCCTTCCATTCTCGATTTCGGCCAGCCTGACAAAGAGCAGAGCATCATCAAGGTCATCGGAGTCGGTGGTGGCGGTGGCAACGCCGTGAACCACATGTACCGTGAAGGCATCCACGACGTGTCGTTTGTGCTCTGCAACACCGACGCGCAGGCCCTGAACGACTCTCCCGTACCCGAGCACCTGCAGTTGGGTGCCGAAGGTCTTGGAGCCGGCAACCGCCCCGAGCGTGCCCGTCAGGCCGCTATGGAGAGCATCGACCAGATCAGAGCTATGCTCAACGACGGCACGAAAATGGCATTCATCACGGCCGGTATGGGTGGTGGAACAGGCACTGGTGCCGCTCCTGTCATCGCACAGGTGAGCAAGGAGATGGGCATCCTCACCGTGGGCATCGTCACCATACCCTTCCGTTTCGAGGGTCCCAAGAAGATCGACCAGGCTCTCGACGGCGTCGAAGAGATGGCCAAGCATGTCGACGCACTGCTCGTGATCAACAACGAGCGCCTGCGCGAGATCTATCCTGAGCTGACAGTTCTCGACGCTTTCGGCAAGGCTGACGATACGCTGAGCGTTGCTGCTAAGAGCATCGCCGAGATCATCACTATTCACGGACTCATCAACCTCGACTTCAACGACGTGAAGACGGTCCTCAAGGACGGTGGCGTCGCTATCATGAGTACCGGTTACGGCGAGGGCGACGGACGTGTGAAGAAGGCCATCGACGACGCACTCAACTCACCGTTGCTCAACGACAACGATGTCTTCAACTCCAAGAAGATCCTGCTCTCCATCGCTTTCTCCAACGAGAAGAACGACAACCAGGGCCTGATGATGGAGGAGATGAACGATGTCAACGACTTCATGGCGAAGTTCGGCGACGACTTCGAGATCAAGTGGGGACTGGCCACAGACCCCGAACTCGGCAAGAAGGTCAAAGTCACCATCCTCGCTACCGGTTTCGGTGTGGAGGATGTGGAGCCCAAGGACCGCCGCGAGCGCCGCTCACAAGAGGAAGCCAACCGCATCGCACAGGAAGAAGAGATCGCAGCCGAAAAGGCCGACCGACGCAACCGCTACTATGGCAAGGACGGCAAGAACCCGATGATGAAGCACCGTCCTCACGTCTACATCTTCACACCCGACACGCTCGACAACGAGGATGTCATTCTCGCTGTGGAGAATACGCCTACTTACAAGCGTACACGACAGATGCTCGACGACATCCGCAACACGGGTTCCGGCCATAAGGACGACAAGCCCAATACCGACGAACAGGCCGATACCGTGCCCGGCATCATCAGCTTCGCATAATACAGCGGCGGCCTATGCCGCCAACGACAAGAATTTAACAACAACAAAGAGATATGGCAAATCTATTTGATCAGGTCAGCAGTGACATCCGCACAGCCATGAAGGCGCGCGACAAGGTGCGTTTGGAAGCACTGCGCAACATTAAGAAATACTTCATCGAGGCCAAGACGGCTCCCGGTGCCAACGACACCTTGGAGGACGCAGCCGCTCTGAAGATTCTGCAAAAGCTCGCCAAGCAGGGCGAGGAAAGTGCCGACACCTATGCAAAGGCCAAACGTCAGGATCTCGCCGACGTTGAGCTGGCACAGGTCGCCGTCATCAAGGAATACCTGCCAAAGCCGCTCACCGAGGAGGAAATCACCGCCCAGGTCAAGGACATCATCGCCCAGACAGGTGCACAAGACATGAAGGACATGGGCAAGGTGATGGGACAGGCCACCAAGCAGATGGCCGGCAAGGCCGACGGTAAGGTCATCTCCACCATCGTCCGCAAGCTCTTAGCATAACCTCCCGGTCCTCTGACCGGCTGACATAGCAAACTTTAAACTTTGAAGTCTCCCATGTGGCACGTGCCGCATGGGAGACTTTTTTTGCCTGCACTGCACCATTCATGAATACTAAGCTCTGCTTTTATCGAACAGTAAGCCATCATGTACAAGCCACAGACAATTCATGAATGATTTATTCCAGGAGAAATTCATGGAGATTTGTGGTCATTCATGTAATCACAAAACACGAGTACCATGAATTGGCCACGAATCACGCATTAATAATTGATGAGAAATTCATGGTTAATTCATGGACATTCATGTAAAAAAACATGAGACGTCGATAGCTTGGTTGCCTTCCTTCTGTTTTGAAATCGTTGTTTTTGGCCTTCTTGTCAGAAGAGTTCCCTCAGCACCGGCAGCGATTTCATCTCCGGGAAGTTGGGGATATGCAGCCGATAGTAGGTCAGTATCGTGTCGACGCACTCGTTTCTCTCGGCACTGCTCATGCGGAAAAACCTCATATTGTCGTAGTTCATCCTCATCAGTGTACCGATTTTCGCCGCATCCTCAGGGCCCAGATAGTCCGGGTGCAAGGGCTTTGCAGGTGTGAACACGCCGTTGCGCAGATCAAACCAGTCGCCCTCAGCCATCTCCTCCAGGTTGGGAAAGAAGCCGATGAACCGCGACAGTCGCAGCATAAACACAAGATGGAAGTTGGCAAACTGCCCCACCACATTGTCGAGCCACGTCACGCTGCTCTCCACATAGTCATACAGCGGCTCATTGCATTGCTCGTCGCGCAGCGCGTAGGACAGGAATTCCGCGATGAAGAGCCCTATCGCCAGCTTCTCGGGCTGAAAAGGAATTGAGAAGTAAGGCTGCGCCAGACGTATGTCGCGGAAGCGTTGCAGGCTGCGCGTGGGTCTGTCATCATAGACAATCTCCAATATCGTCAGCGGCTGAAACAGCTGTTGCCTGATCTTTCCCCGCCCATTTTTCGATATATGACAGATAAACGACGCCCTTCCCTTCTCTCTTGAAAAGACGTCGACAATGATCTGAGAATCACCATATCGCACTGATCTGAGCACGATAGCGTGCGTTTTTGTTTCCATACAACCGCAAAAATACGAAAAATCAAGCATTTAGAAAAAATTAATGAGAGAAAATTTGGTGACTCAAAGAAAAAGCAGTAACTTTGCACCCACGAAAATAATATGGTCCCTTCGTCTATCGGTTAGGACGAGAGATTTTCATTCTCTAAAGAGCAGTTCGACTCTGCTAGGGACTACAAACAGAAATAAAAAGTAGAAATTTAAAGATGGCAAATCACAAATCATCAGTAAAGAGAATTCGCCAGACCAAGGTGAAGACTTTGCATAACAAGTACTATGCAAAGACGATGCGTAACGCTGTTCGCAAGCTCCGCGCTACCACTGACAAGGACGAGGCTGCTAAGCAGTTCCCCGTGGTACAGAAGATGCTGGACAAGTTGGCAAAGACCAACATCATCCACGCTAACAAAGCTGCCAACTTGAAGTCTGGTTTGGCACAGCATATCAACAAGCTCGGCTAATCCGTGCTTTAGACATTGTTGATGTAAGATATTCAGCCGCTCCGAAAGAGCGGCTTTTTTTGTGCCCCTACGTTTCCGCCTCGTCTCCTTTCACCCATCTTTTCACTCATTCGTCGTCTTCCTCGCCATCGTAATAACCGCCCGTGCGCTTTCCTTGCAGATAGGGCTCAGCCACCTGATAGCGGATGCGATAGGCCGCACCCGTGTAGCCTTGCGCAGGGCCAATGACCACCACCCATCCATCGATGTATGCGGCATCACCGACAACGAGCTCGTCAGGACCCGACACACCCACGGGCAGATCACCGCGGAACTGCCACATCAGTTGCTTGATCTTTCTTTCCGGACATTTGAAGATTTCCCTGATGGTCAGCCGGTGCCCGTCTTTCTTGCTGAACGACGCACAGTCCTCGTCATGCCATGTCGCCGTGTCGCGGTCCACGACCTGCGACTGATAGGTCACGATTTCCTCGTCTTCATAGCTGCGCACGATTTCCACGCGTCGCGACAGTCCGCTGTCTTCCTTGAGAAAGGTGTCATAGCTCTGCTGCATCACGTTTTCAAAGTTTGCCTCATCCAGTTCTTGCGGTTCGTCCACGCCGAGGATGTCGCATATCCAAGCCTTCACGCTGTCCAGCGCATGTGCCTCACCGTCGACGGGAAAGTCCACTTTCACGGCATACGACTGCCCTCCACTACGCCGCACGAAACTATAGCCCGTCGTAGTGAAGAAGTTTTCTGCCGCTGTCAATGGCAATGCTTGCAGACACGAAACCATGATGAGAAACAAACTACGTAATGTCATTGCCTTCTATATAACTAAGCAGTTATTCACTGGCTTTGCAGTAGGAGGTGCGGCGTCCTCGCCGCACATTCTTGCACGGCGAGACGCCGTGCCTCCTACTTGTCAGCTGCAAAATTACAAAAAAAATCTGTCACACCTACTTGTTTCTGCACACAATCTCGCTTTTCTCGTCAAGCCCATACAAAGCCCGATCCTCTTCTTCCCCGTTTATCCTGCCACACTTCAACATTCGTAACAAATGACAAACATTTTGTTACCCTACCTAAACAGCCTTTCCCCTATTTTTCGTATCTTTGCCTCACCTATAACTAAACAATACCACGACATGACTACCTTTCTGAAAAGACATACCCGGGTACTTTGGTGCGCATTGGCAGCCGCGCTGCTACTGCCGCCGCCGTCCTCCGCCCAAAATCCAGTGATCCGTGACCAATATTCCGCCGACCCGACCGCCCGCGTCTTCGGCGACCGTGTCTATCTCTATCCTTCCCACGACATCATCAGCCCTGTGGCACCCGAGCGACGATGGTTTGCCATGGCCGACTATCACGTCTTTTCCTCCACCGATCTCACCGACTGGACCGACCACGGCGCCATCCTCGACCAGAAGCAAGTGCCTTGGGCCAACCACGAAGGCTATGCTATGTGGGCACCCGACTGCGTGGAGCATCAGGGGCGCTACTATCTGCTCTTCCCCTCCGGACTGGCTTCTGAGCGCGGCTTCGGCATCGGCATCGCCACGGCACCCAGTCCCATCGGTCCCTTCACACCGGCTGCCAAGCCACTGGATGGCGTGCGAGGCATCGACCCGTGTATGCTTCAGACCTCCCGGGGCGAGAGCTATCTCTTCTGGGCAGGCAACGGCGGCATCACCGTAGCGCGCATGAACGACGACTACCTGTCGCTTGCCGAAACGCCGAAGACGATTTCGGGACTGCCCGAGGGCTTCAAGGAAGGGCCCTTCGCCTTTGAGCGCAACGGACTTTTCTACCTTACCTTCCCCTGGGTGCGGCAGAAAAATGGCACCGAGACGCTGGCCTATGCCATGAGCAAAAGCCCCGAAGGACCCTACACCTTCAAGGGAATCATCATGGACGAATGGCCCGACAAGTGCTGGACCAACCACCACTCCATCGTGCAGTACCGCGGACAATGGTATCTCTTCTATCATCACAACGACTATTCTCCGTCGTTTGACAAGTGCCGCTCCGTACGTATCGACTCGCTGAGCTTCCGTCCCGACGGCACGATCGTGAAGGTAAAGCCGACACTGCGCGGTGTCGGCATCACCGATGCCCGCCGCCACATCGAGATCGACCGCTACAGCAGCATCTCGTCTACAGGGGCGCAAGCCGTACTCTTGGACAGTCTGCAACCCTTCCGGGGCTGGGTGCTGCGCCTCAACCGCCAGGGCTGGGCACGATACAACCGCGTAGCCTTCCGTCCCGACCTGTGTCGTCTGACGCTCCGCGCCCGTGCGCAAAAGCCATCCACCCTTGCCGTGACCGTTGGCAAGCAGTGCGTCGCTCACCTCAGCATAGCGCCCGGCGTAACATTCACCGAGCAGACGATCACCATCGCGCCCGTCGCCGCCGGTACCTACGACATCAAGGTGCAAGTGGAAAAGGACGACAACATCGACGTGGACTGGCTTTTCTTCGAAGGCAAACCGATTGCGCCCTACACCCAAGGCGGTATGCAGACCGGACGCTACCGCAACTATTTCGCTGAGATGGGCTACGCTTCTGAGGACATCGACCGCCGTGTCAACGATGTCTTCCAGGAGGTGTTCTTCGGTCCCAACCGCGTCTACTTCGAAGTGGGCGACTCGTTGGGCTACATCTCTGACTTGAAGAACCACGACGTGCGCACGGAGGGCATGTCCTACGGCATGATGATCGCCGTGGAGATGAACCGCAAGGACATCTTCGACCGTCTGCTGCGTTGGGCTCAGCGCTACATGCTCATGCGCCAAGGGCCGTTGGCGGGTTACTACGCCTGGAGTTGCAAGACCGACGGCACGCACAATGCTGAGGGTCCGGCCAGCGACGGCGAGCTGTATATGATCACTTCCCTCATCTTCGCCTCCAACCGCTGGGGCAACCAGTCGGGTATCGACTACCTTGCCGAAGCCCAGCGTCTGCTGCGTCTCGCAAGGGAAGGCAACGGTCGGGACAGCGTCAACGCACTCATCAACCCGCAGCACCGCCTCATCACCTTCACGCCGAGTGGCTTCGGCGCACGCTTCACCGACCCCAGCTATCACCTTCCTGCCTTCTATGAGGTATGGGCGCGATGGGCTGACGACGGTCACGCCGACTACTACAAGGCTTGCGCCGCTGCGTCACGCCGCTATCTCCACCGCTGCATCGACCCGCGCACGGCACTCTGTCCCGACGTCACCGCCTACGACGGCAAGCCGCTCACGCCGCCGGGCAACAGACCTATGAAGGGGATGAAGGATTTCCGTTACGACTCTTGGCGCATGCCGATGAACATCGCGTTGGACTATAGTTGGGCCTGCGCCGACACGGCATGGCAGCGCCGTTACGCCAACACCGTGCAGGACTTCTTCTTCAACAAGGGCATCGACGCCTACATCGACCAGTACCGCATCGACGGCATGCCGGCCGAAAGACCTTACGAGGGAGGCGGCAAACCGGGACTGCGCCATTCCGTAGGTCTCGTCGCCACGCTCGCCGCCGCGTCGCTGGCCGCTGACCACGCCAAAACTCACGACTTTGTCGAGCGTTTGTGGCATTCCACCAACGTGCCCTTTGCCGACGGATACTTCGATGCTTACTACGACGGCCTGCTCCGTCTCTTTGCCTTCATGCACCTCAGCGGCAAATACCGCGTCATCGCACCGGGACAATAATCCCTTCCCACGGAGACACGGAGGCGGTGAGATACAGAGAATTTAGGAGAATGTCAATGAGTTAACGCGCATGATCCACGAACATGAAGCTCTTTTCATGTTATCTTAAACACGAATTCTCGTTAATTGCCCACGAATTACTCACTAATTATTAATGGGTAATTCGTGGTTAATTCATGGCCATTCATGCAAAGAACCATAGATTTCTTCCTCCCATATTACTCATTCAACCCTAATCCTTCTGTGTCCTCCACAGCCAAGAGCCCCTTCGTGTTCTCCGAGACTCTGTGTGAGACAATTCACCCACGCGAGTGTTTCTTATGAAATGTTATTGACAAAAGCACCTCTCTCCGAACTTTCAATCTAGAGAAAGCGGAAGAGAGAAAATAAGCAAAAAGAAGCGTGAAAATCTCAAAAAAGTGAGTTGGGATGATGAAAAAGGTGAGTTGATGGTCTCATCTTGGCTTTTTCACTTGGTAAAAAACGGAAGATGATGTGGTCAGAAACGGTTGATGACCCTATCAGAAACGGTTTTTGGCGAGAAATTCTCTAGAGAATTTTCGCTCAAAGTACCTTTTTGTGTTTGTCAAAATTGGCTTATTTTTATAACTCATTGTTTTTCAAAACCTTACAAAAAGGCGCCAAAATTCGCTTCTTTTGGGCCAAGGAGGGTCTTCGCTCAGAAAATCGTCTGTATTTGGGCGGAAAATTGTCAGTTTATTCAACAGATTCTGAAGTCGCCAACACTGCGAGGGCACAAACGTTTCAATCTCACACAAAGACCCAGAGACGCGGAGAAACCAAGAATTGGAATTGGACGACAGAGCTGATGCTATTTTTCACATGATAAGTTTTCGCTATGTCACGCTTTTTTAGTACCTTTGCAGATAAATACGAACTAAACAGAAATGGCAGAAATTCAACATCCAGAGGATAATTATTCCGCCTCCAACATCCAGGTGCTGGAGGGCTTGGAAGCCGTGCGCAAGCGTCCGGCTATGTATATTGGCGACATCAGTGAGAAGGGTCTGCACCACCTCATCAACGAGACCGTGGACAACTCTATCGACGAGGCTATGGCAGGCTTCTGCCACAACATCGAGGTGACCATCAACGAGGACGGCTCCTGTACCGTAGAGGACGATGGCCGAGGCATCCCTGTCGACGAGCATAAGAAGCTGCACAAGAGCGCCTTGGAAGTCGTCATGACCGTGCTCCACGCCGGTGGTAAGTTCGACAAAGGCTCCTACAAGGTCAGCGGTGGTCTCCACGGCGTCGGCGTGAGCTGTGTCAACGCACTCTCCACTCACATGAAGTCGCAAGTCTTCCGTGATGGCAAGATCTACCAGCAGGAATATGAAAAGGGAAAGCCCCTCTATCCCGTACGCGTCATCGGCGACACCGACAAGCGCGGTACACGCCAGCAGTTCTGGCCGGACCCCACCATCTTCACCACCACCACCTTCCAGTGGGACATCGTGGCGCGCCGTATGCGTGAGCTGGCCTACCTCAACGCAGGCATCAAGATCACGCTGACCGACCTGCGTCCCGACGACGACGGCAAGACACGTCAGGAGGTCTTCCACGCCAAGGACGGACTCAAGGAGATGGTGCGCTACATCGACCGTCACCGTCAGCATCTCTTCGACGACGTCATCTATCTGAAGACCGAGAAGCAGGGCGTGCCCATCGAAGTGGCCATCATGTACAACACCGACTACTCCGAGAACCTCCACTCATACGTCAACAACATCAACACCATCGAGGGCGGTACCCACGTCACCGGCTTCCGTCAGGCGTTGACACGTGTGCTGAAGAACTATGCCGACAACGACCCTGCCATCTCCAAGCAGATCGAGAAAGCCAAGATAGAAGTGGCTGGTGAGGACTTCCGCGAGGGACTGACAGCCGTCATCTCCATCAAGGTCGCAGAACCGCAGTTCGAGGGTCAGACCAAGACCAAGCTCGGCAACAGCGAGGTCACCGGTGCCGTCAACCAAGCCGTCGGCGAGGCGCTGACCAACTATCTTGAGGAGCATCCCGCAGAGGCCAAGAAGATCTGCGAAAAGGTGATCCTCGCCGCTACAGCCCGTGTGGCTGCCCGCAAGGCCCGCGAGAGTGTGCAGCGCAAGAGCGTGATGAGCGGTGGCGGACTGCCCGGTAAGCTGGCCGACTGCTCGAACAAAGATCCGAAGAAGTGCGAGATCTTCCTCGTCGAGGGTGACTCCGCAGGTGGCTCCGCCAAGCAGGGTCGCGACCGCTACACCCAGGCTATCCTTCCGTTGCGCGGTAAGATCCTCAACGTCGAGAAAGTACAGTGGCACCGCGTCTTCGAGGCAGAGTCCGTGATGAACATCATCCAGAGCATCGGCGTACGCTTCGGTGTCGACGGCGAGGACGACCGTGAGGCCAACATCGACAAGCTCCGCTACGACAAGATCATCATCATGACCGATGCCGATGTCGATGGCTCACACATCGACACCCTGATCATGACACTTTTCTACCGCTTCATGCCGAAAGTCATCGAGGACGGACACCTCTATATCGCCACGCCACCACTCTACAAATGTACTTACAAAGGCAAGGTCAGCGAGTATTGCTACAACGACCAGCAGCGTCAGGCCTTCCTCGACAAATACGGCAATGGCGTAGAGGACGGCAAGAGCATCCACACACAGCGATACAAAGGTTTGGGTGAGATGAACCCCGACCAGCTCTGGGAAACCACTATGGATCCTAAGACACGCTTGCTCAAGCAGGTGACCATCGAGAATGCTGCCGAGGCCGACGAGATCTTCTCCATGCTCATGGGCGACGATGTGGAGCCCCGACGCGAGTTCATCGAGCAAAACGCTACCTACGCCAACATCGACGCGTAGTCGCGGCACACGCTCACCAGCGTCTTTTCGTAAAGACAAATCACACAACTATCAATACGTGGGGGGCGGCCGTTACAGACCGTCCCCTTCTTTTTTCAACAGCCGACAGCCTGTCCGCAGGTCTCATCGCCTCCCTCAAACCTCATCATCTATGCACCGACTCATCACCATCCTTGCCCTGGCTGCCCTGACGCTTGCCACCCACGCACAGCAACCGCCCATGCGCCTGTGGTACGACCGACCGGCCCGTCTCTTTGAGCAATCCCTGCCCATCGGCAACGGCAAACTTGGAGCGCTCGTCTACGGCGACCCGAACTGCGACATCATCCATCTCAACGACATCACCTTCTGGACCGGCAAGCCCGTTGACCTCTGCATTGACAGTACAGCTCACCGGTGGATTCCGGCCATCCGTCAGGCACTCTTCAACGAGAACTATCCCCTCGCCGACTCGCTGCAACACCATGTTCAGGGACATAACTCACAATATTACGAGCCGTTGGGCACCCTGCGCATCTATGATCTCAACGAGGGAGCGACGACGGACTACCGCCGCGAGCTCGACCTCGACAGCGCGCTGTGCCGCGACCGCTACACGCGTGGCGGCATCACCTACCGCCGCGAATACTTCGCCTCGCATCCCGACAAGGTCATCGCCGTGCGCATCACGAGTTCCGCACCAAAGGCCATCAACGTCAGACTCGCCCTCGGCTCCCTCGTGCCCCACGGCACAAAGGCCGCCAACAAACAACTGACGATGACGGGCAACGCCGTCGGCGACCCCAACGAGAGCATACATTTCTGTACCGTGCTGCGCGCCGCCTCGCCCGACGGCACCATTGAGCACGACGACAGCACGCTCTTTGTCCGACAGGCCAGCGAGCTGACGCTCTACCTCGTCAACGAGACGAGCTTCAACGGCTACGACCGCCATCCCGTCAAGCAGGGCGCGCCCTATCTCGCCAACGCCATGGACGATGCCTGGCATCTCGTCAACTTCACCTACGACAGCCTGCGCAATCGCCATCTCGCTGACTATCAGCCGATCTATCAACGGTTGAAACTCAGCCTCAACGGCGCGCAACCCAACTTGGTAGAGCCCACCGACAGCATGATACGGGCCTACGGACAGGGCAGCGCACTTGACAAATATCTCGAGACACTCTACTTCCAGTACGGCCGCTACATGCTCATCTCCTGCTCACGCACGCCAGGAGCACCCGCCGAACTGCAAGGATTGTGGAACGACAAGCTGTGGGCGCCCTGGAGAGGCAACTATACGATCAACATCAACTTGGAGGAGAACTACTGGCCCTGCGACGTCGCCGCCATGCCGGAAATGTTTGAGCCGCTGGCCACCTTCTGCGAGAATCTCGCCAAAACCGGGCACCGCAACGCATGGAACTACTATGGAATAAGCGAGGGATGGAGCTGCGGACACAACAGCGACATCTGGGCGATGACAAATCCCGTTGGCGAGAAAAACGAGAGTCCCACGTGGAGCAACTGGAACATGGGCGGTGCCTGGCTCATGCAGAACGTCTACGACCACTATCTCTACACTCTTGACGAGCACTATCTCCGCCAGACCGCCTATCCGCTCATGCGTGGCGCAAGCCGTTTCATGCTTCACTGGCTCATCCCCAACCCGAAGAATCCCAAAGAGCTCATCACCGCGCCAAGCACATCGCCCGAGGCTTTCTACATCAACGCCAAAGGATATAAGGGCGCAACCATGTATGGTGGTACGGCCGACTTGGCTATCATCCGCGAGCTGTTCACCAATACTTTGCAGGCAGCACGCTCGCTTGGCACCGACAAATCGCTGCGTGACTCTCTGCAAAATGCTCTTGACCGGCTTCACCCCTACGCCGTCGGACACAGCGGAGACCTCAACGAGTGGTACTACGACTGGGACGACGAGGACTTCCATCACCGCCATCAGAGCCATCTCATCGGCCTCTATCCCGGACACCAGATCACCGTCAGCGGCACACCGCGGCTCGCCGAGGCCGCCGCGGTGACACTACGACAAAAAGGTGAACAGACCACGGGCTGGAGTACAGGCTGGCGCATCAACCTCTGGGCACGTCTCCACAACGGTCCGATGGCCTATCACATCTATCAGAAACTTCTCGCTTATGTCGATCCCGAGCACACGCGGTCGCAACACGGAGGCACGTTTCCCAATCTCTTCGACGCGCACCCGCCTTTCCAGATCGACGGCAACTTCGGCGGTGTAGCCGGCGTATGCGAGATGCTCATGCAAAGCCACGACGGCACGATAGAGCTTTTGCCGGCACTGCCACAGCAATGGGCCGACGGCTCCATCAGCGGACTGAAGGCACGCGGCGGCTATACGGTGTCGATGACATGGAAGAATGGCCGCGTCACCCGATGCGAACTCACAGGTGTGCGCAGCGGTAAGGTAACGCTCGTCTACAACGGTATGAAAAAGACAATCAAAGTGAAAAAGGACAAAAACACAATTATAGAATGAGAGGCTGGCTGTTGACAATCGTTTTGTGGACAGCGGCGATGTGGGCAAACGCCCAGCAGTTCAACACCCATTGGGTGGCAACGCCCGACACCGACAGCCTCGCTCACGTGTGGTTTCGCACCACTCTGCTCTCCGGCGCACGCCACCGTGAGGCTCACCTCACCATCGCGACCACCGGACTCGTCAAGGTGTATGTCAACGAGGCCAAGGTGGGCACCGCTTTCTTCTACCCGTCACGGCCGCAGGGCGACACGACGGCCATCGCGATGACGTTCGACGTGACACCCTATCTGCGTCCGGACAGCAACGTGGTGGCCGTACTCTACAGCCCTGGCTTTCCTCACGCCACGCGGCGGCAGGTATCAGCAGTCTTCTACGGCACCGACTACAAGGGGCGACGCTTCGCTTACTTCAGCGACAAATCATGGATTTGTCGTCGTGCGGCCTCCGGACTCACACCCGACGGACACGAGTGGGTAGACGGCCGACAAGCCGACACACCGTGGACGGCAGGCGACTTCGACGTGGCACTGTGGCGACATGCCGTGGAGACGCAGGGCACGGACGCCACCGCATCGGCTACAGCACAACGGCAGGCAGCACCCTGCAAGACCTACACGGCCTACCTGCCTGCGGAGAAAATCGTCAGAAGCCGGGGATATAACTATTTCGACGCCAACGGCAACGAGGTGTCCTATGACTATGGCTGCGGCTTCCGTGGCTTCGTCCGCCTCAACCTCCGCGAGGCACGATGGGGAGAACAGATAGAAGCTGCCGGACTGCGGTATATCTGCAACGGACAGATGGACGAGCAGGCCAGCCCTGTCTTCAACATCGGATACCAGCACCGCGTCACGGTGACAGGCGACCGCTATTTCCGACGCGACCAGATCACGGAGGCACAGGCCGTGGATGTCGCGCCACTATTCATTGACAACACTTTCCAATAAGATATGAACACGAGTCTCAACAGCATTTCCATCAACGACGTCAAGCACATCCAAGGAGGCAGCTACATCGACGACGACCTCATACTCATGGAGAACATGAGCAACATGCCCATCACCTTAGAACCCCGCCGCATGGATTTCATCCTGCTGGCGCTCTGCACGCAAGGTGAGGGTGAGTACAGTGTCGACACCATCCACCACAAGGTGAGGGCCGGCGACATCATCATCATCAGCAATGGAGCCATCCTTGACTACTACAAGCTCAGCCCGGACCACAAAGAGGTGGTCATCATCATCTCCAGCCAATACTTCCACGAGGTCCTCGCCGGCGTACATGACCTCTCGACGATGTATATCTTCTCGCGTATGCATCCCGTTTATCATCTCGACCAACAGAAGCAGCAGGACATCGTCGACTTCTTCTCGTTTATCAAGACCAAGGTCAGTGACGCCAACCACCACTTCCGTCGCGAGACGGTGCAGAGTCTCCTCAAGGCTCTCATCTACGATGCGGGCAACACCATCTGGCAGTCGCAGCAGCTCATGCAGACCAAGCGTGCACGCGCCGAGGACATCTTCGTGAAGTTCATCCAACTCGTGGAGCAGCACTTCCGTCAGGAGCGCCGTGTGGGCTGGTACGCCTTGCAGCTGAGCATCACGCCGAAGTATCTCTCCGAGATCATCAAGCAGGTCAGCCACCAGACGCCCAACGAGTGGATCGACACCTACGTGACGCTTGAGCTCCGCAACCTGCTGAAAAACACGTCAAAGTCGATCAAAGAGATCACAGAGGACCTCCGCTTCGCCAACCAAAGCTTCCTTGGAAAATACTTCAAGGAGCATGTCGGCATGTCACCATCGGAATACAGGAAAAGTAGCAACTGAGGGAAACGATAGAAGAAGTCCCATCTGTAGACAAAAGCCGTCCAAAACTAACAAAGCTGAGCAAGAGATTGCCTGCTCAGCTTTGTTATACTAGTGTAGTGTCCTGACGAGTTTTACCCAAATTTAGGATAGAGGCTCACGAGCTTAACCCTCGCGTCCTTGGTAGTGAAATGCCAATTGACTTTTTTCCTCTCCTCGCACTTTTCCGTTTCCC
>Ga0256404_1000814_pt1 | contig 80088 bp, 82 predicted proteins | sample RumenRJG_01DNA_FD_185990 | JGI IMG/M metagenome (GOLD analysis project Ga0256404, IMG submission 185990) | Bovine rumen microbial communities from Lethbridge, Alberta, Canada - RJG_01 | ecosystem: Host-associated > Mammals > Digestive system > Stomach > Rumen | place: Canada: Alberta | collected...
GGTTTCGGGAAGTACTGCGTGAACTCCTTCTGGGAGACGCCCATGATCTTGGAGTTGCGGTCGAAGATGATGGCGCGGTTCGACGTCGTGCCTGCATCCAGAGCCATTACATACTGCTTTGCCATGATGAATACCTCTTTCTACTGTGTGTAGTGTGAAATATGTTTCTTCGGAATCTTTACCGAGGCCCCCACCTCTGGATTCCGTAAAAACCCCTGTGAGATTGTGGAAACGTTTGATGCGGTGATCAGTAGTCGCCCGAAATCTTCTGCGCGAGGTCGAGGATCTTCTCCGCGGCGATCGTCGCATAGAGGTCTTTCGGGATGACCGCCGACTTCACATTCGGGTACTTGACCTGAATCTCCGGCAAGTTCGACGCCGCCTGCGGCGCGAGGAGCATGACATCGGCGAAATTCGCCGCCTCACGCACTTCATTGACGGGGTAGAAGCTCACCGAGCACGGATAGCCGAGCCGGGCAGCTTCTGCTTCCATCTTGCGCACCAAGAGATTCGTGGAAACACCGGCGGAGCAGAGGAGGACGATCCTCCGCACCTTTTTTTCTTCCATCGTAGCACCCCCTTTCTCTGTGGTAATGGAAGCTATTTGCCTTGCGGCAAATAGCTAAGATATCCGTAAGCGCTTAAGCAGACGCTTGGCGCTTTAGCGCCTTAGCGGTCGCTTATGCATAGCAGAAGCGCTAACGGCTATCTTATTATTTGTAGGCTTTCGCCAAAACCTCGATGGGATGCACGGGCTTCTTCGGCGTGCCGTGGGCGATCTGCATGCGGCAGGTCGGGCAGTCGCAGATCACGTCGTCCGGTGCTGCCGCCTTGATGCGCGTGAAGAGCTTTTCGCCGATCTTCATGGAAATCTCGTATTTTTCCTTCTTGAAGCCGTAGTTGCCGCTGATGCCGCAGCAGCCGGCATCCGCCAGCTCCACTTTCGCGCCCGGCAGATGACGGAAGATCGAGACGGCCGGCGTGCCGATGCCCTGCGTCTTCAGATGGCACGGGACATGGTACATGAAGCGCTCGTTGACGGCGTTGAAATTCGTATTGAACTTGCCTTCCGCATCGAGCATTTCGAGGAACTCGAACGCATCGTAGACGTTCTCGCCCGCTTCCTTCATCGCCGCTTCGCCGAAGAGCTCTTCATATTCCTTGCGGAGCATGAGCGAGCAGCTTGTGCAGCAGACGACGACGGGGATGCCCTGCTGTTTCCAGTAGAGGATACGCTCGGTATTGTTCTCCGCGTGCTCGTGCGCTTCGTCGAGGTAGCCCGTGACGACGAGCGGCGAGCCGCAGCAGTTGAACTTCTCGTCGAGCAGCACTTCGTAGCCGTTCTTGTTCATGACTTTCACGAACGCGACGCCGATGTGCGGCTCATTGTAATTGATGGAGCAGCCGGGATAAAACACGACTTTTTTGTCGGATTTCGGCTGGTTGATCTTTTTGAATTCCTGTGCAAACGTCGAGGATGCGTATTTCGGCATTTCGCGCTCGCCGGCGATGCCCATGGAGCTGAACATGCCGATGGCCTTGCCGATCGTCATGCCGAGGTTCGCGAACGTCGTGCCGAGCGGCAGGGACGTCACGAGCTTCGCTGTCTTTTCCGCATGGGCGAGCATATCGTCGCGCTGCGTATGCGGATGGTGGCGGTAGTACTCGCCGCGCTGCAGCATATTCAGCGTCGAAACAGCGACGCCGGACGGGCAGGCACGATCGCACGTCTTGCAGTTCGAGCAAAAGTCGAGCGAGAGCTCCGTATCATCTTCAGCAAAGTGCATGCGGCCATGCGCCGGCGCTACGAGTTTCGGCCCGCGATATTCTTTCGTGGCCGCCATGACGGGGCAGTTCGACATGCACGAGGTGCAGGAGAGGCAGTGGTCGCCCGTGTAAATGGCGCGTTCCTCTTCTTCCAGCATTTTCTTATCGCTCATCGTACTCCCCTCTCTCACACCATCGCGGCTTTGTAAGCCGATGCCAGGGCAACGCCGTTGCCGGAGTGCTCAAAGCAGAAATCATAGCCGCCGAGGTTGCGTCCGACGACGTGGACATTTTCGAGGACGACCGCGCCGCTCTCATCGACGGGGCGCAGGCTTTCGTCCGTCAGGATGCCCGTCTTCGCAAAGCCTTGTGGCGCGTCGCTGAAGAGTTCTTTGTTCGTCCAGTTGTCCTCGCCTTTGACGAAGAACACTGGCAGATCGAAGATCGGCTCTTTCGGCTGCTCGAAATCGCGCATCGTGAGGCCGCCGCTGTAGAAGCCGCCCGTTGCGAGGATGAATTTCTTCGCATAGTATTTGCGTTCGTTCGACGCGGCTTTCGCGATGACGGCGGTCACCTGCTTGTCCTTCTTTTCGCAGCCGATGACTTCCGTATTTTCAACGATGTCCACATTGCACTCGCGCAGGCTGTCGATCAGCACGTGCTGGAGGCGCAAGCCATTGACGGAAGGCGGCAGGCACGTCGTCTCGAGGACGTCCGCGCCGAGGCGGCTCGCAATCGTCTGGTAGCAGGCATGGCCTTTCGTGCCGAGCACCTGCGGGACGATGAAGAGCACGTCCGTCGCACCGCCATACGATTTCAGTTGTTTCGTGAACGAGCTCGTGCCAGCATCCGTATCCATCCAGCGCGCGACATCCTGTGTCGTGATGTCGCGGCCGCCCGTGAGGCCCGTATCGACCTCGACGACCTGGTATTCCTTGTCTGCACCGAGCGCTTTTTTCAGGTTCTCGACCATGATGTCGCCATAGAAGTCCTTGAGGCCCTTGATGCCAACGACAATGATCTTGTGCTTGCCCGGCAGGACTTCCGACCCTGACAGCGAATGCGGCGTCAGGCAGGTCGGCTTCAGCGTGCCGATGGCCGTTGGCACGAGCATCTGACGGTCGAGCGAACCATGATACGGGATGTGGTTCTTGCGCGCCACGCCGCAGAAGAAATCGACGGCTTCTTTCAGCGCTTTCGTGCCGATTTTTTTATAAGGATGATCTTTCGGCAGGTTTTCGATGGCTGCCAGCGGATTCTCTACGAATTTATGGTTTTCGTCATAGCCGAGCACGTCGATCACGCCGCTGTTGAGCGGCAGCGTGCCTTCGCCATACGTCAGGAGCGTGACGCTCTGGCCGCGTTTTGCGGCTGCGAGCGCTGCCGTGAGGCCTGCGAAACCGCCGCCGATGACGACAACATCTGAACGAATCATTTCGCTGCTCCTTCCTTTTCCTCAAACTTCAAATCGCCCGTGACGTTGAAATTCAGTTCGTACAAGCCGCGCGTCATTTCTGCCTCGCGGAGCGTCCGGCCCATCAGCACGGGGCGGATGCCCTTCCAGCGGCCTTGCAGGAACTCGCGCATCTGCTCGAGCGAGTTCTTTGCGATGTCGGCGCGGCCGCACTTCGCGAAGACGGACGCGCTGCGGAGCGCGCAGAAGTTTGCCTGGCACGTGCCCATACCGAGGCGCGTGCGACGGCGGACATCGTTGATCTTGTAGCTCGAAAGCTCGCGGGCGATTTCTTCGACCTCGGCGCGCGTGACGTTCTCGCATTCGCAGACGATCTCGCGCTTCTCCGGCTCACGCTTCAGCACGTCGACGACGCGCGCGAAGCGCTCGGGCCCGAGACGCGTCGCCGCGAGGTTCGTGCCGTAGGACGGGAAGTATTTGCGGGCTTGCTCTTTCTCTTGTTCAGACACTTGCGGCACGAGCGGCTCTTCCGCCGTGCGGCATTTCTCGTGATTGCCGAGCTTCTCGCAGACCTTGTCAGCCATGCGCTCCGCCATGAGGCGGTACGTCGTGAACTTGCCACCGACGATGGTCAGCATACCTTTGAGGCCGTCCTGCTCCGCGTGATCAACAATCGCGAATCCGCGCGACGCGCCGCGACCTTTGGCGCCTCCGGGCGGGATGTAGAGCGGACGCGAGCCGGCGAAGCAACGGAGCAAGCGGTAATCGCGCAGATGCTCGAACGTCTGCTCGCCGATGGACAAGAGCTTTTCAACTTCTTCGCGCGACGTGCTCGTGTCTTCCGCATCGGGGATGCTCATCGACGTCGTGCCGAGGATCGTGATGGAGCCGTGCGGCACGAAAATGTCGCCGTCCGACGATTTGTGCAGGCGGTTGACGACGTGGTTCGCGATGCGCTGGTTGAACGCGAGGAGCGTGCCCTTGTCCGGCTGGACGCCGACTTCGAGACCGGCCATCTCAGCAATCTTGCCTGCCCAGCCGCCGCCGGCATTGATGAGGATATCGCAGCCGATCTCGTATTCCTCGCCTGTGAACGCGTCGCGAACCTTGATGCCGTGAACTTCGTCGCCATCCTTGAGGATGCCGATGACTTCCGTGTACGTCTTCAGGCGGCCGCCGTAGCGCTTCGCGCTGTCGACGTTCTGCCAGCTCATGCGGAAGCCGTCGATGGCGGCATCCGGCACGAGGTACGCGGAGACGACGTGTTTCGACAGGCGCGGCTCGAGGCGGAACGCCTCGTCGAGGTCGATGTGCTTCGCCTCGATGCCGCTGACCTTGCAGCCCTCGACCCAGGCCTGCTCATAGTCCGGGTCATCGCTGTCGAGGCGGACGAACATGCCGCCTGATGCCTCGACGCAGCTCTTGCCGATCTTGCGGAGGATCGTATTTTCTTCAATACACTCCTTCGCGGCTTCCTGATCTTTCACGGCGTAGCGTCCGCCGCTGTGCAGCAGGCCATGGTAACGCGAGCTGGCGCCGTTGATGAGGTCGCACTTCTCGACGAGCATGACATCCACGCCACGCATCGCGAGGTCGCGCAGGATGCCAACGCCCGTCGCGCCGCCGCCGATGACAACGACTGTTGCTTTTTCCATCGTGAAACTCCCCTTTTCCCGTCCTGTTCTCTATGATGTCTGAAATCGTCTGTCGATTCGTGTAATTCGATGAATACTTATGATTGCAAATCGCGTTTTCTTTTTCACGGGATTTCCAGAACGTTATTTCGTTTACATGGACTATGATACACGATATGAAACGCTCCGTCAATACGAAATTTGATTTTTTAATCATGATTTTTCGTGTTCAAAGATTTTGTCAGAAAACTTGCGCTGTTTTCTCTATATGAAATATCCTTTCTGCAAAACGAAACTCCATCACTGTAATTCTGTTAACCAACTTCTTTTTCCATGTTTTCTATTATTGCAGACAAATTTTCTTGTGTTTGTCAACGATTTTTCATTGCATTCCCGTGAAATGGTGTGTATAATGAAATTCGAAATATCATTCTCGTTTTGTCAGGGAGCACGAAATCTCGCGACACGAAATTTTATGATTTTCGAGTGGATTCGAACTCATAGTACCATCGTCGCACGCCCTGCAAAGCCAGACCAGCAAAGGAGGGACGAAGGTGACACGCGAAGACTACATCAAATCGCTCATCAAGTCCCATGGATACACGCTCAAGGCATTCGCGCAACAAATCTCCATGCCGTACACGACGCTGCTTTCCATTTTGAATGGTTCCATCGGCGGCGCCGCCATGGACAATGTGCTCAAAATCTGCAACGCCCTCTCCATCCGCATCGAAGACCTCGAACAGATCTCGGAGACCGGCTCGATCTCGGGAAAGCGATGGAAAGACGAGTCCGAAGAAATCGACGAGCATCTTGCAAAGCTCGTCCACGACCTGCCACCCGACAAAAAAATCGCACTAAAAATCCTGCTCACGAACCTGTGAGCAGGATTTTTTGTTGCAGGATGTCTTGCGAACGCATATAATGGGAGCAAGAAAAAACCACCCTCTCTCTCCAAGGAAAAGGAGGCATCTAACATGGAATCTACAGAACTATTGACAAGAGATACAATGACAGACGAAGCGTTCCATCAGATGATGCAAACGGGTCTCGCACAAGCAAAAGCCGATGATTCGACGGATGCAGATGCTTTCTTTGATCAATTGGCACAGAGGTTGTGTTTCATCGATGACGCCATGCGAAGGAGAGCCTGATGCAGACATATCGCGTGAAAATCACCAAGCAAGCGCAGAAACATCTGATCGGCATCAGCAACTACATCCAAGATGTCCTTCTGGCTCCGCAAGCTGCAATCGACACGATTGATGCTTTGCGCGGTGCCATCGGCAGCCTCTCCACGATGCCGGAGCGCATTCGCCGCACAGACGAAGAACCGTGGCGTTCCGAAGGCGTGCGCCGCATGGTCGTACACAATTTTTATGTTTATTTCTGGATTGACGAAGATCGCAAGATTGTCCAAGTAATCGCTGTCGTGTACGCACGCCGCGACCAGCTGGACTTTTTGCGATCGCTACCAACGGATGATAATGCGTAAAAGATCCTGCTCACGAACCTGTGAGCAGGATTTTTTTATTCTCTCGGGCACCACGTCACTCGCACGCAATCAGCGTGACGCGCGCCTGATCACCCTTGAGGTCGTTGTCTTTAACTGCCCCTACAAGGATGGTCATGTCCTCTCCATCCTTGCCAGCCATATGCCGCACGGCTTCCTCTGTCTGTTTCACGGTCTGCAGATCGAGCGCTTTTTCATTCGTGGCGACGATGAGCAGGAGGCCTTTCGTCGTCGTCGTGATGGTGAGCAGATGCAGCATCGCCATCTCGGCGGCATCCTCTGCGGCCACGGCACCGTGGCCGAGTCCGAAAGCCGCAGCTGTGTACTGCGCATCTTTCCACAGCGCGTGTAGATCTCCCACTGTGATGTTCGGGATTCCGTCCTGCGTGGCGAGGCGCATCACGTCAAGGAACGGATCGAAGCCGAGGATCCCCATATCGACCGCGCCGCTCGCGGCGTCGCGGAACATCTTCGCCCCGCACTGATCGCAGTATTTCACGCCCCTCGGCACCGTGCTGCCGCAGTTCAGGCAGAGGCTGTAATCCATCAGATTGTCGCCTTGATACGCGTCGATCTTTTTCACGATGTCTTCGACGTATCCTTTGACCTTCGGGCTCTGTTCCTCGTTCGCGAACCAGTAATTGCTCTGACCGAACCCGAAGCCGTCTTTCGAGGCACGGTACACGCGCCACTTGCGTTCCTCCTGCGGCAGGAGCACGACGTCTTTCGCCTGGGCGATGATGTTTCCGTAAAGCGCTTCCCCTGCCGGCCCCGTCACATCCAGATAATAACGGAAGACGTACGCGTGGAGGTACCAACCGACGATGGTCGGCCAGGCATCCCCTGGACGTTTCGCGCAGAAGATGACGAGCACATCATCAACGTAATTGTTCTTCGTGCACCCTTGGCAATCGCGAATCTTTTCCAGATGCAGATTTTTCGGCGTGCCATCCTTCGTCCGCATCGTCGAAATGTAGGCTATGCAGAGCGCACCTTTGAGCGTCAGCGTCTCGCCGTCATTCAGCTGGAGCGGGAGCACCATGTCCTCCGTCCCGAGCGGCAGGAAGTTGCACGTGTCTGCGGAATCGTCGCCATGTTCTTTGACCCACGAGCCGCCATTCGTCGGATGATCGAAATTGTTCGCGCCGCGATACCATTCCATGTACGTCTGGTTGACAAACAGGATTTTCATTTTGCATTCCTCCTCACAGGTACAGCCTTGTCACAGTGCGGGCAAATCGTCAAGACGCTCGGCATCGGCTTGCCGCACCAGCAGCAGTATTTCGTTCCGGCCTTGACGCCCGGCGCGCCCGCATAGAAATGCGGATTGTAGCCGCGCTCGAGCAAGCCCGTTGCAAATGGGAACGACGGCTTTGCCGCCGGCTTCTCGCCGCTCATGCTCGCAGCGTTTGTCTCCTTCGGTTTCACAAGAATCCCGCCTTTCTCCTTCCACTCTTTCTTCGCCTGTTCTTCTTCGGCGATGACCGTGGACGCATACATTTCACCTTTTGCTTTCTTCAGGAAATGGACATAGCCCGCTTTCCACTTCTTCGCTTCTTTGCGGAGTGCCTTGTAGTCGAGCTTGTATTCTTCCTGCATCCGGTCGAGGAAGCTGTCCCAGCGTGCGGAATCCGGGAAGCGCCACTCGGCCTCGCGGAACTCTGGCGTATGCGCCCAGTTACCGTTCGCGTGCAAGAGCTCGTGATACAGCAAGTACTCGATGACCTCTTGCGGGACTCCGCGCGAGGAAAGCAGGAGATTGATTTCGATGAGGAATTGATCGCCGTCAAGCGCCGTGCAGCGGCCGAACCAGCTCTTGACGACGCCGTGACTCCAATGCACACCGTAAAGCTGCGCCCTGCGGAGCTGCGGGAAGCGTTTGTAGACGTGTTCGAGCAGTTTCTTGAGATCATAGACATCCGGCTCGATATGATATTCCTTGCGCTCTTCCCGCTCCACGAGCTCCGCGCGTTTCTGGCGCATGAGAAGATCCTCAACAGCGCACTGAAACGTTGGAAACGTGCTATAAATCGCTTTCATGCGTTCCGAACTTTCGTACTGCACTCGCAGCCAGCCGATCTGCTCGTCGGAAAGCTTGTGCGTGACGAGTTCGAATTGCTCGGACAGGCGCGCCGCGGCGCTTTGCGGGCTTGCTGCGTCTTCCGTCTCCAGATTGTAATACGGCGGCACAGCTTGATGCTCTGCCACGTACGCTGCCAGCAGTGCGATACCATTCGGTTTCGCGACGCCTTGGAGGAAGCTGCGGCACGTTTTCCGGATGTCTTCCTCTTTCATGTACCCTTCGGCGCAGCGTTTTTCCAGAAAGGCTGTGCACTCGGCAAACGCCGTTTCCTGATTGCTCCAAACGACAATGTAACGACGCATCCCTTCCCCGCTGCCCAGATGATACCAGCCGACCGGCCAGATGGCGCTGCGCTCCGTGACGGTCAGCGTGCTGCGGATCGCTGCCGAAATGCTGCGATAGGAAAGCTCGAGGGCAGCCGGCAGCCATTCCGGCGTGCCTTGCGTCCCTGTCTTCGGCGCAGGCTCTGGTTCCCCTTCTCCCTCTTCTTCCTCTCCAAGCGCGAAAATGTCGTCTTCCTCCGGGTGAACCCAGAACTTCAATTTTTCCCATTGGTCATAGAAATCAACGATGTAGCATTCCCGCGTGCCGCCCGCGCGCTCGCCGCGCAGCCCACGCCCGACCATCTGCATGAAATACACAGGGCTGTTCGTCTCGCGCGTCAGGAACACGGTCTGGATGTCCGGAACGTCAACGCCCTCGATCATCATCTGGACGTTCACGAGGACGGGGAACGCGCCCTGGCGGAACTTCGCAATCGTCTCCGTGTTTTCCGCCTTGCCCGAAACGATGTACTCCGACGAAATGCCCGCCAAGCGAAATTCCGTGCAGAGCTCTTTCGCGTGCTGCTTGTTCACGGCGAAGACGAGCGTCTTGCCATAGGTCTCACGATGATCCCGATATTCTTTGACGATCAGCTGGTTGCGTGCCGCATGCGTGGCGATAGCATCGAGGACATGCCGGGAGAACTCATGATATTTCTTCATGTACGCGATGTCTTCGTCTTTCAGCCGATAGGCCTTCTCGCCTTGGATGCCGGTGGAAATCTTTTGATAATGCGGAATCGACAAGATTTCATCTTTGATGAGCGCATCGAGGCTGGTCTGATACACGGGACCGCGATACGCTTTTTCGCCCTTTGCCAGATGGAACATCCGCAGCAGGCGGTTGTTGTCCTGCATCCGCTTCGGCGTCGCCGTGAGGCCGAGCAGGATGAGATGCGGACTCAGCCGCCGCATCCGCCGCAAGACCTCCCGATAGCCTTGCGTAGTTGCATGGTGTGCCTCGTCGATGACGACGATGAGTTTTTCCTTGCCGGGCTTCCCCAGCATCCGGTGGATGTAGCGCCGCCCGTTCGGCGTCGCCACGGAGCGGATCGACGCGACTGTGATGTCATTGCCGACCGCCATCGACATGCTGCCGTGCTCACGGGAGCCGGAAACCGCCATCAACGTGACGCGTGGAATTCCGTCCGCCGCGAGAATCGGCACGCGCTTGCAAAAGGCGCGGAGCGTCTGCCGGACGAGCTCCTGCCGATGGACGAGCCAGACGATCCGGTATCCCCGCGCCACGCCCTGCGTCAAGAGCCACGTGACGGCGGTGAACGTCTTGCCGCTTCCCGTCGGCATGATGAGCATACCGCTCTGCATCTCTTCTGCTTTACCCGACAGGTCGAAGTATGCATTCAGATGATCGATGGCATCCTGCTGATACGGCAGCGGCATCCTCCCATCGGCTTTTGACGTCTGCGTGTCGATCGTGATCGACCATTTGTTTTCATATCCCATCTTGATCCCCCACTTCTACCAACCGTCAGTGGCGCGACCGGAGCGAAAACCGTGGCCCGTTGTCCCCCGTAAATGTGAACCGCGCCCGCGCCTCTTCCAGTTCCTGCTCCAGCGCCTCGAAGATCTGCTGCACCTCATCCTCGTCGTACTCGTAGTTCGTACGGTTCGAGCAATTTCCCAAGAGCCGCACCATATCGATGATCTTGTTCGTCCGTGCCTCAGCAACGCGCTGGAAGCGCTCATGCCTGCTTTCATCTGCGCCCATGTGATCACCTCCGTTTCTCTTGATGGTTGTAGTATAAATTATTTTCGTTATATTGTCAATATAAAATCTGTATTTTATAAATAAATATTTTATAAGCTATGCATTTTGAAAATATAGAAACTGATGGCATGAAAAAATCCTGCACACAAACGTAATCGCAGGATTTTTTCGTTTTCATCGGTTCGCAAAAAAGGAAAACGCCTCGCACTCGTAGAATCTATCCCTCATGAGAATTATTCTATTGATTGGAGGTTTCCCATGATGATGTACAAACCACAGCTCGTCAAAAAACCGACGAACTTCAAAACCCTCCCGCTCGGCCTGCCGCTCGCGGCCGCCGCTGTCGGGACGGTCACGGCGCTCGCGTTCGGCAAGCGCTACCACGTGATCTTCGGCATCGCCTGGCTCGCGCTCTCCGTGCTGCACGGCATCCAGCACGCGGGAAAAATGAAGCGGGACACCGCTGCGCTTCTTCCTGCACAGCAGCGTCCCGCGTTGCCGAGGTACCATGCCCGATAACAAATTCATGCGTCCAGCATCCATGCAATCCCCGCCGCCATCCGTTCTTCGGGATGATGGAAGTGATTGCCCGGATGGAGCACGAACGTCGTATCGATTCCGTTTTCCTTCATATGTCGGACGATCTGTTCCGTATGTTCCTGCACAGCCGCGAGCGTCTGGTTACGCGCGCGGCTTTCTTTGTCTCCGAGGGAAAAATAGATGTGCGAAACACCGCTTTTGAGTTCGTGCGTCCGGGCGTATTCCAAGAACTTTGGAAACCAGAACGAGCCCGAGGCGCTGGCGATTCTGGAAAACGCATCCGTCTGATATGCAGCGTACACGGCGAACAGTCCGGCCAAAGAATATCCTGCGAGCGCGCGGAAGGTCGGCGCGCCGATTGCGTCTTCAACGGTCGGGATGATCTGTTCCGTCAAGGCTTTAAGATAATCGTCCGCGCCGCCCGTGAATGCGTCATCTCCGCGCATGACGGCTGGTGCTGCCCACGGCGACATCTCGCGGTTCCAGTCAATGCCATCGATTGCCACGAGCGTGAACGGCGGCGCGCCTGCAGCCTGGCAGGCCGCCCAAACGGACGCGCCCTCGCCCTGCACCGTGTTGAGGTACACGGTCGGCACGTCGTTCCGGCCGCTGTCAAACAACGTGATGGTTTTCCCGCAAACGTTCAAGGTCATCATAATTCCTGTCCTGCCGCTTTCCGTGCGTCGTACTCGCGGTCGAGGATCGCGAGCACGACGAGGTTTTCATAGACGCCATTCGTGATGATCGTCTCGCGGAACAGGCCTTCGCGCAGCATGCCTTCGCTCTCGTAGAGGTGCAGCGCACGGTCATTGTAGTCTTTGCAATCCAGCCAAGCGCGATGGAATTTCTTGACATCGAAGCAGTATTTTTTGAGAAGCTTCATCGCTTCATGGCCGTAGCCCATGCCCTTTTTCTGGATGACGACGTGCGTCCACTCCATTTCGTGCGCGTCCGTCTTGAGTCCATTGATGAGGAAATAGCCGACGCGCTCGCCTGTCTCTTTTTCCTCGGCGAGCACGTCCATGGATTCTTCCACGGCGCCTTCGAGGATCTTCGTGTGAAAATCCTTGTCGAACGGCACGATAAACTTCACGTTTTCCGGCTCATATTCGAGCTTCAGGATGTAATCGAGGTCGCTTTTGTCCGCACGGCGCAGGCGCAGGCGCGGGCCTTCGGCGAGAATTTCTTGCATGACAGGTTCTCCTTTGCATTTTTCATTGTTCCAACGCTTTGCCTATAGTATAATGGGCGGGCAGGTTCTCTGCAAGCGACCGGATCACTGAAGGAATCACGAACCAAGGAGGAATCCCAACTTGCCGAATTTTGACTGGACGAGCCTCGCGGATTGGAAATTTTTCGTCGAGCCGCTCTTTGTGCCGCTGTGCATCCTCATCGGCGCGTTCGCCGTCGGCATCGCGCTGAACAAGCTCATCAACCGCCGCATCGAGACGCATGTCGATGTCGAGGAAGGCACCTGGCATTACGTCTTCATCCACGCGCTGAAGGGCGTGCCGATCTCTCTGACGCTCGTCGTCGGCCTGTACTGGATCGTCGGCACGATCGACATCCCGCCGCAGCTCACGAAGCTTTTTTCCTACGTGCTCTTCACCGTCATCGTCTTTTCCATCACGCGCGTCATCGCGCGCACGGTGAACGGCGTCGTCGAGATGCGCATCGAGCGCTCGGAGGAAAAGCTGCCGAAGACGACGCTCCTGTCGACGATCCTCATGGTCGTCATCTACGCCATGGGCGTGCTCGTCGTGCTGCAATACTACGGCATCTCCATCGCGCCGATCCTCACCGCCATGGGTGTCGGTGGTATGGCCGTCGCCCTCGCGCTGCAGGAGACGCTCGCGAACATCTTCTCCGGCCTGCACCTCATCCTCTCGCGCCAGCTGCGCATCGACGACTACATCAAGCTCAGCACCGGCGAGCAAGGCCGCGTCACGGACATCACGTGGCGCTTCACGACGATCGTGCCGGCCGGCGAAAGCAACATGGTCGTCATCCCGAACCAGAAGATCGCATCGTCCATCATCACGAATTTCAGCCTGCCGCGCCGCGATATGGCGATCAGCATCCCCGTCGGCGTCGCGTACGACAGCGACCTCGAGTTCGTCGAAAAGGTCACGCTCGAGGTCGCGAACGAAGTCCTCGCCCGCGTCGACGAAAACGTCGAGCAGTCACCGCTCGTGCGCTACACGGAGTTCGCGGACTCGAGCATCAACTTCAACGTCATCCTGCACAGCAGCGCGTTCGACTCGCAGTTTCTCTTAAAGCACGAATTCATCAAAGCCCTCACGCGCCGCTACCGTGAAGAAGGCATCGACATCCCGTATCCGATCCGCACGGTGATGCATGGGGACGGCGAAAAAAAATAAAGGCATCACGCCGATACCTTTCTTCCATCACGTTATTTCTGCGATACCTTTATTTTTCGCGAAAAAATAAAGGTATCGCTTTTTTATCTTGGTTCTTCACATCCATCCGCCCGCACATACCGCGTCGCCCGTCCGGCTCCGCGCCTTACAATGATGCCTTCCGCAACGAGCTTCTTGAGCGCCGCTTCAACGGACGAGCGGCCGACGCTCGGACATTCCGCTGCGATTTCCGCCTTCGTGAACGCGCCGATCTTTTCCAGGACACGTGCCTTCACGATGTCATACGACGTACTGCGTCCGCTGGCCTGATTTACGACATGGATTCTGTCTTCAAACTCCCTGTAACACGCGAGGAGAATCGCCAGAAAATATTGGATGAACGGGCGCGGATCATTTTTCCCTTCGCGCCAGCCTTCATCGGCACGCGCCAACGCGTCATAATACGCGGCTTTGTTTTCCGCAATGGCTTTTTCGATGCTGATGTATTGCCCGACGAGGTAGCCGCTCTGGTACAAGAGCAAGAGCGTGAGCAGGCGGCTCATCCTTCCGTTGCCATCGTTGAACGGATGGATGCAGAGGAAATCAAGCAAGAAGCACGGGATGAGGATCAGCGCGTCCACGGCTTCCTGTCCCCGCGCGCGGCGGAAGCTGTCGCAAATGCGCGCGACGGCCTCCGGCGTCTCATATGGCTCGAGCGGGCGGAAAATCGTGACACGCTTTCCCTCCGCCGTCACCATGTCGATTTCATTTGGGACATTCTTGAACCGGCCACCGTACGCGAGCCCCGTGTATTTCAAAAGTTCCCGATGCAACTGGAGAATATAATTCGGCGTCAAAGGAATCACGTCGTAGTTCTCGTGAATCAACGAAAGAACATTCCGATAGCCGAGGATTTCCTCCTCATCCCGGTTCCGCGGTGTCGTCTTGTCCGCCATCAGTTGCCGCAAACGCGGCTGCGTCGTGACGATGCCCTCAATGCGGTTCGAACTCTCCGTGCTCTGGATTTTCGCGATCTCGATCAAGCGCGTGAGTTCCACCGGCTTCTGCCGCAGAAAAAGTTCTTGCTTTCCTTTGTATTCATGAATCTGCGCAACATATGAAAGAATCTCGCTGTCCCATGCGCATGCTTGCAATGCGCTGTAATCAAACGACCGCACAACAGTCTCCTTCTTTCTTCCAAGTATTTCCCTTTTCTCCCAAATTCTACCTGATTTTGGGAGAAAGTGCAAACATCTTGGGAGAAAGACTTTATCCACAGTTTTATCAACATCTTGTGCACATCTTGACGAATCGTTCCTAGATGTTGTATACTACAGGAACAGAAAACCACCGACATCTTGGGGGCGTCACGCCTCTTCCATATGAAAGGAACGGATCATCATGGTCGTCAACGGAACAGAAGTCATCGTCAAGGGCATCGCGGATATGTCCGAGCAGGAAATCACGAACTACATCTCGTACGTCAAGGAGAAGACGCACGAGCCGGTCGATCGCATCTCCATCGTCTGCCGTCCGGACGGCACGGTCGCGCTCGACTATCAGCTGCGCCCGCAGAAATTCGAGCGCATCCGGAGGATCACCGGCTATTTGGTCGGGACGATCGACCGCTGGAACGACGCGAAGCGCGCCGAAGAGCATGACCGCGTGAAGCACGGCCTGATGGCGGCGCACGCGTGAACCTCAGGATCGCCGGCATCCTCGATGAGAGCGTCGTCGATGGCGACGGCGTGCGCCTGACGGTCTTCGTCCAGGGTTGCGCGCATCGCTGCCGCGGCTGCCAGAATCCCGAGACGCAGCCGATGGAGGGCGGCCACATCATCGACACGGCAAAAATCCTCGCGGAAGTCGCGGAAAATCCGCTGCTCACGGGCGTGACATTCTCCGGCGGCGAGCCGTTCCTCCAGCCTGCCCCGCTTGCCGAGCTTGCAAAAGCGATTCATCAGCGCGGCCTCGATGTCTGGAGCTACAGCGGATATACGCTGGAGGAACTTCAGGAACGCGCGGAAAAAGACAAGGCGACGCGCGCCTTGCTGAAGGAACTCGACGTGCTCGTCGACGGCCCGTACGAAGAAGACCAGCGCGACCTCACGCTGCACTTCCGCGGCTCGCGAAACCAGCGCGTCATCGATATGAAGAAAACAAGCGCGACAGGACGCGTCGTCCTGCTGTATACGGATTAAAAATACGTGCGAAGGAAGTCCCAAACTTCTCTCGCACGTATTTTTTGTTTTCATGCACACGCGCGAGAGATAACATCGTTTTTACACAGCCGTAACAAGATGCCGCCCGCGCTGTACTAAACTGGACGCAGAAACAAGTGTTTTCAACGTAGGAGGTCTTGGAAAGCATGAAAATCTGCACGAACAAGAAACGTCTCGCCGCGTCCATTGCTTTGGCGCTCTGCGTCTTTGGCACAGCGTATGCCGCGACGGAGCATTGGAATGACGCGTCGCTGACGCCAAACGCCGTCGTCGCGACGCAGGCCGGCGACGTGAACTGGGAGCAGTGGAAAGAGCAATGGGAGACCATCAAAACGGACTATGAGCAAGTCTCGATGGCGCCCGGCAAAGATGCCTCGCAGATGAACTTCGCGTGGTACTCGAAAGAGCAGCCGAAGCACGCGCTCGTCCGCATCTCGAAAACGGCCGACATGCAGCGCCACGAAGAATGGAAAGGCGTCGTGAAGACGGGCACGGTCGTCGATGGCACGCAGTACTACACGAACAAGGTCACGGTGCGCGGCCTCGAACCGAAGACGACGTACTACTACCAGGTGAACGTGGATGGTGCTTGGCAGGACGTGCAGTCGTTTACGACGGGCAACCCGGACGATTTCTCTTTCATGTACGTCGGCGACCCGCAGATCGGCGCGTCGAAAGGCCAGACATCGTCTGAAGGCAACAAACAGGACGGCGAGCTCGCCGCGCGCAACGATGCGTATAATTGGAACAAGACGCTGAACAGCGCGCTCGCGCAGCACCCAGAGATCAATTTCCTCGTCTCCCCGGGCGACCAGATCAATGAGCCCGCCGAGGATCAGTCCGCCGCGAAGATCCAGCTGCAGGAAATGCAGTACGCGGGCTACTTGTCCGCAAAAGCGCTGCGGAGCCTGCCGGAAGCGACGAGCATCGGCAACCACGACAGCATGACGACGGGCTATCAGAATCATTTCCACACGCCGAATCCGTTCACGGAAGAAGCAACGCCGACGACGGCCGGCCACGGCTATTTCTACACGTACGGCAACGCGCTCTTCATCATGATCAACGCGAACAACTACAACGCGGCCGACCATGAAAAACTCATCAAGAAAGCGATTGCGGCGCACCCGGACACGAAATGGCGCATCCTCGTCATGCATCAGGACATTTACGGCAGCGGCAAAGATCACTCCGACTCCGACGGCATCTTGCTGCGCACGCAGCTCACGCCGATCTACGACGCGAACAAGATCGACGTCGTGCTGCAAGGCCATGACCACACGTATGCACGCACGTACCAGATCTCGAGCGACGGCAAACAGCATGCGACATTCGACGAGTACAAAGTGGCTGGCCAGCAGGGCCAGCACCACAACCTCATCAACGACGCGCTGAAAGACGCGGACAAGAAAGCCGTCTACGAAAGCCAGAACCTCTGCTACACGATTGCCGACATGAAGCAGGGCACGCTCCACAATCCGAAAGGCGTGTTCTACATGTCGTCGAACTCCGCGACGGGCTCGAAATTCTACGAACTCATCCCACAGCAACAGGACTACATCGCCGCGCGCAACCAGGATTGGCGTCCGACGTACTCCGTCATCCACATCACGAAGACGAGCTTCACGATCGACACGTACGATGTGGAAACCGGAAAACCCATCGATGAATCGTACAGCATCATCAAGGACTGACGATATCATATAAAAGAAAAGGACTGTTGCAGCTACATCCCCAAGCCTCCCCCTCTGGGGGAGGTGGCCTCCCGTAAGGGAGGTCGGAGAGGGTAACGTTATCTGAGATTCGTATCCCTATTGAAAGGAATGTGAGTCTTGTTCATGCGCTACCCTCTCCGCCCCTTCGGGGCACCTCCCCCAATGGGGGAGGCTTGGAACGTGTGAGCTGCAACAGTCTCTTTTTGCAAGGAGCATTCCTGAATGAGCCATCCATTTTTTCAACGCTTGGTATTTGTCTTCATCGCTCTTACCTTCGCCGCCTTCCTCGTCCAGCTCAACGACGTGGAAAAACCGCAGCTCGTGAATACGCAGGGCCGCACGTTCGAGCGCGCGGTCGTGACGGAGATCGTGCGTGACAATCTGCAGGAAAACGGCAGCCGCATCGGCGACCAGATCGTGCGACTCAAGCTCGAAGACGGCACGATTGTGGAGGCGAATTGTCCGAACGGCCTGCTGTTCGGCACGGTCTGCGAGCCCGGTCTGCACGTCGTCGCCATGATGAGTCGTGCGGGCGAGCTCGCGTCGTGCACGGTCTACAGCTACGACCGCTCGACGGCCGTCATCGGCTTTGTCCTGCTGTTCTTTACTTTGCTCGCCGTCGTCGGCGGCAAGAAAGGCTTGAAATCCGCCCTTGCGCTCCTCCTGACGTTCGCGAGCTTCCTGCTCTTCTTCTTCCCCTTGCTGCTGCACGGCATCGCGCCGATCGCCGCTGCCATCGTGACGGCCTGCTTCGTGCTCGCGCTCACGGTATGGCTCATCTGCGGCACGACGAAAAAAGCCCTGGCCGCGGGGCTCGCCTCGCTGGGCGGCGTCCTCGCGGCAGGGCTTTCGGCGGAACTTTTTGGGCAGGTAGCGCATCTTTCGGGCTACAATGTCTCGAACATCGAATCCCTTATCTTCGTCGCGCAGAGCACGGACATCGATGTCGGCGGCCTGCTGTTCGCCGGCATCCTGTTTGCCGCCCTCGGCGCCGTGCTCGACATCGCGATGGATGTCTCGGCCGCTGTCGCAGAGCTCCATGCTGCCGACGCAGGAAAAACGCGGGCGGAACTTTTCAAGAGCGGTATGAACGTCGGCCAGGATGTCATGGGCACGATGGCCGCGACGCTGATCCTCGCCGTCTTCGGCGGCTCGCTCGGCGCATGGGTCATCGACTATGTCTATGATCTGCCGCTCTTGCAGCTCCTGAACTCGAACGGCGTGGGCATCGTCCTCATGCAAGGCCTCTCCGGTGGCATCGGCGTCATCCTCACCGTCCCGCTCGCGGCAGGCGCGTCGGCGTGGCTGCTCAAGAAGTCCTCTTGTTAACGTTTCGCTGTGTTTCATCCCTTCTGCAATAACGCCAAAGACGCGAATCCACGGACGACCGTTCAACATTCATACGGCCGGCATTCTTCCGCAAGCGCCGCATCGACCGTGACCGTCACGCGGACGCCGCGCTCCGTATATTCCTCTTTGCGCACAGCGGAAGCTGCGTGCAGGCGCGAGAGCAATGAGCCAGTAGAAAACGGCAACAGAAGTTCCATCGTCTGGCGCTGCCTGCGGAAGAACGCGCCGATCTTTTCCAAGAGCGCGTCCGTCCCCTGCCCCGTCTGTGCCGAAACGAGCACGCCCTCGCGATCATGGAGGAGCGCGGCAAACGCCTGCGGCGCTCCTGCCGCTTCCGGCAGCTGGTCGATCTTGTTGAAGACGAAGATCGTCGGCTTTGTCTCGGCCTGAATCTCCCGCAAGACCTCCGTCACCGACGCAATCTGTGCTTCCGCTTGCGGGCTCGCGGCATCGACGACGTGCAAGAGCAAGTCGGCCTCCTGCACCTCTTCAAGCGTCGCCTGGAACGCCGGGACGAGCGTATGCGGAAGCTTCTGGATGAAGCCAACCGTGTCCGTCAAAAGGAGTTCCTGGCCGCCCGCGAGCTCCAAATGGCGCGTCAGCGGGTCGAGCGTCGCAAAGAGCTTGTCCTCTGCGAATGCTTCCGCGCCCGTCAGACGGTTTAACAATGTTGATTTTCCTGCATTCGTATAGCCGACGAGCGCGACGAGCGGCAGCGTCGAGGACTTGCGGCGGCGCTGATGAAGCGCGCGATTCTTGCGCACCTCGTGCATCTGCTGCTCCACGACATGGATGCGCGTGCGGATGCGGCGGCGGTCGAGCTCGAGCTTCGACTCGCCGGGGCCGCGCGCGCCGATGCCGCCGCCGAGGCGTGACAGCACAAAGCCGAGCCCGCCGAGGCGCGGCAAGTGATACCGCAGCTGCGCGAGCTCCACTTGGAGCTTACCCTCGCGCGTGCGGGCGCGCTGCGCGAAGATGTCGAGGATGAGCGCTGTGCGGTCGAGCACCTTGATGCCGATGGCATTTTCGAGGTTGCGTTGTTGCGACGGCGTGATCTCATCGTCGAGAACCAGCATCGTCGCGTCCGTCTCCTGCGCGGCCATGGCGATATCGTGCACTTTGCCGCGTCCGAGGAAAAACGCCGCGTCCGGCCGTTCTTTCCGTTGCAGGCACGTGCCAACGACCTCGGCGCCTGCCGTCGCCGTGAGGCGCGCGAGTTCTTCCATCGACGTGTCCGCGCGCCCGTCGCCGCAGTCGAGCCCCGCGAGGATCGCCGTCTCGTGCGTTTTTGCCGTCGCGTGCCCGTCCTGCGCTGCGAGCTTCTTGTCAATCCTGGCGACGAGCCGGCCGAGATGGATGCTAAGAAAAGATGCCTCCGCGAGCGGCCCGGCCATCGAAAGCTCCGGCGTGCCGTCCGCACGCTTCGTGCCTGTGAAAAAGGCGAGCGAGCCCGTCACTTCCCCATCTGCGCTGCGCCCGATGGCCGCCATGACGTCAAAGCGCAGCCGCCGCAGCGACGAAAGATCGGGGTCCGAGAGCCGCGTGTCGCCGCCCGGATGCGTGTGGAGGCAGCGCACGCCGGACAGCCGCAGCGTCCGCCGGCTCTTGACCTCCGGCAGATCGACCGTCGCCGTGTCGCCGACCGAGACGGCGAGCACGCGCCCCTGACGGCTGAGATAGACCGCTACCTCGCGGCCGATGGCCTCCGTGATGCCGACCATCGCCGCATCGAGCTCCGCTGTCGCCAGCTGCTCCCGCGGCACGCGCATCTCATAGAGCGCTTTGAGTTCTTTGACGATGGCGCCCTTGACATTCGTCAAGTCGCCGTAAACGGTTTTCTTCATCACATACATGTTCCTGTCAATTCTTTCATATGTTGATTCCTCTCATCATTCTTCGTTCTTCGATACGATGCGATATTTCGCTTTGATTTCCTTGATACGTTTCCGCATATCATCGTAGATGTATTTGAACCGATCATTCTGTCCGTCAAGTGTCGGACGGAAACCGGGCGCTCTCTCGATTTCAGCCATCACCTTGTCCTCTTCTCTCTTCCCCCCATTCGATGAGCCTGTCATATTCTGCCTGCGCCATATCCTGCCGTTCTTTTTCGGTGAACGCGCCGATGTCAATTGCTTCGTCCACATCCCAAATCCTGATACCAATACCTTTGTGATCCGAAAGCGTCTTGTCAAGATTCCATTCTTTTACCAAAAAGGGGGCTCCTTTTACAAAACTGCGAGAAATGGCGATGTGGTCGATGCACTCTGGTTGTTTTTCTGTCAGCAATTCCATCGCGCAATCATGAAATGTGTAAGAAATCGTATTGCGGCCCCACGCTGTAAAATAGTAGTTATCCAAAAAACTACAATTGAAGTCACCAACGAGGCAAACCGCGTGCCCTTTGTTCGTCAAACGTCGCACATCCATCATCTGACTGAGAACATCGATCTTGAAGGATGCCTCCCGATTCCCGCGTGTCCCCAAGATTGTCCCATAAACCAGCAATGGCCCGCGTCCTGTTGCAAGCTCCACGCAGAGTGACGTATTAGCGTCCGCGACCGAATGCTGGCGGATGCAGGGATATCGCGAAAAGATGGACACGCGGTTCTCCGTCGGCCGATAGTAGTCTTCGTCCACGGCCTCCGCCAAGAGCGGCGTATGATATGCATAAGGATACGCGGGATGGATCCGCCTGTCGGTTTCCGTCAAAACGAGAATATCCGCGTCCACTTGCTTGCAGCACTCCAGGATGGGCGCGAGACGTTTTTTCCGGCAGAGCCGTTCCACGTTCCATGTGCCGATGCGCATGAGCATCCACCTCCCATGACAAAAAGAACCCGCTGCAATCGATCCATCGAACTCCTTTTCGGATCATCGGGAAGATTGCAACGGGTTTCTTTCGATGTCTCAGATTTTCTCTTCCTCAAAGTACACGCGGTAATTGTTCTCCCCGTGCTCCTTCGCCGTATCGAGCGCGAGCTCGGCGCGATGGTAAAGCGTCGTGTAGAGGCTGCCCGGCGTGCCGGTCGCGGCGACGCCGACGCTGACGTGCGTGTCCTCGAAGCCGTGCATCGAGACTTTGTGCACGAGCTCGATGACGCGCTGGGCGCGGCGTTCGATGATGTCGAGCGATGTGCGGCCGCAGATGAAAAGCACGAAGATGTTCTCCGAAATCTGCCCGAGGATGTCCTCGCCGCGGAAGTCCGAGAGGATGCTGTCCGTCACGGAACGCAGGAAGCCATTCGGATTCGCGGCTGGGTGCTCCTCGACGAGCTTGCGGTAATTCGTGAGCTCGATGAGGAAGACCGTGCCCTTCTCACCGCCCGCGAGCGCGCGCAGGCGGCGGTTGATGTCCGTCTCGATCTCCGCGCCGCGCGGCGTGTGGTACATCGTCTGATACGGCATGGCGGCTGCTTCCTCGAGCGTCGTCTCGCCGTGGTGCTCCGCATCGACGATGCGGCTGAATCCGACGATGCTTGCGACGATACCGTCTTCCGCCGGCAGGCTACGATACGAGACGCGGTTCCAATGCGGCGCCTCGTAAAACAGGCTGCCGTAGAACTCGACCGTATCGTCTTTCGGCCCGCGGATCGCCTCGCGGAGCGCTTCTGCCAGGCGCCGCCCCTCGGGCTCTTTGCCGTGCGCCGCCATGTCGAGCACCGCATTGAAATTGCGGACTTTCCGCTCCTCGCGCGTGCCGTCCGGCAGCACGCGCTCGAAGTAGAGCGTGTCCTCCTCGATGTCAAACGAAAAGACCGTGATGGCAGTCTTCTGAAGCATCATCGCGAGCGACTGCTCACGCTCCTGCATGAGGCGGATGCCCGCCCCGCGCGAAAGCGATGCGTCCAGCGTCATGCCGATGCCGCTGAACAGCACTTTCGAGAATCCCTCTGACGGGATCTCCATGGCGGTCGCCGTCCCCGCTGTTTTTTCTGCTGCTTCCTGTCCTGCCATCTTTTCCCAAACTCCTTATATCTCTTCTGTTTTGCTCACATGTTCATTTCACGACGAGCACCGGGCACTTCGACTGCTCGACGATGTACTGGCTGACGCTCCCGAGGAGCACGCCCTTCACGACGCCGAGGCCGCGGCTGCCCATGACGATCATGTCCATATCTTTGTCCGTCGCGAAATCAAGAATCACGACCGCCGGCGACCCCGTCTCGGAGAACGCCTCTTTTGCCACGCCCGTCGGCACCATGTCCATGACGCGGTCGAGGATCACGTTGCCGGCTTTCGTCACGGCATCGAGGATCGCGTCGGACAGGCACGCATTGATCGCAAGCTGGTTGATGTTTGCGACGTAGAGGAAATTCAGCTTCGCGTCGCAAGCCTCGGCGAGCGAGATGGCCTGCGTGACGGCACGATCCGACCCTTCGGAGCCGTCGACTGGGACGAGAATGTTTTTGATTTCCATGATGGATAGACCTCCTTCACTTGACGATGAGCACGGTGCCCTTGGCTTTTTCCATGATCTCCTGGCTGACGCTCCCCAGGAAAAATCCCTCGACGCGGCTGAGCCCGCGGCCGCCGATGACGATGGGCTCGTCATGATCTTCGGCGAAGCGCAGGATCTCGCGCGAAGGATTGCCCGTCCGTTCATGTAGCTCATAGGGGACGACGCCCTTCACGCGCGCCTCCGCCTTTTCGAGCGCGTTGTGCACAGCCGGCGCGACGGGACGCGTGAGGCGCTCGGGCAGCCAGCTGATGAGATTCGCCGTATCCGTCTCCGTCGCAAAATAGGACACGTACAGGATATCGATCGTCGCCCCGCTGGACTTTGCGAGCAAGATCGCGGCATCGAGCGCTTTGAGCGAGCCGGCAGAGCCATCGACCGGCACCAGGATCCTCGAAAAAGGTTCCAAACCTTCCACTTGATCCCCCTCCTCATCGCATTCTTGTTTCTCTTTTTGTATGATTCGCTGTACTTCGGCAAAAATCCTTTTTGAAAAAGAAAGATTCCAAAAATTTATCGAAATTTCTTGATTGACAGGATTCCCGCCCTCCGATAGACTAAGGATGAGACGAAAAATCTGCGGCAATCTGAACGGTGTCTTATTATCATTTCATCCTTGAAAATAATTTATAATGATATAGGGGAGGATTTCCATTGGTAGAAGAAAAGCAACCATCATCCGTTGAAGAGATCGTCGCTGCGACGACGATCGCCGACGTCTATCGGGCCGCGAAGCAGCTCGAGGGCGTCGCGCGCAAGACGCGCCTCATCCACAGCGATTATTTTTCCGAGCTCTCCGGCAACGACGTGTACCTGAAGCCGGAGAACTTGCAGCACACGGGCGCCTTCAAGCTGCGCGGCGCGTACAACAAGATCAGCCAGCTCACGGACGCAGAAAAAGCGAAAGGCGTCATCACGGCATCGGCCGGCAACCACGCGCAAGGCGTCGCCTATGCCGCGAAAAAACTCGGCGTCAAGGCCGTCATCTGCATGCCAGCGACAACGCCGATCCTCAAAGTCGAGGGCACGAAAGCGCTCGGCGCCGAAGTCGTGCTGCATGGCGACGGCTTTGATGACGCGTACGCGCACAGCCTGAAGCTCCAGAAGGAAAAAGGCTACGTCTACATCCATCCCTTCAACGACCGCGAAGTGCTGCTCGGCCAAGGCACGACGGCGCTCGAGATCATCGACGCGCAGAAAGACATCGACGCGATCCTCGTGCCGATCGGCGGCGGCGGCTTCGCGTCGGGCGTCGCGCTCGCGACAAAGCTCGTGAACCCGAACGTCAAAGTCTACGGTGTCGAGCCGGCGAACGCGGCCTGCATGAAAGCGGCGCTCAAAGCCGACAAGATCGTCACGCTCCCGTCGGCGGACACGGTGGCCGACGGCTGCGCCGTGAAGACGGCCGGCGACCTCACGTTTGCGTTCTGCAAAAAATACCTCGACGGCATCATCACGGTCTCCGAGATGGAAATCATGGGCGCGCTCCTCTCGCTCATCGAGAAGCACAAGCTCATCGCCGAAGGCGCGGGCGTGCTGTCGCTTGCGGCGCTCCAGAAGCTGCCGTTCAAGGGCAAGAAGGTCGCGGCCATCGTCTCGGGCGGCAACATCGACATCTCGACGATCTCCGCGCTCATCGACAAAGCGCTCATCGCCCGCAGCCGCGTCTTCTGCTTTGCCGTGCAGCTCCCGGACAAGCCCGGCCAGCTCGAGCTCATCGCGCACATCCTCGCGACGGAAAACGCGAACGTCATCGAGCTCAATCACAACCAGGCGAAAGTCACGGACAGCTTCAAGAAGGTCGTGCTCGAGGTCACGTGCGAGACGCACAACGAAGAACACGTCCAGCGCATCATCCGTGCGCTCGGGAAACACGGGTATGAAGTCGAACGCATCTATTAAGCGTTGAAACACAGTAAATGGGAGTGTTGCACTTACTGGAACGGTTTCATAAGATTGCTAAGCGTAACGCTTACAGCAGGCGTAGCGCGACTGAGAGGGTACAAGGGTGCGATTTGTCCCAAATACAAAGAAGTCTTCAAAGCATATCGTTTGAACTCAAACAACTCGATGCTTTGAAGACTTCTTATTTTTTGTTCCGCTATCGCACCCTTGTACAGCCGACTTCGTCGGCATAAGCGAGCTCTAAGCGCTAAAGCGCTAAGAGCCTGCTTACCTTTCCACCGCTTCGCGGTCCCCCTTTCCCAGAGGGAAAGGCTGATGCAATCGTTATGCTCGGCAACAGATGCATATGGAATCGGTCTAGTAACTGCAACAGCGCCATTTTTGTTTCTCTGTCATTCGGAACGCATACTTCGTTTGAGCGCTTCAGTTCCACTCAGCCGCGCCGTCACCGCGTCTGGAAGCGTCCGACGTTTTCTTTGAGCGCATCGGAGTACGACGAGAGCTGGCTGCTCGAGGCCGCGCATTCTTCGGAGATCGCAGAGTTGTCCGTGACGACGGCGAGGATGTCATTGGCAAGGCGCTGGACTTCCTTCATCTTCTCGACTTCTTCGCGGCTTCCCTCACCGATGCGCGTGACGAGCTCTGCCGCGTGGTCGGCATGCTGCGTGATGTCCGAAAGCGCCGTGGAGGCATCGCGCACGACGGCCGTACCCTCTTCGATGGCATCGATGGCCTTGCCGATGAGCGTGCCGATTTCTTTCGACGACTGCGACGATTCCTCGGCGAGCTTGCGCACTTCGTCCGCGACGACGGCAAAGCCGCGACCCGCTTCGCCAGCGCGCGCGGCTTCGATCGAGGCATTGAGCGCGAGGAGGCCGGTCTGGTCTGTGATGGCGTCGAGCGTGTCGAGGATGCCGCGCACGCTCGCGGCTGTCTCCTGAATGTTTTTCATCGCTTCGACGACGCGATCCATCTCGGCGCGGCTCGCGTCGACGCTCTTGCGCGTCGCTTCGCTGCCGGCAGCCGCGTCCGTGACGAATTGTTCCGAGCCTTCCATCTGCGTCATGGTCTGCTCGATGTGCGTGCCGAGATCCTGCACGCTCTCATTCTGCGACATCGCGCCCTCGGCGAGGCTCTGCGAGACCTTCGAGACCTCGCCCGCGCTGACGGCGACTTCCTCCGCCATCTTCTCGACGGACTGGAACGCCTCTTTCATCGCGGCGCGGATGCGCTGGATATTGTCGCGGATGGGCTGGAAATCGCCCTGATACTCCGTCGTCGTCTCCGTGACGAAGTCGCCGCCCGCCATGCTGCCGAGGTTCGCATCGATGTCCTGCACGTAGCCCTGCAGGCGCACGCGCATCGCTTCGAGCACGTCATAGACGCGGCCGATCTCGTCATGACGTGGATATTCGAATTTTTTGTCGAGCGCGCCGCGCGCGAGCCGCGTGACGGCTTCCTCCAGCGTGTCGATCGGGGAGACGACGCGCTCGACGAAGATATTGTCCACGCCCTTCAGCACGGCCCCGACGATGGCCACGAGCGCGATGAGCAGAACGGCCAAAAGGCCCGCCATGAAGTTCACGAGGACTTCCGCGGCCTCGACCATCGCGTTCGTCTTCGCGAAGTATTCCTCGCTCGCCTCATAGAGCGGCTTTTCCTCGCCGCCCGCCTGATAAGCCGCGATGGCCGGCTTCACCGTGCCGTTCCAATATGCTTCGCACGCGTCGCGCTTCTCCGGGAAGCTGCCGAGGTGCATGCGCTCGCCGATGGACGTGAGCTTGCCCTCGACGGCCGTGATCGTCTTCGTGGCGTCCGCGCCCGCGAAAACCTGCTTTACGACGCGCTGGCTGCCGCCGCGCACGACGCCCGCATCATTCACGACGCCGGCGTAGCTCACGAAAAGGTACAGGCTGAACGCAATAACGACGCACGCTCCGCCGACGAGGAATGAAATCGCCCGCAACCGCGAATGGATGAACGTGGCGAGCATCCCGTCGGTACCTCCCCCATGCAATAGTGCTTCCAGTTTCATATCAATCTCCCCTTCCCCGTTCCGTTGGTTTTTCTGATGTCTTTGGGTCTTATGTTCAACAGCGCGATAAAAAATTCCTGCCACTGGAATCGCTCGCAGAGGAAATTTTTCTCGATGAAATGCCCTCGATTGCATACAAAAAACGGAGCCCTGTGATGACTCCGCTTGTAGGTTCCTCGGACCTTACTGCTTGTAAACGAACGACTTGAGGTTCGCGACGTTGTCTTTCGTGATCACGATGCAATCGACGAGCTGCCGCTCATCGAGGCCCGTCGTGCCTTCTTTGAGATACTTGTCCGCTTGCTCGACCGCCATCTCAGCCATGCGGGCGGCCTGCTGGAGCGCCGTGCCCGTCATGATGCCCTCCTCAATGGCGGCAGCTGCTTCGTCGGAGCCATCGACGCTGACGACGGCGATCTTGCCAGCGAGACCGGTGTCCTTGATGGCTGCGAGCGCACCCATGGCCATCGTGTCATTGCCGCAGACGAGGCCCTTGATATTCGGGTTCGACCGGAGGATCATCTCCGTCTTCTGGTTCGCTTCCGCCTGCTCCCAGTTTGCTGTCTGCTGCGCGACCATCTTCATGTCGGGATACTGGTCGATGACTTCATGGAACGCACTGGATCGGACGGTTGCGTTCGTGTCGGATCCCCTGCCGAGGAGCTCGGCATATTCGCCCTTCCCGCCCATGACTTCGACGAACTTCTCAGCGATGGCTTTCGCGCCCTGGTGATTGTTCGCGATGATCTGGGAAATGGCGATGCCGCTGCCATTGATCTCACGATCGATGAGGAACGTCGGAATGCCGGCATCGCGGGCTTTCTGGACGACCGCGACCGTGGCATCCGAGCCTGCATTGTCGCAGATGATGGCGGCCGCCCGATCGGAAATCGCCTGATCGAAAAGCTCGGCCTGCTTCATCGCATCATCATCATGCGAGCCAGTCTTCACCTCGTAGCCCAGGGCTTTCGCCTTCGCCGAAGCGACCTCTGTCTCCGTCTTGAAAAATGGATTACTGTGCGACGGCGTGATGATGTAGATGATATTCGACCCGCCCCCTTTGAGCGCCAGCGAGGACGAGCTCGCGGACGAAGATGTCTTCGCAGCCTGCTCGCCGCCGCAACCTGAGAATATGCCGACGACAAGGCAAAGCGATGCTACCATCGCCAGAAACTTTTTCGGTTTCCACATCATAGTTTTTCCCCTTTCCCCCCAAGGGATGCGTCGTGTTGCTCTATCGGCAAAAAAATCACGACCTCCCAATACGATGATTGTATCATATCGGAAGGCCGTTTGGAACAAAAAAGAATATCCGCAATACGCCGAAGCCCCCCGCACTCGAAAAGCTCGCCGCAATTTCATCTTGTTCGGAAAATCGTTCACGACCCAAACCGGCCAACGCCAAAAGTCTATCGCACAGCAAACGCGTTTCCGCGTCGCAATCTGCACGGACGAACCGGCCGCGAGCATATCGATGACGGACGAGAACATCATGAACATCGGGAACACGAGGTTGATGGCCGCCAGCGCCGAGGCGCCAAGGAAATACCCGACGAACACGCCGTCGATGACGGAATACAATACCATGGCGCTCATGCTGACCATGGCCGGCAGCGCGCAGCGCACAATGAGGCTACCGAGCGGCAGCCGGGCGAAATCACGACTGTCTTGCATAAGAAACTTTTCGAAGCTGTTCGGAAAGAATCTTGCCATATGTGATAGTTCACACTTTTTCAAGGGAAATTTCGGAGATTTTTACATTTTTTCAAGGGAAATTTCGATGCATCACAACACTTTTTCTAAAAAATGATATGATTTTTATATTTTAACATTTTCAGGCCGTTCCCGCAGCCAGCGCTTGAGCAAGAACGTCAGCGCATACGGAAACGTGTAGAACGTGCCGTCCCAGCCGATGTTTGCCGCGCCGAGCTTGATACCGTAGCGGATGTCGGGATAGCGCGTGTCTTCTACGAGGCGGCGCAGGCTTTTTGCTGTGCCGTTTTCCGCTTTGACTTCGACGGGGACGAGCGAATCTTTGTCGCGCACGAAAAAATCCATTTCGAGCGTGCCGTCCTTGTTGCGATAGAAATAGAGGCCGTAGCCTTGCGCGACGAGCATCTGCGCGACGATGTTCTCAAAGAGCGCGCCTTTGTAGACGCCGAAGTTTCGATTCGCGCGCAGGTCGTCTTGCGCTTCCTCGTCGAGCGCGGCGACGAGCAGGCCGGTGTCGCCGTAGTAGATGCGATAGTTCTCGGGATCGTAGTTGCCGCGGAGCGGCAGTTCCGGATGCTCCATCGCGTACGACAGCAGCACGATTCCAGCATCCGAGAGCCAATCCGTCACGCCAACGTACTCGCGCCGCCGCGCGCCGTGCGCGACTTTCGAAATTTGGAATTTCTTGTTGTCCTTGCCGAGGAAGACCGGCACCTTGCGATAGACGGCGAGGATGCGCCCCTTGTCGAGGCTGCCCGCGTATTTCGTGATGTCTTCCTCGTAATCCGCAAGCAGCTGCCGTTGGAGCGCAAGGCTGCCGCTGTAATTCCCGCGCTCGATGAAGCGCCAGACGACGGCCGGCATGCCGCCGAGCACGAGGTATTCGCGGAACGCCGCGCCGAGCGCCGTCATCTCCGCCGACGTCAGTGGCGTGAGCTCCGCCATGTGACGGTACAGCGCCTCGATCTGCTCGGCGCGGTAACCTTTCGCCCAGAGAAATTCTTCGAAATCGAGCGGGCGCATCGTATAATCTTCCTTGTACCCGACGCTGTTCGATTCGATTTCCTGGTAGCTGATGCCCATGAGCGAGCCGGAGCAGATGACATCATAACGCCCATCGAGCGCAAACGCCTTGAGGCTCGCAGCGCATTGCGGACAGGCTTGAAGCTCGTCGAAAAAAATCAACGTCTCATGCGGCACGAACACCAGGGCAGGGTCGTGAAACGAAATCGCCTGTACAATCGCATCGACCGTGAGCCCGCCGTCAAAAATATCGCGATACGCCTGCTGGAGCGCAAAATTGATCTCCACGACGTGCGCATACGAGCCCCGTGCAAAGTGCTCGACCGCCTCCGTCTTCCCGATCTGCCGCGCGCCCTTCACGATGAGCGGCAGGCGATGCGCGTCCGCTTTCCACGCCACGAGCTTCGTGTCCACCTTGCGGCGTAAACGTTCCATCACAAAAATCACCTCGTTTTTCTCTATCTTATCACATTTTTTCGACGAAAATTTCCCGTCTTATCACAAAATTTTTCACTTACGCAAAAAAAAATACAGCCTGCCATTTTCGGCAGGCTGCAAACTGCTGCAAATAGATGCGATTACACGAGGCCCTGGGCCATCATGACTTCCGCGACTTTTTCGAACGCCGTGATGTTCGCGCCCGAGACGAGGTCGTCAGGATCGGCGTATTTCTCGGCGTTTTTCTTCGCGCTCGTGTAGATGTTCTTCATGATGCCCTGGAGCTTCTGGTCGACTTCTTCGAACGTCCACTGCAAGCGCTCGGAGTTCTGCGCCATTTCGAGCGCGGAGACGGCGACGCCGCCCGCATTTGCGGCTTTCGCCGGGGCAAAGAGGATCTTGTGCTCCTGGAAGTAAGCGATGGCGTCGAGCGTCGACGGCATGTTCGCGCCTTCGCCGACAGCCGTCACGCCGTTTGCCACGAGTGTTTTCGCGCTCGTAAGGTCGATCTCGCCCTGCGTCGCGCACGGCAGCGCCACGTCGCACTTCACTGTCCAGACGCCTTTGCAGCCTTCGTGGTACTCGGCGTTCTTGTGCGTCTCGACGTATTCTTTGATGCGGCCGCGGCGGACCTGCTTGATCTCCTTGACCGCATCGAGGTCGATGCCGTCCGGATCGTAGACATAGCCGTTCGAGTCGGAGCACGTCACGACTTTCGCGCCGAACTGCTGCGCTTTCTCGATGGCGTACTGCGCGACGTTGCCCGCGCCGGAGACGACGAGCGTCTTGCCCTTGAGATCGATGCCTTTCGCATCGAGCATATTTTTCACGAAATAGAGCAGGCCGTAGCCCGTCGCCTCGGTACGCGCGAGCGAGCCCCAGTAGTCGACGCGCTTGCCCGTCAGCACGCCCGCATCGTAGCTGTCGCGGATGCGCTTGTACTGCCCGAAGAGGTAGCCGATCTCGCGGCCGCCGACGCCGATGTCACCAGCCGGCACGTCGACGTCCGGGCCGATGTGGCGATAGAGCTCCGTCATGAAGCTCTGGCAGAAATGCATGACTTCATTGTCGGACTTGCCATGCGGATCGAAGTCCGAGCCGCCTTTCGCGCCGCCGATGGGGAGGCCCGTCAAAGCGTTCTTGAAGACCTGCTCGAACGCGAGGAATTTCAAGATGTCGAGGTTCACGCTCGGATGGAAGCGCAGACCACCTTTGTACGGGCCGATGGCGCTGCTCATCTGCACGCGGAAGCCACGGTTCACTTGCACGACGCCCTTGTCGTCCTGCCACGGCACGCGGAACTGCACGACGCGCTCTGGCTCCACCATGCGCTCGAGAAGCTTCTGCTGCTCGTACTCGGGGTGATGGTCGAGCACGGGCGCGACCGTCTTCAGCACTTCCGTGACGGTGTCATGGAACTGATGCTGATCCGGATCTTTCTGCGCGACGAGGTCGAGGACGGCTTGGATGTACGCTTTGCTGGTTGACAAGATGAAACACTCCCTTTCAATGCTCTATACAGTATACAGTATCTTAACGCCCTTGTAAATTCCAAAATCCTCTACCAAAGTACAGAAATCAAAATCCGTCCATTTGCAGGACTTCCCCGCCTCCATCGCAGAAATATGGTAAACCAACTTCAATCGCTTGAAGCTGATGTATACGACGAACGCCATCGAGAGCGTGAACTCCAGCTTCCGCAAGGTGACGAAGCAAGGTGCGTTCCCGAACGAGACTGCCGTGTTCAAGCTGCTTTACCTGCGCGTGCAGGAACTCTATGCGAAATATCCAGGACGACGGCATTTATGGCGCGCCTGATCTCGTCGTTGAGGTCTTGTCGCCTTCGGCGATGCAGAACGATCGCGGGCCGAAGATGCGGCATTACGCCGCTGCCGGCGTCAAGGAATATTGGATCGTGTCTCCCATCGGACAATCCGTTGAGGTTTACTACAATCACGACGGCTTTTTCATGCTCGATGCCGCTTATACGGTCTACTCAGATCGGGATCTCGAACGCATGGATGACGACGAGCGCAACGCCATCCGCTATGACATTCCCGTCTCGCTCTACAAAGACTTCCGCGTGAACGTCAAGAACGTGTTCAAAGATATCATCGTTTCGTGATTTCTCGTGCAAACGAATGAGGCTGCTACCGCCAGCAGATTGCTGACGGCGGCAGCCTCGTCTATTTGTGTACAGTTCAGCGTTTCTTGAGCGTCTCTTTCTCGATGCAATAACTGTTGTGCTGCGTGACTTTCGCGCAGTAGCCGGGCAGGACGACGATCGTCGTCGTCGGTTCTTCGATGATGGCCGGGCCGTGGACGGTGATGCCGTAGTAGAGGCGGTCGCCGTGGAAGACCGGCGTCATCTTGAGGTCGTCGTATTCCTTGAAGAAGACTTTGCGGAACGACGAGGAGAGCGCATCCTCGTACGCGAGGTCGCGGTTTTCGGGGAGCTCGGCGCTCGGCAGCACGGCTTCGCGCTCGTGCTTGCCGATGGCCTTGACGCGCCACGTCACGCACTCGATGAACGTGTTGTCGCGGATGGAGAACGTGCGCTCATGCTCTTTGTGGAATGCTTCCTCCATGGCCGCGACGCCGGCCGGCGTGATCGTGAAGTCATCATTCACGAACGGCGTGACGTTCACGGGGAGCTCGTAGACCTGGAACGGATAGTGCGCTTCCATGTAGACTTCGAGGCGCTGGCGCTCCGGCGCGATCTTGTTGCGCGCGAAGAATTTTTCCGCTTTCGCACGCAGTTTCTGCAGGACTTTCGCGACGCCTTCGTAGTCGAACTGTGCCGTCGTCGTATAGTGACTGGCGCTGTACTCGGAGACGATGTCGGAGAACAGGCCGCCGGCGGCGGAAAGGCCGCCCGCCGTGCGCGGGATCAGGAGGCGCTGCATCTCGAGGCCTTCGGCGAGCGCGATGGCGTGCAGGCCGCAGGCGCCGCCGCCCGCGACCATGGCGTACGAACGCGGGTCGATGCCCTGCCAGATCGTGATGTCCTTGATGGCCGCAATCATGTTGACATTGACCGTCGCCCAGATGGAGTACGCCGCCTCCATAACCGTGATGCCGAGCGGCTCGGCGACGTGCTTCTTGATGGCCTCGCGCGCAAGCTCCGGATAGAGCTTCATGCGGCCGTCGTTGAAGAAATCCGGATTCAGATAGCCGAGCACGCAGTTCGCGTCCGTGACGGTCGGCAGCGTGCCGCCGCGGTTGTAGCAGGCAGGGCCTGGCACGGAGCCGGCGCTCCTGGGGCCGACGCGGAGCATGCCGCCGTTGTCGACCCAGGCGATCGAGCCGCCGCCCGCGCCGATGCTGTGAACGTTGACGCGCGAGATGCCTGGGATTTCGTCGCCGATGATGGCTTCTTTCGACACGGAAATCTCGTCGTTGATGACGCAGCTGACGTCGAACGTCGTGCCGCCCATGTCGAGCACGACGGCGTTCTGCTCGCCGAGGTCGTCCTCCGCGTACTTGCGGCCGGCGATCGGCGCCATCGAGGGGCCGGAATCGACGGAATACAGCGGGCGGTTCACGATCTCATTCGTGCTCATGACGCCGCCGGCGGAATTCAGCATGCCGACCTTGCCGATGAAACCCGCGTCGTTCAGGCGTCCGTTCAGATCGTTCGCATAGCTCGAGATGAGCTTGCGGAGCGACGCGTCCATGGCGGCCGAGACCCAACGGCGATACTCGCGGTTGCTCGGATTGACTTCCGACGAGAGCACGACTGTGACCTCGGGCCAGACCTCGTGGATAAGCTCGGCGGCGCGCTGCTCGTGTGCGGGGTTCACCGTCGACCAGAGGAAGCAGACGGCGATGGCCTCGACGTTGTAGCCTTTCAGCTTCAATGTCTGCGCTTTCACGGCCTCCTCGTCAAGCGGTGTGTCGATGCCGCCTTCGGAATTGATGCGCTCCTTGACGGGCAGCGTCAGGTAGCGCGGCACGAACGGCTCCGGGTAGTCGAGGAACATATCAAACGGGTTCTTGTTCGGCCCCTCGCGGAACAGGAAGACGTCGCGGAAGCCCTCCGTACAAAGGATGCCGACCTTGCCGCATTTTTTCTCGACGACGGCATTCGTCGCGATCGTCGAGCCATGGGTGAAAAGGCCCGCATTCACGACGCTGATGTCTTTCAAAAAGTCGTCAAATGGCTCTTCGTAGTGCTCCGACGCGACGCGCAAGGCGCCTAAGATGCCCTCCGTCCAGTCCTGCGGCGTCGTCGGGGACTTGAAGACATTGACGTTTCCATTTTCATCGACGACAGCGGCATCCGTGAATGTCCCGCCGACATCGACACAAGCATATTTCGACATGATAGTCTCCTCCTCTCAGGCTTCCTTGGCAAGCGTTTCGTCGACGCCGCTCTTGGCCGCACGTACAGAACGTTCTGTGCGCATCTTCGCGCGGAGTTTTTTCGTCGCAGCCACATCGGGCACGAAGTGCTCATGGCTGTCGTCAACGACGACGCCATACGTCTTCGCGGCGAATTCCTTCGTGATCCATTCCTCGCGCACACGATGGCAGACGAGCTCGGGATCGCGCTCCAAGGGATCGCCGTAGCCGCCGCCCGACGAGCTTTCCGAGACAATGGCTTCTTTCTTCGTGATGACGGGCTCCGCGAACGGCGGCAGCTCCGTGCGCGACGCTTCCCCCTCGGCGAGCTGGTACTTCCACGCCGCCGACTTGTGACCATCGAGGCCGCCCGCCGCCCCTTTCGGCGGGTTCGCGATGCCGTCGCAGCTGTAGGCGCAGACGACGGGATCGTGGCGCGCCGTCATGACGAACTTGCACGACGGTGCAGAATCATACTGGCCTGCGCCGACGGAATCCGGCAGGATTTCCTCCGACACGACCTTGAACGGATACTGCTGCTCGAGCACTTCCGTCGAGTTCCAGTTCATCGCGCCGCCCGTGACGGGGTACTGGTACGTGATCCAGCCGTCGTAGCCGTTCACGGCCGGGCCGCCCGTCATGCCGCAGAAAATCTGGTTGACATACGGAGCGTCATGCTTGCGCCAATCCGTGCCCGAGACGACGGCGACGGCCGGGCACTGCGTCGCGCCGCCCTCCGCCATGCCTTTGTTCGACGTGATCTTGTTCATGAGCGCCTGCACGCCCGAAATGACGCGGTCGGCGAGGTTTGTCGTCGCCATGGAGGACGAGTACGGAGGCTTTGCCTTGCCGATGACGCAGCCCTCGCGCATCTTCACGCGGATCTGGCTCATCGCACCATCGTTGCACGGGATGTCGCACGGCATACGGTTCAGCACGCCCGTCACGGCGCTCGCGAGCGTCGTCGCTTCACACATATTCAGGCCGCACGGCAGCGAATCCGCATTTTTCGTGAAATCAAATGCAATCGTCCCATCCTCGGGATGCGTGTCGCACTCGATGTGGATCGTGATCTCCGGCACGACGCCCTCGATGGCGTCCGCCTTGATGTCGTACTCGTAATGGCCTTTCGGCAGCTGCTTGAGTTCCTCTTTCATGCGGCGTGCGCCGTAGTCTTGATACGCTTCGCAAAACCGCTTGACGACGTCGTTTCCATACTCCTCGCAGAGCGCGGCGAGCCGCTTCTCGCCGACGCGCGACGAGCCGACGCACGCGAGGTAATCGCCGTACCACATCTCCGGCACGCGGTTGTGCATCTGCGCGATGGCGATGATATCCGGCACGTCCTTGTAGTCCTTCTGGATCTTGATGCACGGCCAGTCAATCGCGCCCTCCTCGAACATATCGCGCGCCGTCGGCGCATACGTGCTCGGGATGGAGTTTCCGATGTCGGCCTGGTGGCCTTTCGTCACGGCGAAAAACATGAGCTCGCCGTCGTGGAACACGGGCGCGATGTACGTGTAGTCGGCGTGATGCGTGTTGCCATGGTACGGCGAATTATTGAGGAACAGATCGCCCGGCTGGATGCCCTCGGGATGATCGAAACACGGCCGCACCGTGAGCCCCATGTTCGCGCAATGCACGGGGATGCTCTCGGCAAGCGCGATGACCTTGCCATTGCGGTCGCAGATGGCCGTCGAAAGGTCGTGGCAGACGCTCATCAGCTGCGAGCGCGCCGTGCGCATCAACGTATTCGTCATCTCGAGGCCGATGCTGTACAGGCGGCTCGAGAGGACCGACATCAGATACGGTTCGATGGGCTTGCTCATAAAAATAACCTCCTTTGCGTATGGAAAACGCCCATGCCGTGCAAAATCTTGCACAGGTTGGACAGCATAAACGGACAGTCGTTGCATAGAAAAAGACAACGGCGCTTTTTTCGAAGACACCGTTGTCTTTGTAGCTTTGCTGTTCATTTATGATGAACATAAGATAACACAATTTCCGTTCGCTGTCAACTTTCTTTTTCACTTCTGTTCATTTATAATGAAAAAGCAGAAGGAAAGAAAGGAACGATCTCCCATGACAGACACGCAGGCGCCGAAGGTCAAATCGCTCTACAAGGCGCTCCACCTGCTCGATTATTTTGATGCCGACCACCCGGATGCGGGCGTGACGGAGCTCGCCGCGTACAGCGGCATGCTGAAGAGCTCCGTGCACAACATCCTGCAGACCTTTGAGCTCTGCGGCTTCGTCACGCAGGACAGCGAGACGAGCCGCTACCTGCTCGGCAGCGCCGCCGTCTCGCTGTTCTCTCGGTATAAAGAAACGCGCCACCTCGACTACCGCATCACGGAATATCTGCAAGGGCTGCGCGATAAATTCCGCAAGGACATCTACTTCGCTGCGCGCGACCAAGGCGACGCCGTCTGCCTCTCGGCCGAGCTCTCACAGCCAAGCGCCGCCAGCTGGTCGAAAGTCGGCGCACGCGCCCCGCTCCACGCGACGAGCCTCGGCAAAGTCCTGCTCGGCTACGCGACCGTCGAAGAAAAACGCGCCTATTGCGCGCAGGAGCTCGTCCCTTGCACGCCGCAGACCATCACGGACGGCACGCAGCTCGCCGCAGAGCTCGAGCGCATCATCTACGACGGCTGCGCGACGACCGACGGCGAATATCAAGCGAGCCTCCACAGCATCGCCGTTCCCGTCACCCGCGGCGCCGAGCCCGTAGTATACGCCATCGGCCTCGCGTCGGACGAGCCAATCTCCGCGTACATGAAAAAGCAGTACCTCTCCGAGCTCCGCTACATCGCAAAAAAAATCGCCGGCATCGTCGGCCGACGGTGAGGATGAGCAAACGAGCCTCTTGCGGAACACGCATTCCGCAAGGGGCTCGCTCTTTGCGTGAACTTATTTCTCGATCATCATGCGGATGATCTCGCGATCCGTCTCCTTCATGCCGAGACGGCCGAGGCGGCTGATGTTTCTTATCGTATTCTCGACGCCTTTTTTCACGAGACCGTCGCCGCCGTAGAATTCTTGGCCGTTGCGGTACATCTCGAAGCCGAGGATGCCGGCGTCGACGGCGGCCGCGATTTTCGCCGCGCACGAGGCTTTCGCGCCGTCGCAGACGATGCCCGACGTGATGGCGAGCGCGTTGACGATCGTGTGGATGACGGTCTGGTAGTTTTTCGTAACGATCCAGGCGATGCCCGCGCCCGCGCCGGCACCGGCGCTGACGGCGCCGCAGTACGCCGAGAGGCGGCCGATGCCTTCCTTCTCGTGGAGCGTCACGAGGTTCGACAAGAGCAGTGCACGGTAAAGCTCTTCCTGCGTCGCATGATATTCTTTTGCGTACTCGATGACGGGCAGCGACACGGTCATGCCCTGGTTGCCGCTGCCGGAATTGATGACGACGGGCAGGTTGCAGCCATTCATGCGCGCATCGCTGCCTGCCGCTGCCCGGGCACGGGCGCGCGTGTGGACATCCGTGCCGTACGCTTTGAGGAGCGTCTTGCCGATGTTTGCGCCGTAGTCATGCGCGAGCCCTTCGTCAGCGATCGTCGTGTTGCAGGCGATCTGGCGGTCCAAAATGTCTTTCACATCCGCGAGGTCAGCCGTCGTCGCAAAATCATAGATGTCGTCGATCGTCAGACATTCGTAGTCCGGCGTGCCGGGCGTCTTGACGTTTTCCAATGCTTTCGAGAAGATCGTTTCTCTATCTTTTTCCACGTAAACGACATTCGTATGCTCATCGGCAATGCGGACGTTGGCAGAATGCTTGCCGGCGAAAACGGCGACGGAAATGTCGAGCACATGCTCCGTGTCTTTCGCTTCGACTGTGATGTCCGTGCGCTGCAAATAATCGCCGAGCTTCGCAACGTCTTCCTTTGACGCGTGCGCGATGACTTCAAGACCAGCGTCCGCGTCGCCCGCGAGCGCGCCGATGGCCGCCGCGACTTCGATGCCCTTGCGCCCGTTCGTGTTCGGCACGATGACGCTCTTGACGTTCTTGATGATGTTGCCGGACGCGCGCACGACGATTTGGTCCGGCAGCGCCCCGAGCACCGCGCGTGCTTTCGCCGCCGCGAAGGCGATGGCGATCGGTTCCGTGCAGCCCATGGCCGGCACGAGCTCGCGCCGCAGGATGGCGACATACGCAGCATACAGCGGATTCGATTTTTCCATCAAACAGATTCCTTTCAAACGTTCATGATTCCATAGAAAAATCCCCTGCCCAGAAGCTTCCAGAGCGTTCCCAGCCAGGGGATTTTTTCGTCAAAGCCATTCAGCCGAGCGCGATCGTCTCGAGATCGTCCGGCACAAAGATGTTGCCGTGGTAGTACGCTTTCGACTCCGCCGTGTAATCATCTTTGCGCGTCGCGATCGTCTTGTCTTCCGTGTGGTAAAGCACGAGGTTCTTCGCGCCAAGCGATTCTGCGAGCTCGCTCGCTTCCTTGACCGTGCTGTGGTTCTTCTCGTACGGCTTAAAGCGGTCGCGGTCGGCGTACTTGCAGAACGCCTCGCTGAGCAGCCAGTCCGCGTGCGCAGCATAGGCCGCGTCATGCTCGTTGTACGGCTCGTCGCCGAGGCACGTCAGGCGCAAGCCGTCCTCGTAGTCAAGCACGTAGCCGAACTGCTTCGCCTTCGTCGAGCAAATGTCGAAGGCCGTGAGCTTTGCAAACGGAAGATCGACAGCCTCGCCATCCTTCGCTTCATGCAGGATGATGTCGCCGCCAACGCGCGCGAAATCTTTTTTCTTCAGCGTCATCTTCGTCATCGTCAGCAGCATGTCTTTGACGACGTCGTGGCAATAGATGTGGAACTGCCCTTCGTACTTGCCCTTGTTCATGAGGTCCGCGACTTTGCGCATGACCCAGATGACGCCGAGCACGTGATCCGTATGGCCGTGCGTGACGAACATGTGATGACATTTCTGATAGTCAAAGCCCGTGAGCTCGAGCTGCCGCAAGATCGTATTGCCGCCGCCCGCATCCGTGAGGAACAGGCTGCCGTCCTCATTTTCAATGAAGAAGCATGTATTGTAGCATTTCGTGACCATGGCACAGCCCGTGCCGAGCATCGTAAGTTTCCGCATAACTTATTTCCTTCCTCTTTCCAAGGGTCATGTTTTACGTTACCCTCTCCGCCCCTTCGGGGCACCTCCCCCAAGGGGGGAGGCTTTCAGATGGTCGAGCGCTGCTTTCGCCGCGCCCTGCTCTGCTTCTTTCTTCGACGCACCTTCGCCGCGGCCTTGTTCTTTGCCGTTGATCTCGACGGCGAAGACGTAGTGCTTGCAGTGATCGGGACCGGTCGCTTCGAGCTCGACGTAGGTGATGACCGCATCCGGGTCTTTTTGCACGAGCTCCTGGAGCGTCGTCTTGTAGTCCTTGATCGCCTCGCCGCGCTGGACGTTTGCGAATGCGGACGCGAGCTCGCGCAGGGCGTAGTCCCGCGCGACATCCCAGCCTTGATCGAGGTAGACGGCGCCGAGCACGGCCTCGAACGTGTCTTCGAGGTTCGTCGTGCGCGTGCGGCCGCCGCTCATTTCCTCGCCGTGTCCTAAGAGCAAGTAGTCGCCGAGCCCGAGCCGCGCTGCGATCTTCGCGAGCGAGGCCGAGCAGACGATGCTCGCGCGCGTGCGCGTGAGCTCGCCTTCCGGCAGTTTCGAGAAATGCGTATAAAGATAGGTGCTGGAGGCAAGCTCCAGCACCGCATCTCCGAGGAACTCCAGGCGCTCGTTGTTTTCGACGCGCCCGGGGGCTTCATTCGCATAGGACGTATGGACGAGGGCCGTGTGCAGGAGACTGATGTCGTGGAACGCCACACCAAGGCGTTTTGATAACTCCAAAAGTTCCTGCTTTCGTTTTTCCGTCAATCCATCCATATAAAATTTTACTCCGCGTATTTCTTCAGCAGCAGGCAGGCATTGTGGCCGCCGAAGCCGAACGAGTTCGACATGGCCGCGCGCACCGTCTTCGCCTTCGCCTTGTTCGGGACGTAGTCGAGGTCGAGTCCCTCTTCCTGCGTCTCATAGTTGATCGTCGGCGGCAGCATGTCGTTCTCGACCGCGAGCGCCGTCGCGATGCACTCGACACCGCCGGCCGCGCCGAGAAGATGCCCCGTCATCGACTTGATGGAGGACACGGAGACGTCTTTCGCCGCGTCACCCCAGACGGCCTTGATGGCTTCCGTCTCGCCCTGATCGTTCAGGTGCGTCGACGTGCCGTGCGCGTTGACGTAATCGACTTCCGAGGCTTTCATGCCGGCATCGTCGAGCGCGAGCTGCATGCATTTCGCCTGATACGTGCCGTGCGGTGCCGGGCTCGTGATGTGGTACGCATCAGAGTTCGCACCGTAGCCAGCCATTTCCGCGTAGATGTGCGCGCCGCGCGCTTTCGCGTGTTCGAGGCTCTCGAGCACGACGATGCCGCAGCCTTCGCCCATGACGAAGCCGCTGCGGTTCGCATCGAACGGACGGGACGCGTGCTCGGGATCGTCGTTGTGATCCGTGCAGAGCGCCTTCATCGCACCGAAGCCCGCGACGGCCGCCTGGCTGATGGCCGCTTCCGTGCCGCCCGCAACCATGACATCCGCCTCGCCGCGCTGGATGACGCGCATGGCGTCACCGATGCAGTTCGAACCCGTGGCGCAGGCCGTGACGACGCACGACGACGGGCCGTGGAGCTTGTACTCGATGGAGACCTGGCCGGCCGCCATGTTCGCGATCATCATCGGGACGAAGAACGGGCTGATGCGCGACGGGCCTTTCGCGAAGTATTTCTCATACTGCGAATGCATCGTCTCGATGCCGCCGATGCCCGTGCCAACATACGTGCCGATGCGGTCGAGATCCTCTTTCTCGAGGTCGAGGCCCGCATCCTTGATGGCGAGGCCGGCCGTCGCGACGGCGAACTGCGTGTAGCGGTCCATGCGGCGCGCTTCCTTCTTGTCAATGCCGTAGGCCGTCGGGTCGAAGTCTTTGACTTCGCCGGCGATCTGCGCATGGAATTCCGTCGGATCGAAGCGCGTGATGCGGCCGATGCCGTTCTTGCCCTCCAAAAGGGCCTTCCAGAATTCCTCTTTGCCCGAGCCGATCGGCGTGATGGCGCCGAGGCCCGTGATGACAACCCGATGTTTCAAGATAACTTGCTCCTCTCAATGAAATTCGTTCGATTTTGCGCATTTCCGTACATTTTGGGGCGCAAAAAATCAGTTTGCTGCTTCCGCTTCCGCCTTGAGCTTCGTGATGATGTCGTGCACGGACTCGATGCTCTGGATCTCCGGCAGGCGCTCGCCCGTGAAGACGAGGCCCGTCTCCGTGTCGCCCTGCTGGGCGCGGATCAGCGAGCGGATGATGCAGAAATTATGCTTGCACGCCTTGAGGCACGCGTCGCATTTCTTCGGCGGCACCGGCCCTTCAAGGACAGCCGCCGAGAACGGCGTGCGCACGGCGCGGCCGGGCAGCCCGACGGGGCTGTGGATGACGACGACGTCCTCCGGCTTTGATTTCAGATAATATTCTTTCAGCGTCGGTGCGCCATTTGATTCGAGGCTCGCCGCGAAGCGGGAACCCATCTGGACGCCGTTCGCGCCCATTTTTATGAGATCAACGATGTCCTGGCCCGAGAGCACGCCGCCGGCCGCGATGACCGGGATCTTGACGGCCGCGCGGATGTCGGGGATGAGCTCGCGCACGGAGTGCGTCGTCCCGAGATGGCCGCCGGCCTCTTTGCCCTCGACGACGATGGCCGTCGCGCCAAGACGTTCAGAGATTTTCGCGAGTTTCACGGACGAGACGATCGGGACGATCGGCGTGCCCGACTCTTTGCCGTAGCCGAACATGTCACGGGAAAAGCCAGCGCCGGCGACGATGAGGTCGATGCCTGCGTCGATGGCCGTCTTGCAGACACCTGCGAAATCGCGGGCTGCCACCATGATATTGATGCCGATGATGCCGTTCGTCAGTGACCGTGCGAGCTGGATCTCGTAGCGAAGCTCCGCATGGCTCATGCCGGAAGCGGCGATGAGGCCGATGCCGCCTTCATTGGCGACAGCAGCGGCGAGGCGGGCCGTCGACAGGCGGATGGCCATGCCTCCCTGCACGATCGGGGTCTTGGCGACCTTCGTGCCGATTTTCAGTTCCGGAAGCTTCAAGGTTACTCCTCCCATTCAATTCTTTCCTTTAGAAAATCCCGCGAAGAATCTTCACGGGATTTCAAAAAGGAAAGACGCTCTAACTTATTTGTTCTGCTCGATATAGGTGACAACGTCCTGCACCGTCTTGATCTTTTCTGCGGCCTCATCCGGAATCTCGATGTTGAATTCCTCTTCAAAAGCCATGATCAGCTCGACAATGTCGAGGGAGTCAGCGCCGAGGTCATCGATGAACGTCGATTCGATGGAAACCTCATCCGGCTCCACACCGAGCTGCTCAACGACGATGTCGCGAACCTTCTCGAAGGTCTTGTCTGCATCTGCCATGTCTTTCACCTCCTTATCTTGGTGTCCTTATATAGTTATATCACATAACCATGCCGCCGTCTACCTTGACGACCTGGCCAGTAACGTAGGAAGCGAGATCGGACGCGAGGAAACCGACGACATTCGCGACGTCCTCGGGCTCGCCCATGCGCTTCAAGGGGATGGCGGAGAGCGTGGCTTCTTTCGCCTTGTCCGTCATCGCGGCCGTCATGTCCGTCGCGATGAAGCCCGGCGCCACGGCGTTGACCGTGATGCCGCGGGCAGCGAATTCTTTCGCGCAGGCTTTCGTGAAGCCGATGACGCCGGCTTTCGCCGCCGCGTAGTTCGCCTGGCCCGCATTGCCCATGATGCCGACGACGGAGGCCATGTTCACGATGCGGCCCGCGCGTTTTTTCATCATGAGTTTCGACACGGCCTTCGTGACATGGAACATGCCTTTGAGGTTCGTATCGAGGACGGCGTCGAAGTCTTCCTCTTTCATGCGCATGAGGAGGCCGTCGCGCGTGATACCGGCATTGTTGACGAGGATGTCGATGCCGCCGAACTTCTCCACGACAGCTTTGACCATCTCATCAACCGCTGCCGCATCCGAGACATCCGCCTGGAAGATCTCGGCCTTGCCGCCAACCGCCTCGATCGCGGCTTTCGTTTCCTCTGCTTTCGCCGTGTTGCCGGCGTAGTTGATCGCGACCTGCGCGCCCATGCCAGCGAGGCAGAGAGCGATGGCGCGACCGATGCCGCGGGATGCGCCCGTGACGAGCGCCGTCTTCCCATCTAAATGCATATTAGCGAACCTCCTTGAAATAGTCAAGGGTTTTTTGGAGCGTTTCGAGATTTTCGACGTTCATGCTCGTGAGGCTGCGGTCGATGCGCTTGTTGAAACCGCAGAGCGTCTTGCCCGGGCCCGCTTCGACGAACGTGTCCGCACCGAAGTCCTGCATGGCTTTGACGCAGGCGATCCACTTCACCGGATGGTCGGCCTGCGCGACGAGGTTCGCCTTGATCTCGTCCGCCTTCTGCTCGATCGCGCCCGTGTAGTTCGAGACGACGGGAATCTTCGCATCGCGGATCTCAACCTTGTCGAGCTCGGCGGCGAGCTTCACGGCTGCCGGCTGCATGAGCGTGGAGTGGAACGGCGCCGAGACCGGCAGGATGACGGCTTTCTTCGCGCCCGCGGCCTTCAGCGTCTCGACCGCTGCCTCGACGCCTTTCGTCGAACCGGCGATGACCGTCTGGCCCGGGCAGTTGAAGTTGACGGGCTGCACGACGCCCGCTTCTTTTTCTGCTTTCGCGCAAGCATCGGCAATCACGTCGTCGCCGAGGCCGATGATGGCCGCCATGCCGCCTTCGCCGACGGGGACAGCTTCCTGCATATACTGGCCGCGTTTGTGCACGAGCGAAACGGCATCTTGGAAATTCAGGACATCCGCCGCGACGAGCGCCGAGTATTCGCCGAGGCTATGGCCGCCGACGATCTGGGGCTCGATGCCGTGCTCTTTGAGAATGGCATACGAGATGACGCTCATCGTCAGGATGGCCGGCTGCGTGTTCGCCGTGAGCTTCAAGTCTTCGGCCGGGCCTTCGAAGCACATCTGCTGGATGGAGTAGCCGAGCGCCTCGTCCGCCTCTTTGAACAGGCGTTTTGCGACGTCATACTTTTCGCAGAAATCTTTGCCCATGCCAACGGCCTGTGCGCCCTGGCCCGGGAATACGAATGCAAGTTTGTTCAACGTGATAACCTCTCTTTCCGAAATGGTTCCCCAAATTTTATTTCATTCGGTTCTATTGTAGAAAATTTTATTTCAGATCCTGCTGGATCGTGGTAATCGTGGACGGGAGGCCCGCGACGATGTCGTCGATGATCTTCTGCACGGGCTTGATGTCATCCAGCATACCGGAGATTTCGCCGATCATGACGGAGCCATTCTGCACGTCGCCTTCATGCGTCGCGCGATGGAGCGAGCCGACGCCGAGTGCTTCGAGTTCTTCGGCTGGTGCGCCATTCGCTTCCATTTCCAGATACTTGCGCGTCAGCTTGTTGTGGATGACGCGCGCCGGATGGCCGAGCGTGCGGCCCGTGACGACGGTCGCGCGGTCTTTCGCCTTCAGCACCATGTCCTTGTAGTTCGGATGCGCGATGCATTCCTCGCTCATGACAAAGCGCGAGCCCATCTGCACGGCTTTTGCGCCGAGCGCGAACGCGGCCGCGACGCCGCGCGAATCCGCGATGCCGCCCGCTGCGATGACCGGCACGTCGACGGCGTCGACGACCTGCGGCACGAGCGCCATCGTCGTGATCTCGCCGATGTGACCACCGGACTCCATACCCTCAGCGATGACGGCATCCGCGCCGGAGCGCACGAGGCGCTTCGCGAGCGCGACGGACGCGACGACGGGGATGACTTTCGAGCCGATTTCCTTGAGCTCCGGCACGTACTCGCCCGGATTGCCCGCGCCCGTCGTGACGACGGGGACTTTTTCCTCGAGCACGACCTGCATGACTTCCTTGACATACGGGCTCATGAGCATGACGTTGACGCCGAACGGCTTCTTCGTCCAGCCCTTGCACTTCTGGATTTCCGCGCGCAGGACCTCGGGAGGCATATGGCCTGCGCCGATGATGCCGAGGCCGCCGGCGTTCGAGACGGCGGACGCGAGTTCTGCCGTGCCGATCCAGGCCATGCCGCCCTGGAAAATCGGGTATTTGATGCCCAGCAGGTTGCAGATCACGTTGTTTTCAAACATAAAAGAATAAATCCTCCTTCGCCGACGGACCACCGTCAAACATGATGGACTCACACACTCTTTTCGCCCGCAGCCTGAAGCGCTTCCTCTTTCGTCAGAGCATCGCGGATATGTGCAAGGACGTCCCCTTTGACATAGTCATTGGCCACGCCGATGGCACTGCAGATGGATTTGGCATTCGATGAACCATGGCTGATAATGACACAGCCATTCACGCCGAGGAGCGGCGCGCCGCCGTACTCCGTCGGATCGAGGCGCTTGCCGAGTTTCTTGAGCGTCGGCATGAGGAGCAGCGCTCCGAGCTTTGCGAGGATGCCGCCGTTCTTGATGGCGTCCTTGATGAGCTTCAGGATGGTTTTCGCCAAACCCTCTGCAAATTTTAGCACAACGTTGCCAACAAATCCATCACAAATTATGACGTCGAACGTTCCTTTCGGCACGTCGCGCCCTTCGGCGTTGCCCGCGAAGTTGATCGTCGTCATGGTTTTGAGGAGCTGGTACGTCGCTTTCACCTGCTCGTTGCCCTTCGTCTCTTCCTCGCCGATGTTCAGGAGGCCGACGCGCGGCGACGCGATGTGGAACACGCCTTTCGCATAGAGCGAGCCCATCATGGCCGCCTGCACGAGGTGCTCCGGCTTCGAGTCGACGTTCGCGCCCGAATCCATCAGGAGCGTCACGCCGCCTTTCGCCGTCGGCATCGGCGTCGCGATCGTCGGCCGCCCGATGCCCTTGATGCGGCGGAGGATGAGCTGCGCCGCCGTGACGGCCGCGCCCGTCGAGCCGGCGGAAAGCACGCAGTCGCACACGCCGTCTTTCACGAGGCGCGTCGCGACGACGACGGACGCGTCTTTCTTCGTGCGCACGGCGTCCGCCGGATGCTCGCCCATCTCGATGACTTCGCTCGCGTGATGGATCGTGATGCCAAGCTTTTCCCAGCCCGGCTCTTTTTCGAGCACCTTGCGGATTTTTCCTTCATCGCCGACGAGGACGATCTCGCATCCATATTTCTTCGCGGCGCGCACGGCGCCAAACACGATTTCGAGCGGCGCGTAGTCGCCTCCCATCGCATCGACTGCGATCTTCATGCCTTGGCCCCCTTCTTTTCTTCGCCCCACGACACCATGATGAACTTCGCGCGGAAGACTTCGCGTTCCTCATTGCGCGTCTTGACCCAGACGAAATATTTGTTGCCGCGCACGCGGACGATCTCCGCTTTCGCGATGAGCTTTTCGCCGACATGCACCGGCACTTTGTATTTCACGTTCGCGATGCCCGTGACGGCCATCGGCGCGTCGATGATGGCGAGCGCGAGCGAATTGGCTTGCGAGAACATATAATGGCCTTTCGCGATCTGCGTCCGCTGGAAGACCATGTCCTCCGTCACGCGCAAGAGCGAGATGCCGGAGCGGCCGAGCTCGAGGTCGATGAGCTCGCCGACGACTTCGCCGCTCTGGATCGATTTCACCTTGTTCTGCGCCGTCTCCGCCATCTTGCGGATGCGGCCCCGCAGCTCCGGGATGCCGAGCTCGAGGCGGTCGAGGCGGATCGTCTGCACGCTGACCGCGAGCTCTTTTGCAAGCTCTTCATCCGTCAGAAACGGTTTCTCTTTCACCTTTGCAACGAGGAGCTCCTGCCGCTCCTTCTTCTTCACCCGTGCCAACGTTTGCCACCTCGCTTCCCGATGCGTTCCTAAGAATGCATCTTGTCGCTAACTTTTAAGACCTGTTTCTATCACCTGTCATAACGGTGACTATTATAGCGGCTTTGTTTTCAAAATGCAACAAGAAAATTTCACTTTTTGGAATTCCGTCCGAAGTGCTGTTTCAATCCGACGCAACAAGCGACACAGACAAAAAAGAGGCAGGATGCAAAATCATCCTGCCCCGGCTGTCCCATTCAAAGGAATCATACCAAAATCCGCCCGCGACATCATCAATACGCAAGCCCGTTCTCCTTTGCAATGCGGATGACTTCGTCGATCGGCGTATCCGTATCTTCCGCGATCACGGCATAATCTTCCTTGCGCTTCAACTGGCGCTTGATAATCTTCACCGTCGTCTCCGCGACGCCTTGCGCAATTCCCTGGGCAATCCCCCGCGTGACTCCTTCTTCAACGCCTTTAGCCTTAATCTCTTCCATAATGCTGCACATCGTACTCACCCCATTTTCCGATGAACCATCACTTTCTCTATGCGCATCGCCTCCGTTTATTTCATTGTACAAAGATTCCGCAAAAATAACAAGAGTGCTCTTGTAAAAGTACGTGTCACGCCCGCTCAAACCGCGGCCGCAACCAGAGATAGCATACCACGCAGACGACGATCGACACGACCGACCCCGTCGCGGTCGCAAGGCCCATCGGGAGCAGCGTCTGCGGGAATGTCGTCGAGGCGAGGTAGGCGAGCGGGATGCGGGCGCATGTGATAGAGAGGACGTTGTGGCTGAACGAGATCTCCGATCGGCCGTACGCGCAGAAATAGCCGCTGAAGCAGAAATGCACGCCCGCGAAGATGCAGTCGATGACGTAGCCGTGGAAATAATCGGCGCCGGCGAGGATGACGCCCGCATCGCTCGTGAAGAGCGCGAGCACGTCCTCCGCCGTGAACTGCACGAGGATGGAAATGACGACGCCGAAGCTCACGGCGATGCCGAGCGCATAGCGGAGCGTCTGCCGCACGCGCGCATGCGCGCCCGCACCGACGTTCTGCGCGCCGAGCGCTGAAACCGTGGAGAGCATGGATGACGGCACGAGGAACAGGAAGCTGATGACTTTTTCCACGATGCCGACGGCCGCCGCGTCCGTGAGGCCGCGCATGTTCGCGATGACGGTGATGACGAGGAACGAAATCTGGATGAAGCCGTCCTGCAGCGCGATCGGCACGCCGATGCGCAGGATGTCCCGCAGCATCGAGCGGTCGGGCGCAAAATCGTGGCGCGTGACGTCGATGCCCGTACCACCGTGACGGATGTAGACGAGCGAGATGACGACGCTGACGCCCTGTGCGATGACCGTCGCGATGGCCGCGCCCTCCGGCCCCATGCCAAGGCCTCCGAGGAACGCGTAGTCGAGCGCGATGTTCAGCACGCAGGCGACAGCGATGAAATACATCGGGCTGCGCGTGTCGCCAAGACCTCGGAAAATGGACGCGATGATGTTATAAGCCGTGATGAGCGGGATGCCGAGCGCGCAGTAATAGAGATAGTCGCTCGTGCCCCGGGCCGCTTCTTCCGGCGTCGACATGATGGCGACGATATGCGGCAGCAGGACCACCATGATGGCCGCGAGCGCGATAGACACGCCTAGGAACAACGTGACCGTGTTGCCGATGGAGCGCGCGGCGCTCATCTTGTCCCGCGCACCAACCGAGCGCGCGATCGTGATCGTCGTGCCCATCGCGAGGCCGACGATGATGACCGTGACCATGTGCATGACCTGGCTGCCGATCGACACGGCCGTGATGCTCGCCGCGCCCTGGAACTGGCCGATGATGAAGAGGTCGGCCATGCCGTAGAGCGTCTGCAGGAAATACGAGATGAGATAGGGGATGGAAAACACGAGGATGTTTTTCCCAATGCTGCCTTTCGTGAGATCTCTTGCCAACAAATCTCCTCCAATCCTCTTGGTTTCATAAAATCATACACAAAAAAGAGGCGGGATACAAATCATCCTGCCTCTCTTGGTTGCTTTGTTCATAAAGCATATGTGAACGCGCCAGATTACTCCGCTGCTTTCACAACTTCTTTGCCATCATAGTAACCGCACTCCGGGCAAACGTGATGCGGCATCTTCGGCTCGTGGCACTGCGGGCACGCGACGAAGCCAGGGGCCTCGAGTTTCCAGTTCGCGCGGCGCGAATCGCGGCGGGCCTTCGACATTTTGCGCTTAGGTACTGCCATCTCGGATACACCTCCTTAAAAGGAATCAATCGTTGTCCTGCGTGATAAAATCTTGTAATGCTGCCAGCCTCGGATCCGGGACGAACCGCTCACAGCCGCAATCGCCGTGGTTGAGGTTCGCGCCGCAGACGGGACAGAGCCCTTTGCAGTCGGGCTTGCAGATATTGCTGAGCGGCTGCGCCGCGAGGAGCGTATCGCGCACGAGCGCGTCCAGCTCAATCGTGTCGCCTTCCATGGAATTCGCTTCGTCCTCCGGTGCTGCGCCCGCGCGGAAAACTTCCGCGAACGCATGCTCCTGCGCTTCCGTGCAGTCCTCGAGGCAACGGTCGCAGACAAAATGCTTCGTCGCACGGATCACGCCTGTGACACGGTAGCCCGTGCCCGTATTTGTGACGGTGCCCGTGACCTCGATAGGACCTTGGAAGGAATAATCAGCCGCCGTGGCATCGATATCCGTCGCGGCGGTCGTGAACGAAAACGGAATCCCGTTTCCGAGTCCGGCTTGTAGTTCAGCAATATGAATGTGCATTAGCATCAACTCCAACAATTATAGCGACTGCCCATAGGTTTGTCAAGGAAAATACCTTGCGCGGCGAGGGAATTTTTCAACGTGCGGACGTGCCAGAAACGACAGCGGATTTTCATGCATCGCCGAGGCGGAACTGGATTTCCTGGAGCGCTGCATCGTGCACGCGCTTCCACGGCACGTCATGTTCTTCCGCACATTTCCGGCAATCTTCGAACTCCGGCTGGATGTTCACGATCTCGCCTTCGTACGCTGCGATCTTCACGCGCACCGTGCCGTACTTCGTCTCCGCATTTGCCATGCGGCGGTCGCACGCGATGCGTTCATCGACGCGCGTGACGCGCAGGCCGATCGTCGTCGTCTCGCGGAAGAGGATTTTGACGCAAGCATCTTTCGTCTCGCCTGTCACGAGCACGGAAAGCTCGGCTGCTGGTCGCGTTTTCTTCATATAAATTGGCGTGATCCAGACGTCGAGCGCACCGGCCGCGAGCAGCAGGTCAAAGACGTAGCCATAAATTTGCGGATTCATGTCGTCGATATTCGCTGCGAGGACGTATTTCTCGTCGTTCACGGTTTTTTCCACGGTTTCGCCAAAGTACAAACGCAACACGTTCGGCCAGTCTTCCGCGTCGAAGGAACCTGCGCCATAGCCGATGGACGTCGATTGGAAATTTTCGGGGAGCGCCGTTGCGAGCGTAGACAATGCCAAGACGACAGCTGCGCCCGTCGGCGTCGTGAGCTCGCGCTGCGGCCCTTTCGCGTACGTCGGCCAGTCCATCGTGAGCTCGGCGACGGCCGGCACCGGCACGGGCATCATGCCATGCGCACAGCGCACGAAGCCGCTGCCGACATTGAGCGCGCCTGCATAGACCTGCTCGACGCCGAGCGCGTCGAGACAAATCGCCGTGCCGCAGATGTCCACGATGGAATCCGCCGCGCCGACTTCATGAAACGTCACGTTATCCTTCGCGAGGCCATGCACCGCGCCCTCAGCCTCGGCGAGCACATCAAAAATTTCGAGTGCTTTCGCCTTCGCGCCCGCTGTGAGCTCCGAGCCCTCGATCATCATGCGGATGTCAGCCATCGTGCGGTGCGGATGCGTGTGATGGTGTTCTTCCTCGTGCGGTTCTCCTTCCGGCTCTGGCGCACGCATATCACCGTAGAAGCCGAGATGATGATCGGGATGGAACGTATGCGCATGTTCCTGCAACAACTGCTGCGCTGCATCCTTTGGTTGCGCAGAATGCTCGCCTGCCAGCGCGACATCCACATACACCGCCGAGATGCCCGCTTTTTTGACGGGCGTGACCGTCAGCGTGCATTCCTGCAGCACGGGCAGCTTCGCGAGTTCTTTCCGCAAGAGCTGCTCCGGCATGCCCGCCGCGAGGAACGCGCCGAGAAGCATATTGCCGCTGATGCCGGAAAACGCATCAAGATAAATCGCTTTTGCCATAAGTTCCTCCGATCAATGCAGCCGGTTGATCTTGCTCGCGAGCACGCCGGCGCCGAAGCCGTTGTCGATGTTCACGACGGAGACACCGGCCGCGCAGCTTGCGAGCATGGAGAGGAGCGCCGTCACGCCGTGGAGCGCCGCACCGTAGCCAACGCTCGTCGGCACGGCGATGACCGGTGCGCTGGCGAGGCCGCCGACGACGGACGCGAGCGCGCCTTCCATGCCTGCGATGCAGATGATAACGCGCGCCCGGCGAATGGCGTCCTCATGCGCCGCGAGGCGGTGGATGCCCGCCACGCCGCAATCGCAAATCGTCTGCACGCGGTTGCCGTAGAGCTCGGCAACGAGCCGTGCCTCGGCCGCCACGGGGATGTCGCTCGTGCCGGCGGTCAGGATCAAAATCGCATGATCATCATCCTCGGGCGGCGCGCCTATGGGTCTGGCGCGACGCACGAAAATCGCTCGCGCTTCCGCATCGTACTCGGCTTCTGGGAGTTCTTGCCGGACGAACTCGTATTGTTCGCGGCTCGCCCGCGTCGCGAGCAGGCTGCCGTCGCTTGCGTCTTTCAAGGACAGCAGGATGGCGCGCACTTGTTCTTTCGTCTTCCCCGCCGCATAGACGACCTCGGGAAAGCCCTGCCGCGCTTCGCGGCTGTGGTCGACATGGGCAAAGCCGAGGTCCTCGAACGCGGCTTTGGAGAGACGAGAAGCGGCATCCTCTTGCGTGATGCCGCCCTCTTTGTACGCCTCGAGGAGGCGCAAAATATCTTCTTTCGTCATATCACTGCTGTGGGGCTGCTCCATTCGGCACAACGGCGCCTGCCGGCTGTGCCGTGGCCTCCGGCGCCGGCTGCGGGGCCGGCTGGGCGACGGGCACATCCTCGATTGGCAGGTCATCTGCCGCCGACGCTTCGGCCGCGCTACGGTTCATCTGCTCTTTCGCCTGCTGGAGCGCCGCCCGCGCCTGATCGACGCTCGTCACGGACTGCTGGAAATAATCAACGGACTGCTGGGCGAACTGCTGGAGGTAATTCACAGACTCCTGCACGGACTTCGCCGTATCGGCGACATGCGCGATCAACTGGTCAAACACCTGGTTCGCATACGCATCTGTCGCATCGCGGCGCTCTTTGAGCTCCGCTTTCGTGCGTTCGAGCACGTCGCGGCGCTGCTTCTGCGCCTGCTCGACGAGCACGCGCGCTTTTTCCTCCGACTGCTTCTGGATCTCGCGCGCCTTCGCCGTGGCCTCCGTCACGATCGTCTCCTTCGAAACGAGGTCAGCCGCGTAGTCCTTTGCCTTCTCGATGATGGCATCGGCCTGGCGATGCGCTTCCTCGATGATCTGCGCCTCATTCGCCATGATTTCCTGGGCATGGTCGAGCTCGAGCGGCAGATCCTGGCGCAGTTCCTCGACGAGATGGATGAGATCATTCTCATCGATCATGCTCTTGCCCGTCAGCGGCACGTGCGACGCGTTGACGACGAGGTTCTCGACCTCGCCGAGCGTTCTCTCGACGCGCGACGTCGCCTTGCGCGTCGCCGCATTCGTCGCGTTCGCCGTACGCTTTGCCAATTGTTTCTTCGAAGACATATCATCAACCTCTTTTTATCTATCAAAACATCAGATGGATGGAAACATCATGAATTTTTATCTGCGGCCATCCGCGCATTGACCGCCGCTTCGACGCAGGCCGGCACGAGGCCGTGCACGTCGCCGTGGAACGCCGCGAGCTCGCGGATGCCCGACGAACTCACGAACGAATACGCGGGGTTCGTCAAGAGAAACACCGTCTCGACAGACGCGTCGAGATGATGGAGCATATGCGCCTCATTTTCCTCATACTCGAGATCCTTGACGGAGCGCACGCCGCGCACGATGATCTGCGCGCCGATTTCTTTCATATAATCGGTCAGCAAGCCGGAGAATGCATCGACGCGGACATTGGAAAGGTGCGCCGTCGCTTCTTCGAGGAAGTGCCGCCGCTCGTCAATGGAAAAGTAATCCTTTTTGCGCACATTGTGGAACACGCAGACGACGAGCTCGTCAAACATGCGGCTCGCGCGCTCAAAGATATCGACATGGCCGATCGTCACGGGATCGAAGCTCCCGGAGCAGACAGCGATGCGATGGCTCATCTCGTTTCCTCCCCGACATAGCTCTTGCGCTGGAAAAAACTCACCTGCGTCGTCTTGCCATAGCGCCGATGATCGACGCGCACGAGGGACGCAAGCTCCGGCACGTCGTCCTCATCCCCGCCGTGCTCGACGACGAGGATCGCGTCCTCCGCGAGAAGCGTCGTCGTGTCAAAAATAGACAACGCGCGCTCCCAGAGGCCCTTGTGATACGGCGGATCGCAAAACACGAGGTCGAACGTGCGGCCTTGTCGCGTGAGCCGCGCAAGGCTCGCGAACGCATCGCCTGCCACGACTTCCGCATCTCGCTCGAAGTGGCAATGTGCCACATTTTCCCGCACGATCTCCGCCGTTGATTGATCGAGGAAAACGGCGTGCTTCGCGCCGCGCGAGAGCGCCTCGAGCCCGAGGCTGCCCGTGCCGGCGAAGACGTCGAGCACCGTGCGCCCCGCGACCATCGAGCCGAGGATGCTGTAGAGCGACTCCTTGACGCGGTCGGACGTTGGCCGCGTGACGGCCATGCCTTTCGGCGCTTTGAGCCTCGCCCCGCGCGCCCGTCCCGTGATGATGCGCATCGCGCCCGCTCCCCTCGCAAAAATTCCAATCGCAACCTATTCTATCATACTTTCGCGGTTTCGTGAATACAGTCCGCTTGAAACTTTCCACAGGTCATGATATGTTTTAGGAAAACACACGAAAGGATTCCGCCATGAAACGATGTCTCCGCGCAGCCCTGTTCGTCATCATCGTCGCTGCCGCGCTTTTCTTCTATCATTTCGCGTTGCACCCTGCCATCCAACGAACGCCCGTCTCGCCCGTCCGCACGCTTTCCTCCCGCGTGCTGCTCGTGCCGCTCGACAGCCGCCCGCCATGCCGGCAGCACGTCGTCGATCTCGGCCGCATCGGCGGCCTCGATGTCGTGACGCCGCCAAGCGCGTGCATGGACTACTACTCGCAGCCCGGTGACACAAACGCTATGCGCGCCTGGCTCATGAATGAAGCGCACCCGGGTGACGCCGTCATCCTCTCTATCGACCAGCTGCTCTACGGCGGCCTGCTCGCCGCACGTGAAGGACAAGCGCCAGAGGAAAAACAAACATCGCTCATTGCATTCCTGCAATCCTTCCACGCCGCGCACCCGGACATCCCCATCTACGCCTTCTCCATCCTGCCGCGCCTCACGCCGCAGGACACGATCGATGGATATGACGAACGCCGCGCACTCATCGCCTACTCGCGCCTCGTCGGCAAAAAAGCCGCGGGGCTCACGATTGATGAAGACGAACTCGCGCAACTGCGCGCCAAAATTTCCGACAAGAGCCTCGCGACGTACGAAATGCACTTCCGCGAAAACGGCGCGCTCAATGAAAAGCTCGTAAAGCTCACGAAAGACGGCACGCTCACGCGCCTCGTGCTCGGCCAGGATGATGGCGAGCCATACGGCATCCCGAACATCGAAAAATTTTCCATCCAAGCCACGATCGCCTCGCTCGGCCTCACGGAACAACAGTGCTTCCTCACGCACGGCGCGGACGAGATCGCGCAGACATTGCTCGCATCCTACCTTTGCGAACGTGCGAATTACCATCCGCGCGTCTATGTAGTATCAACTGATCCCAAGGCAAAGACGCGCGTCATGCCCTATATGGCCGTGGACTGTGCGACCGTCGCCGAAGAAAAAATCCGGCTGCTCGGCGGCACGGTTGCAACATCCAAAGAAGATGCCGACCTCACGCTCTTCCTCTCGGCAAACGACAGCGACGAAGGCGCGCTTGACATGCGGCAAGCGGCTATCGATGCGCTTTGTTCTTACGTTCAAGCGAAGGACAGCACGTCTTCCGCAGACAGCCAAACGAGCGCAGGAATGGCAACCGCGCAAGCCATTGCGCCTTTCACGGACAAGCAAACGCCCGTCGCCCTCGTCGATCTCAGCAAGCACTTCGATGCTGCAGAGCCTTTGCTGCCGCTGCTCCTCGACCGTGACTTCCCCATCACGCGCCTCGCCGCCTATGCTGGCTGGAACACGACGAGCAACGCCATCGGCACGGCACTCGCCGCCGCAGCCATCCGCGAAGCGAGCTCCCGTCAGCCCCTGAATGCCGACGAAGCCCGCGCCCTCGCAGCCGAATCCGCACGCTTCCTCCAAAACCGCGTGCTCGAAGACTACTTCTACCTCAAAGCTGACATCGATCCTTTGAACCATGCGCTGAAAAAAGCAGGCTACACGAATACGTCCGACCTCGACCTCGAGCACAACCACCGCTGGGCGACGCAGATGCTCCAGCAAAAACTCGCACAGCAAACCATGATTTACAAGCACACGAAATCCCTCCGCGCCCCGTTCTCCGTGCCGCAGACAGGAGAACAACTCGCCATCTACGACCTCCACACCGACGCAAGCTTCCCGTGGCCCAGGACGTTTGAAATCTATCTCGAAACACAGCCGTACTTCGCGCTCGTGAAATAAGACGCCAAGAAAAATTTGCCTGCGTGACGAAATTTTTCTTGACAAACACGCTCTCCGTCGCTATACTATTTTTTGTCGATAAGACACAGGGGCATCGCCAAGTTGGTAAGGCACGGGATTCTGAATCCCGCATTCGTAGGTTCGAGTCCTGCTGCCCCTGCCATATGAAAGAGTAGCGGCTATCGCAATTCGCTTGCGGTAGTCGCTTTTTGTTATCGACTTTTCTTTTCTATTTCGCTATAATAATACTTGTAGAAGGAGTGTGAGAATTATGCCAGCAATTTCCATGTTCTTCGGAATCATCATCCGTATGTATAATAATGGCGAGCATAATCCACCGCATTTTCATGCATCTTATCAAGGCCATTACGCGACATTCAACCTCGATGGAGAACTGACGGAAGGCGATATGCCGAGGAAGCAGCGGAAGCTCATCGCTGCATGGGCCGAAATTCATCATGATGAGCTCGCAGCGAATTGGGAACTCGCCATTTCGGAACAGCCACTCTATCATATTGATCCCTTGCGTTGACAAGAAAGAACGGTGGTCTCAATGAAAACGCCAAATTGGGTCGTGAAGACTGCGACTGCAGCTCCAGACTATACCCTTCACTTAACATTCGCTGACGGCAAACAAGGCATTTATGACGCACGTCCTTTGCTGGAAAAACCGTTGTTCGCTAAACTCAAAAGCCTGCCATTCTTCCTGAATGCAAAGGCAGAAGACGGGACCGTCGTCTGGGACGATGACATCGACATCGCGCCAGAGCATCTCTATGATTGCAGCATTCCCTGCTGATTTCGCCCAGACCACAAAGGCTCGCCAAGCAGTAATCTTGGTGAGCCTTTTCTATTACTTCATCATATTAAGTGAATATTCATCATATTTTCTCTGCACTTTCTTCGCTTTTCAGAGAGAAGGATCGATCTTCACATCAACGCGGAGCGGCGCATCCCTTCGTTTGCGAACGACGCATCCCATCGAAAGGCCGCTCGGCTTGTCGTCATTCACGAGGATGCGTTCGCCTGTTGGCAAACCGAAGAGGATTGTGTCGTAGCGGATACCGCTTTCCTGCAGGAATCGTTCCGTTTCCTCCCTGTTGGATTCTGGGCGTGCAGTCAGAAGAACGACAACGTCTTCAGGGGACAGCTGCGAGAAGAATTCCTCAACACCGGGCAATAAAACATCCCCGCCTTCCTTGTAGCCGTTATGTTTCACAAGCGTCCCATCAATATCCAACAGCCACGTCTTCGGCAATGTTGAAAGCGTCAGTTCCATTCCTTGCTCCTCTCCATAACGCGTTCTGCAATGGTCGCCGCAATCGTCTTGTTTTCCAATGCATCTGTCGAGAGAACGAGATCGGATGCATCTACATTCTTTTTCCAGAGCCGGTCTTCATAGCGATGCATATCCTTTATGGTCTGTTCCATGAACTTCATGCCATAGTCCTGCATCATCTCCATGCGCCATTTCCACCGCATGACATCCTCATAAAGATAAGGATCACGCGCATTCGGCCACACCATCGTCACGGAAAGATGCTCTGCCGTCGCAAACGTGCAGCAGATTTCCGCCATCCCCGTTGAAATACTCACGATATGACCGCACCAAGAGGCGAGCGCAATGGTCTCCCAAAGAGGCAGAAAGACATTCTTCGCGCCTGGAATCTGCACGTTCCCATTGACGACCGCCGTCATGCCCCGTTTGGCAAGCGACTCCACCAGTTCCTGCCAAAACTCCGGATGTGCTGCGTAAAATCCTGCAAAATTGTACCCGTCAGGAAAGAGAAGGACGCTCTGGCCTCTGGAAAGTCCCAGATCCCTTGCCGTCCTCTCCGCCGTTCGTGCTTCTTCTCCAAAGGATTTTGGCGTCACGATCGGCATAGGCAGGGATTCCGAAAGGCCAAGAAACTGCGGGATTTCTTCCAAGAATGTCCACGCCTTCGTCCTGCCCTCGAGCGGCAGGAAATGTACGGCGAGGAAGTTTTTCCATGGATGCCCGTCCCTCCGTCGTGTCGCCATATACGTATAAAGCGCCGGCGACACCAAGGCGACAGCGTCGGCATCCGGACATTTCGAAAACAGCGCCGCCCGGGATTTCTGGTAGCAAACGAGCAGGCACTTTTTCCCGATGGTCTCCCTGTAAGCGTGAAGCCATGAAAAAAGCACCGAGCACTCTCCCAAGCCCTGATGAACCAGCAGGATCTCATGCGTCTCCTCTGGGAAGCGCGCGAGCAAGCCCTGCAAAATTTGTTCGCAAGACGATTGCTGAGCAGTTTCTTCTGGCAAGAGCTCCATGTCTTGGAATCCGTCATCTTGCGGGCCGAAGATGGGAAGGCCGCGACGGAATGCCGCATCCAGCAACGGAAGCTCTTCTGGATTCCGCCCGATGATGTACGCATCGACGGTTTCCATGATCTTCGCTGCGTCCAGGCGGTTCCGCAAGACATGGAGGACGCGTCCGACCTTCAGCGGGTATCCGTACATCCACCGCCGGAAATATGTTTGGATATCAGCTTCTTGTTCCCAGACGAGGATGAGTTCCACTTGCGAAAAAACAGCTTTTTCCACAAACGCCGCCATGACCTTCTCAAGAAGCGCTTCCTCTTCCGGAAGGTGCGGCATCATCAAATATCTCCGGCTCATTTCATTCCTCCATTTCGAGCGCTTCTTCCAAAAGCGACAGTCCTTGATAGAACGCGCCGCAAATGGAGTCATAATCTTCCCATGCATAGGTCGTCAACGACAGCCAGGTGAGCGCGAGCAAAAGTTTCATCTGCGGGCGCGTCACATCGCCATCGAGCAACTGGAAAAACACATCTTCCATGTCCTCCCAATTATTGGAAGCAATCTGCAGTTCCACGGAATCTTCGCGGATGTCAAGCGAAAAACGCTTCAAATTGAACTGGTCATAGTTGCTCACGAGCGAATAATAGAGCTTGACCCAGTCATAAGCCGCATCGCCATAGATTTCCGTCGTTCCGAAATAGCCGCGCGGATCGATGAGCACCGGTTCTGTATCATGACGCAGCATCATATTGCTGAACGTCGGATCGCCGTGCAAAAAAAACGAACGCATCCGGCCGATAGTGCATCACCTGCTTTTCCACTGCATCCTGATGATAAAAGATGTTCCGACAACGCTTCCCATTGATGATGGCCGATGCATCATTTGCAAACGGCACAAGATCGCGCACCTTTGCCAGGCGGTCGTATGTCTTGTCGAGATACGCTTGCCGGAAGCTCGCCTCGTCATACGGCATGCTGCCGAGCGTATGCAAGGATTTCAAGCAAGTGATGATCTCCGTCAAAATCTGTTTTTTCCGGAACTTCGGCAAATACGAATATTCATAGACATTCTTGCCATCGATCCATTCCATCTCGAGCGGTTCATATCCGTAGATGTGCGGAAGATTCTTGAATGTCGAGCCGGCGAGCTTCCGATACCAATTGGATTCCCGCTTGCCGAGCGCGATGCCTTGCGCATCAATGCCCATCTTGCAAACGCGGTCGCCCCGGACTTCCAAACGATTGAACGGGCGCCATTTCATGCGAGGCAACTTCTCCCAGTCGCTATAATGTCCATATTCCCGTGCACCCATGAGTTTCATTTCTTGAAAGGCATGCCCTTGCTCCGCCAGATAACGGACGAACTCTCCTTCGGCAGGCAATCCGGCGAGGCGCTCTTTCTCTTGAAACAAAAACGCGCCCGCCACGCCATGCATGCTGCTTCGTTCCTCTGCAAAATGTCCTTCTTCAAATTTCCACCGGCAGGAAAAGCCGTCCGCAATGCCGATGTAATCTGCATCTGCATCAGGCATCTGCCAGTCTTTGGAAAGAATCAGGTCGCACCAGATCAGGAAGAACGGCGTATGCGACGGCACGCGCTGCAAGGCTTCGCCAAGCCCCGCGCATGTCCCCTTCGCGCCCCTCGCATGGACGAGTTCATAATCATATGCACTGGCAAAGCTTTTCAGATACTTTTCGAGGACATCCTGACAATAATCTCCAATGATGATAAAGTGCGCTTTTGGATATTTTTCGAACAAATGGAACAGCATCGGGCGGTTCTCGACAGGGACGAGCGCTTTTGGCTTGTTCCTCGTCAGAAGCTCCATCCGGCTGCCTCGCCCGCCTGCCTGCACGATGATATACGTTACGGATTCCGGCATTTGCAAACACTCCTGTCATAGCATCTCGCACAAAATAGTTGCGACACTCCTACTATAACAGTTATGTCCCCCCCTACAAGACAAATGTTCGTTTTTAATCAATCACAACAAAAAAGCCGCTGCATCGTGCAACGGCTTCGTATGTCATGATTGATTCAGAGGAGCGTCCTTATTCTTTTTCCGCGAGCAGCGCTTCGATCTTCGTCTTGACGATATCAAACGCCACATCGTTGAGCCCGCTGTTCAAGATGATGTCAGCGAGCGTCTTTGTCGGCTCGACGTAGAGATAATGCATCGGCTTGACCGTCATGAGGTACTGCTCCATGATGTTTTCGAGGCTGCGGCCGCGTTCTTTGATGTCGCGCGTGACGCGGCGCAGGATGCGCTCGTCGGCGTCCGCCTCGACGAAAATCTTGATGTCGAAGAGATCACAGAGGCGCGGGTCTTGGAGGATCAGGATGCCCTCGACGATGATGACGCGGCTCGGCTCGACATGGACGACCTCTTTCGCGCGCGTATGATGCGCGAAATCATACGTTGGGCAATCCACAGCGCGGCCTGCCCGCAGCGCTTTCAGGTGCTCGATGAGGAGATCCGTCTCGAGCGAATCGGGATGATCGTAATTGATCTTCTGGCGCTCCTCGAATGGGAGGTCGTCATGCGGCTTGTAGTAGCTGTCGTGATACATGACCGTGATCTTGTCGCCGAAATGCGCCTTGAGGCGGTTCGTGAACGTGGATTTTCCCGAGCCCGTGCCGCCCGCGATGCCGATGATCGTCGTCTTCATGATATGGCCTCCCCGTATACTTCCGATTCCTAGATTGCCTGATAGATTCTTATGCCTCAGATGCGGGAACGCTCCTACAAAAAGGCCGATCCACCAATTCTCCGTCGAGCGTCCCAAGCGCCATCATCATCACGCATTCGCATGCTTGTTTCTTGATTTCTTCGCGTGTGCCCTCGAAATGATTTTCGCCAACAATCACTCTCTTTTCCGTTGCAACCGCCGTGTAAACAAGTCCGACCGGCTTTTCTTCCGTGCCGCCGCCCGGACCTGCAATACCTGTTATTGCGAGTCCGAGATATGTGCCAATCACACGACGCACGCCAATAGCCATTTCTGCAGCCGTTTGACTCGAAACCGCGCCATGCGCTGCAAGCGTCTCGTGCTTCACGCCAACAAGTTTCTCTTTCACTTCATTGGAGTAGGAAACGATGGAACCCATCACATAGGCAGAACTTCCTGGAACATCCGTCAAGCGGCTCGTAAGAAGTCCGCCCGTGCATGATTCCGCAGCCGCCACCGTCAAATGATGTTCAGCAAGGAAGCGGCCAAGCAATATTTCGCTGGGTTCGTCAAAATCATACGGAAATCCTCTCCATCCCATTACTTTTCCACCCTTTCCCCGACCACATCATCCGTGAATCCTTGCAGCACTTTCACGCGCACGATGTCGCCCGGCTGGCTGACCGTATCATTCTCGACGAACACGTGGCCGTCAACATCTGGCGCTTCCCGATACGAACGACCGAAGACAATATTTTTCTCGCCTTCCACATGTCCTTCGACAAGCACATCGAGTTCGCGGCCTTCAAGTTCCTGGTTCAACTGCTCGGAAATCTTGCACTGGAGGCTCTTGATGTCATGGAAACGCTCCTGCATGACCTCTTCCGCCACCTGGTGCGGCATATCGTAGGCCGGCGTGCCTTCCTCGCGCGAATACGTGAAGACACCAACCTTGTCGAGGCGCATTTCCTCGAGGAAATTGCGCAGCGTCTGATACTGCGCATCTGTCTCGCCTGGGAAGCCGACCATGAACGTCGAGCGGATCGTCACGCCTGGGATGCGCGCACGAAGCTTCTGAATGAGCGTGCGCATCGATGCCTGCGTATCCGGGCGATGCATGCGACGCAGGACTTCGTCATGTGCGTGCTGCATCGGGATGTCGACGTACTTCACGAGCTTCGGCTCCGTCGCAATCGTCTCGATGAGCTCGTCATCGAAATACGTTGGATAGCTGTACAGCGTGCGGATCCAATGCACGCCATCGACCGTACAAAGCTCGCGCAGGAGCTTCGCGAGACACGGCTTGCCGTAAATATCGCGCCCGTACTCCGTCGAATCCTGCGCAATCAAAATGATTTCCTTCACGCCTTTCGCCGCGAGATTTGTCACTTCGTCCTTGATGTCCTCGATCTTGCGGCTGCGGTATTTCCCGCGAATGTACGGGATCGCGCAAAACGCGCAGCGATTGTTGCAGCCCTCGGCGATTTTCACATACGCCGTGTACGACGGTGTCGTCGTAATGCGCGGCGTATGCTCGTCGTAAAGGAGTTCGTCCTCGCCCGCAATGACGACGCGGTTGCCCTTCAGCGTCTCGCGGACGGCCTCCATGATGCGATTCCACGCGCCCGTACCGATGATGGCGTCCGCCTCCGGCATATCGTCGAGAAGCTCCTGCTTGTAGCGCTGGCCGAGGCAGCCCGCGATGATGAGGCTGCGGCAACGGCCCGACTCCTTGTACTCCGCCATGTTGAGGATCGTCGTGATCGATTCCTCTTTTGCCGACTGGATGAAGGCGCACGTATTCACGATGAGAATGTCCGCTTTTTTCGGATCCGGCGTGATCTCGATGCCGTGGTCGCGCAAGATGCCGAGCATCATCTCTGTATCGACGAGATTCTTCGAGCAGCCGAGGCTCACAAAACCTGCTTTCATGTGATATGATTCCTTTCATTACTGACTAAAGCGAATGTATTTGACCCAGCGATCGAGGAAGTCCTTTTTCTGCCCCTCGGAAAAGCTGGGCTTCTGCTGGAACAACACGATATTCTTGCCCGCGAACTGACGATAAGCGAACGCCATTGGATTCGTCGTCAAAAAATAAAATCCTTGCGACTGAAGCGCCGTCTGCGCGTCGTCCGAGAGCAAGTAATCGATGAACTCGCCCGCTGCCTGGCGGTCGCCCTCGCCCGCGGCCGCGAGGATGCCCGCGCCGCCGAGCGAATAGGCCGTGCCGTCGGCCGGATAGACGATACGGATCGGATAGCCGTCCGCGACATAGCGCATCGTCTCGCTCGCGACAGCGACCGCGACATCCGCCTCGCCCATGCCGACCTGGCGCACGGGATTCGAGAGATATTTTGTATACTGCACGACATGCGGATGGAGGCCCTTCAAAATCGCGAACGCCTGCACTTCGCCGAATTGCGATATGAGCGAGTACAAGAGGTTCGAGGCCGCGTCCGCTACGACGAAATCCGTCATGCCGACGCGCGCATCGGACTGCGCGAGCGCCTGCCATGTATCCGGCACGACTTTCAGCGTGCGCAAGTAATCGCTGTTCACGGCGAAGACGATCGGGTCATACCAGACGCCCGTCCACGCGCCTTCTTCCTGCTTGAAATGCTCCGGCACGGCATCGGTCTCTTCTGACACGTACGGCAAAAATTTGCCGCGCCGCGTGAGCTCTTCGAGCGTCGGCGCGTCTGCGAGCACGAGCGCGACCGTCGGGTCATTCTTCGAGGCGCGCTCGATGAGGTCGCTCCCCGCAAGCGGCACGAACGTCACGCGCACGCGGCTCTTTTTCTCATACGCCGCCGCGAGCTCCGCCACGTGCTCGGCCGGCAGCGTCGTATAGACCGTGAGCTCCCGCATCGCCACGCCGTCCTCGACATGCCCGGAGCCGGCAAGCTGCTGCGATCCCGTCACGACCACGACGACGAGCAAAAACGCCACGATCAAAAGCGTCGTATACCGTCGCATACCGCGCCTCCTCCCTGCTGCAAACTTTCATTCATTATATACAACAAAGGACGGGACTGCAAGTGTCCCGCCCTGATTGTATGTTGCAACAACCGTGCGCACATCACGTAACTTTTATGCGTTCAACCCGATCTGGCAACTCTGCATCACCGCAAGCGCCGCTGCGTGTTTCTCCGGCGTGACGCCGGCGCAGCAGGCAGGATCGACCGTGATCGGGAGCTCGGGCATCGCGGCTTTGAGCACGAGCGCGTTCGAGATGACGCAGATATCCGTGCAGAGGCCGACGAGTTCGACCGAGGCAAGCTCGCCTTTTTCGTAACGATCATGCAACACATGCGCAAGCTGGGCGCTGCCGAATGTCGGCTTTTCGACGACGAGCGAGCCGCGCTCCGCCTGAAGCTTCTTGAGTTCCGGCACGAGCTCCCATCCTTTTGTGCCTTTGATGCAATGCGGCACAGGCAGATTCTTGCCCTCCTGCGTCTCGAGATAATTCTCGGGATGCGTGTCTTTCGTGTAAATGACATCGCCCTCAAACGCACGGACTTTCGCAAGAAGCTGCGGCAGCATTGCCTGCGCCTCTTTCGTCCCAAGCGCACCGTCAACGAAATCATTCTGCACGTCGACGACAATCAAAACGTTCTTGCTCATGAAATTGCTCCTTTAGCTGCACACGTTCACCCGCACGCCAGCAACTCCTTTTTACGCTGGAATATCCACATTCGCCCCGCGGTATTTGTTGTCGGCATCCGATTCCTTCATATCTTGCTGATACGGATTGTCCTCGTTGTAATAGCGGATCTGCGTCGTCGTTTCGCCGCCCGAGATGTACGTGCGGCCGCATTCGGGGCAGACCGCTGTCTTGAGGCGGACGCTGGCGCGAACGACTTCGCCGTTGTTGTCTTTCGCTTTCTGATACGCGTTCGAGACGTGTTCCTGCTCATGGCTCATGACGACGGACGCGGCGTTGCCCGGGTCGATGTGACCCGCCGCCTTGAACGAGACCATTTCGTCCGAGCCATCCTGATATTTGCGGCGCTTGCACGTCTCGCATTCCTCGGGCGTCGACTTGTGGCCGCTCGCTTTCGCGCGCTTTTCCTCCGGCGTCAGCTCATCGTCGTCTTTCTGGCGCACGTCATCCGTCGCGCTGTTCTTGTCATTGACATTGTCCGCTTTCGGCGCAAGCGGGTTCTGTGCGTCATCATCACCGTTTTGCGTTGCGATCGGATTGCCATTCGTCGCGTCTTCCGTTCCGTTCGTCTTGCCCCATCCATAAGGCGAAGCGCCGAACAGATCATAGTTCGATGTTCCTCGGATTCCGAAATCCATTTCTTCCACCTTCTCCTGATTTTTACGTTCGCAAGGATTCCATCAATGATGGCTTTTCTATCCTTTTATCATACACCAAAGAAGCCGTTGCGGCAACCAGTCGCAACGGCTTCCTCATGTATTCTTTTCCACTCAAACGATTTTACGAAATGCTTTCGACCGGCTTCGCATCGTCGAGCTGGCCCGCAAGGTCATGATCCGTCATCGCGCAGACGCACGAGTCGGACCAGACATTTTCTGCCGTCTCGATCATGTCGATGATCGTGTAGATCGGCAGGATGACGCCCATGAGGCCGAGCGGCGCGCCGACGGAGCTCATGAGCGAGAGCGTCAAGAAGTAGCAGCCCATCGGCACGCCGGCGTTGCCGACAGCCGCGAGCACGGCGACGATGAGCCACGTGATCATCGTACCAATGGAGAGGTCAAAGCCCGCGTTCTGCATGACGAACAGCGACGTGACGAGGATGAACGCCGCGCAGCCATTCATGTTGATCGTCGTGCAGATCGGCAGCACGAAGCGCGAGACGGCTGGGTTGACTTTCAGGCGGCTCTCTGCGGACGCGAGCGTCACGGGCAGCGTGCCGGCCGAGCTCTTCGTGAAGAGCGCAACGGCGAGCGCCGGCGCCATTTTCTTGAAGACATGCACAGGATTGAGACCGCGCACGACGAGGAAGAGCGGCAGGATGATGAAGAACTGGATCGCGTTGCCGCCGAGCACGACGGCCGTGTATTTGCCGAGCGCGCCAACGATGACGCCGGCCTCGATCTGTGCCGAGAGCTGCGCCGAAAATGCGAGGATGCCGAGCGGCAACGCCCAAAGGAGCGCACGGATCAGCGTGAACAGCAGTTCCTGGCCGCCCTGCAAGACTTTCAGCAGCGCCGCGCGGTTTTCCGTCTTCGGCATGAACGCGAGCGCGAGGCCGCCGGCCGCCGCGATGATCATGACGGACAGCACGTTGCCCGCGAGGAACGGCTGCAAGAGGTTGTTCGGAATGACGGAGAGGAAGTGATCGTAGTACGACAGCGAGCCGAGCTTCTGCATCGGCACGTCTGCCGCGCCCGCGCCGATCGTCTCGGCTGGCAAATTGCCCGGCGCGATCCAGAGATACAGCACGAGGCCGACAGCCGCCGCCGAGACCGTCGTGAGGAGCGTGTACGTCACGGCATGCGCGAAAATCTTGCCCGTGTTCTTCTCGGCGCCGAGACGCGCGAGCGTCGTGATGACGGCGAGCGCGATCGTCGGCACGGCGATGAACTGGAACAGCCGCGTGAAGACCGTCGCGATGAAGTTGAAAAGGTCGTTGAGCGCCCCTATTCCGAGCCATCCAAGGATGGCGCCGACGATCAACGCGCCGAACCAGAGGACGAGCTGGCGCTTCTGATGCGCCTGATGTTTCTTCAGAGCTTCCTGCGCCGCCGCCTCCACATTTGTCTCTTGTGACATGAAGATTCCTTCTTTCTGCAACAAGTATTACCATATATAATTGCTATGTTTTGTATTATAGCGAGCAATCGCCTGCGTGTCAACTAGAAAAAAAGAATCGGGGGACTTCGGAATTCTGAAGTCCCCCGATTCTGGAAGAAGGCTGTGTTATTCGTCCTCAGCACTCTTCAGCGGTTTGCCGAAGATGAGGTTGTCGAGAAGATCGATGAGCTGGTTGATCTCCGGCTTCGAGATCTGGCCAGACGCGCCGAGCGATTCGCCCTTGCGGCGCATTTCCTCGCTGATGAGCGACGAGAACAGGACGAACGGGACGTCGTGCAGGCGCTCGTCTTCGCGGACGAGTTTCAGCAGGCGATGGCCGTCCATCTTCGGCATCTCGACGTCGGAAACGATGACGCGGACGTGGTTCTCGATCGGGCCGTCTTTTTTCGCGAGCCCTTGCAGGTAGTCCCATGCATCCTGGCCATTGCCGAAGTCGCGCACGAAGCGGTAGCCGCTCTCATGCAGCGTCGTGACGAGCAGGTCGCGGAGCATCGCGGAGTCTTCGGCGACGACGACATGGACATCGGAACGCTTGTCCTTCGTGTCCTCCGTCGCTTCCTCGAACGTCGTGAGCTTCGCATTGATCTCCGGGTTGATCTCGGCGATGATCGTCTCGAAATCGAGGAGAAGCACGATGCGGTCTTTCATCTTCACGATGCCGACGACACGCGATTGGTCGCCGACCTCCGGCGCCGGCTCCATGTCCTTCCACGAAATGCGGTGGATGCGCGAGACATTGCCGACGAGGAAGCCGATGTTGTAGTTGTTGATCTCCGTAACGATGATGTTCTTCGGCTCTTCGTCCGTCGCCACATTGAGGCAGCGCGGCAGATTCACGAGCGGGATTGCCTTGCCGCGCAACGTGAACAAGCCGTCGACATACGGATGCGCCTGTGGCATGGCCGTGACTGGCGTACGCGTGATGACCTCGCGGACTTTCGCGACGTTGATGCCGTAATGGACTTTGCCGATGCTGAACTCGACGATTTCGAATTCATTCGTGCCCGTTTCGAGCAAAATGCCCTTCTTATCTCCTGACGTTTCTGGTTGTGCTGCTGCCATTCGATCGCCCCCATCAAAAATTTCGGTATCGCTCAAAAATGTATGCGCTAGATGACATTTTCCGTGTCGTTAGTTTCTTATTTCGATGCTTGCGACGAAATTCCTTCTTTTCTGTGCGCATCTGATGAAAAAATTATCGTAGGCTCAAACGCCGCTACCCTCTCCGCCCCTTCGGGGCACCTCCCCCAAAGGGGGAGGCGTAGATCGTAGGTACGTCCAGCCGTCACGCTCTTCGATGGTTCCCTCTTTCAAGAGATGGCCGAGCGCGCGTTTGAACGCGCCTTTGCTGATGCCGAACTTGTCCTGGATGATTTCGGGCGACGATTTGTCGCTGTACGGCATCTTGCCCTTGCGCTCCTTGAGCAGCGCCAGAATACGATCCGCGTCCGTCACAAGCGCCTTTTCCTTGACCTCTTTGAGCGACGCATTGAGGCGCCCGTCCGCGCGCACATAGGTCACGCGTGCCGTGACACGCGCGCCGATGCGCGGGCGCTCCGCACGTGGCGGCAGTTCCTTGTTGTCGAGGAAGACGATGTAGCGCTCGTCGGAAAACAGGAACGCACCGGCATCCGTGTAATTGTAGATCGCACCTGACACGAAATCTCCGACATGCGCCTTGCCTTTTGCCGACACGGAAGCGCGGCGCATCTCGTCCTCGACTTCCATCGTGCAGGCGAGGCGGCCGGACTTGTCCGTGTAGAGTTTCGCCCAGACGACTTCGCCGATCTGCGGCCGCCCGCGCATGCCGGCATACGGCAGGAAAATGCCGCGCTCGGCGCCGACATCGAGGAACGCGCCATCCTTCGAGACGTTGATGACCGGAAGGCGCGCGATCTGCCCTTCTTCCATGCGCGGCGTGCGCATCGAGGCCGTCAGGCGGTGCTTCGGGTCGCGGTAAAGGAAGACCTTCACGCGGTCGCCGATGTGGACGGGCGCCGTCTGCTGCGTCTTGTGCAGCAGGATATCGTCGCTCGTGTTTCCCGTCTCAGCATCAAGGAACGCGCCCATCTCGTTTTCGCGCACGACCGTCAGCGTGGCGACCGTGCTCGGGCCGTACTTGCGCGGACGACGCTCCGGTTTCGCGCTTCCTTGTTCCGCGCCCGCTTCGTGGCGCATCGCGTCGCGGTCGTCCCTTTCACGTTTCATCTTTTAATCCTCGTACGGCGTGAGCGGCGCATCGGCCCAGAGATGCTCGAGCGCGTAGTACTCGCGCGCTTCCTGGCGGAAGATATGCGCGACGACGTCGCCGTAGTCCATGAGGATCCACTCGCCTTCGCGATAGCCTTCCTTGTGCAGGAACGACACGCCCTCTTCCGCGAGTTTTTCCTCGATGTTATCCGCGATAGCGCGCACCTGCGTCGCTGTGTTCGCCGAGCAGACGACGAAGAAGTCGCACGTCGGCGTGAGCTCCCGCATATCCATCGCGACGATGTCGCGGGCTTTCTTTCCAGAAGCCGCCGCGCAAATGGCGGTCTTGAGTGTTGTTGCGTCCAAAAGAATACTCCTCTCTGTTCGTGGTTGTATCTCAAAAAGTTATTCGCTGGCTTGTTCTTCCGCATCTGGCGGCGGGAACAGTTTCGCGACGCCCTCGCCGATGCCTTGCGTGTCCGGCACCCAGATCGTGTCGTCGCCCTCGGCTGTCGCGCCCGGCACCATCCAGGTCTCCGGCGCTTCCGCGCTCATGTGGCGCAGCACGTTCGCGAGGTGCGCCGAGTCAAAGATTTCCGCGCTCGTCGCGACACGCGTCTGAAGGATCTCGGCGATCGCCGGTAGTTTCGTCACGGTCGCGACCTGCATGACCTGTTCGTAGAGCGCGCGGACAAACTGCTGCTGGCGCTTCGCGCGGCCGACATCGCCGAGATCCGTGCCGCGGTAGCGTAGGTATTTCACCGCCTGCTCGCCATCGAGGTGCTGATAGCCCTGCTCGAAATGAATGGATAAATCCGCTTCAGGATCATCGTAGTCCATGTCGCTCTCGACATAGAGGTCGACGCCGCCGAGCACATCGACGAGCTCTGCGAACGTCTTCATATCGATCGTCACATACTGATGCACGGACACGCCGAGCAGGTCTTCCGCCGCCCGCACGACGAGTGGCGCGCCGCCCGTCTCATAGAGCGTGGCGATGCGGTTTTCATAGCCTGTGCCTGGGAGCGGCACCCACGTATCCCGCGGGATCGTCAGGATGCGCAGCCGCCCCGTGTCATTCTCGAGGGACAGCATGAGGATCGTGTCCGCATGCTTCAGCGGCTCGCCATTTGCGTCCACGGCATCCGTGCCGTCCGTCGCGCCGTCATCGACGCCCATGACGAGCACATTCGTATAGCCGTCAAAGCGCGGATTGAGCTCCGGCGCACGCGCCGCCTGCTTCGCGAGATAGGCGTCATGACGCACTTGGTACTCCGCATAGAGCCCCGAGCCCCAGTGATAGAGGATCGAGCAAAAAAATCCCACGATGGCAAGCACGATCGTCGCGACAAAGAGAAATGCGAGAAATCGCAAGAACCGCATGCGCTGCTTGTGCTTGAGTGCCTTGCGCTTGCGCGCGATGTTGTCCTTCGTCGCCGATGTATCGCCATAGCGGCTGCGCCGCTCCGTATCATCGCCGCTCTCAAAGCGTCGATAGCGCTCGGAAATCTCCGAAATGCGCGAGCGCCCATCCTCGGGGGAACGCGGCCCGCCCGGCCGCCTTGTCCTGCTCATACCGGCGATGTCACTCCCTTGAGCAGCAGTTCATTGCGCGCCGCAATCGTGCTCGGATGCAGCATCGTGCCTTTCTGGCAAACGAACTTGATGGACTCCGTCAGGCCGACGAGCAGCATCTCATCGAGGCTCGCTTCCTGCGATAACTTCCGCAGCATTTCAACTTCCGGATACTCCCGGTTCGGCTCGATCATATCCGCGAACCAGATGATCTTGTCGAGGCGCGTCATCTGCGAGCCGCCGACCGTATGACGGTAAATGGCCTGGCAAATAGCATCGTCATCCACCTCGTAGCACTCGCGCACGCGCGCCGCGCCGAGATATGCGTGTAAAAGGAGCGGCATGGCGCGCTCAACGGGGCCGTAAGCGATGTGCCGCTGGTCCGCCTCGGCCATCATCGCATCATTCGGGAACTCTCGTGCGCAGTCATGCAGGAGTCCCGCGAGCCGAGCTTGCTCCACATCAACGCCAAAACGTTCTGCGAGGAACGCCGCCGTGTCCGCGACGCCGAGCGAATGGCGGAAGCGCGACGGCTTCAGACGCGACTCTAAGAGTGCCTTTCGCTGTTCATAACTCATGCTCATCGGTACAGCCCCTCTTTCGAAATGTAATCGGCAACCGCGTCCGGCACGATGTAACGAATCGACGCGCCACGCCGGATGCGATCACGAATGTCCGTCGAAGAAATCTCGAGCGCCGGCGTCAGGAGGCGGTGGATGTGCTCCTCTGCAAGCGCGCCGAAACTTCGCGCAAGCCGCGCCTCGTCGAGCGGTACGCCCTCGCGCACGGAAACGATGAAATGGCAACGCGCCAGCAAATCCTCGGCACGATGCCACGTATCGAGCAAGTTAATGGCATCCGAGCCCGTGATAAAATAAAAATCCGTGCTCGCGCCATACGTTTCCTGAAGTTCCGTCACCGTCAGCCAGCTATAGCTCGGCCCCTTGCGGTCAAGCTCCATGCGCGAGACGCGGAAGTACGGGTTCGAAGCCGTCGCAAGCTCCGTCATGATGTAGCGGTGCTCCGGCGTGACCGTCGCGACGCCGCCCTTGTGCGGCGGCTGCGCGGCCGGGATGAACAGCACTTCGTCCAGCCCGAAACCATCGCGCACATCCTCGGCGAGCACGAGATGCCCCGTATGAATCGGGTCAAACGTGCCGCCCATGAGTCCGACCTTGCGACGTGCTCCTGCCATCGGATTCCCTCTTTTCCTAAACTTTTATAGCTACGAAACGCAAAATCCATGCAAACTGCAGCCTTCCCCTCAGGGGAAGGGGGACCGCGAAGCGGTGGAAAGGGTCCCCTGCACGTTTGTCGAATCCGTAAGACGTAACTCTTCACGGGTGTGCGCACGAAAAGTTACGAGCACCTGCGCGCACCGGCGACTTCAAAATACTTGCATATTCATCAAAACTACAAGCGACCCTCTCCTGGCGCTGCGCTACGCTCCGCGCCTGTCCTCTCCCTGGGGGAGAGGCAGCTGTTTTTCCCTCGTCTCTTCGGCTTTCAACAAAATACAAATACAAGTACAAGCATTACGCCCATAGTTGCACCAATTAAGGCAAGCGCCCGCGCATCATCACGCACATCATGATGTCCATGCGGTGTCGCATAGTACTGACGCAACGTGCGGACAATCCCTGTAATCAACGCACTTGTCCTTCGCCGTAAATCAAATACTTCGTGCTCGTCAGCGCTTCCAGCCCCATGGGGCCGCGTGCGTGGAGTTTCTGCGTGCTGATGCCGATTTCTGCGCCGAAGCCGAACTCGAAGCCGTCCGTGAAGCGCGTCGAGGCATTGACGTAGACGGCTGCGGCATCGACTTCGCGCTGGAAACGGTGCGCGTTTTCGAGGTTTTTCGTCACGATCGTCTCGCTGTGGCCCGTGTTGTATTTGTTGATATGCGCGATGGCCGCGTCGAGGTCCGGCACGACCTTGATGGAGAGGATCAGGTCGCCGTACTCCGTGCTCCAGTCCTCTTCCGTCGCTTCCTTCATCTCCGGGCAGATGGCGCGCGCCTTTTCATCTGCACGCATCTCGACATGCTTTTCGCCCATGGCCCACGACAATTTTGGCAGGAACTCCGGCGCGATGGCTTCATGGACGAGCAGCGTCTCCATCGCATTGCAGACGGACGGATGCGAGGTCTTGGCGTTGATCGCAATGTTAACGGCCATATCGAAATCAGCGGATTCGTCAACGAACGTATGGCAGACGCCCGTGCCCGTCTCGATGACCGGCACGCTGCTGTTTTCCACAATATGGCGGATGAGCCCAGCGCCGCCGCGCGGAATGATGAGGTCGAGCAGCCCGCGCATATGCGTCATGGCATCGACGGCCTCGCGCTGCGGGAACTCGACGAACTGCAAGAAGCCTTCCGGCGCGCCGGCTTTGACCGCCGCTTTCGCGAGCAGGGACGCAATGGCCGTATTCGAACGAATGGCGTCGCTGCCACCGCGCAGGATGGTGGCATTGCCCGATTTCAGGCACAGTGCCGTCGCGTCCGCCGTGACATTCGGACGCGCTTCGTAGATGATGCCGATGACGCCAATCGGCACGCGGATGCGGCGGATCTCAAGGCCGTTCGGCCGCACGGTGGAGTAATCGCCCTCAAAAATGGGATCCGGCAGCGCCGCCGTCTGGCGCAGGCCTTCGGCCATCTGCCGGATGCGTCCTTCGTTCAGCATGAGGCGGTCGAGATACGAGCGCTTGAGGCCTTTGCCGCGCGCTTCCTCGAGATCCGTCGCATTCGCTTCGAGGATGAGTTCCGCGCGCTTTTCCAGCGCGTCTGCCATCGCCAGGAGCGCTGCATTCTTCACGCTCGTCGAGAGCACGGCGAGCTTTTGCGCAGCCGCTTTCGCCGCCTGCGCTTTCGCCATCATTTCCTGCTGGATATCCATCCAATCACTCCTATTCAACCCATTCACCCAAGCGTTTGAAACCGTTCCAACCGCTTGCTCATACCATCAAGACCATGTTGTCACGATGGATGATTTCTTCGTGGAAATTTTCTTGTTGCGTCAAGGCCACTGGGAAATCCTTCGTCTGGCGTCCCATGAGCTCCGTGAGCTCATCACTGCTATAATTCACGACGCCGCGCGCGATCTCCTGCCCGTCCTTTGTCAATACGCGCACCGTGCTGCCGCGGCCGAACGTGCCGTCGACGGCGACGATGCCGGCTGCCAGAAGGCTCGAACCGCATTGCCGCATGGCCTTCTCGCAGCCGCGGTCGACGACGAGATCGCCCTCGATGCGCTTGCCGAACGCGATCCAGCTCTTCCGCAGGCGCAAATGGCTTTCCTTCGCGGGGAAAATCGTGCCGATGCGTTTTCCTGCGAGCACGTCGCGAATCACGTGGTCGCGGGCGCCTGGCGCGATGACCATCGTGACGCCGGCATTCATCGCGACTTTCGCCGCCTCGATCTTCGTCATCATGCCGCCCGTGCCCATGGACGAGCCCGCGCCGCCCGCGAGGCGCTCGATGTCCGGCGTGATTTCCGGCACTTCGTCGATGATCTGCGCGTCGGGATGCGTCGCCGGATTCGATGTATAGAGGCCGTCGATATCCGAAAGGATCACGAGCGCATCCGCATCAACAAGCGTCGCGACCGTCGCCGACAGCTGGTCATTGTCGCCGATCTTGATCTCATCGACCGTGACGGCATCGTTCTCGTTGACGACAGGGATCGCGCCCATGGCGATCATGGCGCGCAGGGCATCCCGCGAATGGATGTACTGGTTGTGGCGCACGGAATTTTCGCGCGTCAAGAGCACTTGCGCCGCGAGCTTGCCATACTCTGCGAAAAACTTTTCGTAGATGTGCATGAGCATGCCCTGCCCGATGGCCGCGATGGCCTGCCGCTCGGGGATGCCGTCCGGCTTTTCCGTGCGGCCGAGGCGCGAAAGGCCCGCCGCGATCGCGCCGGACGAGACGAGGATCATTTCCTTGCCCTGGTTCGCCGCGTCGACGAGTCCGCGCACGAGGCGCTCGATGTTGTAAAGATTCATGCGGCCCGGGCCATAGGCGAGCGTCGACGTGCCGACCTTGACGACGATGCGCTTCGCGTCCCGGAGGCTCTGCCGCGTTGCGGACATGTGCGCTTCTGTTCCTGCGTTTTCCACGAGATGCTTCCTTTCCGGACGATCCACGAATTTATGAGAACACGGTTTCCATGTCTTACTTCAACGCCGCTTCACGGCAGCTCGATCTTCGGCTTGTCGAAATTGCGGCGGAACAGCAGTCCCGTATTGCCCTTGATCTGCACGAGGTTCGCGTCGCAGCGCTCGGCGAGCATCGTGATGACGTCTTCCGTCTCTTCGAGGCAGTTGTTCAGCACGCGCACCTTGATGAGCTCGCGCTTCTTGATGACGTCGCGCGCCGACTGCACGACAGCGGGCGTCACGGCGTCTTTGCCGATCATGACGACGGGTTCGAGCTTCATGCCCTCAGAGCGCAGGAAGCTCTTCTGCTTGCCCGTCAGCGAATTTTTCAGCATATATCGTTCCTTTCAAAATCTGTATCTACGCCTCCCCCTCTGGGGGAGGTGCCGAGCGAATGCGAGGCGGATAAGCAGACGCTTAGCGCTTCAGCGCTTAGCGGTCGCTTATGCAGCTTGCTGCGGAGGGTCACGTAGTTACGAGATTCCCGATTCTATCGAACAGATAGAGAATCAACATCAGCCGTTACCCTCTCCGGCCCCTTCGGGGCCACCTCCCCCAAAGGGAGAGGCATGGATGGATACAATCACTCCCTATATTCGAATTCCATATCCCCGATATGGACGGTCTGGCCTTCCTTGATGCCGCGTTCCTTCAATTTCTCATCAATGCCCTTGATGCGCCAGATGTACTGGAAACGGCGCACGGCTTCGTCGTTGTTGAAATTCGTCATGGCGACGAGCTTTTCGAGTGCCTTGCCCGAAACGACGAAATCGCCCGCATCGTCGCGCGTGATCTCGACGCGTTCTGCTTCGCGTGCCGCATCCTCGTCATAGACGACAGCATCCTCCGTCGCTTCCGGCTCTTCGACGTAATTGTCGAGCCACTCGCCGACGTAGGAAATCAATTCCTTGAGGCCCTTGTGTGTGGCCGCGGAAATCGCGAAGAACTTCATGCCCTCTTTTTCGGCAAGCGCCTGCAAGGCTGGCAGATGTTCCTCCGCTTCGGGCAGGTCGATCTTGTTCGCGACAAGGATTTGCGTGCGCTTCGCGATCTTCTCGCTGTACCGCTGCAATTCCTTGTTGATCTTGTAATAATCATCCACGGGATCGCGGCCTTCGAGCCCCGAGGCGTCGACGATGTGCAGGATGAGCTTCGTGCGCTCGACATGACGCAGGAAGTCGTGCCCGAGGCCGACGCCGTCCGCCGCGCCCTCGATGAGGCCGGGGATGTCGGCCATGACGAAGCTTTTTTCATAGTCCGTCTTCACGACGCCGAGCACGGGCGTGATCGTCGTGAAATGGTAGTCGGCGATCTCGGGACGCGCCGCTGACACCGCCGCCACAAGGCTCGACTTGCCAACGCTTGGATAGCCAACGAGGCCGACGTCCGCCAGGAGCTTGAGCTCCAAGATCAAGTTCTTCGATTCGCCCGGCTCGCCAAACTCTGCAAACGTCGGCGCGCGGTTCGCCGCATTCGCGAATTTCGCGTTACCGCGGCCGCCGCGGCCGCCTTTCGCGACGACGGCCTCCTGCCCGATCTCCGTGAGGTCGGCGATGAGCTCGCCCGTTGCCTCGTCGCGCACGGTTGTCCCGGGCGGGACCTTCACGATGCACGGATCCGCATTCGCACCATACATATTCTTGATGTCGCCGTTTTCGCCATTCGCCGCCTTGAACTTCCGATGATAGCGGAATTCGAGGAGCGTATTCATATTCGGATCGACGCGGAAAATCACGTCGCCGCCGCGTCCGCCGTCGCCGCCGGCCGGCCCGCCTTTCGGCACGAACTTCTCGCGGCGGAATGCCGATTTGCCATGCCCGCCATCCCCGGCCTTGACGATGACCTTTGTCTTGTCGATGAATTGCATATTTTTTATTCCCTATATACAAAAAATACCCGCGCCACCGCACGGCAGCGCAGGTATCTCTATTTGGCTGTTACATAGCCTCTTCCGCCGTGTAGACGCTGATCTGGCGGTTGTATTTGCCTTTGCGCTCAATCGCAACCTTGCCGGCCACGAGCGCGAACAGCGTATCGTCCTTGCCGATGCCGACGTTGTGGCCCGGATGGAAATGCGTGCCGCGCTGGCGAACGAGGATGCTGCCGGCCGTGACAGTCGTGCCCGCATGCTCTTTGACGCCAAGGCGCTTCGACTCGCTGTCGCGGCCGTTGCGCGTCGAGCTGACGCCTTTCTTATGCGCGAAGCGCTGAAGATCAAACATGAACATTTGTTTTCACCTCACTCCTCGGAATCGCTGAGGAGGATTCGTTCATCCATCTTGCAGCATCTTTTCCGCGCTCTCGGCGTCGACAAATCCTCGACGTAGCTTTCGCTACGACTTGCGGTTTGTCTCCTTGATAGCACGAAAAATCTACAACAATCTGGACGAACTCACCCCCTCATCGATTCCGCTTTGATAATCCGTAGAGCTCTCGGATACGCTTCGGCAATGGCCGTAAGCCCGAGAAGCATAGTTTCGAGGATTGCTTCCGTCCGGTCGTCCGGACGTCCCTCGAGCACCATTTGGAGCTTTCCACTCGAGTCTTTCGAGATGACATTTCGATGCAGGTACTCCGTGATGCCCAAGAATGCAGAATCCGTGAGAGACGAGACTCCCGCGCAGACGATATCCTCGCCGCGTGGCGCCGTACCGCTGTGGCCTTCGGCGCTGAATCCGGTGATCTTCCCGTCCTCTTGTGTCAAAATCGTAATCGTAATCATAAAAGATTACGCTTCGATTTTCTCGATGACGACTTTCGTGAACGGCTGGCGATGACCCTGGCGGCGACGATAGTTCGACTTCGCCTTGTACTTGAAGATGCGAATTTTCTTGCCTTTACCCTGAGCCTCGACTTTGCCCGTGACTTTCGCGCCCTCGACGACCGGTTTGCCGACTTTGACGTCCGCATCGTTCACGACCGTCAGGACTTCGTCAAACGTCACTGCTTCGCCTTCTGCGGCAGCGAGCTTCTCGACCGTGATGACATCACCTTCGGAAACCTTGTACTGCTTGCCGCCCGTTTTGATGATTGCGTACATGAAAACACCTCCCTGTTGATGACTCGCCGACTGCGGTACGCCAAAGCGTTTTCGAAAACCTCGTCGTGCGGTTGGGGAACGGGCACACGTGCCCGATCAAAGCGCCGTTTTCGCGCTTACATTCGTGAATGATACCATAGCAAAACAAGCGTGTCAAGAACATTTTCTTGGCACGCTTGCAATCTTTTCCAGCGGAAAAAATCAGGAACGCATCACGAGGTTGATGACGAACGCGATGGACACGAGCCACATGATCCAGCTGACTTCCTTGTACTTGCCGACCGCCGTCTTCATGAACGCGAAGCTCACGAAGCCGAATGCGAAACCATTCGCGATCGAGCCCGTCAGCGGCATCATGATGATCGTCAGGAACGCCGGCAGACCGTCGGAGAAATCCTGGAAGTTGATCTTGCCGACATCCGCCATCATGAGCGCGCCGACGAGGATGAGCGGAGGCGCCGTCGCAAAGCCCGGCACGAGTCCGACGAGTGGAGCGAAGAGCAGCGCGATGAAGAAGCAGATCGAGACCGTGACAGCCGTGAGGCCCGTCTTGCCGCCGGCCGCGATGCCGGCCGCGCTCTCGATGTAGCTCGTGACCGTCGACGTACCGAAGATCGACGAGAAAATCGTGCCGACAGCGTCCGTCGTCAGCGCGCGGTCGAGGTTTTCGATCTCGCCGTTCGGCTTCACGAGCTTCGCCTTCGACGTGAGACCGATGAGCGTGCCCATGTTATCGAAGAGTTCGACGACCGTGAATGTGAAGATGATCGACACGATGCCGTAGTTCCACGCGCCCATGATGTCGAGCTGGCCGAACGTCTCGCCCATGTGCGGCAGGCTCGTACTGATGATGTCGCCAATGCCGTGCGGCACGGGCGAATAGCCGAGCACCATCGAGAGAAGCGTCGTCACGACGATGCCGATGAGGATCGAGCCCTGGATGTTCCGCGCCATGAGCGCGCCCGTCAGCACGAGGCCGAAGAGCGAGAGCATCGTCGTCGGGTTCGTGACGTGGCCGAGGCCGATGAACGTCGCCTTGTCCGGGATGATGAGGCCCGTGCCCTTGAGGCCGATGAACGCGATGAAGAGGCCGATGCCGACGCCGATCGCCACGCGCAGATTCTGCGGCACGGCATTGATAATCGCCTGACGGATATGGCTGACCGTCAAAATGAGGAACAGCACGCCCGAGAAGAACACTGCGCCGAGCGCGACCGTCCAATGCAGGCCGAGCGTCCCGCAGACGTAGTAGGCAAAGAACGCATTGAGGCCCATGCCAGGCGCCAGGGCGACCGGGTAATTCGCAACGACGCCCATGACCATCGTCGAGAGCGCGGCGATCCAGATCGTCGAAGCGATGGCCGCTTCCTTCGGGATGCCGGCCTCGGAAAGGATATTCGGATTGACAAAGATGATGTAGGCGAGCGCGATGAACGTCGTCAGGCCCGCAAGGATCTCCGTCCGGACGGACGAGCCCTTCTCTCGGATCTTGAAGTAACGCTCGATGGCGCTCCCCTGCGTGTTTTCCTGCATGAAGAATGAACCTCCTTCTTCGATCACTTCTTGGAAAACAGATGAAAAAATACGCTACGACTATAGCAGAAAAAAGGACACGTGTCAATTTTTCCAGCCGCCTCGGAGCAACAAAAAAGAGCCGTTGCAAAAGCAACAGCTCTGTTGTGTCAAATGGCGGAGTGGAGAGGATTCGAACCTCCGCACCGGTTACCCAGCCTAACGATTTAGCAAACCGTCCTCTTCAGCCTCTTGAGTACCACTCCAAAAATGGCAGGGGCAGTAAGACTTGAACTCACAACCTACGGTTTTGGAGACCGTTGCTCTACCAATTGAGCTATACCCCTATGAAAATGGGGCGACTTGTGGGGGTCGAACCCACGCATGCTGGAGCCACAATCCAGTGTGTTAACCACTTCACCAAAGCCGCCATGATGCCGTCTTGCGACGGCGAGAAACAAAACCGGCAACTTCCTATCCTCCCAGCCCGTCACCAGGCAAGTACTTTCGGCCTCTGGATGCTTAACTACTGTGTTCGGTATGGGAACAGGTGGAACCATCCAGGCATCATCACCGGATATGTGAAAG
>Ga0256404_1000816_pt1 | contig 80006 bp, 84 predicted proteins | sample RumenRJG_01DNA_FD_185990 | JGI IMG/M metagenome (GOLD analysis project Ga0256404, IMG submission 185990) | Bovine rumen microbial communities from Lethbridge, Alberta, Canada - RJG_01 | ecosystem: Host-associated > Mammals > Digestive system > Stomach > Rumen | place: Canada: Alberta | collected...
GCGAGTAAGACCCCTTGTAGACTACGAGGTTGATAGGCTGCGTGTGTACGCATGGCGACATGTTTAGCTTGGCAGTACTAATAGGTCGAGGGCTTGACCACATTACTCTTTGGTCAAACCGCTTGCTTCTCCTTTATCTCTCACTTTGTTCAGTTTTCAGGGTGTACCTGAATGAAGTTAATTATTAGTTGCCATAAAATGACGGCGCAGTCGAGTGACTGCGCTGTTGTTTTTTGTGCGAATAAGATGTAACATTTACTCGAGTTGTGCGTTATAGTAGTAGAGCGGTACCGATCGCGTCGATGATGTTCGGCTATAGGCGGGATCCATAAGGAGGTGGTGCTGTGGATTTTGAACAATTATATAAAAGCTATTTTATAGATGTTTACTATTATATGCGCGGGATCTGTCGGGATGAGAAGCTTTGCGAGGAAGTCGCGCAGGAGACATTTTTCAAGGCTTTGAAAAAGATCGACAGCTTTGACGGTAAATCGGATATTCGCGCGTGGCTGTTCACGATCGCGAAGAATACATATCTATCGATTCTGAGAAAGAATAAGCGGAATATTGGATTGTCGGAAGAAAATGAGCTCTCTTCGGATGATGATATTGCAGACGATCTTGATGATAGAGATACAGCGTTGAGGATCCACAAGATATTACACACCTTGAAAGAGCCATATAAAGAGGTATTCAGCCTGAGGGTGTTTGGCGAATTGAGCTTTGAAGATATCGGAAAACTTTTCTCAAAAAGCGCGGGATGGGCACGAGTGACCTATTATCGCGCGAAGATGATGATACTGCATGAAATGGAGGAGCAAGATGGCTAAAATCAATTGTAATGTGATCGGCGATATCCTGCCGCTGTATGCGGACGAGGCGGTCAGCGAGGATACAAAGACACTTGTAGAGGAGCATTTGGTAGATTGTGAGGAGTGTAAGGAAAGATATCAAGAGATGAAGCGTGAAATCGAGGAAGACATTCGCTTGAAAGCTGCCGAAGCGGAAAGGTCAGCTTTATTAGCGGCAAAAAAGAAGATACGCAAAAAGCGGATTATAACGGCGATTTTCTCATGTATCATCGGCGTGATCGTGATCGCGGCGACGGTTTACATACTGAATAATATCCGTATCCCGGTTGCGTATGAAAAAGACCGTTTCAAATTGAGCGTGCGCGAGTTAGACGGTGTGGAGTGTTTGTATCTGGACTACACAGGCAGAATATATACCTATGATCAGTGGGAGGTTTTTGACGGAGAAAAGTGTATATGGTATTTAGATATTTATACCACACCATGGAGTAATCTATTTGACGGCGAAAAAGATAATACACGGCATGAACTACTCTTAACTACGATTGGGCGCTCAGATTCCACGACGCCCGATGAGGTGCGGTATATCGAGGGAGATATCTTGCAGATGTATGAACCTTCAAGAGATTATGACAAAATGGCGGAGGATTCGGTGCTGTTGTGGGAGAGGAATGACGGATTGCAGTTCAAGACTGAGTCGGGAACCGGAGAGAATAAATCACAATAGGCAAAAACCGCCTTTCCGTACAGAAAGGCGGTTGGTGTTATAATAAGGTTGAGATTGCCACAGCCGCTTATGCGGTTTCACAATGACGATTGAAAATCAGAAGCCGGCGTCCTCGGGGGATTCTTCCGAGACGGCAGGGGCAGCTTCTGCAGCCGCTTCTTTGACCTCTTCTGCAGCGTCGGCGACGGTTTCCTTGACCTCGGCGACTGCTTCAGCGGCGGTGTCTACGACAGTCTCTTTGACCTCGTCGACCTCTGCCGCTGTGTCAGCCGCGGTCTCTTTGACTTCGGCGACAATCTCCTGCGCGGCTTCGGCGACAGGTTCGACGGGTTCTTCTGCCATATCCTGTCCGGCGTCGATCAAGTCTTCGATATCTTCGCCAGCTTTGGGGTCAAAACGGTCTTTCAGCTCGCCTGCTTTGTCGACAGCCTTATCCTTGAGATCCGTGGCGGTTACCTTTGCCTTTTCGGCAAAGTCGGTCGCGGTAGCTTTTGCTTTTTCAGCGTAATCGGCGGCGGAAGCCTTAGCCTTACCCAGCGCTTCGGCACCCTTTTCTTTTGCCGCTCTCGCGGTTGCCGCCGCCTTTTCGGACACAGCCTTCGCGAGTTTTTCGGCGTTTTCGGAACGAATCTTAGTGTCGTTCTGGATGTTCAACAGCTCGACATACTTTAAGGAAGCTTTGCTGATGCGGTCATTAGCCGCGTCGATGACAGCGCAGATCGCTTCGTTCTCGGCAGTTGTACCTTCGCGCATGTAATCATAGAAATAGCGTCCCAGCTCGATATACGCCTGGTCGCGTGTTGCGGAATCCGCTTTGATCAGACCTTTGATGTGGTTCAGCTGTACGCGCAGACGGTTCTTTTCGGCGACGGAGGACGCAATCTCAGAGACCGTTTCTCCGATAAATGCCATTCCGCTTTTGATGTTGTTCGTAATATCCATAATTGTACCTCCGTTTGACTCGGTGACCGATGAAATGCGGTCAGAGATCAGATATAATTACATCGCTATATCAATATCAGCGATGCTAAGCTGATTTTATTATCGCACTATTTGCGCAGAAAATCAATAACATTTTGTAAAACTTGTATAATTAATTTGCATTTCTGCTGAAATGTGGTAGAATAGGGAAGAACGGATTGCAGTCACCCTAATGATGAAGTAATCCCGCATCCGCGATAGAGAGTGTGATATCATGTCTAATGTTATTTCAAAGGATGTGACCTGTCCGAAGTGTAATCATACGCAGGGCGCGCATCTGTACATCAGTATCAACGCGACGAACGATCCGCAGTTTAAATACGCGCTGTTGGAAGGCAAGATCCTGCGCTATCGCTGTACGAACTGCGGCTATGAGGCGCGGTATACCTATCCGCTTTTGTATAATGATATGAAACGGCGGTTCATGGTATACCTGATCCCGCAGATCGACCGCTTTCAGCTGGAGGACAGGGCGCTGGAGGATGACTACCGCAACCTCAAGGGTATCCGCAAGCGCATCACCTCTGACTTTAACTCGATGAAGGAAAAGATCTTTATCTTTGAATCAGGGCTGGACGATATGGCGGTTGAGCTGACCAAGTACGCGATCAGCGAAATGGTTGCGAAAAAGCATGACCTCGGCAGGGTATCGGAAGGATATCTGACGATGTACAACCGCGAGACAAATACGATCGGCTTTACCTTTTTTCTCGGCGAGAATGCGGAGCCGTTTGTTCAGTCGGCAAGGCTGGAGATTTACCGCAAAAGCATGAAGATCGTGAACGCGATCTGCGGCAACGATAAGAAGCTCAGCGGTTTTATCAAGATCGACCGAGAATGGGCGGAAAATACGCTGTTCCGCTATAAGCGCGTGAAAAACGGATGATACTTAGTATGAGATAACAAAAGGCAACGGTGAAACCGCTGCCTTTTTGATATATCGGATGAAATGTATTACAGCTTAGTGCCGCAGTTGCCGCAGAAGGAAAGGGACGGATCAACCGGCGCGCCGCAATTGGGGCAGGTGGTGGGCTTTTGCTGAGCCGGAGCGTTCTGCTGAGCGAAATTGTCATTGTAAGGGACGTTCGGGCGATCACCGCCGTAGGGCTGTTGATAGGGAGGACGGTTGTTCGCGTAGGGTTGGTTGGGGACAGGCGCGTAGCCGTTGTTGGGAGCTGAGTTATAAGGCGTGTTGTTGTAGCCGGACTTTTGGCGATTGATATAACGGCTGTAGCCCAGCGCGATGGACGCGTCGAGAATCTGGGTGATAAACACCGAGATGATGACGCAGAGCGACAGGATCGAGGAAACGGTGGTTTTAGAAGCGAAAACGCCTACCGTGGCAACAAGGGCGAAGATACCGATAAAAACAGAGAAGATGATGCTGAAAACACCCCAGGCGGCAGCGCCTTTGTTTTGCAGCTCAACCGTTGTGAGACTGTACTTGACAGAACGATAGTAGTTTTTGCGGCAGACGCATACGAAGACGATCAGGAACAGGAAGATCGCGAGGATTACGCCGCCGATCACAAACAGCACGGTCGCCTGACCGGAGCCATCGGCGCCGAAGCTGTTGGCAAGGGATACGCCGAAAACGACCGACAGAATATAAGCGATGGCAACAATAACGGTGAAGATGATCGAGCAGACAAAGGAAATGACCGCCAGCACATAGAGGATCGTCGCTCCCGCGACAGGGCCGGAGTTGGGGTCGGCGCTGCGGCTCTTCGCGAACAGAAGGATGAAGGCGAGCGCCGTTAACAGCAGGAGGATCGCCGTAAATACCGCTGTAATGACGGTGGTGACAGATGAGGCGGCAACCGCCACCGACGCGTCGGAGCTGTTGAGTCCGAGCCGGTTGAGCATCTGCATGGTCTCGTTATAATTGTCGGCGGGTGACAGCAGAGCAACAGCAACCGACAGCGCTGCGGTGATGATATACAGAATACCGATGACAAGGACTTTGCTTTTCTTAAAGTACCCTTTGACTATCTCGACATTAGCCGCAAAGGGATTGAATCGTTGTTCGTACATGTTAACTCTCCTTTTTGTTGATACAACTATTATAGAATAGGAAGAATTAAATTGCAAGCGTTAAAACGCCTTCTCAGCGGTGAGAAGGCGTTTGTCTGAATCAGAAGGTCAGCTGTGCGTCTTTGAGCTGACAGTAGGTCTGGGCTTTTTCCTTGTAGGTGGTGAAGGTGCCGATAACGGAGATTTCGTCGCCCTGCGCGGGATAATCGTCGGGATAAGCATGATCGCCCTCCCAGACAAATTCGATGCCCTGTGCGCAGCAGGCGGTCGCGTCCTTGATGACGCAGGCGTAGTAGCGCTGGTTGTTTTCTTCGGCAACATTGAAGGCGCCCGCCATCTTGACGGTCTTGCCCAGATAATCCGCGGGCTTGAGCATCATGTTCTGTACCTCAGAGTAGACCATGGTGGCGCTCATCGCGGTCAGGTCGATATCAACGCCGTCCGCGGAGGTTTTTGCCGCGGTTTCCTTTTGCGCTTCGGTGGCTTGCGCGGTCGGCGCGGAGGATGCGGCGGTTTCCTTGGCGGTATTATTGCCGCAGGCGGCAAGGGAAATTATCATCAATAATGTGAGCATCAGAGCGATTAGTTTTTTCATGCTTTTCCTCCTTGGGTGAATTTTCCGATAACGGAGAAGATCAAAAATACAGCGATATCCACGGCGACGATCGTCGAACCGACGGGCGTGCCGGCGAGGATCGAGGTCAGAAGCCCGATGAGCGCGCAGATCACGGAGACGATCGCGGCGCAGACGGTGACGCTTTTGAAGCTTCTGAACACGCGCATCGCTGACAGCGCGGGGAAGATGACCAGCGCGGAGATCAAGAGAGAGCCGACCAGCTGCATGGAAACAACGATGATGACGGCGATCACGATCGCAATCATCAGATTGTACAGGCTTGCTTTCTGACCCGTTGCGCGGGCGAAATTTTCGTCAAAGGTGACGGAGAAGATTTTATTATATAACAGAATGAAAAATATGACCACGATCACCGACAAAATCACGCACATCCATACGTCAAACGAGGTCAGCGTGAGGATCGAGGTGGAGCCGAAGAGGGTTGAGCAGACGTCGCCCGAGAGGTTCGACGAGGTGCTGAAAAGGTTCATCAGAAGATAACCGATTGCCAGCGACCCGACCGAGATCATCGCGATTGCGGCGTCGCCCTTGATCTTGGCGTTTTTGCCCATGCGCAGAAGCAGTACCGCGCTGAGGACGGTGATAAAAAGCACCAGCGGCATGCTGTTGGTCAGTCCGACGACCGCGGCGATCGCCATCGCGCCGAACGCGACATGGGAAAGTCCGTCGCCGATGAAGGAATAGCGTTTCAAGACCAGCGTCACGCCTAAGAGTGAGGAGCACAGCGCGATCAGCACGCCGACGATCAGGGCGTTGACAACAAAGCTGCGCTGGAGATAAAAGGCAAGGGTGGTAAAAAGATCAGTCATGGCGCTGTCCCTCCTTGCTCTTGATATACGCGTCACGGGTGCCGAAGAAGCACTCGCTACCGATGTGCAGGATAGTGGAGGCGTATTGCAGCGCTTTGTCGATATCGTGCGAGATCATGATGACGGTCACGCCGTCTCGGTTCAGTCGCTCGATGAGCTCGTACATGTCGGCGGTGACCTTGGGATCGAGTCCCGCGACAGGCTCGTCAAGCAGGAGAATTTTTTCGGTGGCGCACAGCGCGCGAGCCAGAAGAACGCGCTGCTGCTGGCCGCCGGAAAGCTCGCGGTAACACCGGCGGCGCAGATCGAGAATGTTCATGCGCTCCATGTTTTGTTCGGCGAGTTTTTTATCCGCCTTGGAGTAAAAGGGTCTGAAGCCGTCGCGGCCGAGACAGCCGGTGAGGACGATCTCCTGTACGGAGGCGGGAAAGTCGCGCTGGACGTCGGTCTGCTGGGGCAGATAGCCGATCTTGCGCGCGGTCACTCCGTCGGAAAATTCGATTGTCCCGCCGAGCGGCTTGGTCAGCCCCAGAAGGGTTTTCATCAATGTGGTTTTTCCCGATCCGTTTTCGCCGACGATACAAAGGTAATCGCCTGCGTTGACCTCGAAGGACAGCCCGGAGAGGATCTCTTCGGAGCCGTAGCCGAGGCTGAGGTCGGTGCATTTTATCTGTGGCATAGGTATTTCCTTCCTCCTGTTTGCGGGCTCTGTTAAGCGAGCGCCTTTTTCAGAACTTCGAGGTTGCTCTCCATGATCGAGAGATAGGTCTCGCCCGCTTTGACGCGCTCGGCGGTAACGTTCTGGATGGAATCGAGGGTCAGGATCTCCTGATCCTTGGTTTTGGTGTTGTCCCTGATGGTTTTGGCGATGGAGCCGTCGGAACTTTCGATCTGCATGATCGCCTTGAGCTTCAGTTCATCGACCTTGTCAGAGAGGAAGGTGATGGTCTCGAAGCTCGCTTCGGTCTCGGCAGAGCATCCGACGAACGCGGCGTAGTAGTCGAGCTTGTAGTCGTCGGTCATGTAGCGGAACGGAAACCGGTCGCCGAACAGAAGGGTTTTGGTGGGCGCGTTATCAACCGTTTCCTGATATTGTTTGTCGAGGGCTTCGAGCTTTTCGATATAGCTGTCGGCGTTGGCCTTAAAAACGTCGGCGTGTTGGCTGTCGGCTTTTGACAGTGCGTCAGCGATCTTCTGTGTAAAGAGCTCGGTGTTTTTCAAAGAGAGCCAAACATGCTCGTCTTTCTCGTGCTCTTCTTCGTGCTCGTGTTCTTCTTCTCCCTCTTCGTGCTCATGCTCGTCTTCCTGCATGCCCTCTTTGAGCTCTTCCGTTTTGGCTTTGTCGCCGAGGATATCCATGAGGTCGAGGACGATCATATCTTTGTTGTCAGCCTGTTTGAGGGTATCGGCGACCCATTTGTCGGATTCGCCGCCGACATAGACGAAGATATCGCAGTCGGAGATATCCATGATATCCTTGGCTGTGGGCTGGTAAGAGTGAAGATCGACGCCGTTGTCGAGAAGCAGGTCGAGGTTGACGTCGACGTCGTCGCCCGCAACCTCGCGTACCCAGTCGTAGAGGGGGAAGATGGTGGAGACGACCTTGACCTGTCCGTGATCGGCGGTTTTGGGGGTAGCGGCACATCCGGAAAGGGCTGACGCGATGATAAGAATACTGCATAACGCAGCGATGATTTTTTTCATTGTTAAGCCTCCTAATACTTAGGCTTTTCCGCACGCGGCGCAGATACCGTAGATTACGGTCTCGCCTTTGTCGATCGAGAAGTTGTCGTTCAGCGCGACGCTGTCAACCAACTTGTCGGCGATCTGCTTTTGCATGTGCATGGTCTTGCCGCACTTGGTGCAGCTCAGGTGCAGACAGCCCTCGCAGCCGTGGGCGCTCGTGTACTGGTAGATCACCTCGCGGGTATTGCCGCTGACAATCCGCCGTACCTTGCCCTCGGCTTCCATCGCCGAAAGGTTGCGGTAAACGGCGCTCTTGCTGATTTGATCCGACAGCGCGTCGGCAATCTGACCGGCTGAAATGCTTTCGTCGGCATGGAGCGAGAGATAGTCGGTCAGGAGTCTGCGTTGTTTGGTCATGTATTTTGACATAGAATCACCTTACATGAAAAGATTATCGGATGTTCGCCAATTTGCGAACGATTCGCAAATCAGTATAGCAGAAACGGGTGGGGATGTCAACAGAATTTGCGAAAGAATCGCATATTTTCACACCCAAAGATAAGTGAAATCGGCTATTGCTACCGCAGGAGATTTGTGCTATACTTTATAAAGCGAAATTTGGGCATGAAGCAAAGAAACGGGATAACAGCTCAGCAGAGTACGGCGCATGCGTACCAACACAGCGCCGCTGTCCGATGTTTTTCAAAAAATGCGTCCATCGAGTTTGGACGACCGTCGATTGTCCCTGAGGAAAAAGAGAGAGGACGCCTTTGCTTTGTATGTGGGAGGAAGAAGTCCTTACCCTGTATATCGGAAGTTTCGAATGAAAGGTTGATAGATCATGGCATTAATTACAAAAAAACCGCGCGGTACCGAGGACGTACTGCCGCGTGACAGCTATCGCTGGCAGTTTTTGGAGAACATCTTCCGCGATGAGGCGAGAGCGTTTGGCTATAAGGAAATGAGAACGCCGGTGTTTGAGCACACCAACCTCTTTGAGCGCGGTGTGGGAGATACCACCGACGTGGTACAAAAGGAAATGTACACCTTCCTGACCAAGGGCGGCGACAGCATCACGCTCCGCCCCGAGGGTACCGCGGGCGCGGCAAGAGCGCTGCTTGAACACGGTTTGCACAACGATCCGCTCCCGGTCAAGGCATACTACCTGACCTCCTGTTATCGCTATGAAAAGCCGCAGGCAGGAAGACTCAGAGAGTTTCACCAGTTCGGCATGGAGTGCTACGGTACGAAGAATCCTGCCGCTGACGCCGAGATGATTACCGCGGCGGCGAACATCTTTGACCGCCTGGGGCTGAAAAACATCCGCCTGGAGATCAACTCCATTGGCTGTCCGACATGCCGCGCGGAGTATCACAAGGCTTTGACCGAATATTTTTCGCAGTATAAGGATGATTTGTGCGAGGACTGTCAGGAGCGCTTAGGTCGTAATCCGATGCGCCTCTTGGACTGCAAGGTGCCGCACGATCATGAGATCGCCGAGGGCGCGCCGACGGTGTTGGACTACCTATGTGACGAGTGTAAAGAGCATTTTGACGGCGTGAAAAGCTATCTTGACGCAAACGGCGTAGCATATACCGTCAATCCGACCATCGTCAGAGGTCTTGACTATTACACCAAAACCGTGTTCGAATTTATCTCGGGCGATATCGGCGCGCAGAGCACCATCTGCGGCGGCGGTCGCTATGACGGACTGATCGAAGAGCTGGGAGGCAACGCGATGCCCGCGCTGGGTTTTGCGGCAGGTATCGAAAGACTGCTGTTGACCCTTGACGCGCAGGGGATCGAGATCCCCGCTCCCGCAACCTGCGATATCTACCTCGCGTCGATGGGCGAGGGCGCTCACAAAAAGGCGAGCGAGCTGACCAATGCCCTGAGAAAAGCGGGGCTTTACGCGGAGTTTGATGTTGTCGGCAGAGGGCTGAGAGCGCAGATGAAGTACGCCGACAAGATCGGCGCGCGGTTCTCGGTTGTGCTGGGCGATGACGAGATCGCGAACGGCGCGGCTAAGCTCAAGAATATGGAGTCGGGCGAGCAGACGGAGATTGTGCTCGGCACAGAGGACTTTGTCGGCGCGTTCACGGCGGCTAAGCTCGACGCGGAGTACAGAAAAACAGCGAATCAATAAGAGGAAGTGGCATTATGGCAGAATTTATGACAGGGCTCAGGCGCACCCATTACTGCGGTGAGCTGAGAGCGGCAAATATAGGAGAAGAAGTCACCGTCTGCGGATGGGTTCAGCGTCAGCGTGACCTCGGTCAGCTGATCTTTATCGACCTGCGTGACCGCACCGGTATCGTACAGCTGGCGTTTGACGACAATACCGACAGGGCGATCTTTGACAAAGCGTTTGCGGCAAGAGCGGAATTTGTCCTGTGCGCCGTGGGTACCGTGCGTGAGCGTTCGGCAAAAAGTAATAAGATACCTACGGGAGATATCGAAATAGAGGTTCGTGATTTGCGCGTGCTTTCTAAGGCGCAGACACCGCCTTTTGAGATCGTCGACAAAAGCAAGACCGCGGAAGAACTCAGACTGAAATATCGCTATCTTGATTTAAGACGCACGCCCTTACAGCAGAACATCATCACGCGTTCGAAGATCGCGAAGATCGCGCGCGATTACTTTTATGACAACGGCTTTATCGAGATCGAGACCCCGATGATGATTAAGTCAACTCCCGAGGGCGCGCGCGACTACCTTGTGCCTTCGCGTATCCATAACGGCAAGTTCTACGCCCTGCCGCAGTCGCCGCAGATTTACAAACAGCTGTTGATGCTCTCGGGCTTTGACAGATATATCCAGCTTGCAAGATGCTTCAGAGACGAAGATTTGCGCGCCGACCGTCAGCCGGAGTTCACCCAGATTGATATGGAGCTGAGCTTTGTCGATGTGGAAGATATCATGGAGATCAACGAGGGCTTGATGGTAAGGTTCTTTAAAGAGATCAAGGGGATTGAGCTGGACGTTCCTTTTGAGCGCATGACCTATAACGACGCGATGAATACTTACGGCTCGGATAAGCCGGATGTGCGCTTCGGTATGCCGATACAGGATCTGACCGACACCGTGAAGGACGTCGACTTTGTGGTCTTTAAGAGCGCGGTCGAAAACGGCGGCTCTGTCAGAGCGATCGTTGCCAAAAACGCCGCTTCTTCTCTGACCCGCAAGAAGATTGACAAGCTCACCGAGTTTGTCAAGGGTATCGGCGCGAAGGGACTGGCGTATATTCGCTGGGCGGATGAGGCGCCTAACTGCTCCTTTAACAAGTTCCTCGGCGATGGCGACCTCGACCGTATCACAGGCGCGTTGGGCGCGGAAAAAGGCGACGTCGTGCTGATCGTCGCGGACAAGAACAGTGTGACCCTGCCCGTTTTAGGCGCGTTGCGTCTGGAGGTCGGCAAACAGCTCGATCTGATCCCGAAGGACGTGTTCAAGTTTGTTTGGATCGTCGATTTCCCGTTCTTTGAAAAGGACGAGGAGAGCGGGGAGTGGGTCGCGATGCACCACCCCTTTACCATGCCCAAGGAAGAGTGTCTGCAATATCTCGAGACCGATCCCGGCAAGGTGATCGCGAAGGCGTATGACCTGACCCTCAACGGCACGGAGTTAAGCTCCGGCTCGATGCGTATCACCGACTATGAGCTGCAGCAGCAGATGTTCCGCGCGCTCAAGATGTCTGACGAGGAGATCGAAGCGAAATTCGGCTTTTTGGTTGAGGCGTACAAGTACGGCGCTCCGCCTCACGGCGGAATGGGAATCGGTCTTGACCGTATCGCGATGCTGATGTGCGGTGCGGACAGCCTGCGTGACGTTACCGCTTTTCCGAAGGTACAGAACGCGAGCGAGCTGATGAGCAACTGCCCCTCTGAGGTGGATGAAGAATCGCTCGAGGTGCTGGGAATTAAGCTCAGAGAGCAGGATTAACCTCGAACTCCGTTGAATATGCACAAATTAATGCTGTTTATTTATTGATATTGAACAAAGTACCCCCTGCTTTTTATGGAGCAGGGGGCTATTTTGACATTTTTTATCAGGCGTTATTGTCAGGCGCCGGGAGAAATGTTATAATACCAATCAGACTGAAATCATACATCGGATTTCGGCAAAAATTCAAATGAGTGAGGTTATTATGAGCAAGAGAATTATTGCGATGGTGATCGCAATCGTATTAGCCGCGGCGCTGTTTGCCGGCTGCGGTAAGAAAAAGATGGTAATCCCTGAGATCACTTCTTCCGACGCGGGCAGCGTGACCGGCTCCGGTACCAATGACGCCGCAAGCAGCGTTGCCGCTTCGTCTCCGGACTCTGCTTCGTCTCAGGCGAAGAGCATCGACACCAACAAGGTTGCCAAGGGTATCAAGGTGGAAGGTATTCCGTACCACGACGAGTACAGCAACAAGCTGTTCCTGCTTTTGACCAACGAGTCCGGTGCAGACTGCAACGTTTCTGTCAACGTCGATTTCTTTGACAAAGACGGCAAGATCGTCGGTACGACCAGCGGATATGTTGACGCGTTCCAGAACGGTACTACCGTTGTAGAGAACTTCTACTGTGACGATCCTTTTGAGAAATATGAGTACAGCGTTGCCGCTTCTGACTTAAGCTACTATGTTCCGATTGATAAGGATCTGAAGGTGGAGATCAACAAGGCGACCAACAAGGCGATCGTCAGCGTTACTAACAACGGCAAGAAGGCTGCGAAGTACCCCGAGTACTACGCGTTCTTCTACAAGGACGGCAAGCTCGTTTATGATAACTGGGGCTTTGTCGATGACGCGGACGGCGAGATCAAGCCCGGTGCTACCCAGCGTGAGGAAGCTTCCTGCTATGAGGAGTTTGACGACGTAAAGGTATTTGTTCACAGCTACGCGGACAAAGACTGATAAAAACTGATGAATAAGAGAACGGCGTACCGCTCGGTACGCCGTTTTTGCATGCTATTTTTGGCTGTCAAAAGGGATCGCGTCGGTGACGGTGACAGCGTCGTTCGTGACACGAAAGCGCACATCATAGCCGGCGTACGAAAAGCCGTAGACGCGGTCGGGGTCACTCTGGTAGCCCGGTCGGGGATCATAGGACAGCACCTCGCGCAGGGTGGTGAGCTGTTCGGCAGAAAAAAGGTCGGCGACAGGAGAAGGGATCTCGACTGTGAGAGGCGTTTGGGTTTGAGGCCCGTAGATACTTGAGCGTGCGTCGGGGACGCTGTCGGCAAAGGGCAGATAGGGCTTGATATCCAGTATCGCGGTGCCGTTCATCAGATCGGCTCCCGCGACCGTGAGGACGGTGCCGTCTGTTTCGGTTTGGTCGACCGACAGGAGCCGGACACAGGTCAGTCCGATCGGGTTCGGACGGTTGGGAGAACGGGTGGCAAAAACGCCCATGCGTGTGTTGCCGCCGAGCTTGGGCGGCCGAACGGTGGGCGACCACTCGCGCTTACCCATTGGCTCAAATGCCCAGATCAGCCAAAGATGGTCAAAGTCCTCGATCCCGCGGAAGGCTTCGGGAGTGCGGTACGCGGGCTCCATGACGATACGCGAGATCAGGTGCTCGGACATGCCGCTCTGACGCGGCAGTCCGAACTTGGTGGGAAAGTCGTTTTGGATGTGTGCGATCGGTTTCATATCCATAGGCATTGTTCCGTCAGCAAAAATCATAGCCGTTTTGCGTTAACGCGGCAACGGCTTTGTCGAGATTTTCCTCTTTGACAAGGATATAGTCGGTGTTGTAGGTGGATACGGCGAAGACGCCGATATTGTTGTCGGCAAGGATGGTCGTAATCTTTGACAGAATCCCGATCAGAGAGAAGTCCAGCACGCCGGTGATGCGAAAGCCGCGCCAGCCGTCCTCGCGGTTGAGGGTGTTTGATGGGGCGGAGGCGGTTTTGCAGACGAGGGACAGCTCTTCGTCGGTTTTGCCGATGAAACAGAGATCGTCATGTAAACGGATATCATCAAGGCTTGTGACCTGACATACCGTCAGAGGGTCGTTCAAAAGTTGCAGTTTCATAGTATGTTTCCTGTATCAAAGTCGGGTTTCCATATAGGTTTTCAGCGGCTGCATGCCCATCTTGCGGTAGAACTTCTCCGCGGAGGGGTTGACGCTCCAGACGTTGAGCGTGACGCTGTCACAGCCGTTCTCGCGGGCAAAGTCGATGACATAGTCATAGAGCTTCTCGCCGATATGACGGCGGCGGTACTGCTCGTCGACGCACAGGTCGTCGATATACAGCACACGGCGCGCGTGCAGCTGGGGTGAATCGGGCGTTTCCTGATAGATACAAAAGGCGTAGCCCATGAGGATATCGTCCTCGAGATAGACAAAGATCGGGGTTGTGTCGTCGGCGATGATCGCGGACAGCTCCTCGGTCGTGTATTTTTTTGCTCCTGTTTTAAAGATATCGGGTCTGCCCTCGGCGTGAAGCTGCTGTACCTGAAACAGCAAATCGTTCAGGCGGTCGATATCGGCGGCGGTTGCTCTGCGGATCATAGCGTTCTTCCTTTCTCAGCTGACGATGTTAATCGGCGTGCCGTTCAGATATTGACGGATGTTGTCGGAAACGATGTCCATCAGTCGGCGGCGTGTTTCCAGAGGCGCCCAGGCTACGTGCGGGGTGATGATGCAGTTCTTCGTGTTCATCAGCACACAGTCCTCTTCCATCGGCTCAATGTGCAGAACGTCGATACACGCGCCGCCGAGATGGCCGCTCTCGAGCGCGTCATGAAGATCCTGCTCGACCATCACGCCGCCGCGGGCGGTGTTGACAAAAAGCGCGCCCGGCTTCATCTTCATAAAAGTTTCTCTGTTGAACAGATTTTCGGAATCCTTGTTCAGAGGACAGTGGACAGTGACGACGTCGCTCTCTGAAAGGAGCTGTTCAAAGCCGACCTGCGTGACGCCCTCGACCTCTTTTTGACTGCGGTTATAGGCGATGACATGCATGTGAAAAGCGTTCGCGATTGCGGCAACCTCTTTGCCGATCGTGCCCAGTCCGACGATACCCAGCGTTTTGCCCGCGAGCTCGTTGAGCGGGTAGACAAAGGGCGAGAAGGTGGGGCTGCGCTTCCATCTGCCGTCCTGAACGTATTGATTGTATCGGGCGACCTTGTTATAATGCTCTAAAATCAGCGCGAAGGTCTGCTGGGCGACGGCGTTGGTGGAATAGGAACCCGCGTTGCATACGGTGATGCCGTTTATGCGGCAGTAATCGACGTCGATGTTGTTGTAGCCTGTCGCGAAAAGCCCGATATAGCGGAGCTTCTTTGCGAGACGGAGGGTTTCGGCGTTGAGAAGGGTTTTGTTGCAGATCACCATATCGGCGTCGGCGATGGCTTCGGCAACTTCGTCATAGCGGAGCAAGCCGTGGGAGATTACCTCGCCGAACTCGTTCAGACAATCGGCGGTGACAAGGTCGTCGATCACCGTCTGTGCGTCGGTCAGAACTATCTTCATATTATCTTCTCCGATCTGTTTCACAGGATTATATTAGAATTTTATCATATTTGCCGTTTGTCCGCAACAGAAATCTTGAGCGAGGTTTACAAGGAAGGGGTTTTCTGCTATCATGGGATCATCAAACAGTCACCCTATGGAGGCAATCATGAAAAATCCGTTTCGTTTTTTGAAACGATCTCATCATACAGATGAAGAAACACAGACCGCTGCCGAAGAAGAAACCGTCACAGAGGAAGAAGAGATCGAAGAACCTGTGTCGGAGAAAACGGAGAACCCGGACGATGGCTTTGTCGAATGGCTGCGCACTGCGCAGCGCGGCGGGATCGAACGCAGGGAACGCAACGATATCTATGAAACGTACAGTGTGTACGGCGTTGACGGGCAGGGGCGTCTGACCTGTCGGCTGTACCACCGCTATCCCGAGCATGAGCGTGACTTTGGGCTGTCTTACAGCCGCACGACGGATTTTGACGCGTTTAACGCACGCCTGCTCGCGGAGCTGGATCGCGGCGTCATCAAGTCGGGCGACTATCACGCCTGTATCGAAAAAGCGGAGCAGCTCTGCGGGATCGAAAAGGCGGAGGGTACGGCGTATGTCGGGTTTTCGGAGGATGAAGCGGCCGTGCTGCGGGGCTTTTGTGAATCGGCGGATACCCTGACCGACAAAGAGTATCGCACGGGCGACGGAATCTTCCGGTGTTCCTGCCGCAGTGTTGTCGGAGATGAAGCGTTGAGCCTGTGGTTTCGCAGACCGCTCCCGCATGACGCGCTGTATGCGGATGTTGCGGGCGTCAGCAGGACGGAGATCGGCGGCTACGACATCGAAAGTATGTGGATCATGGGCGTATACAACCGTATCAGTGAACGCTGTAAAGGCTGCAAAGTTATGAAGATGACCTATGATTGGAGCGCGAACAGAGAGACGGTTTATCTGATGACGCTCGAGGATTTTGACGGAATCGGCGGTACGCTTCTGCTGGCGGCGGCAGATGTATCGGTCTTTTCACGCTTTGGGTTTTACGCGCTCGACTTTTCCAAAAAAGCCCGGCTTTAATCGGCTTTAATAGGGTGAAAAACATGAAAGAAAATCCCACTCGGTTGAGTGGGATTTTGTGTTGGTATAGGGTTATACTTGAAAAAGGAGTTGATCCGGTATCGCGTATCATCCTGTATATCGGCACGGAGCGATTTACAGGCTGGTGATGTTTTCGCCCTTAATCAGACCCTGTGCGCCTTCGATCAGGCTGTCGATATAGGCTTTGCTTGCCGTACCGACAACGCTGCCGTTCAGCTCGAGGATATAGTTGGTCGCGTCAGAGGTGTAGACGGTCAGAGTATCGTCGGAGCGGTCGGGGGTGTAGGAGTAGGTGACAGACATCACCGTGCTGCCTTTGCCGCCGTCGGGACTGCCCTGATTTTTGATCGCGGTCAGGTTCTGGAAGAAGATTGAGAAGTTCTGCTCGGTCAGTTCTTTGCCGTCGTAAGTTGCTGTGGTCGTGGTGACCTCCTGCTCGTTGCCGTCATCATCGGTAACGGTTTCGGTAGACGAGGTAACGTCCAGCTTGAAGGAGGCGTCGGCCGCGGAGAAGTCAATCGCGCTGACATACGCCTTGTTGACGATCAGCGGGTTTTCGGGCGTGAGCAGGTCGAGCCCTGTCTTTGCCCAGCTGACCGCGGCAAGCTGGATGGTGTATATGACGTTTTTGTCGGGGTTGTAGAGGTAAATCAGCCCGTCGTCGTTTGGCGCGGACGCGTGCAGGGTGATCTCGGTATCGGGATAGGTCGCTTTGACGCTCGCGTAAGGTTCGCTCAGCCCGTAGGATGAAAGCTGGTTGTCGCTCGGATTCACGCAGACGACCCCTTCCGCGTACAGTCCGCGGATGTTGCCGGCGATATCGTAGCTTTCGGTCGCGTTCGCATACATGCGGAGCGGTGAGGTGACGATGTAAGAGGCGTCGATCGCCTTGTCCGTGTTCGGCTCAAGGGTGATCGGCTCGTCGTAGCGGGAGCCGGAGATGGTCAGAGTCGAGAACTCGGATTTATCGGAATCTTCCATCTTGTCGGTGATGTCAAGGCTAATCAGGCTGTTGACGCTGTAGAGGAAGGGTTTGACGGTCTCGGATGAAACGAGGTAGACCGCGTCGGAGCTTCCGAAAGCGACATAGGCGCCTGTATCCTCGCCCGCGGCGTTGTTGCCGACGCGGATCAGGGCGGTGGTGCCGTCGTTGAAGCTGACGTTCACGGTTGCGAGAGGCTTGTCCAGTCCGTAGTCCGAAAGATTGCCGTTAGCGGAAATGATCTTGGTAAATTCAAGGGCGGAAACGTGAGAAGCGATCTCGTCGGCGATGCCTTCCTGCAAGGTGTAATCTTCAAAGCCGACCAGCTTGTAGACGGTGGCTTCGCCCTCGGGGGTCGTGGAGGTGACGGTGAAGGAGCCGTCCCGGTTCTCAACGTTGATCTCCTTGATATCGGCGGGAACATAGGTCAGCAGAGAGCCGCTGCCGTTTTGCAGGATATTGCCGTTTTCATCAAGCGCAACGGATGCTTCGTGGACGCCGTCTTTGCCGACGTCGAGGGTGATCTCGGCAGGATCGGTGACGCCCTCGCTCTTTTGATAGGTGCGGTGACGAACCAGAATGAGGGTGACGACCAGCGCCGCAACGATGACCAGCGCGATGATGACGATCAGGATGGGTTTGCGCTTTTTGACGGGCTTGACGGTTTTTCTCTGCTCCTGTTCACGGCTGAGAAAGCTGTCGAGAGCGGTATTTTCTTCAGCTTTCTCCGCGGGGGTATCGGGTGCGGTTTCGGGAGAAGCCGCTTCTTCGATCGGTTCTTTTTTGATGTTTTCGTCCATTATTTGTGCCTCCTGCGAATCCAGACGACGATACCGATAATCAGCACGGCGATCGGGATGACAAAGCGTACAAGGATCGACGGGAACAGGATATCGTTGGTGGAGGTGATGCCCAGCTCATGAGCGGAGGGATCTTTGCCCTCGATGACAACGCTGACGTCCTCTCTGTCGGACAGGGTATTCAGAAGATTGATAAAGTAAGACGCGTTGTTGAAGGAGCTGGTGGACAGGAAGTTTGAGGTGACCGACTCGTAGGAGCCGATGACGACGACAGAGGAGTTTTTGCTTTCATCGCTGCCGTCATTATGCTTGCCGATCGCGACGCCGTTGAGCACCTGATAACTCGGCTCGAAGTTTTTGGAGTCTTCCTCAGAGAGGTTGAGCGGTAGCATGAAGCTCTTCTCGGAGGACAGCAGGAGCGGCTTTGCCATCGTTTCGTCGGTGATCGTGACGGGCATGGTCAGGTTCATGACGACAGGGATCGACTTGTTCCTGAGGCCGTCGGTGTAGGCGGTGTCGTCGCCGTAGTCGTAGATGGACAGATAGTGGTTGTCGCCGGGGAGAACATAGTTAGAGTCGCTTTCAAAGATGTATCCGTACTGCATCTCCATGCCGTAATCGCTGAGGATCGCGTTGAGGTTCGGGTACTCTTTGAGTTCGTGCTGGTCGTTCGGAAAGTAGATCAGATTGTGACCGTACTTGCCGTCGTTGTCGAGCCATTTGGTCAGGGTAGTGTAGATGTTCTCGTCGATGTCGACGTCGGGATCGTAGATGATGACATACTCGCTGTCGTCGGCGATGGTGCCGTTGAGCAGGCTGACCTGCTCCACCTCAAAGGCATTGTTCTCGAGCAGGGTGGTGAACGCCGTCATATCCTGCTCGCCCTGACCTGAAAGGACGGTGACCTTGGTTTTGTCCTCGGTGGTGACGTTCATGATCGCGGTCATCATCGCCTGTTCAACGTTCTGCTTGGTGATGACGGTGGTGCCGTAGTAGTAATACTGCTCCTGGTCATAGGTGAACATGTCGGTGAGATCAACCGCTCGATAGAGGTCGCCGCTGACGACCAACGCCATATGGTTCTTTGTCCAGTCGACCTGCGGATAAGGAGAAGTAAAGGTCGGCTCGGCGGTCAGATCAACATAATGCAGGGTTACGTTATCGGAGCTGTTTTCCATCGCGTGCAGGAGCTTGTTTGCCTGTACATAGTACTTGTAGTTGGAGCTGTCGCCGCTCTCAAAATCGGTCTCCTTTTGCAGAACGTAGATGTCAACAGGCTTGCTGATATCCTTGAGATAGTCTTTGGTCTCGGACTGGAGCTGATAGGAAGAATTTTCGGTAACGTCGATATACAGCGGGTACTTGTCGGTGACGGCGGCGAGGACGATGTTGACAAGAACGATCGCCGCGATAAACAGAATCGTCAGCACCAGTGAGAGGGTGCCGCGACGCGCGCCGCGGGACTTCAAAAGGTTCTTGAATCCGCCCTTTTTCTCGGAGGTTTTCTTTTCGTTATTCATGTCGCACCTCCTCAGCTCCAGCGACGTTTCTCAAACACTCTGATACACAGGAACAGAAATACCGCGATCACAGAGAGGAAGTAAACGACGCTTGTCAAATTGATGATTCCGTTGATAAAGTTCGTAAAATGCCCGTCGAAAGAGATGTTGTTCAGCAAGGCGGTGAACCACTCCGCGCTGACAAGGTTCGTGAGCGAGTCGAGCATGTAGATCAGCAGACCGACGCCCATGGAAAGAACCGCGGCGATGACCTGGCTCTCGGTCAGAGCGGAGATGAACAGGTCGATCGCGATCAGCGCGCCGCCCATCAGCAGCATGCCGAGCAGAGTGGTGAAGAATACCGCCCAGTCGACAGGGGCGTAGAACGAGAGGATGATCGCGTAGAGAATGTAGATCGCGTTGCACATGCAGTAGAGCAAAAACGCGCCTAAAAATTTTCCGAGAACCATTTCGGTCAGGCTGATCGGCGCTGTCAGAAGCGCCTGGTCGGTCTTTTGCTTGCGTTCTTCGGAAAAACTCTTCATCGTGACGATCGGGATCAGGAGGATGACGATCATCAGCATGGACAAAAACAGGTAGCTCATCGAGGTGGTGTTCGAGAGCAGACAGTACATGTAGAAGAACAGTCCCGAGAAGAAATAGAATACGGCGAGGACGATATAGCCGATCGCCGAATTGAAGTAGGAGCTGAGCTCACGTTTGATGATTGCCGACATCAGTCCTCACCTCCTTCGGTCAGTTTGAGGAAGCTCTCTTCAAGCGACATGCCGCCCGGACGCATCATCAGGATCGGGCAGTTCGCTTTTGACAGAGCGTTGAAGATACCGCGGCGTACATCGGCGCCGCTTTCGTACTCGACGGTATAGTTCATGCCGCCGCCCTTTGTGACGCGCTTGACGCCTTCGACAGCGCCGATGGCGTCGCGTACAACGGCGGAGGAGCCTTCGACCTCCATCATAAGGATACCGCCGCCGCTGACCTCTTCGGACAGGGCGTCGGTCGCCGCGTCGGCAACGATCCTGCCGCTGCTTATCATGACGATACGGTCACATACGGCAGATACTTCGCTGAGAACGTGGGACGAGAAGATGATGGTGTGTTTTTTGCCGAGGGATTTGATGAGCTTGCGGATGTCGATGATCTGCTTGGGGTCAAGACCGACGGTCGGTTCGTCGAGAATCAGGACAGGGGGATTGCCCAAAAGCGCTCCCGCAAAGCCGACGCGCTGGCGGTAACCTTTTGACAGGTTCTTGATGACGCGCTCCGAGACGTCGGAGATCTTGACGATCTCCATGACCTCGGCGATATGCTCCTTTTTCGGCAGGCGCACTTTTTTCAGATCAAAGATGAACTCAAGGTAGCGGCGCACCGTCATATCCTGGTACAGCGGCGGCTGCTCGGGCAGGTAGCCGATCTTCGACTTTGCCGCCTTGGGGTTTTCGAGAATGTCCGCACCGTCGATCACAACGGTGCCCGAGGTCGCGCCCAGATAGCCCGTGATGATGTTCATCGTGGTGCTCTTGCCGGCGCCGTTCGGCCCCAGCAGACCGACGACCTCGCCGCTCTCGGCAACAAAGCTGATGTCGTCAACAGCCGTCATGCCGCCGTAGCGTTTTGTCAGATGTTTCACTTCTATCATTTGCGTTTCTCCTTGTTTTGCAAATTTGACTTCGCTAAAAAACCATTATACATTATAGCACACAGTAACGCATTAATCCAGTAAATTTATTGTTAACAAAGTGATTCTTCGGTGATTTTTCGGAACGCTGTGGGCAGAGGATAGGAGGTGTTCAGCTCCTCTTGTGTGACCCAGAGAAAGCGGTCAGAGGGTGCGTTGACCTCTGCTGTATAACCTTGCATGTACCAGTCGACGTGGGTGAAAACGTGCTTGGCTTCTTTGGTATAGGCGAGGGAGACGGGGGACAGCTCCCGATTCCGCAGGATGGCGAAAAGCTCTTCTTCGGTATAAAAGCCTTCGATGTTCGGCAGCTGATACATCCCGGGGAGAAGTCCCGTGTCGGGACGTTTTTCGATGGCGATACGTCCGTCGGGCGTCAGAAGAACAAGGACGGTCAGATCTTTACGGCTGCGCTTGAGTTTTTTGGCGCGCACCGGGATCTCGGCGGTGAGGTTTTCACGGCTTGCGATACAATAACGCCGCAGAGGACAGGCGTCGCACAGGGGTACGCCGTTCGGCAGACATACAAGCTCGCCGAGCTCCATCAGCGCTTCGTTGAACGCGCCGGCATGCCGCGGCATGATTTTTCTTAATTCTTCGGAAAAGACCTCTTTTGTTTGCGGGAGCAGGACGTTTTCACGACTGGCCTGTATGCGCGCGATGACGCGCAGGACGTTGCCGTCGACAGCGGGAACCTTCTCGTCAAAACAGATCGAGGCGATCGCGCCGGCGGTGTATTCACCGATACCGGGCAGCTTTTTCAGCTCGGCGAAGGCTCCGGGGAATTGACCCTCGTAATCGCTTATGATGGCGCGTGCGGCTTTTTTAAGATTGCGCGCGCGGTTGTAGTAGCCCAGTCCCTCCCAGAGCTTTAACAGACAGTCGTCATCGACCTCGCTCAGGCTTTTGACATCGGGCAGGGCTTCCATGAACCGCTCATAGTAGCGCATGACGGCTTCGATCCGCGTTTGCTGAAGCATGATCTCGGAGATCCAGACGTGGTACGGCTCGTTGTCGCGCCGCCACGGCAGGTCTCGTTTATGGCTGTCAAACCAAGAAAGCAGCGGCTCGACGATGTTGGATAAGGAAGCTTTCATACTCTCACCCTTTGATGTAGATATATTAGTAGTATAACACAGAATCTTTCACAGGAACAGTCCTTGCCTGTCGGTTGATGATTTGCTATAATATGCTTCGTAAAGGACGGTGACAGCATGGTAATTATCAACGCCGATGATTTTGGGATGAGTGAATCCTGTTCGCGGGCAATCGCGCTGGCGTTTGAAAAAGGGTTGGTGACCGACACCACGATGATGGCAACGGGGGATTTTTTTGATGAAGCTGTCGGTCTTGCAAAAGAACAAGGTTTTTTTGACAGGATCGGAATCCACTTCAACCTGACCGAGGGTGTACCGCTGACAGAGGATATCTGCCGTTTGAGCGATTTCGTGCTCGACGGACGATTTTACAAGGGGTATGATTGGCAAAAGCCTTTGACAGAGGATGAAGAACAGGCGGTTTATCGGGAGCTTTGCGCGCAGGTGATAAAGCTATGCGGCGCGGGGATCGGGATCACTCATGCCGACTCGCACCATTATCTCCACAACGCGCCGTATCTCGCGCCGATCTTTGTACGCGTGTGTAAAGAGCATGGGATCGAAAAGCTCCGCTTGCAGAGAAATCTGGGCACGGATGAAGCGTCTGAGGTCAACGCGTTCTACAGGGAACAGGGGTTGTGCACAACGACATACTTCGGCAGACTGAGGGATGTTGAGAAGATGGATATCCCCGATCACACAGAGATACTGGTGCATCCCGACTTTGACAGGGACGGCAGGCTGATCGACCGCAGAGGGATGAAAGAAGGATACCCCGACGGCGTGCCGCTGGTTGACCTGAAAGAGCGGTACGGCGTCAATCCGGGAGGCTATAAGGATTTATAATTCTCTTATCATGTTGACTTTGACGTCGGTCAAACGTATAATGAGAGAAATGACGAAAAGACAGGTGAAAATATGAGTTACGCTGACGAAATTTTTAAGGCGAATTGTAAGGATATTATCGAAAACGGTTACTCCGACGAGGGAATGAACGTGCGTCCCTACTGGGGTGACGATCACTCGCCCGCGCATACGATCAAGCAGTTCGGCGTGGTCAACCGCTATGACCTCGGCAAAGAATTTCCGATCATGACCCTGAGAAAGGTGTTTTTCAAGAGCTGTATCGACGAGTTGCTGTGGATCTGGCAGAAAAAGAGCAACAACATCCGTGATCTGAAAAGCCATATTTGGGACAGCTGGGCGGACGAGAACGGCTCGATCGGCAAGGCGTACGGCTATCAGCTGGGCGTGAAGCACCAATATGCAGAGGGTGAGTTCGACCAGGTCGACAGGGTGCTGTTTGATCTGAAAAATCATCCCGAGTCCAGACGCATCATGACCAATATCTATAACCATCATGACTTAAGCGAAATGGGACTGTACCCCTGCGCCTACAGCGTGACGCTGAACGTGACCGGCAACAAGCTGAACATGATTCTCAACCAGCGTTCGCAGGATATGCTGGTCGCGAATAACTGGAATGTTTGTCAGTACGCGATTTTGCTGCATATGTTCGCGCAGGTATCTGGATTTGAGGTCGGCACGCTGCTGCACGTGATCGCCGACGCGCATATCTATGACAGGCATGTCGACGCGGTGAAACGAATCATTGAGCTGGAGCCGTTTGACGCGCCGAAGCTGTGGATCAATCCCGAGGTCAAGGACTTTTATGACTTTACGGTCGACGACTTCAAGCTGATCGACTACAAATACCACGATTTTAACGAAAAGATCCCGGTAGCGATTTGAGGAATATATCATGAAACTGATTGTAGCGGTCGATGAAAAATGGGGGATCGGCAAGAACGGCGATCTGCTGTTGTCGATTCCCGACGATATGCTTTACTATCGCGCGACGACCCGCGGCAAGGTGGTGGTGATGGGTTACACAACCCTGCTCTCTCTGCCGAAAAGCAAACCCGCTCCCGGGCGGCTGAATTTGATTTTAGCGGATATCGAGGGGCTGAGAGTTCCCGGCGCGGTTGTCTGCGGCAGCATGGAACAGCTGCACAGGATGATCGGATGCTTTCATCCCGACGACGTGTTCGATATCGGCGGCGGGTCCATGTACCGTCAGCTTCTGCCGTACTGCTCCGACGCGCATATCACGAAAATGCGCTTTGACGGCAAGGCGGATACCTACATCCCGAACCTGGATGAGTCGGATGGTTGGGACGTCGCGGATGAATCGGAGCTGAAGGATTATGAGGGACTCAAATACTCCTTTGTTGTATATCATCACGCCAAGCCCGAGCCTTTGCCTACGGCAAAATATCTCAGTACGGATATGTCGGCGTATTTCAGGAAGAAAGAGCCGCTTGAGGTTGCGCTTGTCGATGACAGCGAATACAAGCCCAAGCTGAAAACGCTTTTGCACGCGTATTTCCGCCCGCTGGAGAACGGTTTTTCCGCCGACGAGGTCGAAACCTATCTCAACGCTGAGCCTAAGGCGTTTGAGGATTATCTCAAAGAGCTTCATCTGATCGCTTCTTTCGATGAGGTTCACGCGTTTGCTGACCGCTTTGCCGGACAGGGAGAGAAGGTCACGGTCGAGAGAGAGGATCTCGAGGTGATCGACGCGTTCGCTGATGGCGCAATCACAGCCGAAGACGTGATCGCGAGACTGAAAAAATAAACGGATGACAGTCATAATACTAAGTATATAAAAAACCCCTTTCTTTGCGGTAAAAGAAAGGGGTTTGTTGTTTTGCTGACAAGGTCGGCGGATCGTTCGTTCTGCTTCAAGGCCTCAGTGTATGAACCCGGGATGCCATCAAATAATCAGCTTGCTGTCGCTCAGCCGACGGTGATCGAATCCAGCGTTTCTTTGAAGCTGATTCGGGAGGAAGCGGCGTTGTGCTTGCGTGTGATGAAATAAACGGCATAGTATTTGCCCTTGTTCTTGAACACAACAAGGTCTCCGATATGGACGCGCGCCGAATCGTTGACGCGGTATTCGAAGCGGACGCCGTAGGCTTTTGCCTTTCCGATCTTGGCGTCATAGGTTGTGATCTGCTGGTAGTTGACCAGACGGCGGCGCAGCCGCGCGGTGATGTCGAACAGCGCGGTCTCGGCGTCGGACATGAAACCGGCTTTTGACCAGCTGACCGACAGGACGATGTGATCGTCGGCGTTGTAGACGCCCCAGCGATCTTTAGGAGAGCCGAAGTGCCGCGTCAGCGCCTCTTCGCCCATCTCTTTGAAGCCTTCGGGATAATTCAGGTTGATTTCGTTGTTGATCTTCACGTTAGCCATGTCCGACCCTCCTCGGCTGTTGTAAACATATTATACAACACGGATCGCGGTTTGTCACCATAAAAATATAAGTTCCGAATACTTTTTTGTCAGGCGGCAGGAATCTCGGCGTTTTCTTCCCGGCGGGACTCATCTTCCTGTTTGACGATGGCTTTGCCGCGCCACTTTCCGCTTTTCCATCGGATCAGCATGAGCACCCCTCTGAAACACTCGTCGGCGGCAAGCGCGATCCACAGTCCGTAGATTCCCATCCCGCAGACCACCGCAAGCAGGTAGGAGCCCAGCACGCTGAGCAGCCAGTTGGAGAAGATGGCGCACATCGTCGGGAACATAACGTCGCCCGATCCGCGCAGACACGCGATGATGATGAGGTTTGTTGTTCGCCCGACCTCGAGAAACAGGTTAATCAACAGGATGTTTGCGCCTAACAGCAGCACCTCGGCGTTGTCGGTGAAGATGCCGAGAAGCTGAGTGCGCAGGAGTACGCCGATCGCGCAGATGACGGCGTTGATGGCAAGGGCGGTTCGGTAGGAGCGCAGCCCTTGGCGATAGGCTTCGTCAAACTTGCCTGCTCCGACAAGATGTCCTGTCAGGATCTGGGACGCCTGACCGATCGACATGGCAAAGATGTAGAAGAACATCGTGATGTTCTGGACGTAGGTTTTCGTAATCAGCTCGCTGTTTGTCAGATAGTTGAGGACGATGGAGGTGATGACGAGCTGTGAGAGGTTATACAAAAAAGTTTCCATCGCCGACGGGATACCGATTTTCAGCATCTTTTTGACGTCGTCAAAGGGGAAGGGTCTGAGCATGCGGAAGATCGAGAGCTTTTCGATCTTGGTGAACAGAACGACGGCAAGTACTGCCGTGCCGATCACGCGGCTGATGCTGGTCGCGATCGCGACGCCTGTCACGCCCATCTGCGGCACAAGGATGATATCAAGCGCGGTGTTGAGGATATTCATCCCGACTGTGACAAACATCGAGATTCGCGTCATACCGTGGTTGCGGATGACGACGGACATCGAGGTCATCAGCGCCTGCAGGAAGATCACACCGCCGACGATTGACAGATACTGACAGCCGAAGGTCAGGATCTTGTCTTCCGCGCCGATAAAGGTGAGGATCGGACGGTTGAACAGCAGGAAAACAGCGCTGATAATCAGCCCGAACGCAAAATGGAGCGTTAGTGACAACGCGGCAATCCGCGAGGCGGAGGTTTCCTTTTTTGCACCCAAGTACTGGGAGATCATCACCGCGCTTGCCGACGAAATCACCGAAAAGACGATGGTCGCGATCGACACCGCCTGATTTGCCGTGTTGACCGATGAGGCGGCGAGGTCGTCATAGCGGCTGAGGATGTAGACGTCCACAAATCCCAGCAGCATGAACAGCGCCGTTTCGATGAAGATCGGCCACGCCAGACTGTATAGGTTTAGCTTTTTCATGATAAAACCTTCTATGCATGGTTACTATACTGATATTATACGATTGCAAAAAGGATAATTCTAGCAATATATTCGCCGATTTCTAACACAAATCTATTATCTGCGGTTTTTATCAATGAAAACAGCCTGCCGGCGGGCAGGCTGTGTGTGAAACGGTATGGTATTACAAAAGATCTTTGATGATTTGATCCGCGTCGCCGTCGATACAGATCGAACGGTCGGCGATCTCTTTCGGCGCGACGGCATAACCGTAGTTGACGCACGCGTAGGTGGCGTTCGGATTTTGCAGGGCGATGTTGATAAAGGGGTATTTGATGATGGACGGGGTGTTGAAGCCGACGCCAAGTTCGAGCAAAACGATGTTCAGATCCTTGTGATTTCTGACAAAGTTATTGTATCGCTCTGCCGCCGCGTACCATCCGTCATCCTGGACGAAGGTATTGTCGGCGCGCAGGTTCATGGCCATGGGTCTGCCGCAGACAGGACACTTCGGCACAAGCTCGGTCGGGATGCGCATATCTTTTTGTTGTTTGAGCATTTGATCGACAATCTCCGCGTTGTCATAGGTTTTGTGACGGCAGGGCTTGGAGCACTGGAAAAGGCCGTAATCACCCTGGGTATAAAACAGACGCTTTTTGTCAAATCCCGCCTTTTGGAAGCAGTGGTCGACGTTGGTGGTCAGGACAAACCAGTCTTTGTCTTTGACGAGGTCAAGCAGGTTTGCGTAGGTATTCTTCGGCGGATCCTCGTAGCGGTTGACGTGGATCATGCGGCTCCAGTATGCCCAGTACTCTTCGGGCGAATAGCGCATCATCTCAAATCCGCCGGTGTACATATCGTGAAAGCCGTATTGTTCGGAAAAGTCGGCAAAGTTTTTGTCGAACCGTTCGCCGGAATAGGTGAAGCCCGCCGCGGTGGACAGTCCCGCGCCCGCTCCGATCAGAACGGCGTCGGCGTTTTGAAGCTTCTCTTTTAAGAGAGTGATCTTTTCGGAATAGGTCTTTGCGCTGCTGTTTGTCATTGGTATCACCTCTATTGCTCATTATACTTGTATTTTTTGATAAAACAAGTACGCACTTTATTGTAACTGTTATTGACGGCGGATATGGAGTTTGTTATGATATAACATATGGAATAATCGGAAACTACCGGAGGAATTATGAAGCATAAAAACGAATTGCCCGACTGCCCTGTCGCGACGACGGTGGAGCTGATCGGCAGTAAATGGAAGCTGCTCATCATCAGGAATCTATCGGAACGTCCGTGGCGGTTCAACGAGCTGAAAAGAAGTTTGGACGGTATCAGCCAGAAGGTGCTGACTGACAGCCTGCGCTCGATGGAAGCGGACGGGATCGTCACGCGCACGGCATACGAAGAGGTACCTCCGCGGGTGGAGTACTCTCTGTCAAAGCTCGGACAAAGTCTGCAGCCGATCATCGACGCGATGCTTGAGTTCGGTTTGAAGTACAAAAGCCTGACAAAGTAATCGGTTGGGTTTCAAAGCGACCGATGAAGGCTTTTCAATCCGTTTCATCGGAGTTATGTTATTATGGTTCGGAATTTGCGATAGATTTGTTAAAGGGACGGTGACGGAATGAAACTTTTGCGAAAATTGCGCTCCAGCATGTCTATGAACGTGCTCGGCGGACTGGTGTTTTTGATGTTGCTGTTCGGGCTGATTGTCAGCGTTATCGGCAACAGCTGTTTTGTTGACGCGTTCAAGGACGAGTACGCGACCGTTACCTATCACATGGGTGATTCGGCGGTGGCGCTTATCAACGGCAACCATATCAGCGACTACCTTGCCGGCAGAGAAACGGAAGAATATAAGGAAACTAAGCAGAAGCTGGATATCACCGCCCAGAAGATGAATGTATCGCTGCTGTATGTCATCGCGGTCGACCAAAGCGATTACGGCAGTTTTGTCTCTGTCTTTAACTCCGTCAACAACAGCGTTGATAACTCCAACTATACGGAGTGGGAGCGAGGCTACGAGCGAAAGGCCACCAACGAAGAGTATATCGAAAAATACCGCTCGCTCTATGAACACCGCTCAAAATATGAAACGGTCTTCCGGATGCATCCCGCTGACGGCGCGCATCCGCATATTACCACGATGGTTCCGATAGAGAACCGAGACGGCAAGGTGACGGCGCTCATGTGTGTACAGCGACCGATGAGCGAGATGGAGGACGCCTTTCGGCCCTATGTCCTGCTGATTCTCGCCGTAGTTGCGCTTATGCTGATCCTGATTATCACGCTGGCAACGCTGTTCCTGAAAAACGCCGTTATCCATCCAATAGAAAAAGTCTCGAAGGAAGCGACGCGCTTTGCGAGAGAAAACGCCAAGGGTGAGCCGCTGGGCAAGATCAGCAGATATGACGACATCCAGAACCTTGCCGATTCGATTGACCGGATGGAAACGGATATGGTGCGCTATGTCGACAACCTGACAGCGGTTACGGCGGAGAAGGAAAGGATCGGCGCGGAGCTGACGATTGCCGCGGATATCCAGGCAAATTCTCTGCCGGATGTGTTCCCTGCTTTCCCTGACAGAAAGGAATTTGATATCTACGCTTTGATGGATCCCGCCAAAGAGGTGGGCGGTGACTTCTATAATTTCTTCCTGATCGACGACGATCATCTGGCACTCGTGATCGCCGATGTGTCCGGCAAGGGTATTCCTGCCGCGCTGTTTATGATGGTAACCAATATTTTAATCAGCGACAGGACGATGATGGGCGGCACTCCCGGCGAGATACTGGCTTTCGTTAACGAAAACGTTTGTGCTCACAACCGCGCTGATATGTTCGTTACGGTGTGGCTCGGTATTTTGGAAATTTCCAGCGGAAAGCTGATCGCTTCCAACGCCGGTCACGAAAACCCCGTTATCTACCGCAAGGGAAAACGCTTTGACATTTTCAGGGATCGGCACGGGTTTGTCATCGGCGGCATGGAGGGGATGCGCTATAAGGACTATGAGATCCAACTGCATAAAGGCGATAAGCTGTTCCTTTATACCGACGGTTTGCCCGAGGCTACTGACAGCGAACAAAAAATGTATACCGTCGAGCGGATGGCTAAGGAGCTCAATGAGCATACGGAGGAGTCTCCGAGGGGGATTATTGAGGGTATGCAAAAGAGCGTGAATGACTTTGTCGGCGACGCTCCCCAGTTTGATGATTTGACGATGCTGTGTGTTGAGATCAAGGATACCGATGCGGATTAGGTGACTGCAATAATCCGAACCTACTGAAAATGGCATTATTTCGGCAATTTTCGGCTTATCAATCTTGGCAGGCGCCAGCCTGCCTGCACTTTCTGCACCGAAACTTGCTCGAAATCTTGCTCATTTTCAGTCCTTCGGAGTTTTGACGGTGCAGATTTTTGTCTGACCGCGGCAAAACCACAGCGAACCCTGACGGGTTCGCGAGGATTTTAACAATGGGCAGGCGGAAATATGCCCGTCACAACCACGGTTCGGATTATTGCAGTCACCCTAAGTGACAGCACGATCCGGAGCAACAATATGATAAAAAGAGCCGGCATGCGAGCCGGCTCTTTTTGCGATGCTGTGAGGCAGCTTTAGCCCGTGCAAAGGCTGAACGGCATAAGGAGAGAATATGAAGCACCCGGTTTTTTATCATACATTACTGTTTTATAAGCTTTTCGGCAACGGGATTGCATCTATCTCAGTCGATGAATTTTATAGGTCAGCCCGCTGTGAAGATACAGCGGGCCGATCTTTTTCTATGGATTAAAAACCCTATATTGCGGTATCAAAAGTTGAGCGCAGCCGTGCTTCCCTGCGTCAGCATCATGCCATCCAAATTAAGATGTATAAAAAGTAAGACGAGTTCGGATCGTTCCGGCTCGTCTTTTTGTTATAATGATCTTTTCATTTCAAAAAAGCTCTCTGCTATTCGCAGAGAGCCGGCAAAGCAAATCCTTTGTGTGTGGTATTTCATAAAATTTTTTGTGTAAAATTGTTGGCCAAATTGTAGGTCTAAGTTTTGCTAGTTTCGTTTCGCTAAATTTTCTCAACTTGATTTTTATGGGTACTCATAAACCGCATAGATAAGCCGATTTTGAGCATTTTGAGAAAATATAACAAAAAAATGAGAGTGACTTTAAAAGTCACTCTCAATGGCAAAAAACTCACAAAATGATACAATGCAACATTCGAGCAAAAATGCAACATTTTAAGTTGTTTGCAACATGGAAGCATCTTTGCAACATTTTAAGTATTTTGCAACATCCGCTTGTTTTTGCAACATTTACAATTTTTTGCAACAATCAAACGATTGCCCTAGGTGTAATTGAGTAGTGATGAGGAATAGGAGCAGTGATATTAACTGTATCAGATTTGGTAAAACTAGATGGCGACCGGAATCTCGGAGAAATTATTATATAAATATGAATATGTTCACAAAATGTTTACGTAAGAATTAGCACTCTCCTCTTGACAGTGCTAAAAAACGGTGCTACAATCATAATCGAACAGAGGAATGAAGATCGAATAGATGACCTCCATCCCCTTGCTCAGGTAACAAACAAAAAGATTGCAGTATCAAAGGAGGCATGACTTATGTTACCGAGTATTTTTGGAGAGAGTTTGTTTGATGACTGGATGGGCTTCCCGTTCAGAGGCTTTGAATCCGATGTGGATCGCAAGCTGTATGGCAAACATGCGGCTCATGTGATGAAGACCGATTTGAAGGAACACGATGAAGGCTATGAGCTAAAGGTGGACCTGCCGGGCTTCAAAAAGGATCAGATCGATTTGCAGTTGCAGAATGGCTACCTGACGATTACCGCTTCCAAGGGCCTCGAAGAAGAAGGCAAGGATAAGAAGGGCAAGATCGTTCATCAGGAACGCTACGAAGGCTCCATGACCAGAAGCTTCTATATCGGCGAGAATGTCAAGGAAGAAGATGTCCAGGCCAAGTTTGAGGATGGCGTCCTGACGCTTGACTTCCCGAAGGAGAAGCCGGTAGCGCTTCCGGAACGCAAGACCATTCAGATCCAAGGATAATCATTACTACTCCAGCGCCCTGCCAACCGCGGGGCGCTTTCTATTTCAATGGAGATGTTTGTAATGAAAGAGAATTTGATTCTTGTTATGAGGTTGCTTCTTATACTCAGAGAGGTGAAAGATTTTTACATAACCCCAATGTTAAGTTAATAGACAAATATGAGTTTAGCTTCTATGGATGATTTCTTTGTGAAATAAGTATTTGCAACAGACAAACGATAAACCTATAAGGCAAACGATAAACCCATAAGGCAAACTTTAGCCCCATAAGACAAACAATAAACTCAAAGGGCAAACGATAGCTCTAAAAGGCAAACTTTAGCCTAAAAATCAAACGATAGCCGTATTTCGGCAAGAAAAATTGCCCTGCTGGTGAAATCAAAGTCGTCAACACTTGTTTCCCCGGCAGGGCATTATTGCGTTAATATTGCTAAGAAATGGCTTATCTATGCGGTTTTACGTGGTATCGGTACAAAGAACAAGACTCCCGATTGTATCAAATCGAGAGTCTTAGTTTGGTTGCGGGGGTGGAGACCTTTCCTCGCGGCCTGACATCAACATCCGTCAATGGGATATGCCCGTCCCCGTCGTCGTCGCGTGTCGTCTGACTTCGCCTCGTCGCCTCGGCTTGCCATACTCGCGCTTTGGACGACACCGTTCACGAAAAACAATTCGCCGGATTGTTTTTCGCTCACTAACCCAACGAGCTAAGTACTCGCCTATAGCATAACCCGGAGGTCGTGAGGAAAAAGCTACAGCAAAAGAAAACAGACATCCGTGCGGACGTCTGTTTTCTTTGGTTGCGGGGGCTGACCATACCCGTAAAATCATGGGTTTTTATGACCCATGCGAGTATGAAAGGCAATTTTTCCGAACATTATGTCATTTTTAAACCGTTTGACTTCATGTATGCATCAGCGGTTGCGAGGTGCTCATCAGTGAACTTTTCGAATACGGAGCAGTAAGTGTCGAGAGTGATCGTGATGTCCGTATGCCCGAGAATTTTCTGGAGAACCTTTGCCGGCATACCCGACTCGATACAGCGTGTGGCATAGGTATGTCTGAGACTGTGTAGGTCGACCTTGCCGTAGATCGACTTGTCAACAATGTTGTTGGCTCTGAGTGCGGCATGGTAGTTGTAGTTGACCTGATTGCTGGCAACCAGATTGCCGTTAGTGGACAAGAACAGCATACCGCTCTTCTTATTGCCGATCAGCTTTCTCAGGAGCGCTGTCACTTCATCATTGACGTGCAGCACGCGATTACCTGCTTCGGTTTTGGTCTCGTTGATGACGTTGTATCCGTACCTGCCTCTTGTCACTGTCTTACAGACGTGGATCGTTTGTCTCTCGAGATCAATATCCTCTACCATGAGAGCGGTACATTCGCCTGCTCGCATACCTGTGAACATCGACAACAGCATCGCGTCGCCGTAACGGACCTTCTGCGTCGTGAGTACTTCGATCAACTTCTTCTGTTCCTCGATCGTCAGCGCACGGACGGGGATCGACTTTTTGCGGGATCGCGGACACTTGATGTATTCGAGCGGATTCTCGGTAATGATCTTGCGTTGAAGTGCCTTTTTGAAGATCCTTTGCAGCATCTGATACACTTTCCCAATAACCGACTGAGAGTAGTTGATGATGGATGCGAAAAAGTCGATCAGATCATCCTCAGTCACATCTGTGAGCTCCATGTCATAGATGGGGGCGAGGATCTTCAGCGTTTCTCTTTTGCGCTCATAGCTGGAGCCTCGGATCTCGTTGAGTGCGAGCTGTCTGTCAAGCATCATATCAGCGTATTCATAGATGGTCGGACATCTCGGGATTTCCGGATTGTACAGGAGGCCTGCCTCTGCCTGAGATTTGAGATCTTGCAGCTTAGCTCTGACCTCTCGTTCCGATTTGCCGTAGACGGTCTTGCGATGATCTCCTTCATCAAAGCAGAAGGTGAGTTGACCGGCATAGCGCTTACGATCCTTGACGTAGAAAACGGTTTCGTGCTTGTAGCTGATAGGGTTTTGCGGTTTTGAATTGTATTTTGTGTCTTTAGATTGTTTCATGATTCCATCCTTTCCCCTAAAGACACCGGAACATATAATTCAATTATATCTTAGTTCAACCTTGCCCCGGTGTCAATAGGATGTGTGTTAATAAACTTTAAAATCTTCTGCGACTGCTCCAGTCGATAAATGCCTGTTCACTGACCTTGAAGTTCTTTCCGACTCGGATGAGCGGAAAGTCGGCTCTGTACATCACCTTGCGCGCGGTAGGCAAACTGCATCCGAGCGCTTCGGCGACTTCCTTGGTGGATAAGAATCGCAGGTTGTTCTGCGACTCAGCGTTCTGTAATTCTGTATTTGTCATGTGTTTCATCTTTCATTGTCCTTTCTGTATGTTTTTTGTTTTTGCCGTTGGGTTCCGAGTTCTGTTTGCAGCTCCCGCTCAACGGCTTGTTTTAATTCGGGTTGTCTTTTTGCGATAAATCGGCAGATCTCCTTATCCTGGCGATACGGCATGATCTGACGCGTTATTTCTTTGCACTTTTCTTTCAGTGCGTTTTCTTCCGCTGGCGTTTTGACACGCCGCAGTTTGTTGCGATACTTCTGCCGCACACCTTCGAGCTCGCGTATCTTCTCGTCGATCTGATTCTCATAATCATGAAAATCGGTCTCGTTGACGATATGATGCTTGCCGAGGAATTGCGCGGCCTCAGAAATCTTATCCAAGTCCTTCCAGATGGCTCGGAACTCCGGCAATATCGGGATATTGTTTTTGACCTCGACATACGGTCTGCCCGTGATCAGTCGGAACAGTTCGACGACAAGCTGAAAGAAGATCGTGAAGCCGTCCGGCTCTCTGTATCTCGGATTCGATTGTATGAGGATCAGCAGCGGCTTTCTGTTACGCGGCGGTGCTTGGAAATCCGCAAACGTCAAGTTACTGCCGAGGTTGTTGTGTAAGCGTTCGTTGATTGCGTTACGCGTGTACTCTTTGCCGAGACTGTCGATACGGATCGGGCGCTGCCACGACGGCGCTTTGACAGACGGATGCTGATAGTCGTATCCGCGGACGAACTCATAGCCGATGGATTCCAGATAATAGATGAACATGGATTCCTTGTAGCTGTGGGCGATCGCCTCATCGATATCCTGCCGTAGGATATCCCGGTGGGTCGGCTGACCGCTTTTCTCGACCCAATACTGCTTTTTGCCGGAGCTGTAGATCGGCGATTTGGGCAAAACACTTTTGCCGAAATCACGGCAGATGCGATCGGACACATTCCTCAGCTCCACATGATCACGGATCTTGTTGCGATACTTTTTGCCGTCCACAAACGAGGTGGCGTTAATCACAAAATGATTGTGCAGCTGACCCGTATTCAGATGGGTCGTGACGACTACCTGATGCCTGTCGCCCCACATCTGTCTTGCGGTGCGTAAACCGATCTCGTGCGCCTCTTCCGCAGTGACCTCACCGGCACGGAAGCTCTGGTATCCGTGATAAGCAGCGACCTTGCCGCGCTCTCCGAACCGACGCTTGACCGCCGTCATTTCCTCATAAGCTCGGAACTTGGAACAGTTGATACCGCTGACATACATCGTCTCGTCGGTTTTATCCGCGTTCGCCGCGTATTCCAGCGTTGCGTAGAGATCGTCATCAAGGTATTTACGCTCGATGGTTTTGTCGGGATTTCGCGCGTAGTCGATGACCTCCTTCAGCCTGTTTTTGACAGGCCAGAATCCGGTGGTAGCCACGGCTGATCACCTTCTTTATGAGGTGTCAAAAGTGCATTTTCGATCTCAGACAAAAGTGCCAAGGCACGCTCGTTCACCTCGGGTGAAAACGGCGGCTCCATCAGTGCGTCGATCTTTTCACAGAAATGAAAAAAGACGTCCGGCGGCACCGCTTGCGGTGCGTAGCCCAACGCCCTTTGTCTGAGATATTCGGTTGTGTTCAAGCCGCATATGGCGGCGCTCTTTTTGATCTTCTTCTTTTCCTGTTCGGTGACAGTGAAGAAGATTCCTTTTGATTTTTGTTTCATCGTTACCTCCAAACAGCAAGAGCCGACGGGATGTCCCATCGGCTCTTCGAGATGATTGTTATTATTTTGCGTTCGGGATCGCTAACAGCTCCCGAACTCTTTTTTGAATATGGTTTTCGATCGCCTGCAAGCGTTCCTCGGGCAGGTTGATCGACGGATGTCTGGTAAAGGTGAAGTTCACAAGTTTACGAAGCTGATTTTTTTGTTTGCTGCTCATGACCGCTCTGCAAACGTCCTCAAAAGAAATGCGGTACGGCGTCGTTCTCGTCTTGGCGTAAGCGTCAAGATGTTTGAGATCATCCGGCATGGCGAAGTTGAACAGCGACAGACCGTTATCGAAGATCGGCGCGGTTCCGGTGAACTCACCCGTATGGTTATCCCTGAGCAAGCCGAAGTTACCGAAATGCCTGTCCTCGTTGTAGATCACCGCGTCGAAAACAAGCATACTGCATACGTCGTCGTAATACTCTTTGCCGAAGCTCTCATAGCAGTCCAGCGCAGCTTTCAGCGTGTTGCTTTTCATCAGGTCACCGATCGGGACAAACGCTGTGTCGATATCGGTGAACAGAGCGCATTTTGACGCCAGAATTCCCTTCCAGTTTTCGAGATCATACATGGCGCATTTGAGTCCCATCGCCTTTGCGATCTGACAGGCGTAGTATTCGCTGTAAGGCTCGTTGCCGGTGTTCGCCGCGCCTTCCGTGCCGCCCTTATACAGATAGATGCCGTCGCCGTCGATATGTCGCCACGCCTTGCGGAGCATACCGTTAGTGGTGAACTCCGGTGAGATGAACGATTCTTTTTCGACGTTTCCACTACCTCTAAATGCGATAAGCGAAAGGGTTTCCGAAAAGGGATTCTCAAAAAGATTGTATTCATCAAATGTGCCGATGAATTCAACCGGTGTTACCCAATAACTGTCTTTCAGAGATAAGCCTAGGCAAAGATCAATAATACCCTTCGTGTTGTTTGCGTTCAGCCCAAATTGCTTGAGAATGACATCTACATAGGCTCTGTTCTTCGGGATGACGCGTTCAGCTAACCATTTGACAATACCCTCGCCGGTGACAGCTAAATCGACAGGGAGCAGTGATTGCTTGCTTTCATCGATAAAATGGATTTCAGCAGTTAACCCTTCCAGACCCTTTGCCTTCAGAGAAAAGGTCAGGAGGATATCATCATAAAGTTTTACGTGATAGACGTTGTTCATATCAGATTGCCTCTTTTTATCCGGTAACAATCAATGATCCTCTGTACGCTCTTTCTTCCGAGCTTTCAGACTGTTCAGAACATCCTCAACATTTGATTCCTTCAAAGCGTCTGGATATTCTTCGCTGAATTCCAACAGGGTTTCTTTCGCCTGTTTTTCGCTGTTTCGGATCGTTTGATAAACTTCCTCATAACGACCGTGTGCCAGTGTATCTTTGATGAAAGCAACGGAATCGTCCGGGATACTATCCCACGATCCATAGAGGTTTACAACTGCCGTATCGATTTGTTCATAAGTGATCACTGAGCCGCGCTTTTCATGTTCGGCAAGGATTCCGATAATGTCGGACAAATCGTTCTTATACTTTCTGCCGGAACGCAGTTTCATCGCAATCAGGTATTCTGCCGTTACGGTTCTCACATTCAGTGAGCCGTAGAAGGTGCGGTAATGAACGGAATACTGTATCAGCTTATCGCTGTAGGACGCGGTTTTCACAAAATCAGCGTTCAGCCAATCATGTGGTAAATGATAAGTGTCGCTCACCTTGCGGATCGCGTCCTTCAGAACCGATGAAGCCTGAATGATCGCGTCGACGTCGGTGGTCATATCACGAAACCCATAGTTCTCCAGAATTGCCGCGCCACCGATCAAGATCAGCTCAGCAGGCATCTTCCTGCCACCCAGCTTACTGTATCTTTACCGAGCGCTTTGAGATAGGTGTCTAAATTCTCTTTGTTAAATACGCTGCTGTTTTCAAACGACATTTCGGATCTCGCTTTCTATGATATTGAATCGACGGAATTCGGGGATTGATAAAACCATAGCCTGTTCTTTGACGCTTTCATCTTTGGATACTTCATAAGCAGATAGTACGCTTGCGGGGTAGATCATTTCGTTTAGCTTCATGCGCCGTATCTCGCTGAATTCTTTGCAGAGAGGGATATTGTTCTCTCGGCTTAGGTAATCTACCATAGCGAGCAGATACAGACATTCGGGGTACCAGTGACGCTCATAGTAGGTGAGGATATCTTTGCTTTCGATCGTCTGGATCAAAAAATCAATATCGCCTAACTCCTTCAGACGGTGGCATACATTGCTCTTGAACAGTTCGAACGAGGGACGCGGAAGCATATACGGCAAGAGGAGCTCTTCCATGCTGACATCCAACTCTTTCGCAAGTTTGTAGATAGTCTTTGCGCTGCACTCCGCTAAATTCGTTTTGCCGTTGCAGATATCGTTGATCGTCATGTAAGGGATATCACTGTTTTTGGCAAGGCGGTATTTTGAGATATTGTTTTTAGTGATGATTTCATTGACTGTCATACTTCTCACCTTCTTTACTAACATTATAACGGTTAACCGTTATAATGTCAATGCCTTTTCATAGATTCAGCCAAGGGGTTCTTAGGGATCACCCTAAAGCATTACCGACGATCTGCGTCGGCGGCAAAAGTGATATATACTTTTGCCCTGCTTGCTACGGTGTAAGACACGCCGTTATCCTCTATTCTCCGATCATCTTCGACATGATTGAGGCGTTATCTCCGATAAATCCGCAATACAGACACAAGGGGACAAAACATAACGTCTTATCGACAAAAAGCGCCACATTTGTCCCCTATGATCCGTTATGATGAAAACAGGGGACAGCAGGATTCATTCCTGTCTCTCTTCGGTGTCAGAATCGTCCTCCTCAAAGGAATTCAGAAAATCCTGCATCTGCCCGATCTTCTCTTCTTCGGATATTGAATTAAATTCTGCTTCCTGCGCTTGAACAGGCACCGCTATGGATTGTGAGATGCTGAGCAATTTCATCAGCGGGATCAGCGCTTTCAGATTGCCTTGGATGACCTCTTCCACGCGGTTGATGAACCGTTCTTCTCGTTCGTCTTCAGACTGAATATTTCGGTATACGTCGACACAGGAGATCACAGTTTTGGTCACGGACTGTCCGGAGCTTTTGAGGAACCGATAGACGCTGTACTCTTCTTCTCGATCTTTATGAAATCGGAGTTTCAGCGTAACGACATTTTTCTCGTTGTCATTCATCAGATTCCATCCTCTTTTCCGATAAAGGCAAGCGCCATGTATTCATAGCCCTTTGCATTGGCGCAGATATCCGGGTTGATGAAAACACGACGTTTATCGTATTCACCGAAGTTCTTAATGAGGCAACCGCCTCCGCCGACGACATACAAATTCATCAGCTTTGGGTCGTAGCCGCGCTCACGCAGGATACGGAAGATACCGGCAGTGTACTCACGGGCAGTACTTACAATGGTCTCCAAATAGTCGGGAGCGATATCTGCTTTGCCTTTCTTGAGGATGTTGGTGATAGCCGTTTCACTCGTTACCGCATGATGGATGCGCATCATCTGTTCCCTGATTGCAAGCATACACTGATAAACTCCGTATTTTTCCGTTATGATGGTCGCGATGTCGGGGGTTTGGTTTTCGAGCCGAAGCAGGTTCAGGGTTCCGTTGCCGATGTCGCAGATCATATGTGAACCGTTGAACTGCTCCATGCGTTCGACGATTGCAGCATATCCCTGCGGGTACACGTCTGCTCCGATAATCTCAATCTGATATTGTACTTTCCGAAAAGAAAAGCTGACCGTTCGATTCTGAAGCAGATACTTGATGAACGTCTTTTTCTGACGACCAACCCAAGACAGCGGCAAGCCCGCGGCGATGAAGACTTTCGCTGTCGTGATTCTCTCGCGTTTGAGTTCACGGGCGATCGCCGCTAAGGTCAGAACATAATAATCATTGTCCATGAACTTGTCGCCCAAGAATTCCTTGTGACCGACTCCGATGGAATAGTATTTGTTGTTCCAGCGGAGAAGATCACCGGTAAATGTCGGTACGGTATCGCTCGCTACGACTCCGGTGGGGAAACAGCAATTTGCCGTCTTGATGTTTCCGTAGCCGTGATCGATACCGATAATGTAGAAATCTTTGACTTTTCTCATATTGATTCTCCTTCCAAATTGTTTTCTCTTAAGATTTCTTCATACAGATCTTTGTGCTTCGGCAGTACGTTGTGCAAGAGATACTTGCAGTAGATGCCGTAGCGACAAATGAGTTGCACACAAACGTGCGGCTCCCCGTCGTCGAGCAGGAGACAACAGTTGTCAATGCAGTTGCAGCACGATTCTCTGACAACCTGATTGATTCGATCGGACTGCATCTCGGTAATCTTAACTACCATAGAATTCACCTCTTTTCCGTGTATATTTGGGCACACAAAAAGCCGCCGATCGCCCGGCGGCTCTTGCCCGTTTTTGAGGGGTTTTCATCCCCTCTGTATATTAAATACACGGAAAATCCGGAATCAGAGGTTTTGAGATAACAATACAAAAACAATGCTGATAACAGCGAAAAACGGCTTAATCAAGCCATTATCTCGATCAAGATAGATTCAGCTTGCAAAGATGATAACAAAAATATAGATATTTTTTGAGCAAAAAAGTCAAAGCGACTTTAATGGGACTTTAAATGTTGTAGACTGGTATTGGAGGTGGTATATCATGGATAAAATCGACTTCTTTAGCGCGGATTACCGCGACGGCAGAGTTACGGTCGGCGGCAAAACCTATCCTGCCGGGACTTTTGCGACGCATTTGCTCAATCAGTATTACGACGATGATACCGCTTCAAGGATTGTTGTATTCAGGAATACGATCTGGAAGATCAGAACCACTTTACAGAAAGGCTATTTGAATGCCGATCTGCTTGAAAAGGCTGAAAGCGATATACAGTATATCCTTAAGATCTTACCGCGGTTATCGCCGTTTGATCGCTTGGATTTAGAATCCGAGCGTGGCAGGATCAAGCGCTTGTTTACGCAGGAGGTCGGCGAATTTATCGTCGAATACTTCCGAGCCAAATCGTATGTGCTCGCTATGGATGACGCAAGCATCCGTTATGATGCTCTCCCGCCTGAATATGATGAGGAAGAGTATCAATATGCCGAAGAATTGCTGGATAATATTCAAAACACCCTGCAATTCTACGATCGTCTCGGTGACGATATCATGGATGCGCATGATGCGCTGACCACTTTTACGGAGCGACTCGATAATGCCGAACGGCTGGATGAATCGCACTTGCTTCCGATCGCGTTAGAGGTATGCGGTGATATGAAATTGGAAATGTCAACCGAGTATGTGGCGGTCAAAAAGAACGCAAGCAGCAAAGGCACAGTCACAGCTCGCAGGATGTATTTCGATAACTATTTCAGCTTTGTGATGACCGATTTCTTTGAGGGTCTGCATCACAATCACTATCCGAGGGAGTGTCCGATCTGCGGCAGATTCTTTATGATGACCTCTGCCCGCCGTCAGCAATACTGTAATGGGTACGCACCCATATTGTTGAAGGGCAGAAAGATCACCTGCCGTAAGTATGCCGCTCGCATGAGCGAAAAGGAACGCGCAGCCGATAACCCGATCACTGTTATTTATCGGAACCGTACCTCTGCGATCCGCGTCGAAAGGAGCAGAGGCAAGATCACAAGAGAGTTTGCCGATATCGCCCTTCGACTCGCAAAAGAGAAATGGCAGATGGCAAAGTTCGATGATGAATACGCACAGAACAAGTATGAGCGCGATATGACTCGCGACAATCTTTATAACGAAACAGCAAAGAAGGTGAAAGATCATGAAATACGAGGATGAGTTTAAGCCGGAATACGAAGACGATCATCCTGATGAAGCAGCAGAGGATCAGGATGTCTATACGCCGGAAGAAAGCGCCGACAGTAATGTCGACTTGATAAAGGTTGCGAAAACGATGTATCGGCAATCTCCCGCTCCACCCGAGTGGGATCTGCAAAAATACATTGAAGAGTATGCGCGTACAAAGGATAAGAAGTATCTCGGATGGTTCTTGCATCACTATGAAAACACCATCAATCTGCGTGCCGAAAGCTATATGATAAAGTATGCGATGCAGGAGCATTTTGCCGATATCAAGCAGTCGATCGTGGTAGGAATATACAAAGCTGCTGAGAGATTTGATCCCGGCAAGAAAAAGACCTTTATCGCATATGCACAGAGGATAATTGACCGTGAGGTGTTCAACTATATCCGCGCGATGCGGACAGGCTATTCTGTGCAGAGTGAGCGCGAGTATTCCTTATTGAGGAAGGCGATGGCGCTCTATCATGAGTACGGTGACAAATCCGACAATGACACCATCAAAAAAATCGCCGATCAGCTCGGCGTAAGTCCTGATCGGACAATAACCATGCTGACCGGCGGTCTGCGAAATGAGCATATGGTGGATGTGTATGATGAAAGCGGTGACGAACAGAGCCAACTGTTCTCGGACAGCACCTCAGAACCGTGTGCCTTGACGATGAAAGAGGCGTTATACGAGCGATTGTACGAAGCGTACTTTTCGCTCGACTTTACCGAGCGAATGATGCTCGCCCAACACCTCGGCTTCTGCCCTGAGTGCTTGAGTATATACGGAACTGATAAAAATGATTTGGATGAGCATAACTGCCCGAAAAAGAAACACATCAAACCTCTCCCGTATACCGATATCGCGACTTCACATGGGTTAAGCGATGCAAGTACTGTAAAAAGGGGTTGTACTAAAGCATTAAATAAACTACGGAAAGACATTAAAGATGACTGATAAGCGTATATTTGGTTCAAAAAAATATTCACTTTGTGAAAAGCGGAATATATGCTATACTATAACAAATGAGCACTTGCGCAAAAAATTAAAAACATAGGGTCCGCCACAAGCAGCACAACCTGACGGAACGTAAATATAATATACTTCGTTGGCATTTTCTTTGTCTTGACTGTTTTCTGACTGAACGATCATAGATAACATAGTTGTCATTAAGTCATAGTTATTACGTACACGCATTGATGTCACCTCCTTAATGCGTCGTGATATACAAGGATAATTGTATTGTCAATTTGGCTCTCATAATGTATAACCAAGTATACAGTATTATTTCGAAAATACTTATACTGTCAGAATAAAACCGGCTATTTGGCACCGATTTATACTGCGGGAATAAAAGCCGCTTATTTGCGCTTACGAGCTTCTTTTCTGATTGTACCGATCTTTTTGTCGGAACGTGTTTTGCGACCATCCTTGTTTCGGATAGTACCGAACGGAAGACCGTGTTTTTCCTCAAATGTTCTTACTCGGCAATCGCTTCTGGTTTTTCTCATCTTTACAAGCCTCCTCTCTTTTTGAATTTGCAGGAAATGATAAGCCTACCTGTTTTGAATACTCAGGTTGATTCTTTATCTGATTTAGTAATCGAATCGACATGATTCTCTCTTTCGTATTCATTCTCATCAGCTCCATATCTTTTCTGTATGCATCTATTATAGCTGAACTACCGATTCTCCGAAATGACAATCGCTATGGAAAAGGAGGGCCTATTTCTGCAATAAGTGCAAAATAAAAAGCACCATAGTCCGCAGACTACAGTGCTTCGATTACTTTTTGAACTTTTCGTATTGTTCCTTATTGATCTTACCGCTTGACAACATCTTCTCGACCCAGAGTTGAAGCGCTTCAACGGTTATATTAATTCGCTCTAGTTGTTGTTGAATATCGATGAATTCTTCAATCTCATTATCGGATATGATTCCGTCGACGATGATATCGATCAAGCTGTTCTTTTTCTCATTAATGGCATTTAATGAAGAAAGCATTTCCAGCACAATTTGAGAAACATCTTTTATCCGTATTTCCGGTACGTATTTCTGTCCGATCGGGCACTCATTGGAACAATAATAATTGCAAAGGTCAGGCTTTTCATATTTTTCAGACATTTCAAGGACCTCATCCGGTCGGATCAGGAAAGTACCGCTTTCGATTCTCTCTATTCGCTCCGGAGCAATACCGATCAGTAACTCACTCGCTTTTTCTCGGCTGTAATTTTTCTCTTCGCGCGCCAGCTGATAGATGCTTTTATTCTGCTTTGTTGATTTTCTCGCCATAGGATTTCACCTTTATACATTCATTGTATATGTCATATTATAGCTCATATAGGAAAATAGTCAATGTCTCAATGGGTGATAAGTTTTATGTATTGATTCAAAATGGTGTAGAAGTGAAGAGAACGGATAGATTTTAAATACATAGATCAAGCCCGCTGTGAAGATACAGCGGGCCAATCTTATTCTATTGGTTTATCAATGCTGATATCGCGGCATCAAAAGTCGAGCGTTACAGCGCTGCCCTGAGTCACCGGCACGTCGTCAAGGTTCGATAATTTGACATTGAATTCCACCGTTTTGAGGCTCTTCGCGTCCAGTGAGTCGTTCTCTTCGAAATACTTATTCAGGGATACGGATACCACGTTTTTCTTACCCATCCATATCAGATCGTACGCGACATAGGAGTCGTTGACGGCTGTACCGTTGAGCTTCAAGCCGGATAAATCGACGTTGATCGCCTGATCCGCTTTGTTTTCAAATTCGAGCATCAGGTTGGCGTCGCCGTCTTTATTCGTAATGACCGCCTGAGAGATCAGATTCACATTCACTTCGGAATAAACCGTGTTTTCTGACAGAGAATTCAATGTGATTCCGTAGGCGTTTTGGAGTGCGTTGCCTTTGATCGTTTTGAGGAAAGTATCCTCGTTATAATCATAATCATCCGCAAATTGTGTCTTGACGAAAGCCATTTTGCTGAGTTCATGATTGTAATCGTCATCCGAAATATCGAAACCGATCCCGATATCGGCGATCTTATTGACGCCGTGAATCTGCAGTTCGGCGTAGGAGAAAGAGATACTTTCCTCTGCGGTAGCGCCCGGATCAAGATCACAGCTCAGATAACCTTCGCTGATCATATACCCATTGATAGAATTGCAGCCATATCCCGACGTGCCGGCATACACCTCGCGTTTTGCGTCGGATTTGTTCTCCAGCTTCAGGGATAAAGTCACCTCATAATTGTCGTAGGTGAGCTCTGTAGCGGTGATTTTGACGTCGAACGTGTCTGTCAGCGGGGTTTCTTCGATCTTGCCGGTTTTATCAAATTCCGGAAGGATGTCGTTTGATTCCGCAGCATTGTCAGTATCAGACGATTCCGAATCGGTATCAGCCTGTGATGAATTCGATCCGTCGGTCGATGTCCCGCTGTTTGAACATGCGGTAAATGTAATGGTCAGTGCCAATACCAGAACAACCGCTAAAACTGCTTTCAAATTTTTCATGACCATTTCTCCTTATTGGTAGTGTATTCGGTCAAAACAATTAACCGTGTACATAATATACACGGTTTCGGAATAAAAAGTTATTCCCGCAGAATAACTTTTCACTTTTCTTTTTGTTATGATAGTGTCAGATCGCGATGATGCCGATTTCGTTCAGCTTAAACATCACAAAGAACAGGATCACTCCCAGAATAATACACAGCCATCCAAATAGCCTGTTCAGCCTTTTCCTGGACAGCGGATCCTTTGCCATCTTCAGGCTGTATTTGCCAACGTCACCGAACAGCAAATACGGGAACAGGGTAAAGAATCCGAACACAAGGACAGCAAAATATACCAAAGCAAATATGTGCTGTATCGAATGTTTGGTGTGATGTTCGGGACTGAATATATAGAAGATAAAAATGCTCAAGCATAAGAGATAGGTTATGATCGCTAAAGTTGTTATCAGCTTCGGAAAAAAGTGTTTGGAGCGATAACCCGGCAGCGGACGGAATCTCATACTTTCGATTTCACTTCTGCCCATTAGTTTGATATATCTTCTGTCGTTTGTCAGAACAGCGCGCAGATGATCGATGTTTTCATATCGATTGTTAGGATCAAGCTCAATACAGCGCGATATTACCGAAGTCAGCGATCCCTGATGCATTTGTTCGTTCGGCAGTTTGCCTGTTAAAAGGAAATTCAGCAGAACGCCGCAGGAGTAGATATCGGCTTTCTCATTTGTCTGCTGAAAGCCGAACTGTTCCGGAGCGGTATAGCCGGGTGTGCCCATGATCTCCGTATCATGATTCTGATTTGCTTTCACGGTTCTGGAAATATCATAATCAATGATCTTAACGCATCCCGTATTGTCTAACATGACATTATTCGGGTTGATATCTCTGTGAACGATGTTGTTCTGATGAAGCGCTTTCAAGCCGTTGCATACAGATACAATGATCGACGAGGCTTGCTTTTCGGTAAACAGCCCGTGCTGTTTGACGGAATCAGAAAGAGTGATCCCGTTAACATATTCCCCGAGGGTAACGCATAATCCTCCGATGATGTCGGCGTCATAGATCTGCATTAGGTTCCTGTGACGGATTCCGCACAATCTGCGCATGAGTTCAATGGAGGAAGGCTCCGAGAATCGCTTTATCATATACTGACCCGAGTAGATGTTTCGCACGATCACCATTTCGGAAGATATTTTGTTCACTTCTTCAATTGCCCACAGTTTGATTCTTTCGTTCTCGGTCATCTTTACACCCATTCAATTATCATTTGCTTTTAGCAATAATTATGATAATATATACGTATCTCCATCATTATCTGTAAGACTATTATAGGAGGAAGCAGTGAAAAAATCAACCGACGAATTATTAAATCAACTGAAAAAGAAAACAAATATAGAAGAGTTTTTCAAGGAAAACGAATCTGAGCTGATTTTTGACAGCTTATCCGCAATGGTCACATTCTATATGAGTCAAAAGGGCTTGAAGAAAGCCGACGTAGTCAGACGTTCTATGCTCGGCAATTACGCGTACAGCATCATCAACGGCAACAGAAAAAAGCCGGAAAGAGATAAGCTGATCATGCTCTGCTTCGGACTGAAGCTCACATCCGAGGAGGCAAATCTCTTACTGAAAAAGAGCTCCAACGGTGAACTGTACGTCAGAAATCCCCGCGATCTGGTTTTGATTTATGCCTTAGACAGAAATCAAAGCGTGATCGAAGCGAACAACAAACTGGAAGAATTCGGACTGGACGAGTTACCGTTACCGTGATAACAGAGGGGGCGTCCTTTCGACGCCTTAGTAATTTAAAACATAAAAAACGGCTGATGCAATCGAAACTGCATCAGCCGTTTTTCTTATACCATATAGATCAATTCGTTGCAGACGATTTCCTTTGCGGCGTTGCGGATGTTGTTCATCCTCGCGACCCAAAGCATTTGATCCTGCGCTTTCAGGGCTTCGGTCACGCCCTGCTGTTCTGCCATCTGTCGGACGAGCATTTCCTCCATTTCGAGTGCTTGATTTTCGATGTCTGCAAGATGTTCGATCAGCTTGCAGCTTGTCAGCAGGTTATAGTAAAGGATCTTGTGATGGTTCTTCAGGAATCTACGTCTGAGGTGCGCATATACGCCGAGCTCGACCTGCGGTTGCTCCGGCATGGTGAGGTTGGGCAGGTTATAGTCGCCTTGTCTTGTATAAGTGATATTCATAATAAAGCCTCCAAACAGTAATTATAATTCTAAATTAGCATTAAACTATATGTTTTCCGGTGTTTTTAGGCTTTTTTCGTGAAATGATAGTAAAAAACGAGTAGAAAATTTGTTCTAAAAAGTCGAATTTTGCCGATAAACAAGCCAAAAAATTAAAGCAAATTGACTGTAAAAAATGCCCCTTTTTTGCCAAAAATGAGGGTAATTTTACCTTAATTCAAGTAATCCGATCTTGTGCGATTTTTCATTTTCAAATGCTTAAAAACCGCATAGATAAGCCATTTTCGCACACTTTCAGACTTTTTGGCAAAGAAAAATAGGCAGTTCGAAAACTGCCTATTACTGGTTGCGGGGGTGGGACTTGAACCTCACGACCTCCGGGTTATGAGCCCGACGAGCTACCATCTGCTCCACCCCGCGATATCTGCCTTTCAGCCTCTATATGTTATCACTTGGAGGCGGATTTGTCAAGGGCGAATGGGGTCGAATCAAAGGAATCACTTTGTTTTTGTATAAAATGTTCAAAATGTTTTGGAAACAGATTGACAATATAGTGTTTTATGATAAAATAAAATTAACTATAGATTCAGGTATCATGAGCGGCTGGCGCCGATATTCGATGAGAGGAGATGGAGCCTATGTCTGAGCGGAAAAACGTCGGTTTTCGGATCGGAGCGGTTATCCCTGCGGCAGGACTTTCTTCGCGGATGGGCGCGTTTAAACCGCTGTTGCCTTGCGCAGAGAGTACCGTCATCGAGAGCGCTGTCAGCGCGGCACTTTTGTATGCCGACGTTGTTGCGGTCGTGCTGGGTTACCGCGCCGGTGAGATTCAAACGGTGCTTTCCAACCGTTTTGACAACAGGGTTAAAACGGTTTTGAACCCCGATTTCCGCGAGAGTGATATGTTGCGCTCTGTGCAGATCGGCGTCGGTGTGCTGCGGGATTGTGACGGGTTCTTTCTGCTGCCGGGTGATATGCCCGCGGTAAAGCCCGTGGTCTTTGAACGGCTGATCGGGGCGTTTGACGGCGAAAAGGAAGTGATCTATCCGACCTATGGCGGTCGAAAAGGGCATCCGCCGCTTGTTCACGCTTCGCTGATCGCCGGGATATTGCGTTATCACGGTGGCGGCGGACTGAAAGCGGTATTGAAGGATTGCTCTGTCGCGACGGTTGAAACGGAGGACATTGGGATTCTCAAAGATCTTGACACGCCTGAGGATTATGCCGAAATGATACACGGAGGTTTGTGATGGCTTTTTACAGATGTACACAGTGCGGTCAGGTTTTTGAAGCGGCTGACGGGAAAACAAGCTGTTACTGCAGTAATTGCGGCGCGCATCAGCTGTTGGCGCCGACTGACAATTTGCCGCGGCAAAATCCCGCAGAACAGCAAATCGACCGAAATTCGGTCGAAGCACAACCGCCCCGCGAGAAGACGACCTCGCAGGCTTCGGCGCAGCAGAACGGCGGTCAGCCGGTACAACCCCATGCGGCGGCGTGGCGGCAAGGTCAGCCGCAAAAGAATCCGAACAGCGAGTATCATCCGCCGATCGGCAAAGGCGCTGTTCCGTATCCCGATACATCGCAGTCGATACAGCCGAAGATCGGAATGAACAAGGGACTGTTGTTCGGCTTGATTCTCGGCGGTATTGTGTTGTTGTTGGGGACGGTTGTTTTAATCGCGGTGTTTGCCGTTCGCGAAAATCATCTTCAGAAACCGGAAGACTTGGGCGGCGGTATTTACTATGACGATGACGATATCGATTACGGTTCCTACAAATCTTATCTTTTTGGAGAGGGTTATGTAAGCAGCGGCTCTGAAGGCGCTGTCAGCAGTTCTGCTAACGGCAGTGATGACGAAATTGTCGGCAGTATTACCGTGCCAGAGAAGCATTTGGTCTCGGCAGGAGGTTCTCACACCGTCGCAATCAAGGACGGCAAGGTGTTGGCGGTCGGTGATAACGATGACGGCCAGTGCGATGTGGACGGTTGGTCGGATATCGTGACGGTATCCGCAGGCTATGAGCATACGCTCGGCGTAAGGTCTGACGGAACCGTTGTTGCGGCAGGCAGCAACATTTTTGACCAGTGCGAGGTTGCGGATTGGAGAAACGTTACCGACGTCGCCGCGGGCACCTTTCACTCGCTGGGACTGAAAAATGACGGTACGGTGCTTGCCGCAGGCGATAATGACGACGGACAATGCGACGTCGGCGGCTGGTCGGATATCACGGAGATCGCGGCAGGCTATCACCACAGCGTCGGCTTGAAAAGCGACGGTACGGTTGTGGCGACTGGTGATAACGAATACGGTCAGTGTAATGTTTCCGGCTGGAAGGATATGGTGGCGATCGCGGTTGGTGACGACCACACAGTCGGTCTCAAAAAGGACGGTACGGTTGTGGCGACCGGCGACAGCTCCGCCGAGGCGAGCGAATTTGCCGCGATGAACAATATCGTCGCTATCTCGGCAGGGTACAGCCACACCTTGGCGCTGAGAAAGGACGGCACCGTTTTCGCGGTGGGCGTCGGCTATGACGGCCGCTGTGATACAGGTTCGTGGAAGGACGTCACCGATATCGCCGCGGGCGGCTATTACTCGGTCGGGCTGAAGAGCGACGGTACCTTCTGCGCGGTAGGCGACAATGAAAAAAACCAGTGTGACGTTAAAAGCTGGGACATCAGATAAATAGTTTCCGTACAGCAAGCTGCGCAAACGATGCAGAAATGACATCAGGAGATGTTGCTATGAAAGAAATCAGTCAGTCTATCAGAAAAAAAGATCACGATCCGAAGATCGAGGGCCGTTCCCGGTATCTTGCGGATTACAACCTCACCGACAGCGGAAAAGAGATCCTCTGCGGAAAGCTTCTGCGCTCAAAATACGCGAAAGCGAAGGTGCTGTCTGTCAAGCTTCCCGAGATGCCTGAGGGGTATCTCTATGTCGACCGCGACGATATCCCCGGTGACAACAACGTCAATATCGTCCTTGACGATACGCCGGTGTTCGCGCGTGAAACGGTCGAGTATATCGGTGAGCCGATCGGTATGGTGGTCGGCGAGGATGAAAAAGAGGTCGAAAGACTTCTCGGCGAGATCGAGGTCGTGTATGAGGAGCTTGCTCCGATCACCGATCTGAGAAAAGCCGATCAGGCGTTTTTTAACTACGAGTTCGGTCACGGAGACGTGGAAAAAGCGTTTGCCGGAGCGGATAAAATCTTTGAGGAAGAGTTTCAAACAGGCTATCAGGAACAGGCATACCTTGAAGTGCAGGGGATGATGGCAGAACCGGAGGAGGACGGCAAAATGTACGTCCACGGCTCGCTGCAGTGCCCCTACTACGTCCACGGAGCGTTGGTAAGAGCGCTGGGTACGACTCCCGACGGGGTTCATATCTTTCAGGATGTTACCGGCGGCGGCTTCGGCGGCAAAGAGGATTATCCGTCCATCTTGGGCTGTCAGGTGGCTGTTGCGGCGCACAAGGCGAATGCGCCTGTCAGATGCGTTTTTGACCGCAGAGAGGATATGGAGTTTACCCCGAAGCGACATCCTTCGATCTGCAAATACAAGATGGCTGTCAAGGACGGCAGGGTCACCGCGGTCGACTGTGAAGTGATCTTCGACGCGGGCGCATATTCGACGCTGTCGGCGGTTGTGCTGCAGCGCGGTATTATTGCCGCGCCGGGCGTGTATGATATTCCGAACGTCCATGTTGTCGGAAGGGCTTTGAAGACCAATACCGTGCCGTGCGGCGCATACCGCGGATTCGGCGCTCCGCAGACCTTCTTTGCGGTGGAAACGATGATGAACCATATCGCGCGCGACCTGGGCGAGGATACCATCCGCTTCAAGGAAAGACATCTGGTTAAGCAGGGCGACGCAACCTCTACCAACGGCAGGTATCATTTCCCCGTGCCGCTCCCCGCGATGATCGCAGAGGTGGATCGGATGGCGGAGCTGCGCCGTAAGCACGAAGCCTACAGCAAGCCGCAAACGGGACGTTATCGCAGGGGCATGGGGCTTTCGGTTTACTTCCACGGCGCGGGCTTCACCGGATCGGGAGAGAGAGATATTATCAAAGCAACCGCCAAATTACATAAATACGCAAACGGCACGGTTGAGGTGCTGGCGTCTAACGCCGACATCGGTCAGGGTGTGCGCACGACTTTCCCGAAGATCGTTGCGCATGAGCTGAATCTGCCGCTCGAAAAGGTTTACTATAACCATCCCGATACCGCGCGCGTGCCCGACTCGGGCCCTACGGTCGCGTCGCGTTCGCTGATGACGGTCGGTGAGCTGCTCAGGCGCGCCGCGATCAAGCTCCGCGATATCTGGGTCGACGGCGAAGAACAGGAGGTCGAGGAACACTACAAAGAACCCGACTTTATGATTCCGTTTTATCTCGATCGCTTTGAGGGCGACGCCTATCCCACCTACGCGTGGGGCGTGAACGCCGTTGAGGTCGAGGTCGATACCTATACGGGTCTTGTCAACATCCTCGGCGCGTACGCAAGCTTTGACGTCGGTACGCCGGTGGACTACAACATCGTCATGGGACAGATGGAGGGTGGATTTTTACAGGGACTCGGCTATGCCTCAATCGAGAAGATGGACTATGACCGAAAGGGCAGGATCCGCAACAACAGCTTTACCGATTATCTGATCCCCACCGCGCTGGATGTGCCGAACCTCAAGGTCACCCTGCATGTGGAAGAATATCCCGACGGCCCTTACGGAGCGAAGGGCGCGGGCGAATTGCCGCTGGTCGGCGCGGCTCCGGCATATGTCGAGGCGGTCGAACAGGCGATCGGCAAAAAGCTCAGCCACGCGCCGTTCAACGCGGAGGACGTTATCGCCGCTTTGGAGGAAAACTAAGATGGATGCTATCAGATTTACATTGAATGATAAAGAGGTCAGGTTTGACGGCGCGGCAAGCGAGAGGCTGCTGGACGTTTTGCGTGATACCTATGATGTGAAAAGCGTGAAATGCGGCTGCAAGGAGGGCGAGTGCGGCGCTTGCGCGGTACTGCTTGACGGCGTACTGGTCAACTCCTGCTGTGTCGCGGTCGGCGCGGTACACGGTTCGACGGTCATGACGGTCGAGGGCTTTCGTGAAACGCCGCAGTTTGCAGTTTTGTCGGCGGCTTTCGCCGATCTGAGCGCGGTACAGTGCGGCTTTTGTATTCCCGGCATGGTTTTGGCGGCGCAGGCGGTGCTGACCAAACATCCCCATCCCACCGAGGATGAAGTGCGCGAGGGGCTCAGCGGCAATCTTTGCCGATGTACCGGCTACAACGCGATCGTGAAAGCCGTTCTGAACGCCGCAAAGGAGGGTGAAGGCTTATGGTAAACGGATATACACCCAAGACCTTACAAGAGGCGGTCGAGATTCGCGCGCGTGAAAGCGTTATCCCCTACGCGGGCGGTACCGATATCATGGTTCAGCAAAAAAACAATGCGCCGTATCTGTTTCTCAACAAGCTTGAAGAGTTGAAAGAGATCAAAGACGACGGCGAATACATCCGTATCGGCGCAGCGGTGACCTTTACACAGGCGATCGAAAACGAACTTGTACCGCAGCTGATGAAAGAAGCGGTCAGCCGTATCGCCGCTCCCGCGATCCGCAACGCCGGAACCTTTGGCGGCAACCTCGGCAACTCGTCCGATAAAGCGGACTCTGTGCTGGTTGAGTTCGCGATGGACGCACGCGTGCGTCTTGTGTCAGAAAAAGAGGAGCGCGTGATCCCCGTAGAGGAGTTTTTCGTCAAGCGCGGAGAGAATACCTTGCAGGATGACGAGCTGATCGCGGAGATCTTGCTCCCGAAGGACAAGTGCGAAAAACCGTATTACTACAAAAAGGTCGGCGGAAGAAACGCGCTGGCGATCTCGCGAATCGCGCTGGCGGGCGTGTATGAGGTGAAGAACGGAGTTGTCGCGGACTTCTCCGCCGCGGTGATCGGCGGCGCGGCTAAGTTCCAGCGTTTCAAGGAGATCGAAGAAGCGATCATCGGCAAGCCGGTCGATCAGATCAGGGCGAATCCTGATGAGTATGTGAAGATGTATGCCGAGAAACTTGTTTTCACACGCGGCAGAGTGTCGGCGGAGTATCGCCGCACAGTCAGCACAAATCTAATAAAGGATTATTTGGCAACACTAGAGTAACCGTTCGGGGCGGACTTGCTTCTGTCCGCCCTGCAATTTCTTACAGAGGTTTGATATGTATATAGTGAATATCAATGGCAGGGAGTATGAATCTGCCCACGACAAAAAGCTATTGCGCTTTCTCAGAGATGATCTGCACCTTACCGCCGCGAAGGACGGCTGCAGCGAGGGCGTTTGCGGAACCTGCACCGTTCTCGTCGACGGCAAAAAGACCAAGGCGTGCGTTGTATCTTTGTCGAAATTACAAGGAAAGAAAGTGTTGACCGTAGAGGGAATCGCTCCCGGGGAAATGCGCGTGTATGAGCATTGTTTCGCAGAAGCCGGCGCGGTGCAGTGCGGCTTTTGTATCCCGGGCATGATTATCTCGGCAAAGGCTTTGTTGGACACGAATCTGAATCCGACCCGCACAGACGTAAAAAAGGCGATCAAAGGCAATCTCTGCCGCTGTACCGGTTATAAGAAGATCGAGGACGCGATCCTTTTGGTGGCGGATTTTTTCCGCGAGAACAGGGAAATTCCCGCGCCGCCAAAGACCCTGCATATGGACGAACACGCCAAACGGATTGACGCGAAGGAAAAAGTCAACGGCACGGGACTGTTTGCGGATGATCTTTACTTTGACGGTATGCTGTACGCCAAGGGGCTGTACGCCAAGTATCCGCGAGCAAAAATCAATAAGATCGACTTTTCACGCGCGGTACAGCATCCCGACTGTGTGGAGATTCTCACGAAAGCTGACGTGAAGAACAACAAGATCGGCCATATCAAGCAGGACTGGGACGTCATGCTGGGCGAGGGTGATATCACCAAGTATGTCGGCAACGTGCTGGCGGTTGTCGCTTCGTCAAAGCAGGAAAGCTTGCAGGAAATCGTCGATCTGATCGAGGTCGATTACACGGTGCTGGAGCCGCTGACTTCTCCCTATGAGGCGTTAAAGGGTGACGCGCCGCTGATCCACGAGGACGGCAACGTCATGAGCCGCGCAAACCTGGTGCGCGGCAACGCCGACGAGGCAATTAAGAACTCGAAATTTGTCGTCACCAAAAAGTATAAAACATCGTGGCAGGAACACGGATTTATGGAGCCGGAGTGCTGTGTCGCGCTCCCCGAGGGCGAGGACGGGCTGTTGATCTATACCTCCAGCCAAAGTATCTATGACGTGCAGAGAGAGTGCAGCAAGGCGCTGGGACTCCCGCCCGAAAAGGTGCATGTTCGCGCCCCGCTGGTCGGCGGCGGCTTCGGCGGCAAAGAGGATATGAGTGTTCAGCCCTACGCCGCCTTGATGGCATGGTACACCAAGCGCCCTGTCAAGGTGAAGTACAGCCGTCAGGAAAGCCTTGACTACCACGTCAAGCGCCATCCGATGGAGATGGAGTTCACCACCGCGTGTGATGAAAACGGCATTTTGACAGGCATGAAGGGCGTTATCATCGCTGACACCGGCGCATACGCGTCGCTCGGCGGGCCGGTTTTGCACCGCGCCTGTACCCACGCGGCAGGCCCGTATAACTATCAGAATATCGACATCTTCGGGATGTCTGTCTATACCAACAACACCCCTTCGGGCGCGTACCGCGGCTTTGGCGTGACCCAGAGCTGTTTTGCGACCGAGAGCAATATCAATCTGCTCGCCGAGATGGTCGGCATCGACCCGTGGGAGTTCCGCAGGCGCAACGCCATCAAGCCCGGGGACATCCTGCCGAACGGGCAGACAGCCGATCCCAACACCAACATGGAGGCGTGTTTGGACGCGGTGAAGGACATTTACTACAGCAATAAGTATGTCGGTCTTGCCTGCGGGTTCAAGAACTCGGGTACCGGCATGGGCAAGAAGGATATCGGACGCGTTCTGCTGTCGGTCGAGGGCGGAAAGATTCACATCCGTACCTCTGCCGCCTGTATGGGGCAGGGGATCGGTCAGATGGTACTGACCGAGATCTGTCACGTCACGGGACTTGACCCGGCGCTGTTCCTCTTTGAGACTTCCGACACCGTGCGCACACCCGACGCAGGCACGTCGACGGCTTCTCGCCAGACGGTCATGACCGGCGAGGCGGCGCGCAGGGCAGGCGAGAAGCTGAAAGCCGCGTTGTCGGACGGCAAGACGATCGCCAACCTTGAGGGGCAGGAATTTTTCGGCGAATACAGCGCGAAAACCGATCCCCTCGGCGCAATCAAAGAAAACCCCGTCAGCCACATTTCCTATTCGTACGGAGTACAGTTGATCGTACTTGATGATGAAGGAAAAATCAAGAAGGCGGTTTCTGCCTTTGACGTCGGAACGCCTGTCAACATCCAGTCGGTAGAGGGTCAGATCGAGGGCGGTATGGTCATGGGTATCGGCTACGGCGTGACAGAGAAATTTGAGTGCAGGGACGGTTATCCTGTATCAAAGTTTGGCAAGATCGGCTTTATGCGCGCGGATGAAGCGCCGGAGCTTCAGGTCATCCTCTGCCGACCGAAGGACGAGGATAAGCTGCCGTTTTCGCTTGGGGCGAAGGGCTGCGGTGAGCTGTGCATGATTCCGACCGCTCCCGCATGTGCGCTGGCATACTACAAGTATGACGGAAAGTTCCGTCAGAGCCTGCCGCTGAGCGAGACGCCGTACAGAAAGGATTGAGCGATTTATCAAAACAAAAGGGCTGCCGTTTTCGGCAGCCTTATCGCTGTAGGGATATGAAAAACGAAAAAGAGAACTATACCTATCTTCTGCGCTGTGCGGACGGCTCGCTGTACTGCGGCTGGACAAATGATCCGAATAAGCGCCTGACCGCTCACAACGCGGGGACTGCTTCGAAATATACCCGCGTGCGGCTGCCGGTTGTGATGGTATACGCCGAGCGGCACGAGACCAAGCAGGAGGCGATGCGGCGCGAATACCGTATCAAGCGGCTGTCAAAAGAAGCAAAAGAAGCGCTGATTTTATCTGATAATAATGTCATTGACACAGTTTTTGACTGATTTCTGATAAAACGCTTTAACGAGATTTTTTGAAGTACAAGGCGAAGGACGACAACGCAGTGATACGGAAGTTTTCACCGACATCCGGTTTATCGGAAAATAGTATTAACAGACCGCAGAAAAACGCCGACGGCTCAGCCGTCGGCGTTTCTGATAGATGTAATGGTTTAGGACTCGGGACCCTTGCTGACGGTGATCGTCACCTCGGAGCCTGCTTTGATGATCTGACCGGCGTCGGTGTAGGAGATAACGTTGCCTGCTTCGACATCGTTGCTGAACTCTTCTACAACAACCGGCTTGAGACCGACCTTGGTGACAAGGTTGGTAGCTTCTTTCTCGTTGAGGACGCCGAGGTTCGGGACGGTGACGCCTTCGCCGAGACTGGCGACAACCTTGACAACGCTGCCCTTGTCGACAGACTCGCCTGCCTTGGTAATCATCGAGATGATCGAACCCTCGGCAACTTTGTCAGAGTAATTCTCGCGCTGTACTTCCATCGTCAGACCGGCGTCGGTGATCGCTTTCTCGGCGTCAGCCTTGGTCATACCCACAACGTCGGGGATGGTGATCTTCTGACTGCCGCAGCCTGCGAGCGCCGCAACAGAGGCGATGACGGTGAGCATCAGCACGACGCTGACAATGGTTTTTAACAAACTTCTTTTCATGATTATGCCTCCTAAAATTAATTAGGTAAATTATACCATATTATTTTATATTTTTCCAGAGGTTTTTTGCAATTTGTCAAGAAAGATTGTTGAATTTCCCGCGAGAGGCGTTTTGTCCTGAATAAATCAGTATTTATCGGCAAAAGCTTTGAGCTTTGCTTCGTTCGGTCTGCCGTTGAGGACGGCGCCTTCGACAATGGTCGCCTTCGGCGCGCTGACCTGTAAGCTTGCGACTGCTTTGCCGAAGCCCGAGCCGCCGGAGGTCGCGAACAGGACGATTTTCTTGCCGGAGAAATCATATGCTTCCAAGAAGCTGTTGATGATTGTCGGCGCGACATACCACCAGATCGGGAACCCGACAAAGATGGTGTCATAGCTCTCGATATGCGCGCAGGTGTCAGCCAGCGCGGGACGGGAGTTTTTGTCACGCATTTCGAGCGAGCTTCTCGACTGCTTATCCGTCCAGTTGAGGTCGGCTCTTGTATAGGGTGTCTCGGGTTTGATTTCGTAGAGATCGGCGCCTGCAGCCTTTGCTAAATTTTTTGCGACGCCCGCGGTGGTGCCGCTTGCCGAAAAATAGGCTACTAATTTTTTACTCATTGTGAATGCTCCTTATTTGAAAATTTTGCTGATGAAGTTATACATACAAACGCGCCAAAAATCAGAATTGTGCGCGTAACCTTCGACATAGTCATACTGATAATAAAGCCCCATATCGCGGAAAACTTCGCTGTAATACTGCGTACAGCGGATGTTATAGGGATCCTCACTGCCTACGGCAAGATAGAGATAGAGAGGCATGGTGTCCTGTGTCGGCTGCGGAAGAGAGTCAAAGTAGGGGATCGACCAGTAGCTGTCCGAGTAGTATCCGCCCACGGCGATGACATTTCCGACGGGTGCGATACCCGCGATGTAACCGATGCGGTCAAGCCATCGAAAACCGGTGCACAGCGACTTGGCGCCGCCCTCGGAGACGCCCGCCACAGCGGTGTTCTCCCTGCCTTCGGCTACCGCGTAATTTGCCCTCATAAAGGGCATGAGGTCAACGGCGATGTCGTCTACCGTCTTGTCATATGCGGCGCGAAGTCCGTATCCGTCGAGATCATCCTTGACACTTTGTTTGCCTGTGTACATATCTACGCCCACGATGATCATCGGCTCGGCAAGACCTTCTCGGTACATGTTGCCGTAAACCATGTGCAGATAGGAATCTTCATACAGGTGTGCGGTATAATCGCCGCCCCAGCCGTGAATCATGTACAGCACCGGATAGGCGCCGGCTTCGTCATAACCGGGAGGGAGAAGGATATTGACGCGCTTGGTGTCGTCGGCGGTCGTCGAGAAATAGGCGACGTCGGTCAACAGGGTGCCGTAATCGGTACCGCTCTGTCGCTCGAACCACGCAGCGCTGAGGTCATAGACATTCGCGGTCACGTAGGGATCGAACGAAGAACGCCTTTCGGTTGGCTCGGGTGATTCGGTCTGAGCGGGCGCGGCTTCGGTCTGAACGGGGTGTGTAGATTCTTGCGCCGCTGTTTCGGTTGCCTGAGCGGTTGCCGGCTGTGTTTGAGACTGATCGGCAGTAGCTGTACCGTTGTTTGAACATGCGGTTGTGCCGATCAGCAGTAGGATCATAAGAAACAGGATCCATCTTTTTTTCATCATATCACTTCCATCATATCACTTTGTGCTTTATAGGGATTTTCCTAAAAGGTAGGCTTTTTCGGGATATTTGCTGTGCTTGGTCATCGACGGCGAGCCGCAGCCGAAGCCCAGCACCATGCCCATATCCTCGAAATGGATATATCTGACTAAAGTTTTGTAATGCGCTTCGAGCGCGTCGAACGTCCAGTTGTCGGCGTTCCACGCCACTGTCAGCAGAGCGGATTTCAGATGCTTGCCGTTCAGGCTCGAATTGTACGCGCAAAAACGGTCGATTACGGTTTTCAGCTGGGCGGACATGCCGTAGTAGTAGAGCGGTGTGGCGAATACGACCATATCGCCGGTCAAAAGTGTATCGCGGATGATCTTGTTGTCATCCTTTTGTACGCAAGGCCCTTCATAGCCGCAGCGCACACAACCGATACACGGGCGGATGTTCATCTTGCAGACGTCGATCACCTCGACGGTGTGTCCGTTTTCTTTAGCTCCGCGCATAAAATGATCTGTCAAAATCGCGGTGGAGCCGTTTTTGTTGGGGCTTGCGAAGAAGATGATAATCTTCATGTCTTTTCACCTTCCTTTTTATTGCGCTGATGACGGGAGAGTTTTTTCAGGCAGAGGGAGATAAGATACGCCGCGAACGCCCATGCGAGAAGCATCAGAAGGTTTTCGAGGATCACGAGCCACCAGGGTTTGGAATAGTCGAGAAAGGCAAAGGGATTTTTGAAGAGCATATAGCCCGGTATATTTGCCTTGAAGAACAGGTAAATGCCATAGACGGAAATACCTGTCATCACGATTCCGAGGAAGATCCTGACCGCGCCTTTTTTGAGCTTTGTTGTAATGACGCCGAAGTGCATTCCGAGGTGCAGACCCATCAGCACGAACGACCAGTGCGACATCGCAAGGTGTCCCTGTCGGACGATGGAAGAGGTGAGGATCCCGTTCAAAAACGGCGTTGCGTAGCGGCTCATCATCATGCCCGACAGCGCCGTACATAAAAAGGACAGCACCAGCAGGAGATTGACGATCAGCTGAAAAACCCTCAGAGGGCTGTATCTGCCCTTGAAGATCGCCGCGTAAAACTTTCGGTTGAGAACCTGATGGACGACCGTCAGCACGACCATCGTGATTCCCAGCCACTCATGGGCGAGCTGTTCGGTCACCTGAAATGCCATCAAAAGCAGCAGAGTGACGGTCAGCGCAACGTCCAGCACCCGTTTGACGGTGTTTTTCGATTTCATTCTTTTCACACCCTTTGCGGAAGATAGCACAGAAGCCCCTAGTATGATACGCGGAGCTTTTGCTTTTATTGGATCATCAATAACCCATATCCTTCAGCCAGGTTTCGACGGTCTGACGGGATGTTCCCGCGGCAAATCGTCTGCCGTCCTCCCACAAGGCGTTCGGCGCAAGCGCGTGGAGATTAGAGGCGCTGGTACCGAGAGGGCTGGAGGCTGAGGTACAGAACGGGATGATGGTCTTGCCCGAAAAATCATAGCTTTCGAGGAAGGTGTATATGATCTTCGGCGCCTGTCCGTGCCAGATGGGATAGGCGATCACAACGGTACTGTACCGCGCCATGTTCTCTACCGTGTCGGCAATTGCGGGTCGTGCCGAAGGGTCGCGCTGTTCCTGATCGGCGCGGCAGTTGGTGTAATAGGCGACGTCCGCGTCGGTATAGGGCACGGCGGCTTCGATTTCGAAGCGGTCGAGTCCCATCAGATCCAGCTGCATTTCAACCATATCGCTGAATGCGTTCGCACCGGAGGGCTTTGCGCACTGCGGGGTGAATTTGTCGGAGATAAGGTAAGAATCTCTTTCGAGATTGCCGACAAAGCCCGCCAGAACCTTTTCGGAAGTACCCATGCCGTAGGCGTACGCAGTGTCCCAGAGATTCAGGCCGTTTTGCATCGCAGTCTCAAAGATCGGTTGAAGGGTTTCGGCGGTCAGATTTGTGCCGAAGGTTCCGTCGTTGCCCCAAGCCCATGCGCCGAGGGCGATTTTCGGTAAATTTTTCATATCGCATTTCTCCTTTGTACATTCAGATACGGATGAAATTCTTTTGGTGCGATTATTCTGACACTGTGTCAGCGTCCATACTATACACCTATTCTGACACGTTGTCAATATGCTTTTTCATAAAAATATGATTTTTTTGCGCGGTCAGGTTTGACAGCGGCGGGGCAGCCGCGGCATAGGCGCTTGACAAAAGAGGGAAGGTGACTTATAATAATAGTTAGCGAAAACTAACCGCTTTCTTTTTTGTAGTTGTGTTAGCTTTGGCTAACCGATACGACAGCGGGATACGGAGGTTATGATGATAAAAACAACGATGAAAATCGACGGAATGATGTGCTCGATGTGTGAGAGCCATATCAATGATACGATTCGACAGAACTTTAAGATCAAAAAAGTTACCTCTTCGCACAAGAAGGGGATCACAGAGATTCTCAGCGAGGACATCTTGGATGAACCCGCTCTGACCGAAGCGGTCGGAAAAACCGGCTACAGGGTGTTGGAGATCAAATCGACGAAAGATGAGAAAAAGCATTTTTCGCTGTTCGGGAGGTAAGGATGAGCATCGTCAAATTTGAGAACGTCAGCAGGGTTTATACCAGCGGCGATCATGAGCTGAAAGCCCTTGATAGGGTCAGCTTTACGCTGGATGAGGGAAAGTTTGTTGTTATCCTGGGTCCCTCGGGCGCGGGGAAAAGCACCCTGCTGAATTTGCTGGGCGGTCTTGACAGCCCGAGTGAGGGTAAGATCACCGTGAACGGGAGGGATATCAGCACCCTGTCCGACAACGAGCTTGCCGATTACCGCGCGGCGACAGTGGGATTTGTTTTTCAGTTTTACAACCTGATCCCGACGCTGACGGTGTATGAAAATGTTCAGCTGGTCAAGCAGATTTCGCCGAACGCGCTCGACGCAAAGGAAATGATCGGCGAGGTCGGTCTGGGCGATCACCTGCACAACTTTCCCTCTGAGCTTTCGGGCGGCGAACAACAGAGAATTTCGATCGCGAGAGCGCTGGCGAAAAATCCGAAGATTCTCTTGTGTGACGAGCCGACCGGCGCGCTGGACTCGGAAACCGGCGTGATGGTGCTCAAGCTCTTGCTCGGTATGGCGAAGAACTACGGCAAAACGATTATCATCGTCACCCACAACCAGAATATCGCGAAAATGGCGGACGTTATCATCCGCGTGAAAAACGGGAGGATTCGCTCTGTTGAGGAACAGCCGGAGCCGATGAGCGCGGACGAGGTGGAGTGGTAATGCTGATACGCAAATTGCTCCGCACCGCGTGGGGATATAAGGCGCAGTTTATCTCGATGATTCTCATGATTACGCTGGGCATGGGAATGTTCCTCGGTTTTAATATGGAGTGGAAAACGATCGAGGTTGATACCGGCAGATTTTTTGAGGATACAAACTACGCCGACTATCGGCTGTACTCAGAAAAAGGCTTTACGCAGGAGGACGTCGACAAGATAGCCGCGATCGACGGCGTTGACGCGGCGACGCGATACCTTTCTGTCAATCTGGATATCAAGGGTGAAAAGAACAAGAGCCTGGCGCTGGACGTCAGCGAAAACTACACGGTGAGCACTTTTCTTGTGACAAAAGGCGAACCTTATGACGAAAACGGCGACGGCTTCTGGCTGAGCGATAAGTTTGCCGCCGCAAATCAGCTGGATATCGGTGACAGCCTTACGTTGGAATTTCAGGGGACGGAGATATCGGGCGAGATCGTCGGACTGATTAAGGCGGGCGAGCACATGATCTGCGTTGCCGACAAAAATCAGCTGATGCCCGATTACAACACCTTCGGTTATGCGTATATCTCGCCTAAAAAGCTGGGAGAAGTACTGAAAGAGAAGATTCAAAACGATTTTGCGGACGAGCTGAAACAATCAAACGTACCCGAGATGTTCATCGACGACAGCCTGACGAAGCTGTTCATCACCGATGAAATGCTGCGGGAAGCGTCCGACAGCGTCTATGCGCAGGTGAACCTGCTCTCTGATCTGTCCAAATCAGAGCTGGAGGACAGGGTGAAAGAAGCGCTGGGCAAGACGATCATGGTCACGCCGAAGGATGATCATGTGGTATATCAAGAGGCGATGGGCGAAGCCGAGGAAGGCAAGACGATGGGTTCGGTGCTGCCGGTACTGTTTCTCCTGATCGCCATTCTCACGATGGTCACCACCATGCACCGCGTCGCGACAAAGGAAAAGCTGCAGATCGGAACGCTGAAAGCGCTGGGCTTCAAAAACCGCAGGATCCTGTGTCATTATACGTCCTACGGGCTGTTTATCGGCGTCGTCGGAACGGCGCTGGGTATTGCGCTCGGCTTTGGAGTGTGCAAGCTGATTATGAGTGAAAACGGCACGATGGGCACCTACTTTGATATGCCCGATTGGAGCGCGGCGGTACCGTCGTTTTGTTATCCTGTGATGGCGGCGACTGTCGGTTTTCTGACGCTTATCAGTTTTTTGTCTGTCCGACAACAGCTCAAGGGTACGGCGGCTGACGCGCTGCGCCCCTATACGCCGAAGAAAATGCGCAAGATTTTCTTGGAACGCTTACGCTTTTGGGATAAGCTGCACTTTGGAACCAAGTGGAATATCCGCGATCTTCTGCGGCACAAAAGCCGCTCGGCGATGACCCTGTTCGGGATCGTCGGCTGCATGGTGCTGATGGTCGGAGGACTGGGCATGCGCGATACGATGGCGGGTTTTCTTGAACTGCTTGACCATGATATCTCCGACTACACGACAAAGGTCAACCTTGTCGACGACGCTGACCTCAAGCGCTCTAAGGCGCTATGCGAAGAACTCGGCGGTGATTGGGAAAGCTTGACGGGGATCAGCCTCGACGGGGAGACGGTCACGCTTGATATCATCCGCAATCCCCATCAGATGCTCAATGTCATAGATGAAGAAAACAACCGGCTCGCACTCGGCGACGACGGCGTGTACCTCTGTCTGAGATTGAAGGATCGGGCAAAAATCGGCGATATGATAACGTTCTCGCCTTACGGCTCAACGGATACCTACGAGGCAAAGGTGCTGGGCTACAACCGCTCGGTGATGACCGAGAGCGTGACGATGACGGACACGCTTGCCGAACGGCTGGGAATCGAGTATACGATCTCGGCGATCTATACCGATCGGGAAGCGGGTCAGATCGAATCCTCCGAGCTGATCTCGGGAAAGCAGGATAAGGCACAGCTGATGGAGACCTTCAACAGCTTTGTCGAGATTATGGACAGCATGGTGGTTATCCTGGTGATCGCGGCGGTGATCCTCGGCATCGTGGTGCTGTATAACCTTGGCGTGATGAGTTATGTGGAACGTTCGAGGGAGCTGGCGACCCTCAAGGTGCTTGGCTTTCGCAACCGTATGATCGGCAAACTGCTGATCTCGCAGAACGTTTGGCTGACATTTATCGGCGTCATCATTGGATTGCCGGCGGGAGTCGGCGTCCTGCAATGGCTGATTACGGCGCTTGCGGGAGAATATGAGATGAAGCTCATGCTGGGGCCGCTTACCTACAGCGTCTCCGTTTTGCTGACCTTCGGCGTATCGCTGTTGGTCGGTTTGATGGTCGCGCGAAAGAACAAAAGGATTGATATGGTAGAAGCTCTCAAGGGCGCAGAATAAAGAACAGCACCCGTCTTTGGAGCAACAGACGATACAGAGGCAATAAATCCGCCTGTTCAAACGAGCAGGCGGATTCTTTGTGCTGTTATATCATCTTGTCAATGTTAAGAATGATACCCTCGATAATCGAGAAAAGCTAAAAATGATATTATTATTTTTGTATGCAAAGTAAATGCAGCTTTAAAAAATCTCCTCATCAGTGAAGTGTCTATCCTTCTGCAAAGACATACTGTTTCAATCGCCGCAGCGCTTCTTTGACAACAGCATGGGGCAACGCGAGGTTCATGCGGATTCCCCACGGATCGTGGAAGGGAGCGCCCTGCTGCCACGCAACACCGACGCCCCATCCCTTTTTGATGAGATCATCAATCGTCAGCCCGTGTGCCATGCAGTATTCTTCACAGTGCAGGAACAGCATATATGTCCCTTCGGGCTTGGATACCTCTATGCCGTCGAAGTTTTCACGGATGAAATCAACGGTATCGTTGATGTTTTCGGACAACACCTGACACAGCTCGTCTACCCAACGGCGTCCCTCGGGCTGATACGCTCCGATCAGCGCGTGCATGGACAGCACGTTCATCGCGTTATAGTGGCTCATCGCGGACTGACGCTGCAATCTGTCGCGCAGATAGCTGTTGTAAACGATATGATAGCTGCCGATCAGTCCCGCAAGGTTAAAGGTTTTGCTGGGTGCGTAGACGGCGATCGTCCGCTTTTTCGCGTCATCAGAGATACTTTGGGTCGGGATATGTTTGTGCCCGTTGAGCAGGATATCCGACCATATCTCGTCCGAGATCACGACGCAGTCGTTGCGTCGGTAAACCTCCATCGCTTTTTCAAGCTCGTCCCTTGTCCAGACGCGTCCGCAGGGATTATGCGGGCTGCAAAACACCGCGAGATGGATGCGGTTCTTTTGGAGCCTTCTGTCCATATCTGCATAGTCCATGCGCCATGTGCCGTTTTGATCCTTTTTCAGCGGGCTGAGCTCGGCGACTCTGCCGATATCCTCCAGCACATGGGTAAAGCCGATATAGGTCGGGCTGTGAAGGAGCACCTTTTCACCCGGAGCGGTGAATGCTTGGATCGCTGAGCTGACACAGCCGAGAACACCGTTCTCATAACCGATGTTTCCTTTTTTCAATCCGATAACACCGTTGCGCTGTTCGTGCCAGCGGATGATGGAGTTGTAGTATTCTTCGGTCGGAAGATAGTAGCCGTATAACGGATGCTGTGCTCTTTGGATGATCTTCTGCGGGATCGTCGGAACGGTTGCAAAATTCATATCCGCTACCCACATCGGAATCTTGGAGAAACCTGCTTTCGGAGCGGTCGGGGCTATCGCCCAGCTGACGTTCGCGCCGATCGCGTCAACCGCCAGCGCGTCTTTTCCGCTGCGATCGGGCATGGTGGTAAAATCGTATTTCATAGTATTGATCTCCTGCTTTCCTGTAACTTAACCCCATTATATGTCAACCGTAGGTCGGATACAAGTCAAAACAGCGATAAAAATTCATCGCTTCGCTCCGCGATCCGTTCGGCATAACGCGCGCCTTTTACGGCGAGTTTTTCTACCTGATAATCCAGTATGCCGCTCACATCATAAGCCGAGGCGTATTGACCGCGTGAATAAAACGCTTTCATCTTTTTGAGAAGACGAAGTCCCGCCTCCCGCGCACAGAGTACGACGCCGTCCGGCAGCGTTATCTCTGCATGGCTGATATCGAGCAGAGCGGCGTTTTTGAAGTTTTGCACGGCGATCTCCTGCGGCTGCGTATCGGGCTCAGACACAAGATACAGGATCAACAGCTCGATGAACTGCAGATCGCGGCGGTCAATTCCCTGCGGTGCAAGAGGATTGATATCTACGTTGCGGATCTCGATATGATTCACGCCGTTTTGGACGAGGGTATTCAGGCGATTTGCGCCGCGCGGCTTCAGGCGGATCGGATAATACAGCTCACCCACACCCGCCAGCGCGCCGCTGTCAATATAACGCTGAATGCTCTCGGCGTAGGCGAGGACGGATTCATAGGACAGCTGCGGCGTGAAGCTGTTCCAATAACCCTTTTCACCGCAACGAAGGGATGCATAGCGCGTCAGAACAGGCTTGCCGATCTCTTCGGGCGAGAAGTACGAGCCGTCGCATATCGGGGATGCGGACAGCAGGAGGTTGATGATCCAGCCGTATGCGGTCAGGCTTTCTGCCAAGAGCAGATATACTTTATTTTTATAGGCGATAAAATCACTGACGGAGGATGCGTCAAAGCCTCGGCGGAGCAGTTTTTCCGACAGCGAATAGTTGACATGGATTCCCGACAGGGTCATTTTGTATTTGCCGTATTTTTCGGCGAGGTACAAGCGGTAGCTGTGCTTTGAGCTTTGATCCCCCTCGTATAATGCGACAGGGATGTCGTCGGCGTTTTTGATACGCGGCGGGTTCGAATATAACCACAGCCTTTCGCCGCGGTCTTTGAGAACCGTGTTCAGTCTTTGTGTATGGACGGCAAGCTCGTCGATCACGGCTTCTGCCGAAGTGTGTACGCCTGTGTTGATCTCCGTCTGATTTTCACAGAAGTCCTTGACAATATGGGGATCGTTCGGGAACGGATGCGGCGTATGCGCCATATGACCGTCATGTGTCACGCGCAGGGTCTCGCGCTCCAATCCAAATTCTCCCGTAAGGAGGTTTTCGTCGGGCGTCGTGATTTGTCTTTTCATAACGTCACCTACAGCTTTGCATATTGCTCGATAACGGATTGGATATCGGCGCCCTCGTCGAGCTGTTGTATCAGTTCTTTTGCGGGGGATGTCAACGCCGCCGCGCGGCGGAACAGCGGTTCAAGGTACCTTTTCTCCGAAAAGCCTCTCTCATGGAGTCCCTTTTGCGCGAGCAGCAGCACGGCTGTCGTCAGCTCGCACAGGTGCGATTGTTCTTCCCGTGTTAACGGAGCCTTCCGGTTAAAACGCTTTCTCAAGGCACACGGTGATTCACCGCCTTGATACAGATAACGGTCGTTACGCAGCAGCTGCGTCAACGCCGCTGTTTGGCTCATCAGTCCGAGGTGAAATGCCGCGACGGTCATCGCTTCATAGAGCGGTTGTGTACAGGCGGAGCGAAACTCCAGCGTGCCGCGGGCGGTCAGGTCGATTTGCTTATAGGTACGCAGGGTACGGATATCTTCGGGGGAGGGTTTAAACGTGTACTTAACATACTTTTTGCCGTCAAAATACTCTCCCTCGATGTGCGCTTGCTCGAGGTATTCTTCAAACGGGATCGGATAGAAAAACAGGTACTTTTCTTGCTTCTCGGCGCAGAAAAGGCTGACCCTTGACAGGTAGTCGACAATCTCGTCGTTCGTGTGGGGGAGCGGTTCAAAAAAGCCGAGGTTCTTGGGATTGACGCCGTGTGTAGAGCGTTCCCACAGCATATCCCTGACGCAGAGAAAATCAGGTTCGTCAGGCAGATAGGAATTGGCAAACAACAGCGCTTTGATCGGTTCAACGAGAGAGAACGCCTCGATCACCTCGCAAAGCCGATCTTCGGTCACGTCCAGCTGTACTTGTGACGCGCTTGAAAAAGTGGGATATGCCGTGTAGGGATGGAACCCGCCGTCGCGCTTCCACTCACGGCTTTTTTGCAGATAGCCTTCGAGCATTTGATACCGCGGTGAGGGAACAAAATCCGTATCGTTCTTCCGATAGAAGGGGTTAATTCCCATGCCTGTCAGCAGGTGTCCGCGCTCTCTCAGAAACACATTCAGATAACCGACGTAATCCGCAAATCGCGCCTGCGCCTCATGCAGGGTGCGTACCTTGCCGAGAGATATCTCAAAGTTGTTGTAGGAACAGTCGAATGAGAAAACGTCGCCTGTTTCTTCGCAGACCGCCTCATGACATACGCCGAAAACATCATGCTTGGTTTCGGTGAAGCCGAAGTGCTGCGCCGCGTCCTTCAGCGCGGCGGCACTGACGCTTTGATCTGTTTTCTCTCCCTTTAAGGATATAACAGGCATCTCGATCTCGATGCCGATATAGTTTGTCCTCGGCGAGGTTGTCGGTTCGATAAAATGTTGCCGAATCAGTTCCTTTGCGGTGCTTTTCATATTTTTCCTTCCTTTTCGTAGAATACGGGGATCACAGTCCGGAATATGCGAGGTATAAGGGCTTGTAGCTTGACGGGTCAAAGATGTATTCGTGATGATGATCGACGCCGGTAAAGATACGCTCTCCCTCACGGTAGGCGATCAGCGTGGTAAACGGAATAGGACGCCAGCCGGTGTCAGTCAGCGGGCGGGTCGAAATCGTCACACCGTCATCGTCCTTGCGCTCGTACAAAGAATCCTTGAAGTTTGTATGCGCGTAGAGCAGCTCTCCGTCGAAGATCAGCAGATTCAGCTTGTTTTTCGGCGAACTGTTGCCGACAATACGGTCGAGGATAGAAAACCGTTGCTCTGCGCTCAATTCTTTTTCAAGCCTTGCCGCCGCCTCGTTGATCTGATCGACAATATAGAGCAGGATCCGCTCGCTGTCGGTCTCACCCTTTTGACGGAAAACATATTTGTTCAGCTTGTCGCTTTCAAATATCGTTCCGTTATGGATCAGCGTCCAGCTTCTGCCGCTATGATCGACAGCGCTGAAGGGGTGGCAGTTGTCGTCGTCCTCGCTGCCGATAGTCGCCAGCCGAATATGCGCCAGCGCAGTTTTAGCGCGAACAGGGAGACTTAACCGTTTGCTGAGCAGCTTACTGCGGTCGGCGCGGCATACCTCGCGCGTGATCTCGGGAACGCTGTGATCGAGCATGGCAAGTCCCCAGCCGTTCGGATGATCGCAAGCGTGAGAATAAAACTCCCGCAAATCGCTGTTTAATTCTTTTTTTTGTTTACCGGAGAAACCGTAGATTTCGCACATATCGCAACTCCAAATATAGAAAAAAGGGCGTCTGCACGCCCCGCCGGATAATCTTGAACTTCATGAATCGGTTAGGGCTGATTTTTGACATGCAAAACAAGACGGCATACACATACCGCCCATCATCATGTGGATCATATAGCCAACGTGAGTCATAATACCTCTCCCCTGTTACCTATTTGCATAGTAGGTTAATTATATAATTGAATTTTCCTTTTGTCAAGAGTTTCGGCAAAAGTATTTTGATTGCAATTTCGTTATTGATATGATATAATAATTTATAGCTTTAAATCGTTAAACAGCCGAATCATCAATAGTGATAAAAGGATTGTATATGAAACGTGACAGGATTATCAAAGCGATCAAACAATACTTGCTGTTTCTGATCGGGCTCTTTATCGCCTCGATGGGCGTTGCTTTTTCGACCAAGGCGGGATTGGGAACTTCTCCGGTAGCGTCGGTGCCGTATTCGATATCGCTGGTCAGCGATTTGTTTTCTTTCGGCGGCTGGCTGAATGTGCTCAGCGTGATACAGATCGCGGTACAGATTGCGCTGTTGAGGCGCAGGTGCAGACCCCTTGAGATCGTCATTCAAACGGTACTGGCGTTTGTGTATGGCTATCTGACGAATCTTTCCTGCTTTTTGATCCGTGATATTCCCGTGCGCAACTATATGGAGCAACTGTTGTATCTTGCCGTCAGCTGTTTTGTGCTCGCGTTCGGGATATGGCTCCAGTTCAAGGGCGGCGTTGCCATGCTGCCCGGTGAAGCGATGAATCGCGCGATCAGTCAGGTAACAGGCAGGCGGTATGAGAACATCAAGATCATCTTTGACGTCGTTTATATCGCTTTGTCAGCCGGGGTTTGTCTTGTATTTTTAGGTGAGCTCAAAGGCGTGAGAGAAGGCAGCATCATCTCCGCTGTCGCGGTCGGACTGATTATAAAACTGTACAACAAGGTATATACTATATTGATCCGAACAATAAAAAGGAGATGATCGTTCGTGAAATCTATACTGATTAAGGACACAACGCGCGAGGAACGCGAAGAGATTGTGAGAAAGGCTTTATGGGGAAGCTGCGGCGCAGAGTGCGAGTTCTGTTCCGGATGTGACAATCGCGGCGGCGGCAGGATCGAGAGCCTCTATCAACCGTATATCGAAGGAAAAAAGGAGATCGCCGAGATCAACGAGGAGTATTCAGTGCCTTTTGTCAGGTAATACCGCTGTTTTAATACAGCAAGCAGGAAGAATCACAAACCGCAAATAAGGAAGCTGACCGGTAAAAAAGCCAAGAAAGGCTTCCTGATAAGCACAAAAATAACCGCTTGTTCGTGATGAAAAAGCTTGATCTACGCTCTCGCCGGAATTAGTCCATAGGACTAATTCTACCTGCACTCAGAGCGGCTATGCGCTCCTCGTTTGGCACGCTCGCTTTCAAATCCGCTTATCTCCTCTGTACGGTACAAATAAAAAAGGCGGTAGGTATCTTGCGATACTTACCGTCTTTTTCAATGGTGGAGATAAGCGGATTCAAACCGCTGACCTCCAGATTGCGAACCCGGCGCTCTCCCGACTCACGCGCTTACGCACCCCCATTTTTTCACGAATACCCAATTTAGTTTATACTCATCACATAGGTTCCTATGTGTTTTCTTTAGTATTGTTCGGCAAAAGCTGTCAACGATAATATATCAATAAACGACAGAGATAATATTTCATGATGAAGCGCTGTCCGAGTTTAGCTGTTTGTGTGTTCTGATGATCAAATACATAGATATTATAAAAGTCAACACGTCGGAAACAGGCATGGAATATAATACGCCGTCGAGCCCGAAAAACCTCGGAAGCAGCAGTGCGAAGCCTACGCCGAACACAATCTCCCTGACCATGGATAGCAAGGTGGATTCCACCGCTTTGCCCATCGCCTGCAGGAAGATGAACGTCGCCTTGTTCACGCAGGCGAGCACGATCATGCACAGGTAGACGCGGAACGCTTTGACGGCAAACTCTGTGTAATAAGCGCTTTCGTTCGCGGCGCCGAAAATCTGTATCAGGAACTGCGGGAACAGCTCCACGATCAAAAGGGCGATCGCGCCGACGACGGCTTCTGCGATCAATAGCTTTGTGAACAGCGTTTTGACACGACTATAGAGCTTTGCTCCCATATTGAAGCCGACGATCGGAATACAGCCCGCCGCCATTCCGATAACGATGGAGATGACGATCTGGAAGAACTTCATGACGATGCCGACTACCGCCATCGGTATCTGTGCGTACTGCTCCTGAGAGAAGATCGGATCGACAGAACCGTACTGACGGATCATGTTGTTGATCGCCATCATTGCCGCTACCAGTGAGATCTGCGCCAAAAAGCTGCACAAGCCGAGCGACAGCGTGCGCTTGACGATATTGCCCTTCAAACGAAGATCGCCGAATGACGGCTTGATGAGTTTTGCCCGGCACAGGTAGACGACCGCCAGTATGGCGGTAATAATCTGACCGATGACAGTCGCGATAGCCGCTCCCATCATGCCCCACTTGAACACAAAGATGAAGATCGGATCGAGAATGATGTTTGCGACAGCGCCTGCCAAGGTAGAGATCATGGCGAACCGCGGACTGCCGTCCGCGCGGATGATCGGGTTCATCGCCTGACCGAACATATAAAAGGGAATCCCGAGCGTGATCCAGAAGAAGTATTCCTTTGACAGCTCGAACGTCTCGTTGTTGACCCTGCCGCCGAAAGCGATCAGGATCGGCTGAGCGAAAATCAGATATACCGCTGTCAACAACAGACTGCCGACGATACAGAGCATAACAGAATTACCGACGCTTCGTTTTGCGTCGCCGCTGTTTTTCGCTCCGAGCGAGATGCTGACAAAGGCACAGCAGCCGTCGCCGATCATCACGGCGATACCAAGCGCGATCACCGTCAGCGGAAAGACGACCGTATTCGCGGCGTTGCCGTAGGAGCCGAGATAGTCGGCGTTTGCGATAAAGATTTGATCGACGATATTATACAGCGCGCTGACCAAAAGCGAGATGATACACGGTACCGAGTACTTTCGCATCAGCTTGCCAATCTTTTCCTCGGCAAGATAAGAGTGATTCTCCATATGATTACCTCCGTAAAAATAAAAACTGCGCAAGACCGAAATGTCGGACTTACGCAGTTTTGCTACTCACATTGATTTGGATTATATCATTTTTTTATCAAAAAATCAAGCGGTTAATTCCACTCTGCTTTTCTGTTTTTCATATCCTTACGGAACAGTAATTTGAAGATTCTTCTGACGATCGGTTGTATAAAAAGATGCTGGGAGAAGAACGCAAACGGCAGATTGCAGCACACAAGCTTGAACCAGTGGCAGAGCAAGGTGATAACATTGAAACCTTCAAAGAACGGATAATAAATAATTGCGGCGACAAAGCTCATTGCAGGGCACATGATTGCCACTGTCACCGTGATGATAGCGCCCTCGAAGATAACGGGATGTGTCGTTTTCATATCAAACATTTTGGACGCAATCTTAAATGATAGCGGACTTCCGACAAGCACTTCTAGTGTATACGCAAAGATAAACTCCACCAGTACAACCGCCCAGATCGGCAGCATCGTGCCAAACATCATGATACCTCCCTGCTTATTGACAGCAGTCAAGACGCTGCTTGTATAATTGAAGCTGCGTAGCATATCGCCGTTTAGCACATAAATGTTGTAGAATACAAAGGCGTGGACGGTGATGGCGACTGTGATGAACGCGAACACCATTCTTTGAAATTGATTTCTCGGCATAATTTCCTCCTAAAATGAAAAATGACACAAACAGCGGGCGCGCTGATTACAAATACACTGTACCGTAATCAGACTTATGCGCCATGCGCTGCTTGTGTCGTTATGTATTGGCTGTATTATAACATATTCAAGGGACTTTGGTCAAGTTTTCTCAACGATTTCGATATTACCGGTCAGAATATCGACATATTGCAGGGAGTGAATCCTCGGTACGCCCGTCGTATATTCTTCAATGGTAAAGATGTTTTTATAGACGCCCTTGATCTCTACCTCGTCATTTTTCAACTCCAGTCTCGGATGGTTCAATCTGACATTGATACGAATCCGAGGAGAGACGGAATACAAATAATTTACTTTTTTCTTAATCATATCAAGCTGTGTCATTTTATTTCCTCCAAAAATACAGAAAACGTGTAACGCCAACCGGACTTACGCGGTCATACGCTACACGTTGTAATAGTATTATAGCACTTTTGAAAGGATTTTTCAAGCGAGAATAAACCATCTCTGTGATGTTGTCTGCATACTTAGTCGAACACAACAACAGCTCTTTCACCGCAGTATACGCGCCATTTCACGTTAAGTAGAATTAAACCTCAGTTTGGTTTTCATTCCTAAAACTGCGGTTCATTACTATATCTCAATCTTTCCGTGCTTTTCCTCATACTTTTCAATTGCGTCACGGATCAGAATCAATATCTGACTGTTCGTCAGACCTCCCGTCTAACAAACAATTTCCTTTTTGAATTTGTTTTTCAAAAAAGATTCTCCTTAATTGTGTTTTAAATATTCTTTAAATTCCGGTGTTTTCGACCAGTATTTGACTCCCCAGTTTTCAAAGCTCCATTCGTCCATATAGCTGTTGCACTCGTAGTCGATATAATAGAGCAAGCCGCTTTGAACGACAAAATTCGTTGGGAAGTAATCAATATTCAGCCCCGCATTTTTGGCAAGCTGCGCCATCTCACACACCTGCGGCAGATAGGCTCCAACCGATACATCATTTTTGACCATATCAAATACCGTATCGCCGTCGATATATTCCTTGACGAGGCGCTCGTTTTCCATATCAATATCAAGCATCTTCGGTATTCGGATACTCGCGTTCAGCAACCGCTGATAGTCGTTCCGTTCCGCTTCGATTTTATTGCCGAAGGTGTAGTAATCGCACGGCTCATGGTGGATCTGCTTCAGTACAACTTGTTTTTTCTCGCGTTCGGCGAGGTAGGAATAGCCGCCTTTTCCCTTGCCAAGCAATTTGATGATTTGATATTCGATACCGTTTACCGAAAGTTTCTCCATACTTACCCCTTCCAATAGAATGTGAAATGCTTATCCTTGCGGAAGCCGAGTTTTTCGTAAAACGGCATATCGGACAACACGTATGCTTTCTTTGCGCCGAGCGATTTTGCGCGGTTAAGCGCTTCATAAACAACAGCTTTTGCCAAACACTTGCCGCGATGATGGGGGACGGTGCAGACAGGCTCGATATAGGCATAATCCGTCTTTGGATGAACCCACACACAGCAATAGGCGGCATACTCGCCGTTTCGATCAATCGTCGCGACGCTCATAGAAGATTGAAAGTGTCTGCGAATCTGCGGAATGATCTCCTCCGCTTGTTCAAATGCCGATCGATCTGTTCCGTGGTCAAAGCCCTGCCACAGCAGCCACTGAAATTCATACGGTTCTTTTGAAGGATCAAGCGAAGCAAAACGGAATCCGTCAGGTAATTCGACCGGCAACACACTGTCAAGCTCCATGCTCATAACGGTTTCCGTCTGCTCCGCTTTTACAAAGCCCAGCGCCTGCGCCGCCTTGATCTGAGCCGTGTTATCGTCGCAAATCGAAACACCGAGACCGTTCTCGTCCTTTAGTTCTCTGTATGCGTAGTCAAGGATCTCAGGATAAAGATCGCTGTATTCCGGAAAAGCACCGCAAAAGGCTTCACCGAAATACATATCGTAGATTGCCGCACCGACGATTCTTTCGTTATCGAGCCAAAGACCGATAGAGTCTGTTGCGCTCTTGTCAAATTCCGGATGCTCCGCCATCCACTCAAACCGCGCCCAATTCCAGTTGATGTGGCTGTTGTCATTACGGTTCAGCTCGATCAAAAAATCGCAGACCGCGTTGTAATCTTTTTTGGTATAATTTTTAAAATAATTAGAATTATCTGTATTTCTGCCGATATAGAAAACATAGCCGTAATGCTGTTTGTATTTCCGGTACAGCTCCGCCTCGCAGCGGTTAAGCTCGGCGTATTCCTTAAGCAACCGAGAACAAATCCGAACACGCTGAAAATGGCAATATTTCGGCAAAATTCGGCTTATCAATCTTGGCAGGCGCCAGCCTGCCTGCACTTTCTGCACCGAATTTTTCTCGAAATCTTGCTCATTTTCAGTCCTTCGGAGTTTTGTCGGAGCAGATTTTTGTCTGGTCGCGGCAAAACCACAGCGAACCCTGACGGGTTCGCGAGGATTTTAACAAAGAGCAGGCGGAAATCTGCCCGCCAAAACCGGGTTCGGATTTGTTCTCGGTTGCTTAACGGTATTACAGTTGTTGTATTTTTCAATCAGCTCATTGATCGCTTGCTCTCTCGGCTCAAAATAGTTCTTTGTCCAGCAGTCCTCGGTCAGCGCAAACGCAACTACGAATTGATAACCGCAGTCCTGCATGATTTTGATATTATCCTCAATGAGATCAAGCTTGCTTCCCGCGTCTGTCCAGAATTTTTCCGCTTCTTCGGGATGAACGCTTGTCAACCACGAGGGACAGGTTACGGCGATCATTCCGTCCTCTTTCAGAAACGCGCGCCAATGAGATAGACCTTTCTCAAAGCCGATATTGTCGATCGCTCCCTCCGACCAAATCAGGTCGAGGGAGTTCTTCTCAAACGGTAATTCTTCCATTTTGCCGACGACGCCTTTTAGTCTTTCCGACAAACCGCTGCGCAGCGCTTTTTTGTCAAGCTCCCGAACAAATTCGGGGAACATATCTAAACCGACAATATTGCCGGACAAATATTCGGCAAGCACTAAGGTCTGACCGCCTGTTCCGCAGCCTAAGTCAGCGATACTTTCAAATCGGCTCAAATCTCCCAAAAAGCTCAAAGCCCTCTCTACCGTTTCTCGGCTGCCGGGTCCCTGACGCTCTAAACCGACATGCGCCTCTAACAATAAATCCAAAAAACTCGGTTGATTATTTTCCTGTTGTTCTGTCATATATCATCAAAATTCCTTTCACTATCAGTATTGTAAAACACATGATTCCGGCATACGGCTGGCGTGTGACTATAAACAAAAATACCGTGATTACTGATAACACTACGCCTGTTATCAATCGGTGTCTGTTCCATAACGGTCTGTCAAGGTGACTGATAACGACAGCGCAGATTCCGTTTATTACCGTTATACCGATCACAGCGGCATAAACAATTATGATCCAAAGGCTGATATTTGAGATGCCGAACAGCGTCACTGCCGCCTCATTTTCGCCGTTGCCGAATACAGGCAAGAACAACAACAGCACGGTCAGGATATCGAGCAGGCCGCATATCAGTGCAGTGTATTTTTTTATCGTTTCATGCTTTTCGTTTTCCGCCGCGGTGATAATTTCATCGGGGCAGATCAGCTCGTCAATCGAAACGGAGAAATAACGCGATATCTCTTTCAGGGAGTCGATATTGGGATAGCCGCGTCCCGACTCCCATTTTGAGATCGCTGTCCGTGACACATAAAGCTCCTTTGCAAGTTCCTCCTGTGTCAGCCCCTTGCTTTTCCTAAGCTCCTGCAATTTTTTGTTAAATTCCATTTTCTTTCCTCATATCCGTGTACAATACAGCGGCATAATAAAGTTTAAACAATCCAATGCTCAGCAAAATCGAGCCGATGATATCTGTCGCCCAATGAACGCCCGATATCAGCCTGCCGATCACCATAAACGCCGCGAACAATACCGCAAAGACATATACAGTAAGTCTGCTTGCCTTGCTCTGACATCTGCGCTTGACCTGCAGCACCAATGTCGGCATGACCGACAGCACCAGAAGCGTTGTCGAGGACGGATAGGATACTTCTAAAAACCCATCTATCAGAACCGGTCTGTAATTGATCGGGATCATTTCAAAGATTAGATAAGCCGCGATGACAATAATATAGTAAATACCCAAAATAATAATATCGGGATCGACCTTGAACAAGCTCCTGCGGCGTATCAGCTGAGTAAGTCCTAAAGCACCAAAGCCCATACAGACCGCGATCGGCACAAGTCCCAGCCAATCCGTTATGACATAGAGCCGCATATGAACACCTATAAGCCGATGAAACCAAGTGTTAAACGCCGCAAAGCCGACCGCCGTTCCTTGCTGTCCGACATTTTGAACATCAACGCTCATAATCAGAATCGTCCATAATACAAAGGCGGCAAGCAAGCCGACTCCGGTTAATAAAACTCTTTTCGCTTTCATTTTCATCTGTCCTTTCGATTGTTTGTACTTTGAAAGTAACAGATAGAGTCAAAAATGTAAAGAATCGCTCCATCACACCGATGACACGGATCGTGTCATCGCCGCTCAAGCGTAGTTATTCGGTGGTTTCGGCTCCGGTTTTATCAGCAAGTATCCTTGCGATTTGACAGGTAGAGCCCTTATGACTCTGCCCGCTGGTCAAAACTGTTTTCACTTATGTGCTCCTCTTTCGATATAATTGATTTCAGCTTACGGTAAAATCTGTCCATTCGATATGATCGTAATGCATAACGTCGTCGGATTTTTTCATCCCCAGCTTTTCGTAAAAGGGGATCGCCTTTTCGTTAGCGATCAGGTAAACAGCTATATCCCTTTCACCGCCCGCTGTATCGAGCGCGGTCTTCATCAAACGAGAACCGATGCCCTGTCCCTCATATTCTCTGTCTACTCCCAAATCAGTCACATACAGCCAGTAAGCGTAGTCTGTCAGCCCGAATAACACGCCGACTGCCCGACCGTCTGTATCTCTCGCGGTCAAACTGATCGAAACGTTATCGACGAGCTTTTTGATCCTTTCTTCAAACCGTTCCTTCGGGTACTGCGAGCCCAGATCCGTACGCTTTAAAAAATCTATATATTCTTCCGCTGTGATTCTTTCTTCAGTTATTCTTATATCGCTGTTCATCATTTAGCCTCCGATATACAAAGTGTTTTATTGCGGTACGGCTCTGCATAGCAGATCGTCCGCTTTGATTTCATTTTGAAGGTTCTCTGAAAACTCGCCCGCTTGAGCGCCGTCCATCTGTGTATGATAGAACTGTAAGACCTCCGCAAAAAACAGAATTCAGCTTTATGTGAAATTCTGAGCGATATTGGATTCGCTTTTTCTGTTCTTTTTCCGGTAAAAGACGAATCCGTCCTCAATCTTTATGATACGATAGCCTAATCTTTTGTAAAAAGCATTTGTCCGTTCATTCCAACTTGGGGTATCCAGATCAAACTCAGCAGCGCACGGGAAATTCTTTTCTATGCATTCTATCAAACGAATACCGTAACCTTTTCTATGATAGGTGCTGTCAATAAATATTCTGCCAATGTACATGCTGTTTTTGGTTTCATTCGGGAATAGTATGGCTGCACCGACCAAATCTTTTCTTATCATTGCCCGATACAAATGTCCCTCGCGTGCCATTTGTTTGTGCCATTCTACCGAATCAAATCCGGGCGGACAATCACCTTTTGCTCCGCCGACATTTACATCTGTTTCAAAAGCTCTGATAGACATATCCACGATTTTTTCTACATGATTTGCTTCTGCTTCGACAATAACCATCTCACTTCTCCCAACTGTCTTACAACTTCCGTTTTATTAATGCGTACTCTGCATTCAGTACTAATTCTTTATCTTCACCACTATCTGAATAAAGCTTTTTCTCAAAGCCGATATCGTTATGTTCAAGACTGCACAATATCCTGATGATTGTTATGAAGTTCGCCATAATTCCATTTCAAGGCATTTCCATTCCTCATCAAAGACACGGTAGTACTCAGCCTTATCAGTTTCACTTTCACGGAACCCGACCGAGCGGTAACAGCGGTATGCGGACGGATTGTTCTCAAACACGCCCAAGGTAATCTTATCCGCTTTCATCTCCTCAAAAGCATATCGAATCGCCAATCTGAGCATTTGTCTGCCAACGCCTCGACCGCGCCTTTTATTGTCTATAATGATGAATCCGAATCTGAGGGTATGCATTTCTTCATCCGTATAACGCAGGATCAGATGTCCGACGATACCGTTTTCATTATACGCCGTCATCGGAAAGAAGCGGTCATGATACGCTGCGTCATATTGCCGGTTCATATCGTCCGCTGTGATCGGATAGGTTTTATATCTGTCTGCACACCATTTCCGGAAAGCGACCTCGTCGCCGATCCATGAAATGATTGTGTAGGCATCGCGTGGTTCGTATGGTCTTAATTGTATCATCACTAAT
>Ga0256404_1000817_pt1 | contig 79937 bp, 68 predicted proteins | sample RumenRJG_01DNA_FD_185990 | JGI IMG/M metagenome (GOLD analysis project Ga0256404, IMG submission 185990) | Bovine rumen microbial communities from Lethbridge, Alberta, Canada - RJG_01 | ecosystem: Host-associated > Mammals > Digestive system > Stomach > Rumen | place: Canada: Alberta | collected...
ACATGTCCTTTTTATTATCTTTGCAACAAAAAATTATGTTGTGTATGAAACAAGAGAAGACCATATATAAGGGATACTTTACGTATCAAGCCAACATAATTGGCTATGCAACATATAAGTTGAAATGTTGAATTCAACATTTGAGTTTGATGATATCTGACCATCGGGTAGTGGGGTTAGGACTACGGAAATCATGTTTAATGGCATTGGCAAAGACATTGGCCTTTCCTTTTCCGTCCTTGCGCGTGTACTGTTGCGCTCCTATGACAATGGTCTCTGAGCCTTGCATGCGATTGATGCGATCTACCACCTCGTCGTCCTCATAGTAGCTCTTCAGCGTACATTCCGACCCGATGACAACCACCACGATATCGCCGTCTTTGGGCTCTGGTACTCGTCAACCGTTCCCTGACATAATTTCATATAGTAAAAATCGTTAATGGAAGAAGAAAAACTCTCCAGACATTGCGTCCAAAGAGTTTTAGCATACTGAAAACAATCTTATACTACTAACTAACTATTAACTAACTTATTATTTACAACTTATGATGAAGCTTTATTTCACTAAATACGTTTTGCCATTGACGATATACAGACCTTTTGTTGGCTGAGCAATGCGCTGGCCTGCAAGGTTGAAATATTGACTATTCACTTTTTCATCATCAATTTGTTTTAGGTTTATAACTATGTGAATGATTTCTGCTGCAAAAGTAGTGTGTTGGCTCCTTTATCGCTGTAACAAATGATAAAAACACTATAAAAATGCGTACACTGAAACATTTTTTATAGAGAATGAACGTTTTGTTTCAGAAAAAAATGCTATCTTTGCAATGTCAATTTCATAAAACTACTAACATACAACATGATGATTCGTAAAAAATGGACAAAATATGTTTGCCTGGTTCTTTTGACCTGGCTGATAGTCGGCTGTGAACAGAAACCTAAATTTATAATAGGTGTATCGCAGTGTTCGGAGGACATCTGGCGTGAGAAACAGAATGCCGAGCTATGCACGGCAGCCTACTTCCACGAGGGGGTAGAGCTGAAGTTTGCCGCTGCCTACGATAGCGACGAGCGACAGGTGCAGCAGATAGACTCGCTGGTGGAGAGCGGCATCGACCTGCTGATTGTTGCTCCCAACCAGGTGAAGACCATCTCACCCGCTATCGACCGCGCCTACGACAAAGGCATTCCTGTTATTGTCTTCGAGCGAAAGACCAATTCGCAGAAATATACGTCATTCATCAGTGCCGACAACTATGAGATGGGCCACACAATGGGTGAATACATCGCCAGTCGACTGCATGGCAAAGGGCGTGTCATGGAAATCATGGGACTCAAAGGTTCGTCACCAGCCATCGAGCGCCACAACGGTTTCGCTGATGCCCTGAAGAATTACCCTGATATCACTGTTGTTGCTACCCTGCAAGGCGACTGGACAGAGGAGAGTGCCGTCAAGGCCGTGAAAGCCTATCCTGGCAATCTGGACCATATCGACTTTGTCTTTGGGCAGAACGATCGCATGGCCATGGGTGCCCGTCGTGCCTTGCAAGAAAGCACTCGCAACACCACACTCTCAAAGAGAGAACAGCTAACAGCTGACAGCCATCAGCCACTCTACTGCGGCATTGACGGTCTGCCTGGTGAAGATGGCGGCATCCGTCTGGTACGCGACAGCATCCTGGATGCTTCCTACATCTATCCTACCCATGGTGACAAAATCATAGAGTTGGCTATCAATATCCTTGAAGGCAAACCCTACGAGAAGGAAGCTCTTCTGCAGTCAGCACTGGTTACTCGCGACAATGCCAAGGTGCTGTTGATGCAAAACGAAGAGATGATGCGCCAGGCAGAATACCTGGACCAGCTGCACAGCAGGGCAGATACCTATCTGAAGGAATTAGACACGCAGCATGTCGTCAACTGGATGTCGATGGGTGTCATTCTGCTGTTGGTGGTAACCATCGTGTTGTTCTATATGTATCATCTCCGTAAGGTGAAGTTACAGCAAGAGCGTGTCGTCAGTACCCTGTGGAATATGGAGATAGAGCCAGCACCTGTTGCTGACGAAACAAAGGAACATACAGCAGACAGCTCGGCAGACGAGAAACCGTCCGTTGTTGCCGAAAGTGCCTTCCTGGCACGGTTCCGCGAGGTCGTTGAGGCTCGCATGGAAGATAGCGAGGTCAGTGTCGACGACCTGGCAGCAGAGATGAACCTCAGTCGTGTACAACTTTACCGCAAGGTGAAGTCTATCACAGGCTCGTCACCTGTCGAACTGCTGCGCACCACGCGCCTGAAGCGTGCCTACCAGATGCTGCTCACCACCGACAAGAGTGTCAGCGAGGTGGCATACGCTGTCGGATTCACTGCCCCCAGCTACTTCTCCAAATGTTTCAAAGAGGAGTACGGCATGGTGCCTGGCGACATCCGGAAATAGCACGGAAATATTTGTAATACTAAGATTATTCGTTCATTCCATTGTAATTTTGTTACATTGCAACAAAATTTGAATGGGATGAACGATATTTTTCATACCAATAACTATATCGTTACTACTTTTGCGGCAGAATCTGAAACAAGAGTATTAACTTTAAAACAAAAGCAAATGAAACAATCCAAACGATTCTTTCTGAGTGGCCTGTTGCTGCTTCTGTGTACAATAATGTACGCGCAGGAAGCAATTACGGGTACAGTGTCCGACGCCATGGGTCCCGTCATTGGCGCTACGGTGATGGAAAAGGGGACAACGAATGGTACGGTTACCGACTTTGACGGTAACTTCAAACTGAAGGTGCAGGCTGGTAAGACGCTGGTCTTCTCGTACATCGGTTACAAGAGTCTGGAGGCACCTGCCAAGAACGGTATGGAGGTGACCATGGTGGAAAATGCCAAGGAACTGGCCGAGGTGGTGGTGACAGGTTATACCACCCAGCGTAAGGCCGACTTGACAGGTTCTGTTGCCGTGGTACAAACCAAGGAGCTGAAGAGCAGTGCTGACACCGATCCTATGCGTGCCCTGCAGGGTAAGGTTCCTGGTATGACCATTACCAGTGACGGTTCTCCTGTTGGTGCTGGTACGGTACGCATCCGTGGTATTGGTTCGTTTAACTCGTCACAGGACCCTCTGTTTATCATTGATGGTGTGCCCACGACGACGAATCTGAATACGCTGAACATGAACGACATCGAGTCCATGCAGGTGTTGAAGGATGCTGCCTCTGCCTCTATCTATGGTTCGCGTGCTGCCAACGGTGTCATCATTATCACCACTCGCCAGGGTAAAAAGGGCGACAAGGTGAAGGTGGACTTCTCTGCCAACCTGACAGCTCAGTTCTACAATAAGCAGACCATGATGAAGTTGTCAAACTCTGCTGAGTATGCTACCGCTATGGCACAGGCTGCCCTGAACGACGGCTTGAATCCAGAACAGTATGCCAACAACTATGGTCTGACCCTGCATGCTGAAGATGGTACACCGATTTCAGCCTATAACCCTGCTACAGGACAGATGGAGAACTATATTGTCAACGGACGCTATGGTGGCTATCTGAACGAGAAGCGCACTATGCGCTATAGCGATACTGACTGGCTGGATGTGATTTCTCGCACGGGTTTCTCGCAGAACTACGACCTCTCTATCTCTGGTGCCACTGACAAGTATTCAGCACTGTTCTCGCTGGGTTATAAGAAGAACAAGGGTATCTTGAAATACACTGACTTTGAGAGTATCTCTGGTCGTCTGAATACCAGTTTCAAACTGAACAAATACATCACGGTTGGTGAGAACGCCACCATCACCTATTCTAATCAGGTAGACTGCCGTCCGCTGGAGAATGCGCTGAAGATGTCACCTACGCTGCCCGTTTATGAAGAGGATAATACTACCTTCTCAGGTCCTGTCGGTGGCATGAGCGATCGTCAGAATCCTCTGCGTGAGCTCTACCACAACCGCGACAACCGTCTGAAGATGTGGCGTATCTTTGGTAACGCTTTCGTCAACATTGAACCTGTCAAGGGCTTGATGCTGCGCTCTAATTTCGGCATCGACTATTGGTCAGAGTTTATACACAGCGTGACCTACACTTGGCACTCTGACGTGGTGAACAACGATACTCCATCGACAAACCTTGGCAACAAGACTTCGATGAAGTGGACGTGGTCAAACACTGCAAACTATAACCTCACGCTCTTTGGTGATCACACCTTCAACCTGCTGGCAGGTATGGAGCTGCACAGAGATGTGGAAGACCGTTCGTCTGCTTATGCACAGATGTTTGCGCTGGAGAACTATAAGTATATGTGGCCCGATGCTGCTACTGGTACACAGCGTGCAGGTGGTATTGAGGAAGGATATGCACTGGTCTCTTTCTTCGGTAAGGTTGACTACAACTGGAAAGACCTGGTGCTTGCATCGTTCACAATCCGTCATGATGGTTCCAGCCGCTTTGGTGAGAACAACCGCTATGGTACGTTCCCTGCCTTCACACTGGGTTACCGTCTCTCTCAGAACCTGAAGCTTGAATGGCTGGACGACCTCAAGATTCGTGGTTCGTGGGGACAGACAGGTAATCAGGCCATCTCTAACTATGCTCGTTTCGGCCTCTATGCCGCTACTTATGGTGGTGAGCGCAATGAGTCTACTGCCTATGACCTGTCTGGTGTCGGCAAGGGAACCTATCCCTCTGGCTTCCGTGCTACCCAGTCGCAAAACAACGACCTGAAATGGGAGACCACTGAGCAGTTGAATGCTGGTCTTGACTTTACCATGTTCCGCAACTCTCTGTATGGTTCGGTAGATATTTATAAGAAGAAGGTGAAGGATATGCTCATCAGTCCCGCTTATCTGGGTTCGATGGGTGAGGGTGGTGCCTCTTGGCTTAATGGTCCCTCTCTGCAGAACTGGGGTATGGAATTTGCCCTTGGCTTCCGCCACACCACGAACTATGGTCTGAAGTATCATGTCAATGGTAACTTGGACTTCTTCCGCTCAAAGGTGACTTACCTGCCTGAAACGACCACAGGTTCATACGTACATACTTCTAAAGAGAATTTGGTAGAGTCTGGCAAGCCTTATGGCTCTATTGTGGGTTACGTCGTTGAGGGTCTGTTCCAGAATCGCGAGGAGGTTCTGGCCAGTGGACAGGAGAATGCCCGTGTGGGTGGTCTGAAATATGCAGACCTTGATGGCAATGGTGTTATCAATGACAAGGACCAGACTTGGATTTACAATCCCGTTCCCAATTTCTCTTGGGGTTTGAATATTGAACTGGCCTATAAGAATTTCGACTTCTCGATGTTCTGGCAGGGTGTAGCCGGCAAGGATGTCTATAACGACCAGAAGTTCCAGACGGACTTCTATTCTATTACTGACCCAGGTTCTAACAAGGGTAACCGCATGCTTGATGCCTGGACAACAGCCAATACGGGTAGTGATATTCCTGCACTGACCACGAACAATACTGGTAATGAGAATCGTACGTCAAGCTACTTTGTAGAGAATGGCTCTTATGGTAAGCTGCGCCAGGTTCAGCTGGGATATAATGTTCCCGACAAGTGGTTGAAGAAGGTGAAGATGACCAGTGCCCGCGTATATGTATCAGCTCACAACGTGCTGACTATTAAGAGTAGCTCGCTGACCTGTGCTGACCCTGAGAACCCCGGATGGGCTTATCCTAACTCTACTTCCATCTCGTTTGGTGTTCAAACATCGTTCTAATTAAATTGTTCATCAATCATTGTAAATAGTTATGATTACTAAGATATATAAAACATTATGCGCTGGTCTGGTATGCTGCGGTTTTGCTGCAGTACTGACAAGTTGCGACGATTTCATTGATGTCGAACCTCAGGGTGTCATCGACGAAGACCTGGCTATGAACCAGCCCAATGAGATGGTGACATCGGCCTATGCCAAGCTGGGTGACGACTGGTATACTTATCCCTTTAACCTCTGGCCCTATGGAGACGTGTCGTCTGACGATGCCATGAAGGGTGGTTCAGGTACAACAGATACGGATTATCACTCTGTGGAAGTGTGGTCTACGCTGACAGCCCTTACACCTGGTGGCCATATGGACGAGCTATGGTACCAGCTCTACTGCTCTATCAGCCGCTGCAATCGCGCCCTCGTTTCTCTGGATGAGTATGGTGTTAAACTGCTGGGTGAAGAGAAAACCAATATCCGTCGTGGCGAGGTGCTCTTCCTGCGTGCCCATTTCTACTTTAAGTTGGTGCAGCTTTGGAACCGTGTGCCCTGGATTAATGAGGCCGTATATCGTGACCATAGCGAGGAACAGACCTCAAATCGTGAGTTTACGCACGACGAGTTGATGCAGAAGATTGTAGCTGACTTCAAGACTGCTTACGACCTGCTGCCAGCCAAACAGACAGAGTTGGCTCGCGCCAACAAGATTGCTGCTGCTGCCTATCTGGCTAAGTGCTACCTGACGATGGCTTGGGGCGACGGCTACGAGGCTACTACTGGTGTCAGTCACATCAATAAGCAGTACATGCAGGAAGTGCTGAACTACACCAAGGTAGTGGAAGATTCAGAATATGGCTATCTGGAGGACTTCGGTGACATCTTCCTGCCTGAGTACAAGAACTCGAAGGAGAGTGTCTTTGCTGTACAACACTCTGGTTATGAGGAAGATAACACGCGTTTTGGACGTGCCAACTGGTCAAATATGCTGAACGGTTGCTGGCAGATGTGGTCGTGCGGATGGGACTTCCACAAGCCCACGCAGAACCTGGTCAACGCCTTTAAGACACAGAATGGTCTGCCCATGTTTGACACTTATAATGATGTTATCGCTTATCCTATCAACGGCGCTCCTACCGCACAGAAGTGGGATCCACGTTTGTTCCATACTGTTGGCATGCCAAGTTTCCCCTACAAATATGAGGATGCATTCACCATGACCAAGGACAACTCGCGTAACCCCAGCACCTATGGCTACTATACCTCACTGAAGGAAGTGCCTCAGCGCTCAAAGGGCGAGACATACGACAACCCCTGGCAGGCTTTTGCCATGAACGACTACGTGCTGCGCTATACTGACGTCATGCTGATGCGTGCCGAGGCTATGGTAGAAACGGGTGACCTGACAGGTGCTCTTGCCATTGTCAACGATATCCGTCAGCGTGCCAAGAACTCTGTTGGCAAGCATATCGGCTATGCCGCTGACCAGTGTGAAATTAATCTCTACACCAGCAGCGATTTCTCGACAGCTGAGAAGGCACGTCTGCGTGTTCAGTGGGAGCGTCGTCTGGAGATGGCCATGGAGCAGAGCCGCTTCTTCGACCTGCGCCGTTGGGGAATTGCCTCACAGACACTTAACAAGTTCTTCGAGAAGGAGCAGAACAGTGTCTACGATGGTCAGGAGTATGGCAAGTACTATAAGGATGCTCACTTCACACCTGCTAAGAACGAGTACTTTCCACTGCCTTACAACCAGCTGTACTATGTACCTGGATTGTACGACCAGAACAAAGGTTATAACTAAAAACACGATAGCGATATGAAAAAGTTTATTATAAATTTAGGTATAGGTTTGGTTTGTTGTTGTCTGACGGCAACAACCCTCACCTCCTGTCAGGACAAAGACTACGACCAGGAATCAATGAAGGTCTCTGCACCTGATGCAACTCAGATCAGTGGTCAACTCTCAGGCGATGACTACACCCTTACATGGCCTGCTTTGGCCAGCGGACAAACCATGGTAATCTCCATTTATCGTGACGGTACGCTGTCGTCGGTAGAGCGCGCCACGGGCAATTCGTTCACTCACAAGAATGTTCCCACGAACGTACAGTTTGAATATGTATTCAAGATTGTTGAAGGTGATAATTCATCAACAGGTGCCGTAACACGTTATATGCGTAAAGGCGCTACCAGTCTTACTGGTGTACAGATGCGCCAACTGGACAAGTCGGGTGGCTACGATGCGCTGGTAGAATGGGACAAAGCGGCTGACGCAAAAACCATCCACTTGACGGCTACCAACGGTGCAAAGACCATCAAGCAGGACTTGGCTGGCACCGCTACATCGTTCACCATTCCCGATGTGCTGACAGGCGACACATGGAACGTCAGTCTGGTTGCTGAGAATGAGAGTGGAACGGCGCTGACGGTTTCTGCCTCACTGCGTATCGGCAAGACGGCCATCGGGTTCCTGAGCGTCTACGCAACACCTGAGGAGTTAGTGGCTAATGGTGACGACGATGAAGCCTCAGCGTGGCTGTGGCTGCACGACAACTATCCCAGCGCTAAGTTCCTGCCTTTCAGCAGCATCAATGCGGCAAGTGACGTAGAGCCCTTCCGCGTACTCTTCTGGCTGCGCGACCTGGAAGGTGTCGGTGAGGCTGAAGTATTTACCATGCCTGCTGATGTAGAAGCTGCAACTCCCATTATCAGACAGTGGTATAAAGACGGTGGTTCATTGCTGCTCTGGAGCCATGCTACCGTTTATGTAGGACACCTGGGACGTGTCAGTCTGGATGACATGAAGAGCAACGACCGTACTATTGGTGCCGGTCCTGGTGGCATTAACAATGATATTTGGCGTATGGCTGTTGAGCTGAATCCTGACCACAAGTTCAAGAAGGACCACTCGTCGCACCCCATCTATAAAGGACTTGAGGTAGAGACGAATGTTGACACGAAGCTTATCGCCTTCAAAGGCCCAGGTTGGACGGAAGACCATAACTGCCTGTTCTTCAACCTGCCATCATTATGGACTGGTAAGGGCAATCAGGACGAAGCATGCTACACACAATGCACCCAGACGCTCGGCATCTATCCGTTGGGAACATGGGACAGCCAGATCTGGTGGGTCAGCCAGCTCAACGTCTGGGAGGCTCAGCAGGGCAATACAGACTTCAAGGGTACCGTGCTTTGCATTGGTAATGGTGGCTGTGAGTTCTCTATGAAGAATCCTGACGGCACGCCAGACAAGAGCGCTTATCCGAAGAATAATCTCTATCAGGACAATGTCCTTACGTTGGCAAAGAATTCACTGGAATATCTGAAGACCCGCTAAAGTTTGAACCGTTATGAAAAGAATATCATCATTATTCCATATGGTAGCTGTCGTTCTGACAGCTACCATTGTGGGATGCAGCGAAAATAATGATTACTCGCAGCAATACAATCCGCTTATCGATAACCCCAAGGAACCTGCCGAGGAACCTGTAGACCCAGAAAGTCCATCGGGTTACGACGAGAAGTATCGTCCGCAAATCCACTATACGCCAGCCAAGAACTGGGTCAACGACCCCAATGGTCTGGTCTATGCAGATGGAGTGTACCACCTCTTCTATCAGTATAACCCGAAAGGAAATGATTGGGGCAACATGTCGTGGGGGCATGCAACTTCAAAAGATTTGATGAACTGGGAGGAACAACCTGTTGCGCTGACTCGTGATGAGTTGGGTGACATTTTCTCAGGCTCATGTGTTATTGACAAAAATAATACGGCTGGTTTCGGTGCCAACGCGATGGTTGCAGCATATACATCTGCTGACGGTAAACAGCAGCAGTCTATTGCTTACTCGACAGATGGTGGAAAAACGTTCACTCGGTTTGCGAATAACCCTGTTATTCCTAATGATGACGATAACCTGCGCGACCCGAAGGTGTTCTGGCACGAGGGTTCACAGCAGTGGATCATGGCCCTGGCCAAGGGTTGGAAGAAAGGTGTTGACTTCTATGGTTCTAAGAATCTCACCAACTGGACTTTCTTGAGTAACTTCTTCGTAGACATGAGTAGTTCAGGGCGTCACGACCTGCAGTGGGAATGCCCTGATCTCATTCAGTTGGGCGACAAGTGGGTGCTGCTGCTTAGCGTGAATCCGGGTGGTCCATGGATAGGTGATGGCCTTATGTATTTCGTGGGTCAGTTTGATGGTACAAAGTTTACTGCCGATGCCCTCGACTATCCTCTTTGGCTGGACTACGGTATGGACAACTATGCAGCTGTGACATGGAGCAATACTGGTGATCGTCGCATCATGATAGGCTGGATGAACAACTGGAGCTATAGCGGCAACGTTCCCTGCTCACCTTGGCGCTCTGCTTTTACGCTGCCTCGTGAACTGGGTATTACGATGTATGATGGCAAGCCCCTCGTCACCAGCACTGTCGTCAAAGAGATTGACAATATTGCAGGCGAATGGAAAGAGGTCAACGGTGCTATTGATGCTAAAGATGCATATCAGTTGCGTGTGACTGTTAACCTTGACAAGAACTCAACGATTACGTTGAAGAATGACATGGGTGAGTACTACACGGTTGACGTGAAAGCATCAGTCCGCGAGATTTTTGCGCACCGCAATGCACATACTGGAAAGGTTGACTTCAATGGCAACTTCTCACTGCCCAGCATGCGTGCTCCACTGAAGGTGACGGGTGACAAAGTTGTCCTCGACTTTTTCGTAGACCAATCTTCAGTAGAAATCTTTACCCAGCAAGGTACGATGGCTATGACCAACCTCGTATTCCCATCATCTATTTACAATAGTGTAGAGGTTGAGGGTGCTGATTTCAAGTGTGAAGCACGTAGTCTGAAGAGTATCTGGAGAAAATAAAGACATGTAAATCAAGGGACTGGCACCTGATCTGTTCCGTCAGAACGAGTGTGGAACAGTAACCTGTCACCTGTTCCTGTGGCATCAACAACTACGGTGGCTCTGTTACTGTAAGCAATGTGAAGGTTAGTCAGCAATAGTACATAGTTCTTTGTTGAGATCACTGTTTATGCCTATGAAATAAACGTAAAAAGTTAGTGTTTCGTTATTTTGTTGCGCGCAAAATGCATTTTTCTGGCAAAAATGTTGGTTGCGTGCAACATTTTTATTATTTTTGCAACGTCTAACAGATAGAAAAAGGATATGATTAGATTGTTATAACTTGAACAGAAAAAGCGTTCATTGTGGCATAAAAATGTTTCAATGAACGTTTTTTTGTAGTCTTTGTATCATAATTTATAGAGAATATGGGGGGAATGCAGTATCTTTGCAGCAGAAAAATTTGATAACTAAAAACAAAAGTATGATGAAAAGATGCTTAATGACACTCCTGGCAGTGATGACACTGGGACTGATGCAGGCCCAGATAAAGCCCATCGTATTGGGTGACAGTCACGCCATGGTGAAGGTGAAGACGGGTCAGCGATATATCCTGTTGCCCGTGCAAGAGAGTGAGGACATTGCCGGCATCGCGGTAGTGGGTGAAGGAAACAACATGGTGCAGCGACTGAATGTGAAGCTGGCCATTGACCGCGTGGACTACATGGTGCCCTACGAACTGAAAGGTGCCGACCTGCTGGACATCACGTTCCATGGTGACCGCCGACAGAAAGGTGCCGTGGGCGAGTTCGTATGCTGGCGCGAGATGAAGTACTCGGACACATTTGACACTACGAACCGCGAGCGCTTCCGTCCTATCTATCACCACACGCCCGTGTACGGATGGATGAATGATCCGAATGGTATGTTCTACAAGGATGGTGTGTGGCACCTGTACTACCAATGGAATCCGTACGGAAGCCAGTGGGAGAACATGACATGGGGACACTCTACGTCGAAGGACCTTATTCACTGGGAGGCACAGCCGATGGCTATTGAAGCTGACTGGCTGGGAAGTATCTTCAGTGGTTCGTGCGTGACACGTGGTGACGAGGTTGTTGCGATGTACACATCGGCAGGACACCACCAGACACAGTCGATTGCCTTCTCAAAGGATGGTGGCAAGACGTTCCAGAAATATGCAGGCAACCCCGTGTTGACAACCAGCGATATTGCAGACTTCCGTGACCCGCGCCCGTTCTGGAACGAGGACATCAAGGCGTGGAACCTCATACTGGCTGCTGGTCAGGAGATGCGCATCTATTCATCGAAAGACTTGAAGGACTGGAAGTATGAGTCGTCATTCGGCAAGGAGTATGGCAATCACGGTGGTGTGTGGGAGTGCCCAGACCTCTTTGAGATTAAAAATGAAAAATTAAACATTAAAAATTGGGTGCTGATATGTAACATCAATCCTGGCGGTCCGTTTGGCGGTAGTGCCACGCAGTACTTCGTGGGACAGTTTGACGGCAAGAAGTTTACCTGCGAGTCGATGCCAAAGGTGACGAAGTGGCTCGACTATGGCAAGGACCACTATGCTACGGTGTCGTTCTACAATGCGCCCAATAACCGACGCACGGTGCTGGCATGGATGTCGAACTGGCAGTATGCCAATCAAGTGCCTACCAAACAGTTCCGCTCGTCGAACTCGATTCCTCGTGACTTGGGACTGTTCCAACACGGTGAGGAGACCTATGTCAGCGTGGTGCCCTCAGAGGAAATGCTGGCGTTGCGAGGTGCAAAGGTGAAGAACCCTACGGAGGCTTGTGAGATGATCATCGATACGAAGAACCAGACGGAGATCGTGCTCAGCAACACCAAGGGCGAACAGGTGACGATGACCTACGACGGTCAGCAACAGACGTTCACGATGGAGCGTGTGAAGAGTGGTGACGTGAGTTTCAGCGAGGCATTCCCAGCAGTAACCGTAGCCCCGACGTTTGGCACCGTCAAACAACTGCGCATCTTCATTGACCGCTGTAGCATCGAGGTGTTTGATGCAGAGGGTAAGATGGCGATGACCAACCTCGTATTCCCCTCAGAGCCGTATAACAACATCAAGGTGAAGGGCGGCAAAGCGACAATCTATGAGATTAAAGATTAAGAATGAAACATTAAACATTAAATATTATGGGTAATCAAAACAAGACTATTTACCTGATTCCCGTGATGCTCTGCTTCTTCTGCATGGGCTTCGTGGACTTGGTGGGCATTGCCTCCAACTATGTGAAAGAAGACTTAGGTCTGACAGACTCTGTAGCCAACATCTTCCCCTCGCTGGTGTTCTTCTGGTTCCTTATCTTCAGCGTACCCACAGGTATGCTGATGAACAAGATAGGACGTAAAAATACGGTATTGCTATCGCTCGTAGTGACAGTGGTATCGCTATTCATCCCGCTGTTGGGCAATTCGTTCACCATCATGCTCATCGCCTTCTCGCTGTTGGGTATTGGCAATGCGTTCATGCAGACCAGCATTAACCCGCTGGCGATGCTGATTATCGGTGACAAGAACCTCGCATCGACACTGACCTTCGGACAGTTTGTCAAGGCTATCGCCTCGTTCCTGGCTCCCTATCTGGCTATGTGGGGTGCCACAGCAGCCATGCCATCATTCGGCTACGACTGGCGCGTGTTGTTTATCGTCTACTTTGTTGTAGGTGTATTAAGCACCTTATTACTGTGGGTGACACCGATACAGGAGGAAATGCAGGAGGGCAAGTCGTCATCGTTCATGGATTGCATCCGTCTGTTGTCAAAGCCCATCGTGCTGCTGTCGTTCTTCGGCATCATGTGTCACGTGGGTATCGACGTAGGTACGAATACTACCGCTCCGAAGCTGTTGATGGAGCGTGTGGGCATGTCGCTCAATGAGGCTGCCTTTGCCACTTCGCTCTACTTCATCTTCCGCACCATCGGAGCTCTGACAGGGTCGTTCTTCCTCCGTGTCATGAAGACGCGTTGGTTCTTTATCATCAGTGTGTGTCTGATGGCGGCGTCGATGGCGCTGATGTTTGGCGGCGAGTCGAAGATGGTGCTCTATACGGCTATCGCACTGGTGGGCTATGGCAACTCGAACATCTTCTCGATGGCCTTCTCTGAGGCACTGCTCTCAGTACCCGACAAGCAGAACGAGGTCTCAGGACTCATGATTATGGGACTCTTCGGTGGCACCATCTTCCCACTCATCATGGGTATTATGAGTGATGCTATGGGGCAGGCCGGTGCCGTTGCCATCATGGCCATTGGTGTTATCTACCTCTTTACTTATATTCCAAGAATCAAACGCTAAAAAACAAGAATCATATGGAAAAACGTTATGTAGTAGGACTTGGCGAAGCACTGTGGGACGTGCTGCCCGAAGGAAAGAAACTGGGTGGTGCACCTGCCAACTTCGCTTATCATGCTGGACAGTTTGGCTTGCAGACACTGGCCATCAGTGCACTGGGAGAGGATGCACTAGCCGCAGAAACTATCGCGGCATTAAAAGAACATGGACTTAACTACTTGATGCCTCACGTACCCTACCCTACAGGTACAGTACAGGTGACGCTTTCTGGCGATGGTATTCCAGCTTACGAGATTAAGGAGGGCGTAGCATGGGACAACATCCCCTATACCCCTGAGATAGCAACGATTGCCAAGAGTTGTCGTGCCGTTTGCTTTGGTTCACTGGCTCAGCGCAATGTAGTGTCGTGGGCTACCATCCGTCAGTTCCTGGACGACACACCAGCAGACTGCGTGAAGATTTTCGATATCAACTTGCGTCAGCAGTTCTACAGCAAGGACGTCATCGAGGAGTCGCTGAAGCGTTGCAACATCCTGAAGATCAACGACGAGGAGTTAGTGGTCATCAAACGCATGTATGGTTATGACGACCTCGACATGCGAGGTATCTGCGAGAAGATGCTGGCTGAATATAAGTTGAAGATGCTAGTCTTGACCTGTGGCACTAACGGCTCGTACGTCTTTGCACCTGGTCTGACATCGTTCCAAGAAACGCCAAAAGTAACCGTTGCCGACACCGTCGGTGCTGGCGACTCGTTCACGGGCAGTTTCTGTGCAGCCATCCTCAACGGCAAGCCCATGGAAGAGGCTCACCGTATTGCCGTAGAGGTCTCAGCATACGTCTGCACGCAGAACGGTGCCATGCCCACCTACCCAGAAACGCTGGTTGCGAAAGTAAAATAAAACCTCCCATTTACAATAAGGGCACAAAAGGCTCTGACCCTTTATTCCCTTTTAATCATTGCAGGCTGAAGTCTTTATGCTTCAGCCTGTAATTAGCTCATTATACAACAAAAAAAGGGTGTCTCCGCTGAACTTTTACAACCTTTTTTCGTAACATTGGCTACGCCGAACTTACTTGGCACTCGGAAATGAAAAGAAAAGTAAACTTTCCTTTTGCATTTCTCTCGTTTTTTCGTAACTTTGTAAGAATTCTCAGCTTTTCTTTGTATAAAGGCAGTCTGGGGGATTGATGAAAATCTGGGTTACGAATTGGCAACCGTACTCAATTCCACATTCTGCTATGAAATGCATTCAATGAACACCCGACGATGACCCACCAGCCGTACTATGGTTCATCATCGGGTGCAAAGGTAATCATTTCTTTCGAAAGAACCAAATCTATTCACATCTTTTTCATCAGAGCTTGCTCAACGCTCTTGAACTAATTGTGGCATCTTTTGTGGCACCAGCCAGGAAAGTGCGTATTAGGCTACGTCCTATTACTCAATAGGAGTGCGGTTTCAATCACCATCAGCACCATCTGTTCGTTTACTTCCAAATTGGCTCATTATGCCAATTGCCTGTAAAACCTAATTTCCCATATGGAATATCATTGCTGTTATCTAACAAGGAAAAAATCTTAGCCTTGATTTGGTTCTCTGGATATACGGCATTGCAGAGATAGAGCATGGCCGTGATAACTCCGTATGGTTTCTTTTTCTGATTGTCTGTGAATGGGGTGTTCAACCACTTGTCACGATGTCCCTTTATGTTCATTGGCTGCTTGGCAAGGCTCCTGTTCCAAAGACGGGAATGATGAGCGATGATATTTCTCAACACAGAGATTGCTTCCAACCAACTGGAAAGCTCCTTTGCAGAGTATAGTCCAAATTCATTAGCAATCGTTGCACGCTGAGGTAACTGGCTCTTCAGGTTCTTGTACATCTTCGAGAGTGTGCCGAATGTCGCAACCTCAAGAATCATCCATGCATCAGGATTGTCACCTTCCATCGAATCACTATCCCAATTTGCGTGCTTGGCTATGTATTCTTTGGCAAATGGCTCTGTACTACGCTCAAACTCATATTTGAGGTCAAGCAGGAAGTCCTCGTAGTATTCCATTTTTTCAAAGAGAGATTCATCCAGATACCAAAGTCCGCTATCCTTAGCCTGTGACAGATGGTTGATAATCTTTGCCCTCAGTGCCACCTCTATAATCTCAATGGCATCAAAAAGAATCAGACGGAGGCTGCGGTCAAAGTTGTAACGAGCAATCACATCATCAAAAGAAGCGTCTTCAAGGAAGTTGTGCTCCGTTTCTTCGTCAATCATATCCGTCCAATAGTATTTCAGACGAAAGTAACTGATATGCGACAGGCATTCCTTCGCATACTCTTCACTACTGAACTGCATCCCTCTTGAACGGAGCAGATTGATTTGCTCTTCTATCGTGCGTGGCCTCTGATTACTCATTGTTATCTATAAAAAGGTGACCCGCCAGCAGATCTACGGGATGCCGACGGGTTCTGTTATCGTTTGATTCGGACTGTCTTATCCGAGAATCTTCCTGTTTTCGGGTGCAAATATAATACTTTTTTGGTAATTATGCAACTTTTTCAGCAATTTTCTTTCTAAAGCCACTTATCTTTGCCGTTTTTTTACTAAATTTGCAACAGAAAGATGATTTGATATGTTCAATTGGTATAACGATAAGACGAAACCGAATTTCTGGGGGGCATTTTCTGCCGTTTCCCTTTGGATAGTATTTGCTATTTTATGCTTCATTTTCCTTCATAATTGTTCCAGACCTCACCTGTGTTCAACAAATCTGATTGATGCTTCTATCATAAAGGATGTGGAGCAAAGAAAGGGTGTCGTCGATTGGAGTCAATTACAGGTAGATAGCCAAAATGTATTAAGACTTTCTTCCCAAATTGATTCTTGTGCTTTTTGGGCAATTAGAGATAGCATTTTCCGAGTAGAACACAGAGCAGGAAGGTTAATGACTCCAGACGAAATGTCAGAGAAGATTACGGGTTACTATGACAAACTTATCGATGTACTGATTGCACTGTTTGCTATTTTTACTTTTTTGAGCTATATCGTTGTGAATAGGCGTTTCAAACAACAATATGAATCTGACAAAGAGGAAATAAAGAAAAGTTTGGAAATTACCCTGAAAGATTATCTGAAAGATTCATCAGATTTCCGTTCTCGTGTTGTGTCATCGTTAAAAAGCGAAGTGGATGATATGCTTGCTTCTCGTGATGATATCACAACACTTAATAGCGAGATAAAAGAACATGGCGAGTATATTGATTTGCTAATATCTTATATCGATGAAATAAGAGAAGAAATAGACTCTAATGCATTTATTGATGATGAACAAAATGACGAATTAGAAGCAGCGGCAGCTGCAGAGGAAACAGAATAATTATGGGAAGAAAAGGAAATAGAACAATAACAGAAACAACAGCCTATACGGAGCCTACATTAATGACAAATGTAGAGCAGTTGCTAAAACAGGCGGCTGATAATAGCTGCTACGACGGAGATAAACTCAATATTGAGAAAGTGGCAAAGATGGTTGGACAAGCTGCAAATGAAACTATCTCTGTTAATTATATTCCAATGGATTCATCCATTTCTGGCGTATTAGAATATGATAATGGGATTTGGGTAATAAAAGTAAACAACAAGCATAATGGCAAGAGGCAGCGGTTTACAATTGCTCATGAATTAGGGCATTTTATGCTTCATAGAAATAAGTCGGCTCTGTTTGAAGATAAAGTGTTTTTTAGAGCCGTAGAAAAGGATAATATGGAATATGCAGCGAATTCATTTGCAGCTTTATTGTTAATGCCAGAAAGCAGGGTCAGGGAAGCCGTAAATGACGGTATGCGAAATATCGGAGCTTTGGCTGATAGATTTGGGGTATCTTCGCCAGCAATGAAAGCAAGAGTTGTTGAATTAGGATATAAACTAAAACAAAATGACTAAAGATTATTATCTGGTTGTAAAAACAGGTCAGGCGGAAGTAAAAGCTGTTGAAAACACTGCACGGGAATCATTAGAACTTCTTACGCCAATTATTGAACTGACCAGAGGCAGAAAAAAAATGGTGGATAAAGTTGAGACCCATCCATTTGATACTCGATTGGAAAGACTGAAAAAAGCTTTCCAAGGAATGGACATTGTGATGGATGTTACCAGTGACGAGCAGCTCAGTTGTGCAGAAGTTAATCACATGTTTATCTATGAAAATGGATATCAGAACTGGCGTGATTTTTTGAAAGGCCTCAAAGATGAAGATTGTTTCAAAAATATTGTTCCTGCATTATTGCAGAACTTTGACGATCCTGATTATGAGGATAATTTGAGAAAAGAAATAGAGAACCTGTGCGAAGATTTTGATATGCTTATGTATAGGGACTCTATTGTTGACGAATATTGCTATACAGATATTCCTTCTATATTAGAAATTTTGCCCCAAGATAAAAAATTACTCATCCTAATTGATTGTGGATATACGCCTCAAGCAATGGAAAACAATGTCTCTGAAAGGCTCATAGCTCGCATTAGTAATTTTAAGGAAAAGATTATAGATAATCGTTGTAAGTTGGCATTTTGCGCTACGTCTTATCCTAACAACATCAACGAAATTGGTGGCGTAGAATATGATGAGTTTAGGCTTGCAGAAGTTGACATGCATAGCAAAGTCGATGCGATATTTAAAGATGTAGCTTACGGTGACTACGGATGTGTTAATCCGATACGCAATGATACCATAACAATGGCTCGTGGGTGGATTCCCAGAATTGATGTGCCTTTAGAAAACAGAGTGTTTTATTACAGAAAACGCAGACAAGGTGCCTCTTATACTGATACTTATAAGACCGTGGCCACAAGGATGGTTAGTGATCAGAAGTTTCCAAGAAGCCTTTCTATCTGGGGGATTGACCAAATAATTGATTGCACGATGACTCCTCCGTCGGCCCAGCCTTCACATTGGATTTCTGTAAGGATGAACATCCACATAGAGAAACAGATCCGCAGATTACAACTGATCGATAGTGGTGAATGACGAAAGTGTGGGGATATCGTCTATGAGAGTTTGTTCGCCACGATCACTGAGAAATAATTTATATTTCTCAGAAAGGCGTTTCTTATAAAATTCAATAAGAATATTATGAATTGTATTTTTATTCTCTCTACTTATTTTCTGTCTTAATGAATCGGAATTAAAGTTCCTGTAATTAGGAAAGACCTTTTTAAGATAAGAAGAACTGATAGAATACAGCATTTCAATTTTTACTGTTTTGCTGTTTTCCTTTGCTTTTTGAAGTTCTTTCAATTCTTGTTCAATACTAAATAATCCAATTGATGGTGATATAATTCTCTTAATTCCTGTAAGATGGGATGTAGCAGAAACAACATTTATTTCATCAAAAACTTTCTTATATTCATTTATTTGTTCCGGTAAGCGTATTAAAGTGTCCACCGAACTTTTAATTTCAAAAGCAATAGTTCTATTGTCGACAATGGCTAGCAAATCAACCATTTTTCGACTTGTACCATACATTATTTCATTTCCTATTATTACACCAGAATAATTGTTGATAAGCCAATCTATTACTGATGCTTTAATCTGTTCTGCAGCTATGCGACACATGATAATACTTTTTATGGATAAAACAGGGATATTTTTTTGATTATTATGCCTAATTCTCTATCTTTTTATGTATTTGCAACTGAAAAATCTGATGATTTAGAGAATGTTTTTGTCGACTCATCTAAACCTATTATCTGGTAACGCTTCCGTATGTCCTTCTCATGCAAGTCTTTGTCCACCCCAAGCAGAATCAAGCCACCAATAGTATTAGTAAAAGCTGAATACATCTGCCATATAGAATTTGGCACCTCAGCCTTTGCCCGCTTGCACTCCAAGGTTACGAGCTCACCTTTGAGCAATGTATCTTTTATCGTTTTCTTGTCCATCTTCATATTTCGTTTGCAAAGTTAATCAGTTTTTTGTGGAATTCTACCTTTCGAATTTATGAGTCAAGTGGAAATCATTCTTCAACTCATGTGGACATAAAATTCTATCGTTTTCTTTTTACCCGAAAAATTAAGCCCTTGTCTATTATTTTATCGCTCTTCCATAGGTTATTCCAGTGCATTATTGGTCGAGTAATGTCTTGGCATTCACTCCTTGGAAGTATTTCTACTCTATCTTCATATTTATCAAAAACGAAGAAGTAGTCAGAACTTCCCCCTATATAATAAAACTTTTCTATATCAGCAAGATTGTATTCCTTGTTGGAGCATTTGAAAGAAATTCTATCTATTAACGAAGTTGTATGGCTTTCAAAAGGTAAAATAAACGATACCATAAAAAGCATCAGTATACAAATCCATGTAAACGCTTTCTTGTTTTCAGAATAAAACAGCCAAAGGACTCCCAGAAAATATAAAATCCATAATCCCCCCCCTAATGGATTGATGAATAAGCACGAAAGGATAATAGAAGAAACTATTAATAGAACAACCTTCACAATCAATAATATAACAGTTTCTATTTTCGTGTCTCCATCAGGGAATAAATATAGGAATACACAGAAAGGTAGTAATATTACAAACGGGATAAAAACTATTGTAAAGTTAATAAAAACATCTGGTATCGTTGCAAATGCTAATATGTTGATTCCATACATTCCATAATGAATAATGGAGTGAATAACCGAAGCTATAATCAATGCACTGCATATCCATATTTTATTCTTTGCAAATAGATTCCACAACTGCTTAATATTATCCATCTTATGCTTTATCTCAGATAATACGCTCGCATTTATAACAGACTCATCCCTTTTGCTTCCTTTCTTCATAGTCAATATTCTATTTCAGATTTTATCGTTTTCTATTTCATTCTTAATTTCTTTCAATTTACCCCAGGCACTATCCACATCCAAATACATCGATGCATATTCTATATCCAATAATTCATCAGATAGCAAATAGTCATATTTCTTGGTTTCTTTCACACATCTCATTAAAAATGGGCATAGTTCTTCTGCTTTTGGTTTTGGTTTCTGAAGTATTTCAAAAACATGCTCTTTAGAGAGTCCATTAATGAAAATATGGTTAAATCCTAAGATTTTCTCCAAATACAAATTGGCTATTAGGCTAATTGTCCTATTTATTTTAGAGCCAGCCCAAGTCATAAGAATACTATCTTCTCCCCAAAAAGAAAAACATTTTTCTAAATGTTTATGTGCGAAGAAAGAGCGAGCGCTATGTAAAGATATTAAAGCTTCAGATTTCATATCAAGATATGGATAGATGTCATCTGACATATATATGTCTTTCATCTTTTGAACTATTATGCCATCAATCTCATAACAGTCACTAAAAAACATAGGTATGACACCATAATCTGACGGTTCAACATATGCCCGACCTAATTTGTAATCTATTTCTGTAACAACCCACTTTCTACCTCCCAAAACTATACAGAATCCTAATCCAATTAATGCCAATATAGAACCTATATGTTCTCCATTCTGTGAATTGATAATCTCAAATTCAGGATATGTGGTAAATGCAGCATAGAACTCTTTGTCAGATAGAATTTCATCTCCTGTTGGGCCGATAATTATCTGCCCGTTTTCCATCTGCCGTATAACATCGTTCTTACCTAAGTCTCTTAACAATTTCAAGAATAGATTTACAGGGACATTGCTGAAAGCACCATTCTGACATAATAGTTTCCAGCCATCTTTCGGGTAGAAACTCCCATATTCTGCTATGAGTGACAAAATCTGTTGAATCAGTGTCGATAAATGAATACAATCAATTGTGGGAGTCTCGTATTTATGTGCCTTTAACAATTCAATTACTGCAATATTCTGAAAAAGATCATCTCGCAGAATATCTAATAGTCCTATTGCCTTTCTTTTATAGTCAAAAGTAAAAACCCTTAATATAGAGGCTTCACCTCGTCTTCCAGATCGGCCTAAACGTTGCCGCAAACCCGAAACGGAGTTTGACGTTCCAATTTGAGCGATTGATTTAACTTTTCCAATATCAACACCTAATTCTAAAGTTGCCGTACAAATAGCTGTTATAGGCAAATAGCCTGATTGTAGTTCATGTTCCACTTTTGTCCTGGCTTCCTTAGAAATGCTTCCATGGTGAATCCTGAATTCATTTGGCACATTCTCTTCTCTGCATTTCTCGTTAAGTAGTGAAGTAAAACATTCACATTCATGTCTGCTATTTGTAAACACCAAGTTATTCTCGCCTCTTAGTCTTAAAAAAATCTCATTAGTAATACTTTTGTTTATAAATGATTCCTCATTATATCCATAATCTTTTATAAGAACCTTTATTTCATGATTACTTTTTCCTTGATCTGGTATAATACAAGACAAGCCATGATCTTGTCTTAGGAATTCCTTTACGATTCCAAAGTCTGAGAAAGTGGCACTCATTGCAATTCTAGGAATATGTTTCCCTATCACATTTTCAATTCGCGACATCAAGGATTGTAGCTGTTTGCCACGCTCTGTTGGTATAAAAGCATGAAGTTCGTCAATTACAACATATTTTAAGTTGCCAAAAGCCTTTTTTAACTTAAAGTGATTGTGCACAAAAAGAGCTTCCAAAGATTCAGGGGTAATTATAAGAATTCCATTCGGGTCTTTTAATGAGTTGTGCTTTTTACTACTTGAAATATCGCCATGCCACGGAGTTACGTTTATTGACATGTTTTGGGTCATGTCTTGTAAACGTCGAAATTGATCATTAATAAGTGATTTTAATGGACTTATATATAGCACTTGATAGCCACTAACGCTCTCCCATCTAAGAATGTTTGTCAATATAGGAAGAAATACAGCTTCTGTTTTTCCACCAGCGGTAGCAGCACTAATTATAACATCACTATTATCATCAAGAATGGGGGGAATGGAATTCTCTTGAATGTCTTTAAGAGAAGTCCACCCTTGCTTCCATACCCATTGCTGTACTTTAGTATCAAGCAAGTCGAATGATGATGATCGTTGCTGCTTCATACAAAAACTTAAAGTTTAAAAGTCGCGAACTCATCTTCTTCATTCGCGTTTAGTTCTCCATAAGATGTTAGAACATCCTCTATTTCTGTAGGTTCTACGTCTTTCTTTATTTCGATTTTTCGAATAATATCATCCCATTTAAGTGACGGATATTGTTCAAGAATAGACAGTAAATCCAGGAAGCCCTTAATAGTATTTCTTGGTGTTCTGAAATAACTATCTCCTATTTTATTTGCACAATAGTTCATATACGCAATAAGCGCTTCATCAGGAACTAAATAATTATTTTCATTTCCTTTCGCAAAAACATTTCTGAGATTTTTAAGCAAAACATATAGTTCCTCTTTTGAGAGATTTGCCAAACGTAGAACAGTAGAATTGTAGTCAGTCAACCCTAATTGTTTTGAGAAACTATTTTCTGCTAATCTTGAACGTAAGGCTTCATAACTGTATAAACCACGCCGCGTATCAGTTAAGAATTCTGGTGTGCCACTCATAATGAATCCTATATTAGAAATGGTGCCCTGGAGTGTATCATTAAGAATACTGAGTATTTCCTCATAATTCATTTTGCGAGATACGCTATTAGGATTCTTATATAAATTAACCATTTCGTCCAAATTAACAAGTAAACCTTTATATCCAGCTTTCTTTACAAATATCGAATATAACTTTAGCGTATTATAAAAAGAAGCATCATTAAGGAAGACTCGGATGCCTAGATCTTTCATAGTATCTGTTTTTGTGGAATACTCTCCTTTTAACCATTTTATAGCACTATTTTTCAAGTCGTCATTCCCTGTATCAAATGCTTCCCAGTATTTATTTACAACATGAGCAAAGCTGTTACCATTGGGATAATCGTTTAGTTCACCTAACAAAGATTTTATCTTCAGAGATGTGTCAACACCTTCTCGTTGAGCTATTTCTTGGGCTAAGAAGATGAATTTCTCCAAGATATTGGTCAACGCATTACCATCTTGTTTTGTCCTAGTAGACAAACTTGTTACCAAATCAGACAATAATCTTCTTGCTTGCCCCTCTGTTCCATGCAATCTTTTTGATGGGCTCAAATCTGCATTCATAGTAACTAGTCCTTTCTCTAATGCGATACTTCGAACTAATGACAAGAAAAACGTTTTTCCAGAGCCATATTCACCAATTACCAGTCTAAAAGATGAGCCACCATCAGAAATGGTGTTGACATCTTTAACAAAAGATTTCAATTCTTCGCTTCTGCCAACCTGTATATGTTGTAAACCGATTCTTGGAACAACTCCACTTCTCAATGCTTGGATAATTGTTTCTCGTTCTTTTGGTTTTATTACTTTAATCATATCAGTTTGTCTTTAAATTCTGTCATAACATATATTGTGTCACCATCATCTTCAATGACGGCATCTTCAATCTTATTATAAGAGTAGTCGTTTATCCGTTCCAAAACAGAGCCAATCATAAGATGATGTTTTTGACAAATTGATTCAACTTCGCTTCTTTGCCAGGACTCTTTAGAAAGAAGAACAGAAAGAACACTCATAATATCATTATAATCCCGTGAAGTAGATACTGTTTCTTCGTCTTCAAAAATGTCGGCCATAATATCTTGTGCTTGTTTCGTTTGCTCTTCTACTTTTACAAGTTGTTCTGAACTCAGTGAGATTGAATGATTAAAGGCTTTATCGATAGTGTATTTTGTAACACAATTTTCTTTCTCAATAGTTGCAAAATCTTCATCCTCAGAAACAACCCGATGAATTAATGTATGTATGGATTGCTGATCTACATTAAAAAGAGGAAGTACATTTTTCAAATAATCCAATCGTTTGGGAAAGGACTGATTATTGTATGTTGTTAAGCATGTGGCAAAAGCAACAAATCGCCTTTTAGATTCTTCTGCCAATTTGGTAATTTCATCTTTGTTGTTCTTTGTCAGTTTATATGAGGAAGTAATAAGTAACCAGCGAAGATATGCTAAAAGGTATTTTTGAGTAGGAACATTATTTACTTCTTTTTTGATATAATTTTCAATCATAATTATATCATTATCAGAGCAGGTGTTATTGACGATATATACGCCAATTTTAATCAATTGTTCAAACTTATATGATACAACTTTGTCAATTTCCTCATTATTTTTTTCTCTAAAAAGTATGCATATATCACCATAATTAAAACGTTTTTCGTCAACAAAAAAATAAGGAACGATGCCATATCCTATTTTACCGATACACTTAATTATTGAAGTTATTTGGGCTTTGTCAATTTTTCTTCCTGTTCCTTTTGCATCCTCATCAATTCCTAAAATACTATTAATAGAAATAGCTGTGTAGTCTTGTGACTCCGTTTTTTTCTTAAGTCTTTCCAAATATAATTTGGCATCTACATTATCATGAATTTTGAAAGTTGATGGCAATGCAAATAGGGATAATGTTGGCGATATGTTATGTACAGTTTTGTACTCTTTTAGTTGTCTGGACATATCTTTGCAAAAATCTTTGACACAATCTTTTATGGCATAAAAAATTTGGCAGTCTTCACGTAAACGAATGCTTAATGCCAAATCATAGCACAGCAATGTGTCAGAAAGAGTTCCAGATATGCGTGTTATGTCATAGTTTAAACTTAAATAGTTACAAAAATGAGAAACACCTTCAGTGGGATTAACCATTTTCATAATATCTGAGGAGACATACAATCCTACTTGATTAATAAAGTCTTCCGATATGAGTTCAATGGGTATTTCCTGGTTTTTATTTATGTGCTTTATAATATTATAACATATTCTGTTTAAGATGCTCTTTTTATTATGAATACTATTCCCATTAAGGATATCCAGTTCTTTTCCCTTAAAGGAAAAGGCGATGGCTGCATTGATAAATAGTTCGAGATCTAACATTTCTATATTATTCTCTAAACAGCTGATATATAATTCAAGAGAGTAATTAATCATATCAAATCTCTCTTTCTCGTCTGTTGAGTCATCCAAGAACATTCTTAGTTGAATTCCAAAAAGATAAATTGCCAGTGTAGATAAAGATATTTCTGACAAACTCTTTTCTTCAGCCAACCACGAAAGATATTCATATCTATGAGTAGGATGCATGTCAAAATAGCTACTGAACGGTTTTTCTTCCAATTTTTTTCTTTCTATTGGTAGCTCTATTTGAATAACTGGTCCTAATAATCGTGTTAATTTGTAATCGCGATTGTAGATACTGCCATTATTTTGAATGTATTGTTTCTTTTTATATGATTTTGGAATTTCAAAAAAATCACCTACATAAAAATAGCCTTTCTTTAAAAAGAAACCATTGACTTCTATCACTTCTCCTGGCCTAATCCATTGGCAACATTGTGCTTTTTGAGACACATAGTCTTTTAGCATATCAGCATGTTTGTGCTGAAAGGACTTGCGCCAAGATTCATATAATCCCCAGTCTGATCTCATAATGTGCTAACTAAAAGTCTTTCTCAACTTGTTCAAAAGATGTTATTTTACTAAGTAGATTCATTCGCTGACTAACCGACAAGTCGCATCCGTAAATTTTGTTTCCTTTGTTAAGGAAATAGATTGTAGCATTTCTCTCCGCCTCACTGGAAACAACAATATGATTGACTAGTGTAGTTATTTCAATGTTGTTAAGATGGAGATATAATTCACGTGGATAGTTCTTACTTAATTTCAACTTAAAGTTGTCAGCCTGCTCTTTTGACGCAAAATTCAACCATCCTAAATTAGGAGAAGGTCTATTACAATCAGGAATAACAATTCGCCATTCTCGTTCTTCCATATAGTCATATCCACATGTTTCTTTATATGGTTTGGAGAAGCCGATAATACTATCTATTGCATTTACATCCTTAATCTTCTCAGAATATTTCTTACGTATATCGGCTCTCATAATGAGGTTTTTAAACTTCAACTCCTCTCTAGTGTTTTTAAGAGGGACTTCCATTCCATTATTCGGTATCTCTCCACCTATTATTTGATTAACAAAACCATCTTTTTGAATAGATAGTTTTATCAATTGTTTATCAAAAATCGGGTGACACCTATATTGTACCGGATTCATTATATAATCTGTCGTGTTAACTGCCTTAATCAATGCCTCACGATTAAAACCTATCATATAATTACCATATTTTTCTCTATGGTTTTGTGTTCTGAGAAGAGGAATGTCACAAAAACAAATCATAGGTATTGCAATACCTTTGCATTCAATGATCTTATTTTCTTTCTTTAATTCTATATCCCAGCCTTGTTTTGCTACAATATCATCAAAAGGCTCGTAGCAATAGCTAAATCTTAAACCTTCTGATAGAATTTGCTTAAAGACTTCAAATTCTCTTGTGAAATGAAACAATGACGAAGAGTTTACCATTTATATCTCTTTACTTTGAAGCAACTAATAATTCCCTAACATCAACATCTAAATACTTAGCAATATCATAAAGCTGTTCCACAGATGGCTGCACCTTGTTGGTCATCCATCGCGATACAGTTCCCAGGTTGCGGCCCATCTGCTCTGAGAGCCATGTGCCAGTCTTTTCTTTCTCAGCCAAAACAATCTTTAGCCTGTTATATTTGTGAATTCCCATATTGCTTTTAGTTGTTCTAGCCCAACATTGAGCGTTCTGTGCGCAAATATAATCAAAAATATCGAGGTTATGATAATTCCTGAACATAAATTAAGAAAAAGAATGGTCTTTTCTCTTGATATGGTATCATTTTGCACTAATTTCTGCTTGCAATTCCACAATTATGCTCTATAGAAGGGTGTAGCCTAATACGCACTTTTCTGTGGAGTGCCACACAAAAATGCTTGTCTGCTTTCTGATGAGCAAGCTCGACAGATATTAGGCTTTTGTTTCCCTGAAGTGTTATTTCACAATAAGGAATTTTCAGAACGAGCCTCTCTGGAAATCATGATGTACCTTTGCCCGCAAATTACAAAAACCAAATAAAACATGGAAGTTATATCAATTGAGCGCAGTACCTACGAGGAGCTGCTGACGAGCTTCAACAGTTTCGTCACAAAGATGAAGGAGATGGCCAATAGAGGCAAAGACAAAGGATTGGGTGATTGGCTTGACAACCAAGACGTGTGCCAGATGCTGAACATCAGTCCAAGAACATTACAAACTTTACGGGATAATGGGACCTTGGCCTATTCTCAAATCAACCGCAAGATGTACTATAAGTCTGAGGATGTAGAGCAAATCCTTCATATCGTGGCAGGTAGGGATAAGGATAGTAAAATGTGTAACCTCAAAACGAGCCGTCTATGAACGAACTGATAATGCCTCATAACGTTGGAGTGAAGAATGCATTAGAGAACATGAAGGAGGTGCTTGCTCTATACAAGAAAGTGATAGGCAATTATCATCCGCTATTGGATGGTGAACGCTATCTGACAGACAAAGAGGTGGCCAGCATTCTGAAAGTCAGCAGACGAACGCTACAGGAATACCGTAATGATGGTGTGCTACCTTATGTATTATTAGGTGGCAAGGTCCTTTATCGTGAGAGTGATTTAGAGAGGGTTCTGGAAAGTTGCTATCATCCAACTTATAAACGATAGGGAAAAAGAATGAGCCGTCAGTGGTTCAAGTGCTGGGGAAATATAACGCAGAAAGACGGATGACAGACTTCGCTAATCATTCGTCTTTCTGCTTTGAAGTTTTTGTGCCGCTGTGATCTATCCCATCTTGATGTCTTTGAATGATGCGTTGAGTTTATTACCAAGCATCGTCAGGTCGTTGTCAAGTTTCTGACTTGTGATTTTTGCGTAAATCTGGGTGGTCACGATGTTGGTGTGTCCCAATACCCGGCTCACGCTCTCAATAGGCATACCCTTTGAAAGCGCCAAGGTTGCGAATGAGTGCCTTCCACAATGGTAGGATATGGCTTTTTCAATGCCACAAGCTGTCATCACCGTTTTCAACTTCTTGCACATTGACCAGTAGTTCATCTTACCGAACACCAGTTTGTCTTCCTGTAGGTGCTTGTAGCGATCGATAATCTGCAAGGGTACGTCCATCAGCTTCACTTGGAAAGGAATGTTGGTCTTGTGTCGCTTGCTGATAATCCACTTGTCGCCGTTGATGTCCACGATGTTGGCCGTCGTCAGGTTCTTCACGTCGATGAACGAGAGGGCGGTAAAGCACACAAAGACAAAGACGTCGCGAACGAAGGCCAGATTGTCGTCCTCGAATTCATGGGTTACGACAGCCTTTAGTTCGTCTTCGGTCAGGAACTCTCTTTCCTTGCAGTTGGGGCTGATGTGGAACTGCGCGAACGGGTTACGGGGAATCTTGCCGTTGTAGTGCGCCCTCAGTACAACGCCTTTCAGCCACATGCATCTCTGCCAGATAGTTCCATTGGCCAATCCTCGGTCAGTACTGAGGTAGGCGGCGAAGTCCTTGATGAATTCAGGTGTCAGTTCAAGCATCGACATATCCGTGCGACGGTAGTGCGACTGGATGAAGTCTGCCACATCCTTACGCGAACGCTCCATAGCCCAAAGCGTACTTGCAGCCCTGTCCTTGCCCACACGTTTCTTCTGGTTGGCAATGTCCTTGTCGAAAGCACTCAGCAAGGTCTCGTACTCGCTGCCAAATCCCTGATAGGAATTGCGCACCATTTCTGCCGTTACGAAAGCTTCTCGGTCTGACAGGTGCTGATAATGCTTGATGATCTGCGCCTTGATATTATCCAACTCGCGGTTAATCTGCAAAGCCTCTTTACTGCGACCTTTGGCACAATTACCCTTTACGTCCCACATATCAAGCGGGATCGTCTTCTTACAACTGAACTGGCTCTGGGTGCCGTTAATCGTAACCCTGCCCATAACTGGCACCACACCGTTCTTCCCTTTACTCTTGTTCACATAGAACAGAATGTTGAAAGTACTTCTCATGTTTCTTACTCCTTTTTTAATTTTGGCTGCAAAACTACTATCTTTTTAGGCATCCATCGTTATGCAAAATGTAGCAGTTTGCGGAATAAGAAACTGGCGGTGAAAGGTGCCCCATTCTGCCCCGATTTGCTTAGTCGAAAAACCAGTATTAGAAACCTGTTTTCGGGTTACGAATTAGAAACTTAACTCCTTCACCAATCTTCCCCATTTTGCTTTCACACCCAAATTGAACTTCTTCATTCTTCCCCTCTTTGCCCTTATTTCAGGCCGAAATGCGTTAATCTTCCAAAATCGCTCTTTTATTACAAGCTTTTTTCGTAACTTTGCAACGGAAAAGTGTGAACTATGATGCAGACGAGGATAAAACCAATACTGAAAGACTACTGTATGGGCGAGGGTGTGACAGCATTCAGCACCACGCGCCAGTATGGCTACAGTAAGGGGAACTATGCGTCATTTAACATCAACTGCTATTGTGGCGATGAGGAGGAGGCTATCAAGAAAAACCGTGAAGCGCTCTGCGAACTCCTGAGGATTGCGGACGACCGTCTGCTGATGCCCCACCAGATGCATCTGACGGAGATGACGGTGGTCGATGAAGGACTGCTGAGACTTTCTGCAGAAGAGCGCCATGAGGCTCTGGAGAGCGTGGATGCGCTGATGACGAATGTGAAAGGCGTCTGCATCGGTGTCTCTACGGCCGACTGTATTCCCGTATTGCTCTACGACCCTGTGCAGCATGCGGTGTGTGCCATTCATGCCGGTTGGCGGGGAACGGTGCAGCGCATCGTGGAGAAAGCGGTGCTCAGGATGGGGGCTGTCTATGGTACGCGTGCTGAGGACATCGTGGCACAGATAGGTCCTGGCATCCATCTGGAGAGTTTCGAGGTGGGCGACGAGGTCTATGAGGCCTTTGCCAACGAGGGGTTCGACATGAACACCATCAGCAAGAAATACGAGAAGTGGCACATCGACCTGCCGGAGTGCAATCGCCAGCAGTTGCTGGGTGCAGGCGTTCCTGCCAGAAATATCACCGTCTCTCCTGTCTGCACCTTTATGCAGTCTGACTCTTACTTTTCTGCCCGTCGGCTGGGTATCCAGTCGGGGCGCATCTTCACAGCCATCATCATACACCCGTAATATATGAAAAAGAACCATTTCGTCATAGCGTTCCTCCTGTTGATAGTGACCGTTGCCTGCCAGCAGCGCAGTGGAAACAATACCGATGCGACGGCAGAAAGTGACAGCATTGCCAAGGCCAAGCATCTGGCTTTGGTAGACTCAGCCAGAAGACTGTACACGGGTCTGGCATACTACTATAACAACAACATCCACGACTCGCTGGTGTCGGAGCTTCCGGCTGTGCTGGACTTCTGTCGCGACAACGAGTTATGGTTCGACTTCTACGACACATGGATGCTGCTGGGCGAGGAGTATAATTTCTATGGGGAGTCAAACAAGGCCATTCAGGTGGCACAGGAGATTCATGACGATGCCACAGAGCGAGGCAACAAGTACGGAATGACTGCCGCCGAGTTCATCAAGGGTCTGGTATATGACAATCAGCTGAACCGCACGGAGGCTGCACGTAGCTTTGAGCGTGCGCTGAAGAACTACCCTGAGGACGCGGAGCCTTTCCTGAAGAACAACATCTATGTGTATTACACCAATGAGTTACGCAACATGGATGACACGCTGAGGATGCACAAGACGCTGGACGAGTGGCTGGCCTACATCCAGCAGGCTGGTAAGAATCCCGACGTTCCTCGCCGTCAGTTGTCGAACTGGCTATACTACTATTACCATTGCAGCTATTTCTACTATCTGACCAAGAAGGACCTGGACAAGGCCGCCCAGCAGGTTGACTCTGTGGTGAAGCATGTCGAGGTGAACGGATGGTCAAAGGTGACGCGCAATGAGGTGTTGGGCTATCGCACACGACTGGCGATAGAACGTAAAGACTATGTCGAGGCACTGAAGCTGAACAATGAGCAGTTGCCAGAGGCCAAGGAGCTGGACATCAACGCCTATTCAGAGGTGCTGAAACAGCGTGCCATTATCATGGCGAACACTGGACACTGGCAAGAGGGCTATCACGCCCTGGACGAGCACTACGAACTGGTTGACTCAATTAACAAGGAGGAGACGCGCCAGCAGTTGAACGAGCTGAACAAGCGCTTCGAGCTGGACGAGTTGCGTGCTCAGCAGGAGCGTGAGAAGATGCAACACGAACGCGAGAAGATGGACAGCGAACGCCAGCGCCTGTATCTGATATTTGTCATTGGAGTCATCGTTGTAGCAGCAATCATCACCACGCTTATATTACGCCAGCGTGCCGCCCGACGACTGGGAGCTATCAAAGCTGAGCAGGAGCGCATAGAGAGTGAGCTGCAGATTGCCCGCGACATCCAGATGTCGATGGTTCCCAGCACGTTCCCCAATCGGGAGGGATTGGACATGTATGCCCTGATGTCGCCTGCCCGTGAAGTCGGTGGCGACCTCTACGGCTATGTGCTGAACGAGGACAAGCTCTATTTCTGTCTGGGCGACGTCAGCGGTAAGGGAGTGCCTGCCTCGCTGTTTATGGCACAGGTCACCCGCCTCTTCCAGACGCTGGCCAAACAAGGCATGCAACCTGCCGAGATGTGTACCCGCATCAACGACGCACTCTCTGGCGAGGACAATGAGAGCCTGATGTTCGTGACGTTCTTCCTGGGACTGATAGACCTGAAGACGGGTCACCTGTCGTTCTGTAATGCAGGCCATAATCCTCCCGTTATCGGTGGCACGCCGTCGAATGGTGACTTCCTGAAGATGGAGCCTAATGCACCCTTCGGGCTATGGCCTGGACTGCAGTATGTGGGTGAAGAGATTGAGAACATCAAGGGGCGCGCCCTGCTCATCTATACTGACGGCCTCAACGAAGCAGAGAATCACCAGTTGCAACGATTTGGTGACGACCGTCTGCTAAGCATTCTGCGCTGTACCTACTTCGAGTCGTCGAAGCAAGTGGTAGAGACTCTTGCCACAGCCGTGGAGAAACACCGCAACGGTGCTGAGCCTAACGACGACCTCACCATCATGTGCATCCGCGTGGCAGAATAGTTTTACGAGGATTATTTTGATATTTCGTCCCGAATAATTGGTTATTATTGGAAAAAAGTGTAACTTTGCACCAAGTAAACCAAACTTTAGCAATTTAAGAAGGTCAGTGGAACAGATTTTTTATCGTTCAATACTATTCCTGACGGGCATTATCAATCTCGTTATGGCAGGCATGCTCCTTGTAGGTAGCAAGCCTTACAAGAAGTATACCGTTTATTATCGTACCCGACTGCTTACCACACTGTGGATAGCTTCCTTTGGTGTGGGCTACATGATTCATGGCGCTCTGATGTGGCGTTATACATGGCCTACGGCAGCATCGGCATTCACCGTCTCCTATTTCCACCTGGGCGCTATCTGCTTCAGTTGGGGATATACCTCATTGCTTAAACCGAAGTACCTGACACGATTCATTTTCTGGCGCGATATCATATACTACATCGTTAGCCTGGTTGTCTATTGGATAGTGGCTTTTCAATGGAAGGACGCATCTACCTATACATCGCTGTCATTCTTACTCTACTTTCTCTATGCAGCATGGGTTGTCTTTGTGTTCTACCAGACCTATAATCAGGTCAGCTATCGACTCTTGCGCCTCTCCTATGGCAACGTTATGGGCTTTGTCCGCTGGATGCAGGTATGCTGCGACCTCATCGTGCTCTTCGGAATCAGCAGTGTAGCCATTACCGGTCTCTTCCCTACTGACTTCTGGCCTTACACGCTGCTCTTGGTGGCAGGCACTGGCATGTTTGCATTCATCGCCTACTCGTTGAACAAGTATGGCTCAACAATAGATGCAACCACAGAAGCGACGAATCATGTAACTCGACGACATTAAGAATTGAACATTGAATATAGAATATAAACACACTATGAAGACCCTACGACTCCTTAACTACCTGTTGGTGGCGGTGCTGACCGTTACCTGGTTGCTGGCGTGTGGCGATAAAGAGAAAAATGTGACCGACAATAATAAGGCGGACAGCCTGATTAACGTTGCACACAAGAATCATGAGTATGAACGACTATTGGAATTGGCCGACAAGTTGCAGGCTTCAGGTTATATTTCCAATATCCAGGCAGACTACTGGCGAGGCTATGCCTATTCGCGCCAAAAGATGATGCGCCTGTCAGAGAAATACTGGAAACAGGCGGTCAATGCAGAGATCAATAGCCAGGAAGGACTGAAATACTATGCGAAGTCAGCCAACCGACTATCAGGAGCCTTGCTGTTGAAGGGTGAGTACGAGGCAACCATGAAGGTGGCGGCTCCGGCACTCGACAAGATGCGTAAGGCCGACTATTGCGACAATAGCGACTTCGCCTATCTGTTGGCGGCAGTGGGTTGCTGTCAGCTGAAATTGGGCAGTCCTGACGATGCTTCCGTCAACTTCGAGCACTCCATGGATCTGTTCCATAAGGTAGTGGAAGCCGAGCCGATAAAGTCTAACTTCACTACCGCTATCGTGGCTGTCATCACCATCACCGACAACTACCTTCAGCTGAAGCGCTATCAGAATGCATACAACTGGACGCTAGCGTTCAAGGAACTGCTTGATATCTACAAAGAACTGCCTAACGCAGACCCGAATTTCATTGACAAGCAACAAGCACGTCTGGATATCTATAGTGCCAGTGCTCTCCAGGGTCTGGGCAAAAATAAGGAGGCAGAAAAGGTGTTCAACAATACTCTGAAGTCGCACTACATCCAGACCAATGAAGGCAAGTTGGAGGCCATCAACTACCTGATGTCTGCTGGCCGTTGGGACGAGGCCGCTGAAAACTTTGAAGTGCTTGACAAGCAGATGCAACAATATGGCATCACGCCCACGATGGATATCATCCAGCACTATCTGTTGCCCAAATACCGTGCGAACAGAGGTGCTCACCGCATGGAGGCCACCAACAATGTGAGCTACCAGATTTGTGACGAACTGGACACCGCCATTGTCCGCATGCAGCGCGATGCAGCGATGGAGCTGACCACCATCTACAACACGCAACAGAAGGAAAAGGAACTCGTGGAACAGAAGGCCCACATGGTGCGTCAGCGCTATCTGGCTACCATCCTCGCCCTCGTGCTGGTGCTCTTCTGCTTTGTGCTCATCATCTATTTCCGCCATCAGTCTTCCATGCGTCTGGAGAAAGCGTATAGTAAGCTGGAGATTGCCAATGAGCGCACGAAAGAGTCGTCGCGCATGAAGACATCGTTCATCCAACAGATGTCGCACGAGATACGCACACCGCTGAATATCCTCTCTGGTTTCACACAGATTCTGACATCGTCTGAAGGAGAAGAGCTTGACGAGGAAACCAGACAGGACATCAACGAGAAGATTATCGAGAACACCAACCGCATCACAGAACTGGTGAATAAGATGCTGGAGCTGAGTGACGTCAGCAGCATGACGATCATTGAGCGCAACGACAAACTCTTAGCCAAACAGATAGCCCAAGAAGCCATCAAGTCCGTTTCTGACAATGAGGATGCCATCATACCTATTCAACTGAAACTCGGAGAGGGCACAAACCAGCTGTCACTGCAAACCAACGAGCAAGCGGCTACGCGTGCGCTTATCATGTTGCTTGACAATGCTGAGCGCTTCACCAAAGAAGGTTCCATCACACTGGTTATCAACCAACAGGACAACATGGTGCAGTTTGCCGTCGAAGACACAGGTATTGGCGTTCCTGTCAGTGAGGCCGAACACATCTTTGAAGAGTTCGTGCAGCTCAATGAGTATGAAGTGGGCACAGGTATCGGACTGACCGTAGCACGCAGCATCTGCCGTCGTCTAGGCGGTGACGTCATGCTTGACACGAGCTATACCGATGGCGCCCGCTTCGTCATGACACTGCCTGTCTGCTAACTAACTTTATAGACACAAATAACTACCAACACAATGAAAAGAATGAAGACCCTATTATTACTCATGCTTGCTGTCTGCTCAGGAAGTCTCTCTGCAGAAGCAGGAAATTATCGTAATGTATTCGTTGAAATGGGCTATCAGCCTGCTGAGGTGGACGCCAAGGTGCAGGAAGTGTTCAACGATGTGTTCCGTGGCCCCAACAAAGTATATTTTGAGGTGGGCGACACGATGGGCTATGTCTCTGACATCAAGAACCACGATGCCCGTACCGAGGGTATGTCATATGGCATGATGATTGCCGTGCAGTTTGGCGAGAAAGATATCTTCGACCGTCTGTGGCGCTGGAGCAAGAAATATATGCAGCATCAGGATGGACCGCGTGAGGGTTACTTTGCCTGGAGCTGTAAGACAGACGGAACACGCAACGCTGAGGGTGCTGCCAGCGATGGTGAGCTGTATTTCGTGACAGCGCTGCTGTTTGCCTCTAACCGTTGGGGCGACCAGACGGGCATCAACTACAAGGCAGAGGCACAGCATATCCTGAACTGCATACAGCCCAAGGAATACACACCTGCTCCACGACAGGGTGGTTTCGGAGGTTTTGGTCCTCAGCAACAGGGGCCACAGAAGATGTTCCTCATCGACCCTGAGACGCGCCTGATTACTTTCACACCTGACGGTTTCGGACAGCGCTTCACCGACCCCAGCTATCACATTCCCGCCTTCTATGAGGTGTGGGCGAAGTATGCTGACGACGGACGAAAGGACTACTGGCTGGACTGTGCGGAGAAGAGCCGTGCATTCCTGCATAAGTGCACCAACGAGAAGACGGGCTTGAATCCGGATATGTGTAACTACGACGGCACGCTGATGGCTGGCTGGGGTGGTCGCCGCAATGGCGGTTCCTGCTTCCGCTATGACTCGTGGCGCGTGCCCATGAATATAACGCTCGACTACGAATGGAGTGGCAAGGATGCCGACTGGCAACGTCAGTATGGTGAGAAGATTCAAGACTTCTTCTATAGCCAGGGCGTTGACACGTTTGTTGACCAGTATCGTGTAGATGGCACGTTGCCTGAGGGTGACGAGATTCTGCAGGCTGGCGGCTTCCGCAAGCTGCGCCACAGCATTGGTCTTGTCAGCACGGTGGCAGCAGCGTCTATCCTGTGTCAGCACGCAAAGAAGAAGGAGTTTGTCGATGCCTTGTGGAAGGCACGTCACGAACCCTTTGAGGATGGCTACTTTGATGCTTACTATGATGGCTTACTGCGCCTCTTTGCCTTCATGCACTTGAGTGGCAAATATCGCATGATTGAGAAATAACTATCTCAACTTTCGCAAGCCCTGCTTGCTCAGTCTCGTAAGGGGCAAGGAGCAAGGAGCAAGGGGCAAGAGAATAGATGATAAACGTAGAAAACGGAGGGATGAAGCGGCATAGAAGGGGAATGACTAACCTCTTGCCCCCTGCTCCATGCCCCTTGCCCCAAGAAAAGTGGAGCATGTGAAACATGCGAAACTTGAATAACTATCTATCATTAAGACATATTTCTATCAAACCTAACAAACTATGGAGACAACTTTAGTATTATTGAAGCCCGGCTGCGTACAGAGACAGCTGATTGGAGAAGTGGTGAACCGTTTTGAGCGTCGCGGACTGCGCATCTCAGGCATGAAGATGATGCAACTCTCTGACGAGATTCTGCGCGAGCACTATGCACACCTCGTTGACAAACCCTTCTTCCCAGGCTTGCAGGCTTCTATGCAGGCTTCGCCCGTCATCGCACTGGCTCTGACAGGTGTCGAGGCTGTGAAGGTGGTACGCCAGATGGCTGGCCCTACCAATGGTCGCGAGGCTGCTCCTGGCACTATTCGTGGCGACTACTCTATGAGCAACCAGCAGAACATCGTCCACGCCTCTGACTCAGTAGAGAATGCTGCCATCGAGGTGCGTCGATTCTTCCGTCCAGAGGAAGTCTTCGACTACACCGCCCATTCGCAGTGTTACGTCTATGGCGGAGGAGAGGTCAAGTAGCAGGCTACTCACCTAAAAAGAACAGACTGACGCCCATCACTGATATGACTGCACCAAATACGGCGCGCCACGTTATTTTCTCGTGGAACAGCCAGTAGGACGGCAGGAGTATAATGATGGGCGTCATTGCCATTAGTGTGGAGGCAATGCCAGCAGCGGTGTATTGCACAGCCATCAGCGAAAAGCCAACGCCCACGAAGGGACCAAAGATGGTGGTAGCCGTTGCTACCGTCAAGCCTTTCCTGTCGTGCATTGCCTCACGCAATGGCTCCAAACCGTTGCGGAAATAAAGCAATAAGGTAAAGCCAATGATGCCAGCCACACAGCGGTAGAAGTTGGCACTGAAGGGAATGAGCCAATCGGGCATATTCGCTGTTACCTCGTAATGGTCCATACCTATCTTACTCAGCACCAAGCCCACGCCCTGACAGACTGCTGCACCAATAGCATAGAGCACGCCGTTCAAGGGCAGTTTCAGCGACACTTTATGATGCTCGCCTCGGCCAAGCACAGAGATGCCAATACCAAACAGCGTCACCAGCATCGCCACAATACTCATCATCGTCATCTGCTGGCCCAGCGTGACCCACGCCATCAAGGCTGCAGAGAGCGGTGCCAGCGTCATGAAGAGTTGTCCATATCGCGAACCAATGATGATATAGCACTGAAAAAGGCAGAAGTCGCCAATAACGTAGCCCACCAGTCCTGAAAGTAGCATCCAGCCAGCAGCCTCAGCAGAAGCACCAGCGGGTAACAGTTCACCCGTTACCACCAGAAACAAAGTCAATGAAAATGTAAGCGCCAACGCCATTCGCAACACGTTCAGTGTAAGATTACCCAGTCGCTTCGAGCCAAACTCACTCAGCAAGGCTGTGGCTGTCCATGAGAAAGCGACACCAATTGAAATCAGTTCACCTAAATAAGTCATCGTTTCGTCTTGTTTGCGGCCACAAAGGTACGAATAAGCGAGCGAAAATGCAAATAAATTTGCATTTTTCCGAGCGAGAGATTGCGTAGCCACACTCTTTGAGAACTTTCGACGAAGTTGTATTATCGTAATAATATAATATTATTATATTCGTTTGTATAACAAATTTCTGCTGACTCATCACGAGCCAGCAGAAAAATATCGCCTAAAAGTAACAAAAGAAAAACTTATAACCATTACATGATTTCATTCAAAATCTTCCTATATGCACCACGCTTTATTTGCTCCACATAGCCCGACGACTTCCAACGATAGATGTGGCTTTCAGCAGCCCTTTTGCTGACATTCAGTACCTTCTCCACGTCCTTAACAGCAAACTCCTTGTTGAGTTGTTCAAAGAGTGTTGATGCAGCCGACTTCCGCACCCTCGGCAAGAACGAGCGACCAGCATTGTCCCATGAGTCCTGTAGCATCTGACCATAGAAGTAGTCCTGCCAGTAGATGATAGCATCGTAGATGATGGTGGCAAACTGCAGGTCGTCCGCTGTCACCTTTATCTGCTGCAAATCTACGGGCGTGCCGTCCTCCTGATGGCGCAGACGAGCCACGATGCGGGGCACGGTGAACCATGTGGCATAGAACACAGCACGGCGTCTGAGCGTGTCGAGTACGTCGTCAGCGGCCATTTTTGCCTCCATTGCCGACGCCTCACAGAGGTTGTAGACGTGGTCTATCAGCTTCTCTATCGGCATCGTGCCGTGCAGCCTGTCAAACCAGTAGCCCCACTCCTTCAGGCTCAGTTCCTGTTCGTGGTTGACCACAGCATCGCCTCTGCTAATCATCTTGTAGCGGTTATTGTCCATGGGCACGATGGCCTGACGTGTGCACAATCCGTCATTGATGTTGGCCAGCGTGAACTTCTTTGACAGCGCTATCCTCGTACCAGTGGTGACGCTACACCAGTGTACGGGTACGAAGTCGTTCACCGAGTCGTCGTTGGCATAGTCCGAACCCGCATCCTCGTTGTGGAAGGCCTTCAGCTCCAGGTCACGCTTGCCTATCCAGTCAGCACCGCTATTTGCTTTGTTGGCTGAAGCCAGCTCCGAGTCGAACATATAGACGTGCAGCCACCACAACTCACCGTCCACCTCCTCCTTAGCATTCACCAGACGCTTGTAGAACTGGTTGTTCGACGTATTGGTCATCAGGTAGCGTATCATGCTGTCAGGCTCCACCAGCACCTCCTTCTTTTGCTCCTTCGTGCTGGTGGTGCGCTCCTTGCGCTTCTTCTTGTACTCCTTCAGGGCCTGTCTGCCCATCGCATCCTTGGCCCGCAGCACACTCATTATCTGACGATTCAGCCAGTCTATCACGCCCTTGCCCGTACCCGGTTCGCCAATGATGAGCGCCTGCGGGTTCATGCGGTGCAGCTTGCCGTCGTAGTGCTCATACTGGCAGCGTGTCATTAGCGTGCAGAACATCGTGGCAGAGGCAAAGACGGCGGCAGGGACGTTAGCATCCGACATACCTCGTGTCACCACGTCGTAGGGTGCAGCCAGCAGTGGGCGCAGCCGTTTTCCCAGCGAGGTCAGTGCCGATAGCTGCTCTTGGTTGCGCTGTTCCTGGTCGTCAGCCTCAGGGTCTTTCCATCCTGCGCGTCCCAGCACATCCCGCAACTGCTTCGAGAGACCACTGGTGTAGCGCACCTTGCAGGCATCCTCACACAGCTTGTCTATCTCCTGCGTATTCTTCTCCTGCTCCTCCCACTTCCTGACGTAGGGAGCCATCCTCACCACCTGCTTCAGTCGTGACACCGAGTTCTCCACCGTGTGACGCAACACCAGTGCCATGCGGTTGCAGTGGTCCCTGCGGTGTCCTGGTGTGTATTTGGTATTCACTGCCAGATACGCATCCACTATCTGCTGCAGGGGCACTCCGTCAAAAGTCAGAGGTTCTCTGTTGCCTCCTGATACATCCGTCGGGCACTCATCATGGCTCTCCACGCCATTTCCATCAGTTGTCGACTGAAGGTATCCGTCACCAGCGTCACCATTGCAGCTACTGTTAGTGGCAGCAGCAGAGCCGCCATGACGATAGATACCACCATATTTCTCATCATACTCCTTGTTGTCATAGTCAAAAATCTTTTCGTTAATATACAGAAGATCGTCCTTTGTCACCGCGAACGACAGGCGGCTGGCATCCTTACACTGGTCGTCCAGCGGCAGGCCGAATGCCGTAGCCACGCGCTGGGCGTTGTCAAACAGGTTACCCACCTCCACATCGGCACGGCATACCAGCCGCAGCCCTCGTCCGCTGGGTGTTACGTGTGCCAGCATGATTGCGTTCTGGCACGACGTCTCGTCCAACCAATGGGCATGGTCTCTGATAAACTCCGTGAAGCGCTCCTTGGGGTTCTCCACGTGGTCAAAGTCCACCATCACCAGTCCGTTCAACCTGCAGGCATGCTGCTTGCGCCAGCGGTCCAGTGGCAGCTTCTCACCCTTCCCGTCAGGGCCCTCGTTGGGCATCACCTCCGACATGAAGATAAAGGCAGGCAGTTTCCGCTTCCAGCGGTCATACTCCTTCTTGTTGCCTTCCTCGATAGCCTTGCGGCAGGCATGGATAATGTTCTCCACCGCCTGACTGCCCACGACATCGTAGAATCTCTCCTTTGCGCACGGTTCTGTTGCGCATGCAAAATTTCGTTGAATACTAAACATTTGTCTTGATACAGATTTTTAATAGTTAAACACATTATATTCTCTTGTTGTCCATCCGCCACAGCGCACGAATCTCGCGCAGGTTGTCCTTCATGCGGTTGTGCTCCCTGCCAGCAGGGTTGAACGCCACGTGCACGTACCATGCCTCACAGCCCATCTTGGCATAGCACTCGTCGTAGCTCACGCCCTGCTCCGCAAAGTGCTTGCGGAAGAAGTGCAGCACGTTGATGGCGCGCCCTATCGTGCCACAGTAAATGTCAGCGGCAGCACCTTGCAGGTGCCACGAACCGCGGCTACCATCCATCATCATGTTCAGCTCAGGACAGCGGTATGCGCTGTTCACCCTCACCGCCTCGCCCAAGTGTAGGCGCAACGGTTCCAGATAGTCCCTGCACAGCACTTTCAGATTCCCCTGCTGCTCCTCGCCTGGCATGTTCACGATGCCATGCTTTACTGCATGACCGCTCTCCGTCAGCTCACCCATGTCGAAGTGCTCCGTGCACTGCCCATACAGAAATAGCTTCTCATTCCTCCTCATAGCATCTCCTCCTCACTTATTTCCACAGTCATCATCATGTGTCGCAGGCAGTCCGTCAGCTCCTTGGCCTGTAGCATCAGCTCCGAGGCACTTCGGACGTTACCCATCGAGCGGTTCACACTCACGAAAATCTTGTTCTTTTTCACGCTACGCTTCAGCCAGCCGCTGACCGACTCAGCCAGCGTCACGTCTGAAGGTCTCACATAGCCCCGTTCCCTCGACTTGCGTCGAAACGCATTAAATCTGATACCACATGTCATGAGGTCCATCTTTATTGTACCCTCAATAGCCTTACCCGTTTGCAGGAGCACCAGCACCTCATCCGGAATTTCAATGCTCATTTTCATACCTTTAGTTAATTTGTGAGAGAAGGTCAGATTCTTTGGCCATTTACTCGAGAACATCCTCCTCACTTCAACTCAGGTTCTTTACTGTTTTATTTTTTATTTTTTTAATTTTTTATTCTTTTATTGTTTTATTCTTTTATTCTTTTATTCAACTTTCTGAAGTAGTTAAGAAGTTAAAGAAGTTAAGAAGTTATGCCGAATGTCTGTAGGCTGCTTTTGGTAGAAAAGAGTAATGGCTTAACTTCTGTCCGAAAGGACGAGCAAAGTGATAACTACTTAACTTCTTAACTACAAAGAAGTTGAGCGAATGCGAAACTTGAATTTTTTTATTCTTTTATTTTTTTATTGTTTTATTGTTTTATTCTTTTATTGTTTTATTTTTTTATTCTTCCCCTACGCCATTTTTGTTATTCTTACTGCGTTCTCAAATCTCCGCTGTTGCTGGCTGTCCTGCCATTCGCGGCACGAGAGTTCATATTCCACGAGGTGCATCACTTCCTGGTCGGGCTTCTGCTGTTCCAGCGCCCTGGCCATATCGCCCACAGCCTCGGCAAACATGGTGTTGATACCATCCGTCAGCACAAATCCCACGCTGACGAAAACCTTCTGCTGACCCTGCTGGTCAGTGTACGAGCGCTCCCTCATCGGCAACTGCTCCTTAATCATTAAAAATCTTTCCATACCTGTTACTTTATTTTACGTCGCTTCCTTAGGGCGACCTTTAAATAATTAATAATGTATATCGTATTACGTTTCTTCTGAAGAACAGCCTATTCTCGCGAACCGGCTGGTTGGTGTGGCAACGCTTTGCCACCGAATTCAATATTACAAAATCACAACAAATTATGAAAAAAGTATATGTAATAATCATCTTGTATCAATGCCTCAAAGACCACTTGTCATTATCGTCGTTTCCTCTGATTGACATTGCAAAGATAGAACAAAAAAATGGGTGCCTGACTGTTCGTCAGACACCCATGTCGCATTCCATGTCGTTCATGTCGCACTTTATGTCTCGGCAGGTTTTTCTTTCATGCCAATCAATGTTTTTTGCAGTTCGTCACGCAATCTCAGCACCTCGCTCTTGGCGCCGAGTGTAGCCCACTTGCTGACGTGCTCACGCATATAAGGATTGTTGCGTAGCGTGTTGGCAATGGTACCATCCTTGCAGTCATAACCCACCATCCTCATCTTCCGCTCAAAGTCAGATTGCGACAGCGTCCAATGGCACAAGTCGCGCCCTATGGCGTAGGCTACGGTAATTCCTGCCACAGCATACATATACATGCCACACTCCGCGACAGCCTTCTTCATGTCATCCAGCGTCACGTCGTCAAGATTCGCCTTCTTCTCGCCTCCAGCATTGTAGTTCATCGTTCCATGATTCTCAATCACCAGTTGGCCAATAGACGCACCATTCTTAATAATACCCTCCAGTATCTTCAACTTCTCTTCCTCAGTCATCACTCAATCACCTTTCCATGTGTCACATTGCCGTGATTCTCCAGAATAATCTGGTCGGCCAACTTCTCAATCTCGTTAATATCCGTCAGGTCCATCGTGTCGTCGATAGCCTGAATACCACGAACCCCCATGTCGGGAAGTATCGTCTTGTGCAGAAATGTAATGAACAAGGACTTCATCTCTACACGCTTCACCATACGCATAAATGTCCTGATGCTTGTCAACGACAGCAGGATACAATTCTTCAACCACGCATTCTCCACTAATGCAGAGTCGGTCTGATGCGCCAGCAATTCATATTTACCCTTCAGTTCCTCCAGTTCCTCTTCAGCACGCATACAGCGCATTTCCGAATCCTTCAGTTCCGTTCTCAGCCTGGCCAGTTCTTCATCCTTCCTGACCAGTTCCGGTTGTATCTCAAGTCTCGTCTGCAGTATGCTCACCTGCGAGGCATACTGCTCCAATCGTTGTGTCACCGAATCAAATTCACCCTGATTTAATTCCATAGTTCTACTCCTTTTTTATATATATAGTTTTGGTTCCTCCCGCCCCTCAGCCATCAGAGGCGAAAGGACTGCAAAGTTACGAAAAGTCGAGCGCAAAACAAAGAAACTCCTTTCTTTTTTTGCCGAGACGGAGTAACCTCGCGCTCGAATGAGCGCAAAGATACAAAAAATTCCCGCTCGATAATCCTCGAACAGGAACTTTTTTCCGTTAATTATTTATAATGCACAATTCCCCATTTTTGTGCATCGAAAACTGCACATCATCCATTTCCCTCTTCCATCTTCCATCATCTGTTCGGCGAGACGTTTACTTGTTCACTATTGTTCACTGCGTCTAAACGATTTCACCCCAAATTGCAACGCCACTCTATACCTTTAGGTTAGAGAAGGCTTGTAGAAATGCCATTTTATCTATAAAGATGCAGAAAAAAGGAGAAAAACTTGTTTTTCTGCAATAATATCCTTATCTTTGCTGCCGTAATCAATAGTTATATAGACAGATATGGGTATTTCGATTGAGAGTGTTTGGAGCAAGGCACAGCGTTTATCCGCCAGTGATAGGTTGGCATTATCGCGCCGTTTGCGCGAGAGTGTCAATGAGCCTGATGGCGTTCGGCAGGCACGTGTAGCCTCAGAAATTGACCGATTCTTTGGTGGTTGGAGCAACGATCCACGTACTACCGATGAAATCATGCAGCAAATTCGCGAAGGACGCACAGAAAACACATATCTTCAGTAGCGAGAAATACCGCTTGGAGAAAAGTGGCAATATCATTGAAGATTTCGACTTAATGATTGGTACTACTGGCGTCATTGGCGATTTGACAGTAGTCACCCATAACACCAAGCACTTTAACCGTATTGAGGGTATAAAGCTGGAAGATTGGACTCTATAGTATTCTTGTTCTTAGACTACAAAATCACGTGGTAGAGATTTCTTCTTGAGTGAAACCTCTTCCCTCTTCCATCATCCCTCTTCCCTCTTCCTTTCTCCATCTGACATCATCCCTCTTCCATCGTACGTTCGGCGAGACACTCACCTGTGGCATCTACTGATATGCAGCTTTCTACATTCATGCTTATTGCAAATGCATTAGGACTTAGATTCTCATTGGTCGGTGGCTAAATTCTCACCCATCACTCATCAGGAAATACCTCTCTCTGAAATACCAGAAAGGATATTTAGAGCCCTTGGGACAAACCTTAAGAGCTTTCTTTACAAAGTCCTCTAGTGTTACGGATGAGATTTTGTACTGATATTCTGGCAGAAGCTCATCCTTCAGCGATGCTACTTCCTGTTGCGTCGTTGGGTGCTGTGCTGGTGCCAGCACCACAGAATAGCACCTATTAGCCCCTTCTAGGACGCCATAACACTCTGTAAGCAGGAAGTTGCGATATATCTGCGTCACTTTCTTCTCACCAGATATCAGCTTCGCCTCCGTCTCTAGTTTGAACATCCCCAGACGTTTAATCCATTCCTTATATTTGTCCTGAGCTCTATCCTTATTACTCGTGTTTTCACCAAGCACATCAGTATATTTCGTTTCGATGGCAATAAATGCAGGCTTACCATCAGTATCCTTATAACGCATAATAGCATCCATAGCTGTACAATCATTCAGATAGTTTTTGATGTCTGTATGCAGATACTCCAGCCCTACCTCCGTCACCTCAGCAATATGCTTATCAGGGAATATCGCTTTAAAAACACTTGTCACAATATCCGCCTTACCCTCCTCCAACATCCGTATGAAAGGACAAAACAGGTTGAAGGCCATGGGCTGACTTGACAGCATATTATTAAACAGCCGATATTCATCTATCGTTTCATGTGGCTGCAATTTGTTAACTCTGCCCTTGGCGTAGTTAAAGGTAAACTTATCCACAAAGTTTTTGCCAGTCTTTTCCCCATTGACCAGCATGCTTATTTGTTTTGTTGTGGAATTCTGCCTGGGGCCAACACCCATTGGTTCCCCTATCATCTCCCGAAACATGCCTTGCTGTTCGCGGCACCTGTTTCTGAATTCAGTAATGGTCATAGATGTGTTGTTACTTACCTCTTCATGCTTATTGACCTGGATACCAAAGTATTTCTCCACAGCGTCCGCATTCAGTCGATAATGCCCCCTGCGAGTTCTGTGGCAGGGCAACACACCCGTCTTTGCGAGATTCATAATTTCGTCATACTCGTGTCCCGTCAGCTTTACTGCATCTTTTGTGCCGATGTATTTATTGTGTGCCATAATCATTGGTCTTTAGTTAGTCATCTATAAGATTATAGTTACCCCAAGAATTCATCTTAGAATTTACAAATGAAAAGTTGTCGCCATCAAGTTTTTCCTTTTTAGCTTTCTTTTTATTCATTATTTCTTTCTTTCTTTCTGCATAAAGATAATTTTGATATTCGTTTAGTCTTCTCCTTCTAAGGCGTGTTGGATTGGTCAAGTATACAGCAACAGCCCATCCAGTATGTGAATTTGCAGGAAGCCCCCATTTAAAGAATTTCGAATCAGGTATATCAATCTTGAAAATTCTATTTAGATAATCCGTCCTTTTTGAAGGATTTAAATTATATTGTCCAACTTTATTTACGATATCAGTAGGTACATTTAGCTGTTCATATATACCATTTGCAATGCTCCATAATTTACTAGTGTCTACATTTTTTGTTTTGCGCCCCCTAAGTATATAATGGATATAATCAAAAGTTATACCTTTGTGTTTCAAAGTTATAAGTGTATACGCAAGCATGAATATTCTTGCTTTTGGCAGAATAATATATTTCTTTTCAGCAAAGTTTCTTATGACAGATGTGTCAATATCTATTCTTTCTCTTTTTAGTTTCCCGTATTTCCTGTATGCTACACATACTGTCACGTTGTCTGGATAATTAAAATCAATTCCGATGAGTGTACAATCCAAATCTTCATTATCCCATGGCATTATGTTCTTTCCTTTTTTAAAAGGCGGGACATTTGTTTTTTTATCATATTCCAACTTAGGATGATCCTCATGGATAATTCTATCAAAGTATTCTTCAACATCATTGTCTTTGATTATAGAACGTATATCCAGCTCCATATCAGGAGAGAATACACCAAAATTTCTTTCAACGGCTGCAAGCAAACTATTCAACTGGTTCTTGCAGATTATTGGTGAATATTGAGCTATAATCTGTCTAAAAGTCATAATCCCCAAAATCTTTTAAAATCCTTTCAATTATGCAGCCAGTAGCAAGGCAGCGATAGCACCCAGCCCCTCTGCCGCAAACTTACCATTCCAGGAGCCATCAGTCAACTTATGTTCAATGATGTAGTCACGCAGCTTCAAGCGCCACACTTTGTTTTGTAACAATATCCATAGAGACTCATCGAAATGGGCATAGGATACATTATCTTTCAGCCAACGCTTTGATGGGGTTACGCCATCTTGTGGCTTCTCTGCAAATTGTAAATGCCAGAATCCATCCGATTGCAGATGCCAGAAAGGATTGGATATGTCTGTAGGCTTATCAAACTGCGAACCTTTCATATACTGTTGCATAAGCATTAAATAACGTGACTCCAACCACTCGGTCAAATGAATCTCATTGTTCTTATACAGATCATTGCTTATTCCATCAATGATTGCAAGCAGTAATACAGGTTTGGCAACAATTACTTCACCTCGTATTTTTGCTTGCTTGATATTTATGATGCGTTTTGTATAGTAGGTAAAGCATTGTTCATAGAAGTAAAGCCAGAGGTCTTCCCTATGTGCTTTCCCTTGTTCCTTCTCTAGACGCTCAATATCCTCCAGCTGGTCTATGCTGATTGGCAAGTCCAAAGCTATCAACATATCAGCCGTCTCGTATGCCTTACCCAATTCATCCATACAATAATTCTAATCTGAAAGCACTTTTTCAATCGTGAGATTCAAATTCAATTCGCGATTAATAGATTTAAGAACCTCATACTTCCTATCTGTATCAAGAAAAGTATTAACATAAACTCCAGGTTCTATTTCACGTTGATAGGGATGGTACTGTTCTTTTTCATGCAACACATTAGAAATAATATTCTGCCCAAGAGCCATAATTCCTAACTTTTCTACATTTTCAACTCCAGCATACTTGATTACGTCAACAAATGTATTGGCCACTATTTTGTGACATGATACTCGATTATTGGGGAATACTACTCGAATGATGTATTTCTTCTTTCTGTAATTACGCTCGTCTGTTCCAGGAAACAAACTAGCGCTTTGCATCGCAGGTTCTGACAATTGAATATCTAATCCATTCTCTTTGGTATAAACGACTTTCATATTGAATTGGTTCCTCATCTTTTCTACCATTGGTTCCAATTCCTGTTTAATAAGAGGGATTATCTCGTCACGCAGATATTCCTTTTCCATTTGGGCAATAGCTATTAATTGCTCATTGCTGACTGGTAATCCTAATGATTCCAGCATTGCTACGGCTTCGTAAGTCTTATCAAGTTTGTCCATAGTAGTATATTTATTTTAGGTTCTCATTATTAATTATTTTATATGTAGATTTGCCAAGTATTCTTTTTGAGCCATTAGGTCGCAAAGCAGTTTTAAAGACCATTGTCCTTCTTTAATTATCTTTGTCTTTTTTATCATTACAGGGGTAACTCCATCAGTCATAAATATCTTTTTTCTGGTACCATCTCCTTGAGATACTACTTTTTGTGACTGCAAACATAACGCTATTTTTTTGACAGTTCCTTCTTTTGTTTTCTCATTTACAAATTGTTCAGGTTCCAGCATATCTACCAAATATTTAGGAGTCATCATTCCTGTTGTTGGCAAATTCAGAGCTTCAAACAAAGGCTTAATATACATCAACATGTCTCCTGATTGTATGATACGTAAAAGTTTGGATAAGGAACTGTAGGATTGAGTCAACGTAAATCTATAATATGGTTTATCAACTGGTAATGATTCGATAAATACATTCCATGCGTTTTGTATTCGTTCAGAAGTATACACATTAATTGCTCTACTTCGAGCCGTATTTGTTTTGTCGCTTCCAGGAATGACATCTTTGATTTTTGTCTTATCTACAAGTCTAACTTCAACAGGTGTGCCATATTCATAATTAACAACAAAGCAGAAGGATTTGTGCAAGTTCTCCACGAGAGATTGGATTTGAGATTGGATTTGTGGAATCACATTCTCTTTAAGATACTCTGTCTCAAGTATCTTTCTTTGCCCCAATTGCTCTATGCTAATCGGTAAATCCAATTCTTTCAGCATTGCAATTGCCTCATTCGCTTCTTCCAACTGTTTGACGTCCATATTTATATGACACTAAATTAGATGAGTAACTTTTATCTTTTGCCAACTCTTACCAATTCCTAGTGCCATATTGGCTGCATCTCTTGTAATGAGTTCGCCTTTCTGCAATCCAGCTATAGCTTGCTTGACCTCTTGCAGTGCAGAACCTGAAACACCAAACAAGTCTTTGATAACACTATCGTTCTGTTGCTGTTGCTTCATTATAAGCGGATATTGGGCATTGGCATAGAAGTCAAAGTATTTACTCTTAAAGCTTTCCATGTTCTGCGTAGCAAGAATAATACTCATTCCCTTATTTCTTCCAACAGCAATCAGTTCACGCAATGGGCGATTATCAAAGTCAAGCATATAGTGAGCCTCATCAATAATGGTAAAGTGGCGCAACTCTACGCGTTCATCATTTGTTTTCTGAGGTGGCAGTGATTCGTAGATATTATTGAGTTTCGATACCACGAAATACACAATTGCCTTCGCCATAGCACCATCCTTGGGGAATCGTCCCAAATCAATAATGTAGCAGTTATTCAGCAAGTCCACCTTGTCTTCATCAGCAAAGATGTGATTCTGAACCAACTGGTCTAACACAGATATAATACTATCTGTTTTGTTCTGCTGCTTATCTGGAAGAAGTGAAATGTAGCTATCCAATATCTCTTTAAATGTCACAGGACGGAAATGTTTCTCTTTGTATGCTTTTACAATAGCATTACTCAGACGTGAATCCATATTGGCACTAATACTTGTTCGACTAATAGACCCCAAGGCTGATGACAACTCTGTAGCATAAAGATTAACCTCATTGATAGGTTTCCCTGTAAAGTCCTTGAATGGGGTGAATGGCAGGGGCTTTTCAATTGGATTGAGAATCGCTCTGCGATCGACATTAAATAGTTGCAGCCACAATTCATTCTGAGGTGCAGAGAATTCACCCTTGTAGTCAAACAATAGGAAGTTTACTGGATAGTGGGTGTCTGCAGACAAATCCCTAATTTGACTAATGAGAACCGAAAGGAGATTTGATTTACCAGAACCTGTCGTACCTGCGACCAATATTTGTGTGTTGGCAATGCTTCGACTATTCATGTCTAAATATGCAGGCATACCATTCTCGTACTGACCTATGAGAAGGTTCAACTCAGGAATGTCACCACTTGCACCGCTACTATTCTTTGGCTCAAATAGTAGCCAATCTTCCATTCCACCTTCTTTCAAGACGATATCTCGTCCACGTAAGATTTCTCTACCAATGACACGTGCAATAAAACGTGGGCTCCCCCAGTCCCCATCAACATCGTTATATCTCAATTTTAACAATGCTTCGAAAAGCTTTCCAACATCTGCTTTTGAGAAGAAAGTCGTTGGGTAAGGAGTACTTTCTACTGGAAGATTAAGGCTCATCACATCCTCTACACTACGAGGACTTCTATCACAAAGACCGGCAAAAAGACAAAGACGAAGAGGGATACTCATGTTCATTCTGACAGGTCCAACGCCTTCAGAATAATCAGTTAAATCAATATGATGACGCAAGGCGTTAATTACATCTTGCATCTGGTCGTGCATTCCTCGAATGGAAGGAATACCATTTAAAACAACTTTACTTACATTCATATCATCAAACGTCTTTAGTTCTTAATCCAAAATAATCCTCAGTAATAACTGTACATTGCTGCTCTGGGTCACGATGTAGCGTGAATGTCTTGGCCACATGTGCCTGAATCTTTTTGAAGTCGCCTTCTGTAGTTATCTCCGTATCCGTACTCAACAATATCGTCTGGTGTGACAAATTTGGGAAATATTCCTCTAAGATTACCTCACGACTCTTCTTATCAAGCACACCCATTACTGTGTCAATAATAACTGGTGGATTGTAATCTCCTAGTTCATACAAGACTTTCAATAATACTTGCATAACAGTCTGTTTGGCACCAGCATTCAACTGACTAAGATAAATCTCGTTGCCATTCTTATGATATATCTTGAAAGTAATACCTTTGCTACCATCTCCTGTCAATTCGACTTTGCCAATCATATCTTTATATATAATCAAGTTGATATTCAGAAGCTCTCGCATTCGCCTTTCAATGTTTGTCTTTTTGTCCGCGAACAACTTTCCATAAACAGTTGCAAAGAATTCTGGTAGTCGACAAAGTGTATCATATTTGGGGTCTGGTATCTGAGGAATATCGAAGTCATACTTCTTAATTTCTTTTTCTAGACCTTCTATCTCTATTTTGAGTTGTTCTTTCTCACCTTTTAATGCGGTAATGCGTTTCACTTTCTGCTCATAAAGTTCCAGGAAGGAATAGTCCTTGCGTCCTAATTGTTGACGCAGGTCTTCAAGTTGTTCACGTTTACGTGGTAGCTCCTTTTGCTCTTCATTAAGTCTTTCGCGTTCACGATCAATGGCTATAAAAGGGTTGCTATAGTTCCCTGTGGCAACTCTTTCCAGTTCCTTAACGTCACGCTCACCAAGATTTGCAAAACGATCTTTTACGACTTGGCCTTGATTCTGTTGCTCAATAACAGCAAGTGCTAAAGCATTAGTATCAATGTTTGTGTTAAGGCCATACTTCTCTTGCAAGATAGCCACGATGTCGCGAGTAAGTTTCTCTATCTGTTCCTTACCAAATTGTATTCCTCGAGCATTGGCAATCGCCCTCTTTTCACTAAGCAAAACCTCAACTTCATCCTTGATAAGATGTGCAATCTTTGGATATAATACATTTACCTCTAAATCAGCCACCAAACTATTGGCATCTTGCACATATTTCTTCTCTGCTGAAGAATAAGATTTCAGTGCATCATTCAATTTTGTTATCTGTGACTGCGTTACTTCATCAGCTGTATGCCCTTCTTGCAACTGGTCATACTCATCACGATGCTCATTTGCATAGTTGATTAATTCATTGTATTCTATTTCCAGACTTTGATACTCTTCTTTTTTTCTATTACGATCTTGAATTAGCTGAGCATATTTCTTACGCTTTTCCTCATCAGCCATGCGGTCAGCCTTCTTCTCTGATAGCAAGGCTTCTGAAACATCCTGCAATGCTTTGTATTTGCCAAGTCCCATCACCATATTGATATTGTCAGTGATAAGTTGACTAAGCTCAGTCGTCTGTACCAGTTTGCCAGTCTGCATAGCATCGAACAGGAAATATTGGCTCAATTCTTGTGGAAGATTGGCACCTATAATCTTGTTGATGACATTCATATTTTGTGCCTTCTGGGCAGCTGTCGAGCCTGTACCATAAACAAATCGATTGCCATCCATATTCAGTTCAACACTCTCCACAACATTGTCATCCATCAGTTTATAAGCACGACGAAGTTTGTACTGAACTTGTCTGTTTAGCACTCGCCCCTCAAAGGTTATCTCTAGCACAATCATCTTATCTTTCATGCCAGATGAAACCATCTCTCCTGCATTGAACAACTCAATGAATTGGGCTTTCGTCAGTTTCTGGTTATTCGATTTACGCCCTTTACCAGTATCCAAACCATATAAGGCATGATAGATAGCATCAAAAAGAGTTGTTTTACCACAACCATTCATACCACCAATTAGTATGATGGGACGTTCCTCGTCACAGCCCTCTAAGTTAAGATCAAGATGACGATAGGTCTTGTAGTTCTCTGCATATATTCGTTTTATCTCCATGGCCTATATCTTTTTAAGTGCGTTCTTGATAATCTGACGAATAGTCTTATCTTCAACGACTCCTTGGTCGTTGCCTCCCTCGTTATATAGTTTTAGGATTTCATCCTTTACCCAGTCAGGATTTAGCTGGAAATCAGAACTGGAGCATATCTCCTGGATAATCTCCATATCAGATGTCCTGATTCCATAATGTAGGAAAGTAGAATCTATAGTTTTCTTCATATTATTGGTTTTTATAGGTTATTCAAATCAAGTCGTCTCCATCCATCTGTACTGTCGATATTATCTACAAGTCCATCAGGGAAGTACCAATTATCGCCTTCTTGTATCAATACGCCTCCGTACATCTTTATTCCCTTTTCTCGATAAGTCTCAACAAATTCGTACAAAGCGTTGTTCTTTTCTTTACCATTCTCATCACTTCCATGAGTTTTGGTATCGAGTAACAGAATGGTTCCGTCTTTTAGTCGGATAATAAAGTCCACATAGAAACAACGATTCTTTCCGTCTTGTGTTTTATAGGGAACAGCAAAGTGCTGTTTGCCTTCATCTCCGTTCTTATACCACCAATCCACTTTCTCACGCTGAGCATCTATCCAACGAGCAAAATTGTGTTCAGGGATAGAAACTCCTTTCTGTTCGAAATATGGCATCAGCGCATGATTATAAATTTCGCCTTCTCGACTTACATTCTTCTCTGCGTTATAAATTCTTGTCTCAGGAACTTCCCAAGTAAATTCCTTATAAGGAGCCTCGTTACTTGTTTCTTCCTCTTGTTTCCCTAACAAGGCTGAATACCTGGCAATTGCTTTCCTTATCAAGTCCTCAAAATGTGGACGATTACGATGGTAAAGAACCACCTTGGGGACATCCATAGAAAATATCTGCAAGTAATCTTCCAATGCCTTCTCTATCGCACCTTTCAATACTGGTGTACTATCGTGCTTACCAAACGAGCCAACATTCTTTCTGCAGAACAGCGTAAACAGTGAATCCAATTCTGATGCGTTCAAGGCAATACGAGCTTTGTCTGTTATTTCTACCAATCCACTCTCGCCAGTCATTGGTGTATCCTTAGGAATAGCAACAAAGATACGTGACACATCTGTCTGGATACCATGTTTCTTAGCATTGTGGCGATTCTGAACAAGTTTTGCCTCCATTTCTGCTTCGTTGGAAGTATTATCATCTGTCTCGCCATCACTCTCAAAGAAATCCTCTTCATTAAACAGCATCATAGGATTCTGTTCCCACTCCCTTTCCATCATCTTCAAGAATAGAGCACGGAAATCTGCTCCCAGTCGATTACGTCGCGCACCGTTCTTGTCTTGATAGACACTACGTAGTGTAATACCATTAAACTCTGGACGACGATTTGCAAAGATGGTGCTCAGATAGTTCATATCATCACCAACTATCTGGATGATATCTTCTGACAGGTTCGTATATACATAACCATGATTCAGTCTGTCATCACGATAGAATCGCTGTTCTGGCATGCGAAGAATACGTCCTACTGTCTGAGTGGTAAAAGTCATACTCTTCAACTCACGGAATATCAGCAATACAGAGGCTCGTGGACAGTCCCATCCTAAGGCAATAGCTTGTTTGAACAGCAACACCTCAGTCATATCATCTGCCTTAGTGATTGTGTCAAGATTTGGTGACTTATCTTTTGACAACCATACAGCCAGTTTTCCATTTTCTACAGAGATATTACACATATCTTGTAGATATGCCTTCATCTCTTCTGCAATAGTCTTTTCGTCATTCGACAAAGTATCGCTAGTGTCATTGGGTAACTGAATCAACAACAGAGGATTAATGCCGTACTCTGCATATGCTTTGGCTAACTCTTCGCGTTTCTTCAGAGCCTTTACTAAAAGTTGCTGGTTAACAGTCAATGAAGTTTGTTCATTGCTAGAGCGCACATTAGGATTCAGCTCAACACCCTTCTTAATCATTTCCTCTGCCACCACTTCACTACGACGCACTTCGACTGCCTGGAAACTCATGGTGACAGGAGTTGCAGATATTCTCAACTCAATCTTGGGATTGATGCTCTTGAGCACTTTTTCACTCTTCATAGCATTGCGCCCTCCAAACATGTGCTCCTCGTCGATAACCACTACGATGGGAACATTGCTTTGAATCCTAGTGCGACGCAGTAGTTCAAACAGCGTGCGGTTCTGCTCGTTGTCTCGAATCATCACCGCATTGTCCTTGTTGATGCTCTCCCAATTCAGGAAGAGTACGTCACCTTGCTGTAATCCTTCCAAATGATCACACTCATCAAACATGACAGGACGAAGTGAACGAGTCTCGCTAAAGAAGTTCCTCATGGAGCGATAGCTCTGCTGATGCAGTTTATTGGGAGCTATCCATACCCAAGCAACACGAGTATAGATACAATCACCATTCTCTGGCAGTTCCTGAGTCAATTCGTCAAGTAAAGCCGATGTCATCACAGTCTTACCACTACCAGTAGGAGCCTTGAACACCAACTTCTGTCGCTCATCCGGAAGATTGAGCATTTCAATCATCTTCCGTTTTAGCTCTCTCACAGCCTTAAGCTGATAGTCTTTCAGTTGTATCATGCCTTGCCTCCTTTCTCTTCTTGGTAAGAATAACTCTCTGCATCAGCCAATGCTTCTTTCATCTCTTCATCATCAACCATCATGTCTGCTTGTTGCACCTTCTTCCTATGTGGTAATACACGCCTGTAGGCTTGATAGATGGCATCTGGTAGAGCGCATAGTGTAACCTTTTCGATTACATCTTTAAAATCGTCATCGTATGCATATCTGCCCTCGCTAAAGACATAGATCTTGATAAATTCCTTTTGACCCCAAGTCTTTAGTTCTTCCACGATATACTTAATGACAGCAGGTTCATAAATGATAATCATTTCTTTCTCCCCATCAGCAAAGCGACGTGCATAGTCCTTACGCAAAGTTTTTCCATTACAAGTCATCTTTACTTCTTGGTAGAGGTTTTCCTTGATACAAAGCAAATCCGTAGCAGCCTTCACCAGTTCCCGTTTATTCTTGCTATTGGGTTCACGAGAAATGAAGTCTGCCTTATAATAACGTAGGTTATTTGACGTCAATGCGCATTCTTTTTCTCCTTTGGGTGATTCGTAATCTCTACAAATGACAGTACTATTCCTAGTATAATTTTTTTCACAAATCTGATTCTCGTTATTTGTCGCACTGATACATTGACGTTTCCCACCATCCTTGTTTAGTAACATCGTTGCATGTAACGTAGTACCACTACCAGCAAAGAAATCGAGAATTATAGAGTCACTATTGGTGAATAATGATAAAAGGAATGATATTAATTCTACAGGTTTAGGATAATCGAAACGTACTCCCATTTTTTCCAACATATACTTATTGGTTTCTGTCGTTCCAAGATTCCGCAATATCGTTTGAACATAATGCGATTCTCTTCCTTCCCTTCTATAATAAATGACACCATTCTTAGATAAATAATATCTAAGCATCGTATCTTTATCCTCAATAGGATTACAATCGTTATTGATAAATGCTTTTAATTTGGATGCACTTGACCAGCCAGAAAAGACACGACATGTGGCTTTAAGTTTTCCATTTTTAACGTTCATGGTATCCAAACGAGCTGGATAAACCATATTATATTTGTCTGTGAGTTCCCTGCTTATAAATTTTGCCTTTTGGGCCTCTTCAACAAATTCCTCAACATTTTCAGATTTTTCTAAATGCAAATCATCTATTTCACAAGGAAAGTTTACTGGCAGTGTAATTTCAGATGGTGGATTCTTTATTCCATTTTTGGTAATTGAATTCTCTGCAAAGTCACGTAATATTTTAGAACCTTGATCAACATTAGGATCTACTATGTTGTTTAACAAAATTGCATCTGTTTTAGAATAACAAAGAATGTATTCATGAACATCTGTTATTTGTTCTTGATTATCAGTATGGCCGTCTGTTTCCCACACAAAAATAGTTAATAAATGTTGCTCTCCAAAGATACCATCACACAATAGTTTCAAATTTGCATATTCATGATTATCAATAGAAATCATAATTACACCTTTGTCAGAAAGCAGAGTCTTGGCTATCTTCAAGCGTTTCTCCATAAACGACAACCATTTGGAATGTCGATATGAGTCCTCGCTGTCAACATACGAATCATTATAAACGAAATCCTTATTACCTGTATTATATGGTGGATCAAGATACATCACATCTATCTTGCTTGCATGGGTATAAGTCAAGGCGACAAGTGCATGAAGGTTCTCTGCTTCAATAATGATATGATTAGGGGCGTCTGCATCATCAGATAGTATTCTGCGTTCAGGAACTTCACGAAAAACTGGCAACTGTTCGCGAAGCTGTTCTTCAACAGCCTCTTCGTGATTCTCCCAAACGAGACCATACATTTTCTTCTCGTTTAGCAGTTCCAACAAGGCTGACTTTTCATCATTTGTCAAGCCGGTCAATTGCCTTACCTTGCTGATAAGTTCAGCTTTATTTATATGTCTGCTCATAGTCGCACACAATTATATGTACGACATGTAGAGACAGATGTTTGTTTTAGATTCACCATAAAGCGCCAACTTTAAATCTAAATGTTTATCCGTTCTAAGTTATATAGCTGCTGGACACAAAAAGGGTACCCAATTCTTACTAGTCCTAAGTGTTAGGGAGTTGGCGCCTGCCCTGAAAAGAGAACTTTCGGAAAAGGGTACGCCATAAAGGCGTATCCTCTGTCCGAGGCTCCTTTTCGTTTTATGCGCCAACATTAAACACTTAAACCTCAGTCATCGTAATACGATTTTAATTATCCCGCAATGTCCTGCACTGCGGCTTTTCTTGCCACCCTTTTGTCTCTACAACATGGGCAACAACCGCAATGCACTTGCAAAGATAGTTATAATTCTTGAAACAAAAAAGAAATCAGCGAGATATTTTCATGAAATACCTCGCTGGTGAAACAGTACCAGTCCCTGATTAAAAGGCAAATGAAAGTAATTATTATCTTTTTATTCATATTTCATTTACTTTTAACTCTCCCGACATCAGCTTGGGAAGGAGTATATCAGCGTATTCTCGTAACTTGTTTCTGTATGGTGATTGGTATTCATGATGTTGCTATTTGTTAATGATCCAAGAACCACTCTTTTTACTACCTTGCCTACTTATAACTCCAGAATCTCTTAGTTTTTTAAATATTTTTTCTGCCCCACGAAGGCTGATTTCCATTCGTTCCGCAGCATCAGAGGCTGTAATTGTAGGATTGCTGTCAATTAGGAGAAGTAGTTGTTTGTCGTTTATACCGAACTTTATACCATACTTTATACCGAACTCTTCACCGAATTTTATACCGAATTGTCTGTCGATAGGACTTACATCATTTGTTGGCAACTCCTCTCCTTGATGTTCCTTCAGTGTCTTATATATCTCTTTCAGCATAAAGTCGATGAATGGGCCCGACTGCCCTGCGTTAGTGCTGGCTGTGATAGCATCGTAATATTGCTGCTGATTACTATAAACCATGTTTTCTACAGACAGATGTTCAAATAGAGGATGCAACTTGCCAAGTATCAGCGACTGCCACAGACGCCCCATTCGTCCGTTACCGTCAATGAAAGGATGGATAAACTCAAATTCGAAGTGGAATACGCAGCTGCGAATCAATAGATGGTCCTTCGAATGTTTCAGCCAATCAAAAAGATCCCTCATCAGCATTGGCACACGATCAGCCGGAGGTGCCAAATGTACTAATCCTTTCTCACCAAACACGCCTACACCGCCATGTCGATAATGGCCTGCATCGTCCACCAGTGCCTGCATCATCACACCATGGGCTTTCAGAAGATCCTTTTCATTGAAAGCATCGAGCGAAGGATACATCTCGTAAGTCTTGATAGCATTCTTCACTTCCTGTATTTGCTTGATGGGTGCCACCACATTCTTACCATCGATGATGTCACGCACCTCATCCTCGCTTAGGGTATTGCCCTCTATGGCAAGCGAAGAGTGAATGGTCTTTATGCGATTTGCCTTTCGTAGCCGCAGTCCGTCCTCCTGTTCCAAGCGGATGGCATAACGCTCTATCTGACCAGAAATCTCAGCAATCAGATTGATAGCCTCAGCACTTACTGTAAAAGGTGGTAAATACATATCTCGTTCGTTATTTTATAATGTAGGTAGTATTGTCGTTTTTCTTTGCCATACTTTGTCTTTAATTCCCCTATAGAGATAAAGATCCTTCGGATGGATTTTGGGGTATACTCTCTTGTTGATGTACTTGTTTGCAAAGATAGTGAAAACCGAGCGAAATGCAAAATAAATCGCGATTTATTTTCATTTTTGATGGAACACCAAGGACAGGTGGGGTTTCCTGAAAGATATCGTTTTCTATTTCAACAGATTCCTACCGCTATTATCTTCCAACACCTGCATCTGCTGGATGGCAATCTGGTTGCCTCCCTCGAATTCGATGGGATTTCTAATTGTGGCGAATTCGCCATAATTAAAATTGGGATTGTGTAGCATCTTAGTATTTTGTACTCTTATCTTTGCCATATCGTTTTAGTTATTCTTGCCCTACATTGGGCATCGCGTGCACAAATATACAAAGAATTATGTCAAGTGACTGTCCCTGACATATTTAATTTGTATTATCCAGCAACTTGTCCAACTCTGATTGCAGTTCCTCGCGATTAGGCAGATAAAGCTGATATCGGGCTGCGAACAGCTGGTTGTCTATCCCTTGAAGAGCATACTCCATCAGGAGCTCGTCCTTTCGAGCTCCCAATACAATACCAACAGGTGGATTATCATCTGGCTGGCAGACCTCGTTCTTGAAATAGTTCAGATAGAGGTTCATTTGGCCAATGTCACTATGTTTTATCTCGTTCCGTTTCAAGTCAATTAGTACGTAGCATTTCAATATTGCATGGTAGAAAACCAGGTCAACTTTGAATCGTCTTGCACCAATGGGTACGATATACTGGCGACCAATGAAAGCGAATCCCCTGCCCAGCTCCAGCAGGAACTTTTCCATATTGGATTTTAGCGCATCTTCTAAATCCTTTTCCTTATAGCGCTTCTGTTTGGGGAGACCAGTAAACTCCAACACGAATGGATCTCGTATGATGTCATTAGCCGTCTGTACCTGATGGCCTTCACTCGCGAGAGCCAAAACTCCCTCCTTATCCGTACTAAGCGCAAGTCGCTGGAATAGCGAAGAATTTACCTGTCGTTTCAATTCTCTCACCTTCCATCCTTGGTTGATACACTCTTTCATATAGAACTGCATTTCCAAGGGATCGTCACACTTCAGCAACTCGAAATAATGGCTCCATGTCAATTGGTGAGACAGCGTCTCACTTTTTGGGAAGGTCAGGTAAAACTTACGCATATAGATAAGGTTAGAGCGACTGAAGCCCCTGCCTCTTAAGCGTGTTAAGTCCTTAGCAAGATTTGTAATCAGTTGTTCTCCATAGCGAGCCTTTGCATTACCATGTTGCTCAAACTCCACGATATATCTACCCGTCTGCCAATTGGCTTCGAGTAATTCTGTGTTTACTGCGAGAGCAGCCCTTCCTTTAGCCTTCTCCCAAGTATCTGAAATTAGCGAGACAAGTCTCACATATTCAGAATCACTTATTGCTAGTCCGTTTGACAATATCGTCATATCTCGTTTCGTATCTTTAATATCGTTTGCCATATCGTTTTAGTTATTCTTGCCCTACATTGGGCATTACGTGCACAAATATACGAAGAATTATTGATAGTAACACGCTTTTGAACGAAAATATTTATAAAACTGCACAAAAACGGGGGAATTGTGCATTATAAATAATTAATGAAAATAATTCCTGTTCGGCGATTATCATATATGACAGATACCTGGCACCTTGTGATACTCACGCACTCACGTCCTCACGTCCTCACATTAGGAATTCTGCATGTTAGGCTAACTTGGTATATTATATTATTCTATATTTTATATATATTATAATATATATAAAATTAATAAAGGGGTATATTAGGTGGTCTCTCTATGCGCAAACACAAATGTGAGGATGTGAGGGCGTGAGGATGTGAGGACAGCAGGCACAAATCGAAAATCTTTACATTTTAACATTTCAGAAAAATCGGAAATAAAATCAGAAAATGCTTGCATCGCACCTCTATTTTTTGTATCTTTGCAATGCATTTGGAGATGCATTGCGAGTGAAGGCTGCGGCTCAGCGAAGGCCAAGCGAGCTTGCCTCCGCATTCGCTCTTGCACTTCACTTGTCATTGTCATCAAGGTAGTCTCACGGCGCCACGAGACAGCCTGATAGCGATGCGTATTAGCCTGATACGGCGCCATATCAGCCTGGTACGGAGGCCTTACAAGGCTGGTAAATCCAGCTAGAAGGCTGACAAGACAGAGAATAAACAACCAAATTATTAACCATTAAAAAAATTACTAGTTATGGCAGTATTTTATCGTTTGCATCAGGACCAGTCTACTGGTACCAAGCGTTCAGGAAAGTGGTATGCCCGCGCCGTTCCTACGGCCTGCATCGGCACCCGTCAGCTGGCGGAGATTATCCAGCGAAACTGTACCGTGAAGAAGTCCGACGTGATGGCGGTACTGGAGGAGCTGGTGGAGGTCATGAAGGACCAGATGCAGGACTCCAAGCGCGTGAAGCTGGACGGCTTCGGTTCGTTCAAGATCGGCATCGAAAGCAAGGGTGCACAGACCGCCGCCAAGTACTCCGTCGCCGAGCACGTCACGGGTCTGCACGTGGTCTTCATGCCTGAGCGCACCACCGACTCGGGTGGCAACAAGTCCAAGCAGTTCCTGCAGGGTTGCCGCGTAGAGGAGTTGCCTCTGAACACCGTGGAGAAGGAGGAACCTTAAAAAGTGCGCCCTTCGGGGCGACACTTTTTTTGAGTTAAGAAGTTAAGAAGTTGAGAAGTTAAGAAGTTAAGAAGTTAAGAGGCTATGAAGAATTCACGATTTTGGGAGGTGCTGTTGAAGGTTATAGTAGCAGCCGCCACCGCCGCAATCACGGCGCTCACGACCACGAGTTGTATGGGCCACGGTCCATTTGACATCTGATGAAAGATAAAAGGTGCCTCCGCGGAAGCACCTTTTATCTGTTGTATAGGACTTTATGTCTGTTATACCATGTTCTTTTAGTTGTCGGGATCACCGTCATAGTGGTAGGGCTCCACGTGCGTTTCCTCATAATCCTCATCGTCTTCTGGCATTTCTATTGGAGAGGTAAGCTTCTTGTTGTAGTCGCCACGGGCGGCTCCATTGGATAATACCAAATCGCCATAGTGAAGTGTGGAGATGACATTCTGGAAGAGGCCAATGCCAATGCGAAGGCCCTCTGGATACATGCTGTTGACGACGTGGATGGTCTTAAATCCTGGATAGTCGTACACTTCCAGACGGTTATATTTCATGAAGGCCTTTAATACTTCTGGATTCGTTCTTGTCGTATCTGCAATGGAGAAAGAACGTGAGATGTTGTTGATGAACTCGTCAATCTCGTCGGCCTTGATACTGTCGTTCTCCTGCAGACATTCATGGATATTGTCAAATGTCTCTGTAAACATGAGTTCCTTAGAGGGAACGGTAATCAGCGCAAAGATGTATAGGCAGAAGAGTACGCCCAAGAAAATTACGATTTTGCCAAGGCAACTATTAAAGAACTCTTGCATTATGCCTTGTTTTTTGTAGGTGTCACTATTAAACTGATCCATAATCTATAGGAGTTAGGGGTTTGAAGTTTGGGTTAGTTTTTAAAGTTTGGAGTTATTGTGAATCAAGTTCATGAATTCCTGGCGTGTCTTGGCTTGATTGAAGGCACCGCTGAAGTCGCTGGTGGTGGTGACGCTGTTCTGCTTCTCCACACCACGCATCTGCATACACATGTGGCGAGCCTCTACGACAACCATCACGCCGAGGGGATGGAGTGTCTGTTCGATGCACTCCTTAATCTGGAGTGTCATGCGCTCCTGCACTTGCAGACGATGACTGTAGATATCGACTACGCGGGCTATCTTCGAAAGTCCCGTGATGTAGCCGTTAGGGATATAGGCCACATGAACCTTGCCATAGAAAGGCAGCATGTGGTGTTCGCAGAGTGAGAAGAAGTCGATATCCTTGACGATAACCATCTGCGAATAGTCTTCCTTGAAGAGGGCGTCGCGCAACACCTGATGGGCATCCATCTCGTAGCCGCGTGTCAGTACTTGCATGGCTTTAGCCACGCGCATGGGTGTTTTCTGGAGTCCTTCACGGCTGGGGTCTTCGCCCAGTAGTGTCAGTATTTCTTTGTAGTGCTCGGCAAGCGTGTCGAGACCCTCACGGAATATTTCGTTCTCTGGATACATTAGTATGCTACGGTGATTTTTCCTTTCACGATGGTTGCCTGGTCAAAGCCCAGTTCGCGCAGGCTGACCAGCATCTGGTGAGCTTCCTCATAGGTGCGGTAGTTGCCGACGCGACAAATCCAGCGTGGTGAATAGAAATGTACGTACACGGGTACGTTGGGGTAGTGACTCTTAATGCTGTTGCGCGTCTGTTCCGCCTTCTGACGGTCCTTTCGCGAATTGCCACCAGCAAAGGCCTGCACGCGATATCCCATCACCTTATGACCATTGCGTATCATTTTCTGTGAAAGGTTCGTGGTGTCTGGCGTCTCTACAGGTTGTGTGGCGGTAGCGATGGCTGTGGACTTGCTAGTGGTAGTAGTAGCACTAGTATGACTGGTAGCGCTAGGGGTACTGGTTTTTGTTGTCGTGCTACTCTTTGTTGTCGTCAGCACAGTGGTGTTTACCAGCTTGTCGATAGAGTCGCTTTGGTGAATGGTTACCGAGCCCTGTCCGGCAGATGGTTGTTTCTGCAGGCGTTGGGTAAAAGTCTGTGCACCGGCACCCACAGGGATGCCGATACACAGTACTAATATCTGGATGAAATGTTTCATTTACTTCTTCCAAGCGTCGATAATGCCCTTGAAGTCTGCGCACTTCAGTGAAGCACCGCCGATGAGACCACCGTCGATGTCAGCCTTGGCGAACAGCTCAGGAGCGTTAGAGGCCTTGCAAGAGCCACCATACAGGATGCTGGTGTCCTCGGCAACAGCCTGACCATACTTCTCAGCAACGATAGAACGGATGTAAGCGTGGATTTCCTCAGCCTGCTCAGCGGTAGCGGTCTTGCCAGTACCGATAGCCCAGATGGGCTCGTAGGCGATGATGATCTTGCGGAAGTCCTCCTCAGAGAGGTTGAAGACAGAACCCTCGAGCTCAGCCTTTACGACCTCGTTCTGCTTGTTAGCCTCGCGCTCAGCGAGTGACTCACCGATGCAGAAGATTACCTTCAGACCGTTCTTCAGGGCCAGCAGCACCTTCTCCTTCAGGATCTCAGGAGTCTCCTTGTAGTACTCACGACGCTCTGAGTGACCCAGAATAACGTACTGAGCACCAGTGCTCTTTACCATCTCAGCGCTTACCTCACCAGTGAAAGCACCCTTCTCCTTGTCTGCGCAGTTCTCAGCACCCAGACCGATGATGTCCTGGTTCAGCTCCTTGGCAACAGATGCCAGGTGGATGAACGGTGTGCAGATGACAACGTCACAGTTGGGTTTGTCGGCTGCGAGAGCCTCATTCAGTTCCTTGGCCAGAGCCACTCCCTCTTGCAGGTTCAGGTTCATTTTCCAGTTGCCTGCTACGATTTTCTTTCTCATTGTTTGTTTTCTGTTTAAAAAGTTGATATATCTTGTTTGACTGTTCTCTTCTCTTGAGCCATTTCGTCCATGCCCACAGGCGGTCAGCAATGGTGAGCAGCAGCAGTGGCAGAATGTACCATAGGGCGATGATGAATATCTTCTCAGACATCGACTCTTTCGGCATCTTGCCTATCTTCAGCTTCTCCAGACGGTCGGTCAACTCGTATTCATCAGGGATACTGTTGCGGCTCCACTTGCGAATGATGACGCCGTCTTTCAGCAGTACCAGACCAGGATTGCTGCGAATGATGGTCTGTAGCGTCGTCTCGTCAGTCTGGCAGAACGGATATTCAGCACCCGTTATGTCGCGCCAACGGTCAATACCTTTCTCTCCGCTGGCTGTCAGGGCATAGAAGGGATATTCATAATCTTCCGCATACTCAAACATCTGGTTGATAAGGTCTAACTGACTGTCATCGGCATTCTCCACATGAGGTGCTATGAGCAGGAAGAGGTACCCCTTTTGACTCAGCAGAGAGTCCGTGATGTCCTCGCCATCCTCTGTGCGCTGAATGAAGAACTCTGCATAAGGCGACTCCTCGCCGTTCATCATCTTCTGCCAGCCCGTCTTCAGGTCGGTACCGATGTGGTAGGGACGGAAGTCAAGGTAGGGTAGATCGTAGAGTGACCATCCTGATAGGCCAAGAATGAAGATGGCAGAGTAGTTGGTGGCTATCCACTGACTCGACGTGGAGATGAAGCGCACAATGTCGTGAGGCCATTTCCACACGATTAAGGCCATTGCCAGCAGTACGATGTTCTTGCCGAACGTTTGCCAATTGGTGAGCACGAGGGCGTCGCCAAAGCAGCCGCAGTCACTAACGGGGTCAACCAGTGCAATCCATAGTGTCAGGGGCGTCAGTAAGAGCAGCATCAGCAGCGTAACTGTCGTCGAGATGGTCTTCCGGATGCCAAAGAGCAGGCAGATACCCAGTCCAAACTCTACGGCAGACAGTAGTACGGAGGCTCCTAAGGTCAGGAAGTCGGGTGTCAGCATCTGCAGGCGCATTGCTGTCAGATAGTCGGCCAGCTTATACTGCGTGCCCATCGGGTCAACGGCCTTGACGAATCCTGAGAATATCAGGACCACCGCCAGCACCATTCGCGCAATATTTACTACTACCTTCCTCATTTCTTAACTCTTAACTCTTAACTCTTAATCGCTTTAGCGACAACTCTTAATTCTTAACTCTTAACTCTTAACTCTTAACTCTCCCTCAGTTTGATTGCTCCGAACACGGCGTAATTGATGATGTCCATGTAGTTCGAGTCGATGCCCTCGCTGACCAGCGTCTCGCCACCTAGGTTTTCAATCTCCTTGATGCGTTCTATCTTGGTCAGGATAAAGTCGGTGTACGAACTGACGCGCATGCCGCGCCACGCTTCATCGTAGTCGTGGTTCTTGCGCTTCATCAGTTCCAGCGCCTCATGGGCATATTTGTCGTAGAGCACCATCGCTGCATCGTTGTCCATATCAACGGTATCGCTGAAACCGTGATAGATTTGTATCAGTCCCACGATGCCATAGTTTATCAAGGCGATGAACTCCGGACGGATGCCTTCGCCCACCAGCGACTCTTTCTTGATTTCCAGCGAACGGATGCGCTTAGCCTTGATGAACAACTGGTCGGTAAGCGACTGTGGACGCAGGATGCGCCAGGAAGCCCCATAGTCGTGGAGCTTCTTTTCGAACAGCGTGCGACATTCTGTCAGCGTCTCTTCGAACTCTTTATTTGTCTTTGCTTCGTTATTAGCCATAATTCGGTGCAAAATTAAACATTTTTGCTGAATTGACCAAATTATTGCAGGTCTTTCTGCTTCTTATGAATGTAGCGTATTTGCGCGCCTTGTACGTCGGCAGCCATCTCCAGCGAGTCCATGTAACCTGGCGTCGAATCAACATCGACACCACGCTTCTGCATGATGCTATCGGTACGAGCCAATTCCTGCTGAGCCTCCGCCAGTTTCTTCTCCAGATAGTGCGAACGCACCTTCATTCTGAACCGTTCTACCTCCTGCTGGCGCCCATGACCACAAGAACAGAGGCAACCTACTACCATTATAAAAACTAACCACTTCTTCATTTGCGGGTGCAAAGGTACGAATAAGTGAGCAAAAAGCCAAATTTTATTTGGGCTTTTCCAATTATAGGTTCTACTTTATGGTTGTGAAGTGGTAAAAAGTGTTATTTGTTTGGTGTTTTGCGTACTTATTTGTACCTTTGTGCCCAAATTTAAAAAGAGAAGACGAAAGATGAAGAGTTATTCCTATATCATTGCCTTGCTGATGGCAGTCATCTTGATGGCCGGTTGTGAGAAATATGAGACCTACTCGGACATGAAGAAGAAAGAGCAGGACGCCATTGAGCGCTTTATCGAAGAACAGGGCATCGAGGTAATTGACCAGACAACTTTTGAGGCACAGGGTAATACCACCATTCTGGCGAAAAATCAGTTTGTGCGCTTTACACGTAACGGCGTTTACATGCAGATTATACGCGAAGGTTGCGGTGATAAATTAGAAGAGAACAAGGCTGTGAACATCCTGTGTCGCTTTATGGAGCAGAACATCCAGACGGGCGATATCGTGGTACGTAATGATGTGCATGCTTCGCTGTCGTCATTAGGAACGGGTATCGATGTGTCGCAGTACCTTGACAAGATGAGCACAAAGCGCGTGGGAACAACCATTACGGCTTCGTTCATTTCTGGTATGATGTATCGCTATCACGGTTCTGCATCGGTTCCTGGTGGCTGGCTTGTTCCGCTAAACTATGTGAAGATTGGCCGTCCAGAGAATCCCGATGAGGAGACTGCCAAGGTGCGTCTGATTGTTCCCCACTCACAGGGTACTGCAGATGCTTCGTCGAGTGTGACACCGTACTATTACGAGTTGACCTATCAGAGGGAGAGATAAAGAAGTTTAAGAAGTTCAAGAAGAATCACTATGACGCTGATTAAATCTATTTCCGGCATCCGCGGAACCATTGGCGGACGCACGGGTGATACGCTGAATCCACTGGATATCGTGAAGTTTACAACGGCATACGCCACCTTTATCCCTCGCAAGACGGGTAGGATAGTGGTTGGTCGCGATGGTCGTCTTTCTGGTCACATGGTGCGTGACGTGGTTTGTGGTACCCTTGTGGGCATGGGCTTTGACGTGCTGGACATCGGTTATGCTTCGACGCCTACCACCGAGTTGGCCGTTCGCATGAGTGGTGCCGATGGTGGTATTATCATTACCGCTTCTCACAATCCTCGTCAGTGGAATGCGCTGAAACTGTTGAACAGCGAAGGCGAGTTCCTGACAGCTGCCGATGGTGCTGAGGTATTGGCTATCGCTGAGAAGGAAGACTTCCAGTATGCTGAGGTCGACAACCTGGGACATGTTACCGTTGACAACTCCTTTGACGACCGTCATGTACAGTCTGTCCTTGACCTGAAGTTGGTGGATGTGGAGGCTATCCGCAAGGCTGATTTCAAGGTGTGTGTCGATAGCATCAACTCTGTGGGTGGTCTCATCCTGCCTAAGCTGCTCGACAGACTGGGCGTCAGCTATAAGTTCCTGAATGGTGAGGTAACGGGCGACTTTGCCCACAACCCAGAGCCCTTGGAGAAGAACTTGCAGGGCATCATGGACGAGATGAAGACTGGTCAGTATGACCTGGGTATCGTGGTTGACCCCGATGTTGACCGTCTGGCCTTTATCTGCGAGAATGGCAAGATGTTTGGTGAGGAATATACGCTGGTCAGCGTGGCTGATTACGTGCTATCTCAGACTGTTGGCAATACCGTCAGCAACCTCTCTTCAACGCGTGCTTTGCGCGACGTGACGGAGAAGCATGGTGGCACGTATGCTGCTGCTGCTGTTGGTGAGGTGAATGTTACCACTAAGATGAAAGAGGTGAATGCCGTTATCGGTGGTGAAGGTAATGGTGGCGTCATCTATCCTGAGAGCCACTATGGTCGTGACGCTTTGGTAGGCATTGCCCTGTTCCTGACATCGCTGGCTAAGAAGGGCTGCACGGTTAGTGACCTGCGCAAGACCTTCCCAGACTATCAGATTGCGAAGAACCGCATCGACCTCACGCCAGAGACTGATGTTGACGCTATCCTTGTCAAGGTGAAGGAGATGTTTGCTAAGGACAGCTCTGCACAGGTCAACGATATTGACGGTGTGAAGATTGACTTCCCCGACCGTTGGGTACACTTGCGCAAGTCGAACACCGAGCCCATCATCCGCGTCTATAGCGAGGCACAGACCATGAAGTTGGCCGATGAGCTGGGCAAGAAGCTCATGCAGGTGGTTTACGACATGCAGAAATAAATGTTTTGAGACATATATAAAAAGAAATAGGTGAGAGCAATTCTCACCTATTTTCTTATTGTGTCCTTTCGGATTTACTTCTCGCGGTTCTCAGCATCGATGGCCTTGATCTTCTCACGTACCAGCTGCACCTCGTCCTTCAACTTCTGTACCTTGCGGTTCATCTCGTCGATGAGGCTGTTGCCCTTCTTCGATGAAGCATTGAGGAAACCGAGGTTGTTCTCGTAGGTCTGTACCTCCTGTTTCAGCTGCTCATACTGGCGCATCAGACGGGCACGCTCGTTGTCCAGTGCATTCTCGCCACGCTCAGCAACCTGCTTGATGCTGTCCTTGAACTTCGACAGACGGCGCTTAGCCACGTTGACATTCAACTCCTTATAGAGCTTGTCGAGTACAGCATGATACTCCTCGTAGAGCTTGTCCTTCTCCTTGAAGGGTACGTGACCAACGGCCTGATACTGCTCAACGAGCTGCTGCACCTTCTCCTGCAGGTCTTCTCCTGCCTCTTCAGCTGCAGCCTTCAGCTGTTCAATGATGCTACGCTTCTTCTCCAGATTCTCACGCTCGTCGCTACGGGTGTTGGCACCAGCGGCATTACGGGCCTCAAAGAACTTGTTGCAAGCGCCGAGGAACTCTTCCCACAGCTGGTCGCCCAACTTCTTAGGAACCATACCGATGGTCTTCCACTCCTTCTGCAAGTTGATAAGCTTATCGCCTGTCGACTTCCAGTCGGTAGAGTCTTGCAGCGCCTTAGCCTTCTCGATGAGGGCACGCTTCTTCTCGGCGTTCTCCTTGAAGGCATCCTTCAGATCGCGGAAGTGCTCAGCCTTACGACCGAAGAAGTCATCACAGGCTGCACGGAAACGCTCGAATATCTTGACGTTCATCTTCTGTGGTGCAAAACCGATGGTCTTCCACTCAGTCTGCAGCTCGATAATCTCCTTGGTGTGACGCTCCCAGTCACCGCTGCCCTTGTTTTCTTCAGCGGCAATGGCCTCGACCTTCTCGCAGAGAGCGGTCTTCTTGGCGAGGTTCTCCTCTTCCTTGGCACGCAGTTCTTCAAAGTGCTGCTGGTGACGCTTGTTGATAACCGTCGAAGCAGTCTTGAAGCGATTCCATATCTCCTCACGCAACTCGCGGGCCACAGGGCCTGTCTCGCGATACTCCTGGTGCAACTTCTGCAACTGGTGGAAAGCGCTGATGACATCCTGTTCGTCTGCCAACTTCTCAGCAGCCTCACAAAGCTTGGTCTTAGCTTCCAGATTCTTCTTGAAGTCATATTCGCGAGCCTCGCTGTTCAGCTTCAGCAGGTCGTAGAACTGCTCTACATACAACTGGTAGTTGCGCCACAGCTCGTTGGCACGCTCAGCGGGAACGTTCTTTATCTCCTTCCACTCGTCCTGCAGGGCCTTGAAGTCCTTATACGACTTGTTAGCCTCCTCAGGTGAGGTAATCATGGTCTTTATCTTCTCGATGATGGCCAACTTCTTCTCCAGGTTGTCCTGTTTCTCTTGCTCTTGCTCGCGGAACAGCTTCTGGCGCTTCTCCTTGATAATGCCCATCTCAGCCTTGAAAGCCTCTTCATCGGCATCAGGCGTGATTTGGTATTGTTCAGGATCGCCACCGCCATCAATATATTCCTTGAGGGCCGCTTCGCGCTCGGCAATGTGTAACTTGTAGAAAACGGTCTTCAGGTAGTCCACCTCGTCTTTCTGTGGAGCCTCTTCGCCGTGAGCTATCTCGCGTACACGTTCCAAGACTTCCTTTTTGGTGTCATACTGCTTGCGCTCAACTGCCTCTGTGGCTTCTGCGCTTTCAATGTTTTCTACTACGTTCTGTTCAACGTTTTGTTCTGCAACCTGCTCTTCTACGAGAGCCTTTTCTTGAGAGTCCATCATCTAAAAAACTTTTAGTTCATGTTTGGGATTAGTACAAATATCACAATATGGGCTCCAAAATTAGTAAATAATTCTGAAACCACCTAATTTTTTTGCCGAAAAGTTCACTAAATAAGCCTTTTGCGCCTGAAAAGGAACCAGGAAGCCACCGAAATGAGTATGGAAATGAGTATGGCGATGATAAAACCAATAGGACTGTTCTCCATACCGTTAATCAGATTCATACCGAAGAACGAGGCTACCAACGTGGGCAACATGAGGATGATGGTCACACTTGTCAGCGTACGCATGATGGTGTTCATGTTGTTGTTGATAATCGACTGGTAGGTGTCCATCGTCGATTCCAGAATGTTCGAATAGATGCTCGTTGTCTCACGGGCCTGTGTCATCTCAATGTTGACATCCTCGATGAGGTCGGCATCCAATTCGTCAATCTGCAGTTTGAACTTCAACTTCGACAGCAGCACCTCATTACCACGAATGGAGGTGTTGAAATATGTCAGCGAGTCTTGCAGGCGCGACAGTCCTATCAAGCTCTCGTTATTGACCTCACGGTCCAGGTTGCGCTTGGCCTTATCGATGAGCATGCTGATCTGCTTCAGTCGCTTCAAGTACCATACAGCACTGCTCAGGAACAAGCGGAAAATCATGTCAACATGATCGGTAAAACCTACGCCTCGCTTCTGCTGGTAACTGACAAAGTCAATCATCATGTTCGTTTCATAGTAGCAGACGGTGATAGTGACGTCGCGCTTGTGGATAATGCCCAACGGCACCGTCGTATAAGGCGTGCGCGAGCGTACCTCTTTAACGTAGGGGATACGCAGAATGATGAGCATCCAGCCGTCATCATATTCATAACGTGCACGCTCATCGGTATCACTGATGTCGGAGAGGAAGTAGTCGGGAATGTTGAACTGTTCCTCCAGCAACTGCTGGTCTTCCTCTGTTGGACACGTCACCTGTATCCAACAATTGGGCTGCCACTCCTTCAGCTGGCTGAGCCCACCTTGGGTGTTCCAATAGGTCTTCATTGTGCTAATCCTTCAATTAATTGACAATTGATAGTTTGACAATTGATAATTCTCGCGGCAAAGGGATTAGCGGCTTTACCGGCTATCCCCCGCCTTACTCGTTACAAGTATCCGCCGGGTAATCGTCCATAATTTTTATTGTTTTTTGTTTATCGGCTGCAAAAGTAATAAAAAAACGTAGATTTGCCAAACAAATCCACGTTTTTTATCTTAGCCTTTTATTTTTTTACTTCTCAGGAACATCTTCGAGCGTCTTCTTCAGCAACTGCCAGAAGGGAGCGACGGTCTCGATGAGTGCACGCTCTGTTGTGGTGTGTGGCGACTTCATCGTAGGACCGAGGCTGACAACGTCCAACCAAGGATACTTGCCCAGAATGACGGAGCACTCCAGACCTGCATGATCTACCTGGATGATGCCGTCCTTGCCAAATAACTCCTTATATTCTTTTAATAAGAGGTGTAGAATTTCTGAGTCGGGGTTGGGATCCCAGCCGCCATACGAGCCAGCAGTCTCTACCTTCATGCCTGCCATTGAGAAGCAGCTCTCCAGCATCGTCACCACGTAGTCCTTCATGTCCTCACGGCTCGAGCGTGCCAGAATCTTGATGCTGGCCTTGCCCTCACCGATGTTGATGATAGCCAGGTTCGAAGAGGTCTCTACCACGCTGGGGTAGGCGGGAATGAAGCGGATGACGCCGTCGTGACAAGCGAAGATGGCATCCACCAGATTGTCCTGAATCTCTACGGGCACCTCTTTCTGGGGTGTTGCCACCTCCTCTACGAGCACCTCGATGCCTTGTGGCTCTATCAGTTTGAACTCATCGTTGAAGGTGTCCTGCCAGTCTGCAGCAATCTCCTTGATGGCGGCAATGTTCTCCTTGGGCAGTGTCAGCACGGCCTCGGCCTTGAAGGGAATGGCATTGCGCATGTTGCCACCGTTCCAGCTAGCCAGGCGGGCCTCCACTTCTGCGATGGCTTCGCGCACCACCTGTACCAGCAACTTGTTGGCATTTCCGCGACCCTCGTTGATTTCCAGGCCAGAGTGTCCGCCACGCAGGTTCTTCACCGTCACCTTCACGGCTGCATCCTCAGCGTCAGTGTCCACCTCCTGATAGTCCAGCGTAGCAGTAACGTCGATACCACCAGCACTTCCAATCACGAACTTACCCCAATGCTCGGAGTCCAGATTCATCAGAATGTCACCCTGCAGCTCGCCCTCAGGCAGTTCGTTAGCACCAAACATACCCGTCTCTTCGTCGCGCGTAACCAGCGCGTCGATAGGACCATGCTTCAGCGTCTTGTCCTCCATGATGGCCATGATGGCAGCAACGCCCAGACCGTTGTCGGCCCCCAGCGTCGTACCCTTAGCCTTCACCCACTCGCCATCTATCCACGGCTCTATGGGGTCTGTCTCGAAGTTATGTGTGCTCTCTGGCGTCTTCTGTGGCACCATATCCATGTGCGCCTGCAGGATGATGCCCTTCTTGTTCTCCATGCCAGGTGTGGCAGGCTTGCGGAAGTGGATGTTTCCTGCGGGGTCTTTCACGGCATATACGCCAGCCTGCTTACCGAAGTCGAGCAGGAACTGTTGGATTTTCTCTAAGTGTCCACTGGGACGTGGCACCTGTGTCAGTGCGTAGAAGTTCTTCCAGATGCACTGTGGTTGTAGGTTCTGAATTTCGTTCATCTTGTTTTAGTTTAAGGAATTTGCCTGCAAAGATAATATTTTTTTCTGAAACCACACTCACTTGCCCCTACCTTTTTATTATTATATGCAAAATGAATGTGTGATTGTGCCTATGACTTCCGTCTGTTTCATTCCTTTTCGCGGTTAGTGGCGAGATGACGAATACAATCCTCCTTGTGGCCGTCAAAATCCGATATCAGCCACTGACCGTCCACCTTCTCCATGTATAGCTTGTGTTCCACTACCTCGCTGTCCTCGGCGAACGAGCCGTCCTCCCACTTCTGACGAACCTTAATCGTCGCCATCGCGTGCGTGTCATCACTCTGTTCCACCCCTGCCACCTCATAGTCGGGTATCGTTCCACCATTGCCTGTAACAAAGTAGTACAGCCACTCATGGTCCATTCTCTCCTCTTCAGGCAGATGGTTGAACATCGTGTCCAGTACGGCATAGAAATCTGCCGTCATAAAAGGCTTCGATTCTGAATTCAACTGATGGTCGGGAATATACCGACACAACGCTGCAGCCCGTTCCTGCAACTGCTGCTCCTTGTTCCCACAGGCAGCAAACAACAATGCTGCCAGAATGATTGTCACTATCTGTTTCATAACTGAGCGCAAAGATACACATTTCCTGCGAAACAACCAATTTTTGCACAACTATTCTTAGTACTTTTGCAATGTCAAAATCAAGGTAGTCTCACGGCGTCACGAGACAGCCTGATAACGAGGGCTTACAAGTCTGATACGGAGGTGTGGGGTGAGATGGCAGAGGTGAAGTTCAGGGCCAGCCAGGCATAGATGCCGAGGGCTACGACGAGCATGGTCTGGACGGTGTGGACGATGAGAACGAAGTATAGGGCGTGTTCGTCGGCGACACCATAGAGGATGAGCATGGTCTTGACGGCAAAGTGCCAGGGGCCAGCACCGTTGGGAGTGGGCACAATGACGGCTATGGAGCCGACGATGAAGGTTACGAGGGCACAGCCAAGACCGAGATGGGCGGTGAAGTCGAAGCAGAAGAAGGTAAGGTAGTAGTGGAGGAAGTAGCTGAGCCAGATGGCTACGGTGAAGAAGGAGAACAGGGGAATGTTCTTGACGTCCTTCAGCGAGATGACGCCCTGCCAGATGCCGCTGAGTGTCGCGCGTACCTTATCATATATGGAAAGTTTGCGCAAGAGGAAGTGGAGCAGGATGAGCATGGCGATGGCACAGATGGCCACGACGAAATAGCCTGCCCAGGAGAATCCGTAGAGGATGTCGTGGAGATTGGTGCCCGTCTTGCGGAAGAAGGTGCCGAAGGTGCTCATCTCCAGCAGGATGACGACGGCGGTGATGCCCATGACGAGCAGGGAGTCGATGGCTCGCTCGGTGACTACGGTGCCCAGGGCTTTGGGGAACGACACGTCGTCGTAGCGCTTCAGTACGCCACAGCGCGTGAACTCGCCCACACGTGGAATGACCAGCGAGGCGGCATAGGAGAGGAAGATGCTGTGGATGCTGGTGGACGTGCGCGGATGCTCGCCAACGGGCTCTAAGGTCTGACGCCAGCGCCAGCCACGAAACATCTGGGCGAGTATGCCGAAGGGGAACGATAGGAGCATCCACGTCCAGTCCATCTCGTCGGTCATGACGTGGCGAATCTGTTGCCAATCCTCGCCGCGATACATCCAGTAGAGTATCGCGGCACCCAGTATCAGGGGCATCAGAATCTTCAGTATGATGCTACTTGTCTTCATTGCGACTGCAAATTTACGAATTATTTTTGATATACGTCAATGAAACTGCCAAATTGTTGACAGACGTCAAAGAAATGGCTATTTTTGTCAGAAAATGGTCAGAAAGTGATACAGCTTATTGAAATAGTTCGTACCTTTGCATCGTCAAAAGGAAAAAGATTAGACCTAGCGAGGTAAGAAAGAAAGTTTTTAGGATTAACAAATTTAAAGATTAAAGAAAGGGTAACAATTATGATGTTGACAATGATTTCACTGGCCGTTGAGGCCGCCGCAGCCCTTGAGGCTATGTACATTTGCAAACATGCAAATGTTTTAACAAAGTAAAAAAACGAAAATTTGAGAGAAATAATCAGTGCCGCAGACGCGAGTCTGCGGTTTTTTTATTTTTAATTTGCATTTTCGCCCGACTTTTCGTAATTTTGCAGCCATGAAACAAGTACGTCCGAAGAAAAACCTGGGTCAGCACTTCCTGACTGACCTGTCGATAGCCAAGCGCATAGCTGACACGGTGGATGAACCCTATGCCGATTTGCCCGTACTGGAGGTGGGGCCTGGTATGGGAGTGATGACGCAGTATCTGGTGGAGAAACCGCGCCCGCTGAAGGTGGTGGAGATAGACCGCGAGAGTGTAGCGTATCTGAACGAGAATTTTCCGAAATTGCGCGAGAATATCTTGGGTGCCGACTTCCTGCGTATGGACCTCAACGAGGTATTTGGTGGTCAGCAGTTTGTGCTGACAGGTAACTATCCATACGACATCTCGTCGCAGATATTCTTTAAGATGCTGGACAATCGCGACCTCATTCCCTGTTGTACGGGTATGATTCAGCACGAGGTGGCTGTGCGCATGGCCGCCAAGCCAGGCAATAAGCAGTATGGCATTTTGTCGGTACTGATTCAGGCGTGGTACAATGTGGAGTACTTGTTTACCGTAGAGCCCAACGTGTTTAACCCGCCTCCCAAGGTGCAGAGTGCCGTTATCCGCATGACGCGTAATGAGGTGCAGCACTTGGGTTGTGACGAACAGCTTTTCAAGCGGGTGGTGAAGACCGTCTTCAACCAGCGTCGCAAGATGTTGCGCGTATCGCTGAAGCAGTTGCAGACGGAGAATGCATTAGCCGTTATAGCCCAATCACCGTTTGCTACCCTGCGCCCAGAACAGCTGACGATAGCACAGTTTGTGGAGCTGACGAATATGATAGAGAAGATCATCTAATTGTATTGTGTGCGGACACAAACAATTGATTTTCGTCAAGAATTACTATATTTTTAGTGGAAACAACGAAGGAAATGCACCAACATTTCCCAAATCGTTGTAACTTTGCATCGTCAATCAGAGATGATGACAAGGTAAAAAAGATTCATAGGATAACAAAACAGATTTTGGTTAATTGAAATTTTTAGGTAAGTAGTTCGAGCTAAGGTGTTAGTGACTAAGGTAAAAAAGGAAAGTGATTAGGTAAATAAAAGAGAAAGCATAAGGTTTTAGTTATTAATAGGGAAAGGAAAAGTGCTGTCGGCGATGGATTCGTAGGCAGCACTTATTTTATTGTTTTTTGGTTAATGCTTATTGTTTGTTGAACCTCGACAGGCGGACGAGGAAAATGAAACCGCGGAACGTCAGTTCGATAGCCATTGCTATCCAGACACCTTGCAGTCCGTAGGTAGAGGCCAGCAGGGCGGCCAGCGTCAGGCGTACGCCCCACATCGACGACAGACTCATGATGGCAGGACGGAGTGTGTCGCCAGCACCCACGAAGATGCCGTTGCAGACGATGGAAGCCGCAAACATCGGTTCGGCAAAGGCCTCGATGCGCAGACACTCTGTACCCAGCACGATGATGTCCTCGACAGGCGTCATCAGCGTCATCAGCTCTGGTGCAAAGATGTACATCAGCACGCCCATCAGCGACATGATAGTGATGCCGACACCTGTTGTCAGCCATGCAAACGAGCGTGTCAGTGCCTGTTTGCCAGCACCAACGCTCTGCCCAATCAGCGTCGTGGCGGCCTCGGCAGTACCAAAGCCAGGCATGTAGCACAGGCTCTCCACAGTGATGGCCAGCGAGTGGGCGGCAATGGCGATAGTGCCCAAGGGTGCTACAATCATCGTGCTGACAACCTGTGCGCCGTTCATCAGCATGTGTTGCAAGCCCATGGGTGCCCCAATCTTAATGGCCGTGCGCACCACGTCGCCCGTGGGCTGGAACTTATACAGCGGATTCTCGATGCCCTGCGCCTTCTTGCCAAAGAGCACCAGCAGATCGGAGCGCCAGAAGAGGAACCACGCCATCAGCAGGGTGGTGATGAAGACTGCTACCGATGTGCCGAGTGCGGCACCAGGTACGCCCATGTCTAAGATGAAGATAAACAGGTAGTTAAACGACACGTCGAGACAACACATCAGGACGTTCAAGATGCTGGGCACCTTCATGTTGCCAGCACATTTCAGCATGGAACCGCAGAGGCTCTCCATCTGGAAGAGTGGGGCAGCACACGAGAAGATGAGGAAGTAAAGCGATGCGTCTCCTATGATGTCAGCACTACCGCCCAGCCAAATGGGCAAGGGACGATGGATGCTGACGGCAATGACGACGAGAAAAAGGCTGAACAGCAGACAACACGTCAACGACTGGCGCAGGATGCGACGAGCGCGTTTGAAGTCGTTGGCACCAATGGCGTGGGCCACCTGTACGGAGAAGCCCATCGAACAGGCTGACGTCAGTCCGGCAAAGAGCCACGATGCCGACTCCACCAAACCTATCGATGCTGCCTGGCGAGCACCTAAGTGTCCCACCATAGCAGCATCAATAAAGAACATCAGGACGGTAGAGATTTGCGCCAATATAGAGGGAATACTCAACTGGATAATCAAGTTGAGCTTCTCACCCTGCGTCATCTCGCGACCCTCGCGAATGTATGCCAGGAGATCTTTCTTCTCGCCTTCCACCTTTTACCTCTTACCTCTTACCTCTTAACTATCTTTCTTAACTCTTAACTCTTAACTATTCCGCTTCCAATAGCAGTACGCGACTGCTCCAGTCGTTCTTCTTCGACCACTCCGGCTCGTTGCGATACGGCATTTCCAGTCCGTGGTTCATCAGGTAGGCACCGCTGAAGGTCTTACCTTCAATATCCATCGGCTTCAGGTCTATGCGGTTCAGCTCGTGTACCTTATAATTCTTCGAAGCGTCAAGTCCTGCCATCTTGACACGCGGCAGGTGCTCGTTCTGGAACGACTCCGTCTTCCACCAGTAGAACACCGACTTCGTCTTCTGCTCGTTGACGTACATCATCGACGCCAGTCCCACCTTGTCGTAAGGAGAAACGAGGCGGTAGATATCGCCAAACTGCACGATGGGACGAATCTGCTTATATTCCTTGATGGCCTGTCGGCAGAGTGCCTTCTCGTCGTCCGTCATGTTCTTCGGCTGTATCTCCATACCCAAGCGTCCGCTCATGGCTACGTCGATACGATACTTCATAGCGGTGGTGCGGAAGACGGTGTGGTTAGGCGTTGCAGAGATGTGCGAAGCCATCGCGATGGCAGGGAAGAAATACGAGGTGCCCCATTGCATGTAGATGCGCTGCAGGGCGTCGGTATTGTCGCTCACCCAGAACTCGTCGAAGTAGGGCAGTACTCCCCAGTTGGCGCGACCACCACCAGAGGCACACGCCTGAATGGTAACGTCAGGATATTTGGCTCGGATGCGCTCGCAGGCTTTCTGCAAACCACGATGATACTCAATGTAGAGGTGGCTTTGGTCGTTCATTGTCAGGTACTGTGAACCATGATTCAGAATGGGCATGTTGGCATCCCACTTGATATAGTCTATCTCAGGGTATTTCGTCATGAGGTCGTCAACGATGGAGAACACGAAGTCCTGCACCTTGGGGTTCGAGAGGTCGAGTACCAGCTGCGTACCACCACGACCCTGTACGGCGTCGCGCTTGGGCGCCTTGACAATCCAGTCAGGATGCTTCTCGTAGAGCTCACTCACGCTATTCGTCATTTCTGGCTCTATCCAGATGCCAAACTTGATACCGTGCTTCTTGGCGTCGCGCAACAGTCCCTCGATGCCCTCAGGCAGTTTGTTCTTGTCAACCACCCAGTCGCCCA